>JAAUYG010199609.1_pt1 | contig 35400 bp, 35 predicted proteins | sample 7278091 | NCBI WGS metagenome assembly JAAUYG01 (sample SAMN14350201, study PRJNA611818) | marine sediment metagenome | isolation source: surface marine sediment (0.6m) | place: French Polynesia: Moorea | collected 2018-08 | reverse complement strand
GGAGTGGTCGGTGTCTTCGTAGTAGACCTGGACGGGGTGGTGGTAGATTTTGGTGGTCATCGAAAGTCTTCCTATTGACGGTATGTTACACCGCTGTAAATCAAACTTTTTAAATTTCAGCAAGGGTGATGAAAATATGTTTATGCTATCGTCGGTTTGTTTTTGAATTGTTGCTTTTCTTCCGCGTGGAAGAAAAGTAACCAAAAGAAGACGCCCTGCCCCGCTCAATCCTGCGCGTCGATGATAAGATCGGCGCTTGTCGGAACTCGCTTCGCTCAAACAGGCCGACAAGCTTTTTCCGATCTCATCACCGATGCTCGGCGCAGGGCAAAGGGAATCCGTAAAAGCTACAACGGTAAATCGGTTGTAACGCCCTTTTGAATGGATTTCCTTCCTGATCGTATGAATAGAGGACCTGGCGCTCGACGGCATGGTTTTCAGGAAGTGGTCGGATCCAATCCGGGGCCGCATAGACCGACGGGACCGGCAGCCATCCGATGGCCGCCAGCCAGAGGACGAACCCGATGAGGGCCAGGGCAAGAAGATCCCGAAGGATCTGCCACCGGGGGGATCGGGTCTTGGGTTTCATATGGGCTCCTTGCGAATCGATTGGCCGGTCGGAGGATTTTCTATTTTTTCAAGACGATTGATCTGTCAGAAAAGTCGACAGGGATGCCTGGGCCGTTACAACAAAATGCTCATCGCACGGGGGCCAGGGTATCCGGCGTCGCCTGTAACTTTTCTGCGCGAGGCGCCGACTACCATTACAAAGTCGCCCCGCGGGCAGACGCGGCTTCATCGGCCGATACGGCATCCAACTTGACAAACCGAGAAGGAGTGACAGATGAATAGATCGATTTACCAATCAAGAGGGGTTTTCATCGTGATGGCCGCCGGCATCCTGGCGTTGTTCACGGCAGTCGGTGTCCATGGGGTTCACGCTTTTGGAAACGGCGGTCATGGCGGGGGCGGCTTCGGGGGGCTGAAAATGCTCATGCAACTCGATCTGACCGATGCCCAGAAGACGCAGATCCGCGATATGCTGCCAGCTTACAGGGCGGAGAAGGAGGCTCGTCAGGACTCACTGCGGGATAAGCGGGAAAAGATGCGGGACTTGATCGAAGCCGAGCGTTTCGACGAGGAGGCCGTGCGCCAGGCGTTTCGTGAAATGGCGCCGCTAATGGAGGACATGGCGGTATCGAGGGTGCAGTTCATGCATGATTTGAAGGCCGTGCTCACAGCGGAGCAGGTTGAGCGCATCAGGAAGAAACACATGGATCGTGAGGAACACCGCGGTGAACGCCGCCGGACCCGTGACGCCATGCTGGATACCTGGCTCGGCACCCCGGCCGAAAGCGATCCCGCCCAGTAGGTCGGCGCGATGTCGACGGTTCACGCCTTTAACCGTAAGCCGCGGCCGGGAGCCATGCCCGATCCGATGGACCAGACCCAAGAAGATCAAACGGTCGTCGCGCAGGTTCGCGGCGGTGACGTGAATGCCTTTGAGGCGCTGTTCACGAAATACCGGGGACATGTGACCGCCATTGTTCGGCGGCATGTCCCCGGTGACCGGGTGGCCGACAACGTGCAGGACGCTTTTGTGCGGGCTTTTCAGTCTCTGGACGGATACAGGGCGGATGCCCCTTTCCGTCGGTGGCTGGCCACCATCGCCGTCAGGACCTGCTACGATTTCTGGCGGCGGCAGTACCGCAACAAGGAAATTCCCATGAGCCGTCTGTCCGAGGAACACCGGAAGTGGCTGGAGAACAGCCTGTCCGGCCGGTCACGGGAGGACTGGAAGACGCTGGGTCGCAGGCGCGAAGCACGCGAGATTCTGGACTGGGCGCTGAACCGGCTGGGCCCGGAAGACCGGATGGTGATCGAACTGGTTCATCTGGAGGGAATGGCCGTCAAGGAAGCAGCCCACATGATGGGCTGGAGCACGGCCAACGTGAAGGTGCGGGCCCACCGGGCCCGCAAGAAGATCAACCGCTGGCTGTTGGAGGCCTGAGCCGGCCGGTCGAACGAATCCGGGCCGAAGGAAGGACGGAAGATATGATCCCCAAGCACCCATCGGCGAACAAGCTGCACAAAATTCTTAAACAGGCCTATCTTCAAAGGGCGGATGCGGCTCATCCGCCAGTGGATTCAAATGCGCTCATGCGTCGCATCCGCCAGCTTGGGGACACCGGGACAGCCGCTTCGCCGGGAGCCTTTCTCGATCGTTTTTTCTGGCGCCTGGTCCCGGCGGCCGGCGCCCTGATCGTTGTTCTGGCCCTGGTGGCGGCGGGTCTCGACTTTGCACCGGATCAGGCCTGGTCCCTGCTCAGCTATGAAAACGAAGCCGCCGACATGGTGCAGAACCTGCTGCTTTAGGTGAGCATATGAAACGCTGGAAAATGGTCGTTGCATTGACGGTTGTCTTGATTTTGGGAATTATGATCGGCGTCGTCGGCACCGGTGTGGTCATCAAACACGGGCTGGCGTTCGGCCACCGCGGTTCCGAGGAGCGCAAGGCCTTCATCATGAAACGGCTCGAGCGTCGATTGGATCTCACCGGGGCCCAGAAGGAGCGGGTGGCGTCCATCGTGGACCGGCGTCACGCCAAGGCGCGCGAACAGTTCCGGCGCCACCGCCAGGCCCTGCACGCCTTCATGCAAGAGAGCTTCGCGGAAATCCGCAAGGAACTTCTGCCCGAGCAGCAGGTCAAGCTGGATGCCTTTCAGACCGAGTTGGAGGAACGCTTCCGCAAACGGGGCCGACACTTCCACCCGCCACATAAACCCTGATCCCAACCGGCCGCTGTAATCCGGGGCTAACATTCAGACGATAGGCCGATGAGTAAACGCAGGCTTGACCGTGGCGGGGGTGATGAACCCGAGGAGATCGAATGGATGCAATTGAATATCTGCCCGACAAAAACATCGACGATAACGGTCCGGTTTCGCGGCGCTTTCTGGTTGAAGGCCTGAAAACCTTCCTGATGGCCTGCCGTCATGTGCACCAGATGCCTTACGGCCACAATAGCAGTAAGGACGATCCGCTCATTTTGTTCGACGAGGGCTTGGGCACCTGCACCACGAAACATATGGCCATCGGCCTGCTGGCCCGGGAGATGGGCCTGCCGATCGACAAGTGCATCGGGATTTACCCCATGACGGAGCCTCTCGTCACCGGTGCGGACCGCATCTGCCGGGAATACGGCCTGAGCGCGATACCGGTGGTGCACTGCTTTCTGGTCTACGACCGCTACCGCGTGGATCTTACCGAGGGCAATCTGAACGGCAAAAACGGCCCCATCGACACTTTCCTCTATACCCGCAATGTAGCCCCAGACATTTCCGAGCGCGACGAATACCGTCTCTACCGGCAGGCGCTCAAAGACAATATCTTGACGCAGGCCGATTGGAAGGGGGTGGACATCAAAACCGTACTGGCCGCACGGGAAAAGGCCCTCGTCCTGCTCAAGACCAATATGCAGCGCCAGCAGGCGGCCGCGCCTGCGTAGACCTTTCAGGTGAGGTCGGTGGAACCCTGAGAACGACGGGAACTAACAGAATCCCAGGCGGCACTCCTTTTTGGTGGACCGGCTGATCACCTTGCAGGCGAATCCCAGTGGGATGAAAAGTGCCAGCACCAGTAGCGCATAGGGAAGGAAAAGGTTGACGGCCGTAAACGCGATCAGAAGGCTGACGGCGATCACGATGCATATGTTTTTCATGGTTGAATTCCTTGGCTTCATGGTTGAACCTGCGTTTTCCGCAATCGATGTTGCCTTGGAATGATAAGCATGCCGAATTAACAAAACAAATCAAAACCATTTATTTTCCCAACGCCGTGCTTGTCCGTCATGGTTTTGACATCCTGACGTTTTTTGGATATTTTTTCCCTATTGATTCCACGACAGCCGGCCCCGCCCCGATATCCCCGAATTTATCGTGCCCAATCCACACGCCGGACAGGTGTCCACCCTATGGGGTGCGCCCCGGGCATCCCTGCATCCATGCCGCCACCCGGATAGCTGTTTGGGGGAGTCGGCACAGCAGGACCCGTGGGATAGGTCATTTGACAAACATTGTCAGGTTCTGACGCGTTTCGTCAGCACGGCGTCGTTGCTAAAACGCCCGCGCTTTGTGTTGGGCGGTCGGCATCTGCCGCCGTAATCTCAAGCGTGATCAGTGAGTTTTCCGACACGATCGTTCAGGGCGCGCGTCGCATGGCAACAACTGATGGGGGAAGCAAGGGAGCCATAGAATTGGCGCATAATTTGCATATCTTTGCAACTCGTTTGTGTTGCGGATGCGGGTCGAACTGTCGTCCCGCATGCATTTTGAATATCGATGGATAAACACCTTGCCTCGACAACGAATTTTAATTCAGGAGCTTTCCATGGAATGGTTCTACAGCCTTAACGGGGAAGAAAACGGGCCGATCAGCACGGACGATCTGAAGACACTTTTCAAATCTAAAACGATCACCGCCGAAACCAAGGTGCGGCGCATCGACATGCCGGGCTGGCAGCCCTTGCGGCAGTTCATCAAGGGGGCGGCAGCGCCGCCACCAGATGCGGCGACCCAACCTGCAACTGGATCGCCCCTGGAAATGGAGCGCCAGGACTCGCCTCCGTCTGCGGCCAGCCTTTCTCCCGCCGCCCCTACTGCTGAGCCGTCGGCCTCGCGCTGTTCCGAATGCGGCGGTGATTTTCCACCCGATGATCTTATCCGTTTTGACAACGCCCATATCTGTGCGGCCTGCAAACCGCTTTTTACCCAGAAGCTGCGCGAAGGTGTGCGGGTGCAAAGTACCATGAATTTTGCGGGTTTCTGGATCCGCTTTGGGGCCAAATTCATTGACATGCTGATTATCACGGTGGTCAGCCTAATCATCGGGTTCATGCTCGGACTGACCATAGGAATCGGGGGGGTCGAAAGCGACGGAGGCTCCCTCGTGGCCACTCTGGTCATCCAGATCATCAACATTCTGATCCCGGCGGCCTACACGACCTATATGGTGGGCCGCTACGGCGCGACCTTGGGCAAAATGGCATGCGGCATCAAGGTGGTGCGCCCCGACGGCGGCCGTGTCAGCTATGCCCGGGCGCTGGGGCGTCACTTTGCCGAGATACTGAGCGGCCTGATTTTGGCCATCGGCTACATCATGGCCGCCTTTGACAGCGAGAAGCGCGCCCTGCACGACCATATCTGCAGCACGCGTGTGGTGAAAAAATAATTCAAGCAACACCTTCACGGTGGACCGTGCCGCGGGCCGAGTCTGATCGCATCGCCCGCCCGTGACGGTCCCGGCATCGGAGAGCCTCAGTGAATATCACCTGCAGCAACTGCCAGGCGGTATTGGATGCGGCCCGGTTCGATACGAGCGCCTATGGCAACTGCCACAGTTGCAACCTGCCCTTGCGGGTTTTGACATTCCCCGCCCTGGGGCGGCCGCTGCCGGTCGGTCGAGAGGGGGCATCCCTGCGGGCGCCACGGACGGCAAGCTGCTATTACCACACCCGCAAACAGGCCACGGTGGTCTGCACGGCCTGCGGACGTTTCCTGTGCGCCCTCTGCGATATGGACATCAACGGGCAGCACATCTGCCCGTCATGTCTCGAGACCGGACGTAAAGAACGGCGCATTAAAGACCTGGACGATCACCGCACACTCTACGATGCGATTGCGCTGGCCATGGCCGTCCTGCCGATGCTTTTTTTCTTTGTTACCTGCATTACTGCTCCGCTGACGCTTTACATCGTCGTGCGCTACTGGAAGGCGCCTCCCAGTCTCCTGCCCCGGACGCGGGTGCGTTTTGTCCTGGCGGCCCTGATTGCCATGCTGCAGATCGGTGGCTGGGGCTATTTTGGCTATAATCTGCTGATCTGATCCGATTGGGAGGAGGTGCGTACCGATGGCGCGTACGGCGACACGATACCGCAAACTGGCCAAAACCGGCGGACTTTTCGCCTATTACTCGCTATGGCAGGGGCCGGACCACCTGCTCATAGCCGAAACCGCCATGGCGAGCGAGGATTATCGGCGCTTTTATTTTCATGAAATCCAAGCCATTATCGTCCAGAAAACCGGTATGCAGCATGTTTACAGTTTTTTGTTCGGACTCCCCGGAGTCCTGGCCCTGATGGTGGGCACCCTTGGCGACACCACACCGCAGCCGTGGCTGATCTTCAGCTTTCTGGCAGGCTTGTTTCTGGCCATCAATCTGTTCCGCGGACCGACCTGTGTCTGCCATATTCGTACCGCCGTCCAAAATGTGAAGATCCGTCCCCTGGTCCGCATGCGCCGCCTCAACAAAGTCCTGGACCGGGTTCAGCCTTTGATTGTTGAGGCCCAGGCCAATCTGCCCAGCGCAACGCCCGGTCTTTCCGTCCCGGCGGGGGCGTCGCGCTTGACACGAGCACCGGAACGCGGGGCGGGCAGCGCCTCAACGATGCCCGTGACGGACGCGGTTTCGACCCGCCTGCACCGGATTCTTTTCGGTGCCCTCGTGATTCAAGCCCTGCTTGCTGGTATCGAGTTTTACGTCAGCAACCTCGTCTATGGCATTTTTGCGACCCTGTTTGTCATGGGCGTCATGATTCTGACCGTCGTGGCCTTGGCCCGTCAGACCGACAGCGGCATCAACGCCGCGGCGAAGCGCTTCACCTGGGCGGCGTTGGCGCTCGTCTGCCTCGAGGTCGCTGCGGGTTATGCGGCGAGCATCTGGTCCTATGCGACCCACCCCGAACTGCTCGAAAACCACTGGGGCCTGTATGAGCATCTGATTCTGCTTTCTCCCCGTGACCATGTCTGGCTAATGGGACTCAGCCTGACCATCATCGTCGCGGCGCTGGGATTGGGATTGGGGGGGTTGGCCAGTCTGCGACAACATCGCAGGCGTCCCACCGATGCCCCCGACCGCGGCCGGCTTCGACAGGCGGCGGCATGATGACCGTGAATCTCGAGCGCCAGCGCTGTGCCCACCATGCCGACCGCGAGGCCGTGGCCCGTTGTCCGCAGTGCGAGCGTTTTTTCTGCCGGGAATGCATCGCCGAGCATGAGGGGCGCGTGCTGTGCGCCCTATGCCTGTCGGTGTCCCACGACCGGCAGGGAGGGCGGCGGACGTATGTTCACCGCCTGCTGGCGCCGCTGCAATTTGCCCTGGGGCTCATTGTGCTCTGGGGGTTTTTTTATTACCTGGGCCAAACCCTTATGGTCCTGCCGGATCAGTTTCACGAGGGTACGATGTGGCAGACCGGAGCATGGGGCGATCCATGAAGGCCACTCGCCCAGAGACCGCGCCGGGTGCAGTGCCCCTGATTGAGGAAGGGTGCCACTTGCTGCGCAACCTACCTTATTCCGTGCTGGCGGCCTATTTCGTGGGCACCCTGCCGTTTATCCTGGGCCTGCTGTTTTTCTGGTCGGACATGAGCCGCAGCGCGCTGGCCCCGCGCCATTGTTCGGCCGGAGCTTTGGGATTGGGGCTGCTCTTCATATGGATGAAATGTTGGCAAACGGTTTTTTGCCGGCAGATCGCCTCCCGATTGATGCGCCAGGCAGCGCCCACCTGGACGCTGTCCCGCCTGGCGCGGATCATGGCCCGGCAGAGTGCGTTGCAGGCCAGTGGTTTCGTCCTCTTGCCGCTGGCGGTCCTGTATACGGTTCCGGCAGCCTGGGCATATGCTTTCTACCAAAACGTCACCGTGCTCGATGACGGCAGCCCTGAAGGTCTGGCCACTCTGGTACGCCGGGCCTGGCGTCAGACGGTTCTGTGGCCCAGGCAAAACCATTTGATGCTCCTTGTTTTGGGCGCTTTCGGCCTTTTCGTTTTCCTCAATGGGACACTGTTTCTGGCCCTGGCACCGTCATTGCTCAAGCGGTTTGTGGGCATCGACACCCTTTTCACCTTAAGCGGCGTCTGGGGCCTGTTCAACACAACGTTTCTGGCCGTTTCCGTCGCCTTGGCACATGCCTGTCTCGATCCCCTGCTCAAGACACTCTACACATTGCGATGTTTTTATGGTCGTTCGCTTCGGACGGGCGAAGATCTGCGGGCCCGACTGGTTGGCCTGCGCCGAACAGCCGCCGGAGTGGTCTTGCTGGCGCTGCTTCTAGCCGGCACTAACGTGCAGCGGGTCGACGCCGCCGACGGCAGGGCATGGGAGGCCGCCGGCAGGGAGACGGCGGCCGGGATTCAGTCGGAAGAATTGGATGCCGCCATTCGCGGTGTTCTGGCGCAGCCGCGATACACCTGGCGCCTGCCCCGGGAACAGGCCGTCGTTGTGGAAGAAACGCAGCACGGATGGTTCGCGTCTTTTTTCGACTGGCTGAAGGAAGCCGTCCGGAGCATCATGCAGCCTATCGCGCGCTGGCTCGAACGTCTTTGGGAGTATCTGTGGGAGCGTGCGCCGGAAATCCGCCCCCCGGAGGCCAAGCGCAGTATGTGGCCGGATCTGGCCAAAGGACTGCTCGTACTGGCCGGCGTGGCGCTGGTGGCCTTTGTGGCGGCGGCCATTCACCATCATTACCGGCCCAAAACGAAGCGCACCGATCGGCAGCCGGCCATGCCGGTCACGACCGTCCTGGATCTGAGCGATGATCGTATCCGGGCGGATGCACTGCCCATCGACGAATGGCTGCAACTGGCGCAGCAACTGGCGGCCGAAGGTCGATTTCGACTGGCCATGCGTGCCTGCTTTTTCTCGACCATGGGTGTGCTTGCCAATCGGAATCTCATCATGCTCGCTGACCATAAATCCAACCGCGAGTACGAACGCGAGGTAATGCGGCGGGCGTCGGACCGACCGGCTCTGGGGGCCGCTTTCAAGTGGTCGGTCGACCGGCTCGATCGCGCCTGGTATGGCATGCGAACGATCAATCGTGACGATTTCACCCGTTTTGCCGTGCAACAGCAGGAGATCGCCGCTCGTGCCCAAGGCTAATCGTGTCATCGTCATTCTGGGGCTGCTCGCGGCCCTGCTTTTCGCTGGCGGTCTGTTGCGTCTGCTCGTGCTGCGGTTTCAAGCTGGGGATATCTATCCGCCGTATTCATCGCTGCGCTCCGATCCCCTGGGGACGCGCGCCCTTTTTGACACTCTGGCGCGCCTGCCGGGGCTGACGGTGGCGCGCCATTTCAGCGACCATCGTGAACTGGGGTCCGAGGCCGCCACCCTGATTCTGGCAGGATTGAAACCGGAGGCACTGGAGGGACCTCAAAATGACATGGCGGCCCTGCAACGGTATGTTGCCGACGGCGGTCGCGCCGTGCTGATGATGCGTGCCGTGAAACCCAGACGAGAAACAGACGAAGACAAACCTGCCGCGCTTCACGGTAAAACGAGCCATGCCCCTCCTGTGGAGGACGATACCGCGTCCGAGGCAGTCTCCGAGCGAACTATCGATCTGCAGGCGGTATGGGATTTTCGCCTCGAGACGCCGCCGCTGGGGCCGAGTCGGCCGGAAGCACGCCGGGACCCTGCGGCCGGGCAGGTCCTGCCCGCGGTCATCGCCTGGTACAGTGGTATGGTGTTGGAGGCCGGCCATGCGGACTGGCACGTGCTGTACCGGGTCAGCGGGTGGCCGGTGATCATGGAACGTCGCCTGGGAAGGGGCAGCGTTTTGGTGGCCACGGACAGCTATCTGATCAGCAACGAAGCCCTGCGCAACCATCGTCAGCCCGTTCTGCTGGGCCACTTGATTGGAGCCAACCGCAAGGTGGTCTTTGATGAAACGCATTTCGGCATCCAGCAGCGGCCCGGGGTTTCCAGCCTGATCCGACGCTATCGCCTCCACGGTATGATTGCCGGCCTGATCCTCCTGACCGGGCTCTACGTCTGGCGAAACGGACATTGCTTTCCGGCGGTCCCACCCGACACGACGGAACAAGGCTTCCGGATGGCCTACCAGGATACCGACCGGGCCTTGATGAGCCTTATCGGCCGACATTTGCCTGACGACCAACTGCTCGACGCTTGCGTGGCATCCTATGAACAATCCATGCTTGGCCCTGCCGCGGAGTCGACGGCCCGACGGGCCCGGATCAAAGCGCTTGCCGCCGCGGCCGGTAAGGACCCGGTGCCAGCGTATCAATCGATTAGCCAGTTATTGACGAGGAGGCCATCGCGATGAGCCAGAAGCTCGAGGTGTTGCAAAAAGTGCTCACCCGAACCAAACACGAGGTCAACAAGGTCATCATTGGCCAGGAAGATGTGGTGGACATGGCGCTGATCGCCATTTTTTCCGGCCAGCACGCCCTGATCGAAGGTGTTCCCGGTGTGGCCAAAACCCTGTTGGTGAGGACCCTGGCGCACATCCTCGGGTGCGAATTCAACCGCATCCAGTTTACACCCGACCTCATGCCGGCCGATATCACAGGAACCAACGTTTTCAATCTCAAGGAAAGCACATTTGACCTGATGAAAGGACCGGTGTTCACCTCCTTCCTGCTGGCGGATGAAATCAACCGGGCACCGGCCAAAACCCAGTCCGCGCTCCTGCAGGCCATGCAGGAGCGCGCGGTCACCATCGACCGTGAGACCCATAGCCTGGATGCCAACTTTACGGTGTTCGCCACCCAGAATCCGGTCGAATATCAAGGTACCTATCCTCTGCCCGAAGCCCAGAAAGACCGCTTCATGCTCAAAATCAGCATGCGTCCACCCGCGCGTGAGCAGGAATTGGAGCTGGCCCGGCGGATGCTGGGCGACTCGGCCCCGGAAAGCGTCCTGGAAAACGGGGAGGTGAAAACCGTGCTGGCACCGGACATCCTGCTCAAGATCAAGCGCTATTTGCCACAGGTGCTGGTGAGTGAAGAATTGGGGGCCTATGTCGTCGATATTGTGCGCCGGACCCGTCAGCACCAGGGCATTCTCGTGGGCGCCGGTCCCCGGGCGACCCAGGCCCTGCTGTTGGCCAGCCGGACATTGGCAGCGGTCCGGGAGCGCGACTTTGTGACACCGGACGACATCAAGGCCATGACCCCGGCGGTTTTAGGCCACCGGCTAATTCTGCAGCCGGAACTCGAGGTCGAGGGGCTGGCCATCGAAGAGGTCGTCCAGGAAATCCTGCAAGCCCTGCCGGTGCCCCGATGATCGTTCCCCAGAACCGGCTGCTGTTCTGGACGGCGGGGGGCGTGCTGCCGGTGTTGACCCTGGCGGCGGCCTTTCCGGAAACAGCGCCAGGCGCCCTGGCCACATTGGCGGCGTTCACGGGGTGGATCGTGGTCGATGCCGTGCGCTCGCGTCATCACGCCCATCAGCTTAGCATTGAAGGGCCTGCGGTCGTAAGGCTGGCCAAGGGGCGGCCGGGCACCCTTCCCCTGCGCCTGGAATGGTCCGGCGAGGGTCGTGGGCTGGCCCGGATCGCTCTGGCGTTGCCCGGTGGTGTGCATGCCGACACGACGATTTTGAAACTGTCCGTGTCCGCCAGCGAACCGCATCGCGAAGCTGTCTGGCCGCTGACGGGCCGCCAGACCGGTCGCTACCCACTGGAGCGGGTTTATCTCGAGATGGACTCCCGTCATCGTTTCTGGGTGTTTCGGCGACCCGTTGCCCTGGCCTCCGAACTGCGGGTCTATCCCAATCTTCAGACCGAATACCGTCTGCTGCGAGGTGGGGCGTTCAGGCACGTGATCGGCATTCATTCCCAGCGCCAGGTAGGTAAGGGGCGGGATTTCGAGCAGTTACGGGAGTACCTGCCCGGCGATGGATACGAGGACATCCATTGGAAGGCCACGGCCAAATTCGGGCATCCGGTCACCAAGGTCTTCCAGATCGAACGCACCCAGGAACTGTATGTGGTGCTGGACGCTTCACGTTTGAGCGGTCGCTGCATGCCCGCCGGGAATGACGACGGGGCCGCAACCAGTGATAGGCCGACCCTGATCGAGTCATTTGTCACGGCCGCACTGGGACTGGGTGTGGCCGCCGAGCGGCAGGGCGACCTCTTTGGTCTTGTGACCTTCAGCGATCAGGTGACCCGATTCCTGCGCGCCGGCAGCGGCAAGGCACATTCAACGGCTTGCCTGGAGTCGATCTACACCCTGCGCGCCGAAGCCGTTGCACCGGATTTCAACGACCTGTTTGCCTTCATTGCCACCCACCTCCGCCGTCGGGCGCTGATCGTGTTTCTAACCAGCCTGGACGACCCGGTACTGGCCGAAAATTTTACGGCGCATGTGGACATGATCCGTCGACGGCACGTGGTCCTGGTGAACATGATCCACCCGCCAGGGGCCCGGCCGCTTTTTTCGGATCCGGCAGTCGACAGCCCGGCCGGGATCCACGGGGCGCTGGCCGGCCACCACACCTGGCATCACCTGCGTGAGACCCAGCGCCGCCTGCAGCGCAAGGGCGTCCGCTTGAGTCTGATGGAGACCGGTCGCCTGAGTCTGCAGGTGATTGCGCAATATTTAGACATTAAACAACGTCAGTTGCTATGATTGTCGACCTGGATAAATTCATTGCCCGGGAGCGCCCCTACTGGGAGCATCTGGAAGCCCGCCTGAACGGGCTGGATGCGGACCCCGACCAGCGCATGCCTTTCGAAGAGGTCCGTGAATTCCACTACTTATACCGGCGTACAGCCTCGGGGCTGGCCCAGATCGCCACCTATGCCACCGATCCTCAAATTCGAATATACCTCGAAAACATCGTGGGGCGGGCTTACAGCGAGATCTATACCATTCGTGATCAGGCAACCCGCTTCAGACCATGGCGCTGGATGTGGCGGACCTTTCCGCAGACCTTCCGCCGGCACCTGGCACCGTTTTTACTTGGCATGACCATCCTATTGACCGGTAGCGTCTTCGGGGCCCTGGCGGTGGCGATGGACAGCGAAGCCAAGCTGGTGCTGGTGCCTTTTTCCCATCTGGCCGGCGATCCTTCCGAGCGCGTCGCACGCGAGGAAGCGTCCGATGGACATAAACGCCTCGACGGCCATATGGCCCAGTTTTCCTCGCACCTCATGACCCACAACACCAAGGTCGCGATTTTCGCCATGGCGCTGGGGATGTCCTGGGGCATCGGCACCGTGTTGCTGGTCTTTTACAACGGCGCCATTCTGGGGGCCGTGGTCCTGGACTATATACGGGCCGGCCAGGGGGTGTTTGTGGCCGGTTGGCTTTTGCCCCACGGTGCAATAGAAATTCCGGCCATCCTGATCGGCAGTCAGGCCGGGCTCGTGCTGGCCAGTGCCCTCATCGGACACGGACGGCCAGTGCCCATGCGTGTCCGGCTTCAAAAGGTTCGCAGCGATCTGGTGACAATGATCGGGGGGTGCGCGCTGATGCTGGTCTGGGCAGGTCTGGTGGAGGCCTTTTTCTCTCAGTACCATGCCCCGGTGCTGCCCTATGGATTCAAAATCGGCTTCGGGGTCCTGGAACTCATTCTGCTCATCCTGTTTCTGGCGCTGGCCGGCCGCTCAAACCCCTGGTGGCAGCGTTTCACCGGGCGCCGACCCCGAAAGAACATCTGAGAACCCGTGGATACTCCGAGATCATACCCAACGATTGATATCCGCACCCCGGAAGGGATCACTTTCGCCTTGCCACTGGCGGGACCCGTGGTGCGCTTTCTGGCTTGGATAACGGATCTGGGGTGTATCCTGGCCTTGTTCCTATCGGTGCAGCCGCTGCTGTCCAATCTGTTTGCCATCATCGATCCTGATCTCGGCGCCGCCGTCCGAATCCTGACGTATTTTGCCATCACACTGGGCTACGGCATCGCCACCGAATGGTGGCTGCGGGGCCAGACACTGGGCAAGAAGCTTTTTCGGCTGCGTGTGCTGGACCTCAACGGGCTGCGGTTGCGATTCAGCCAGGTCGCCATCCGTAACCTGCTGCGGGCGGTCGACAGCCTGCCCTTGGCGTATCTGGTGGGCGGGTTGACCTGTCTTGGCAGCCGCTATCGCCAGCGTCTCGGCGATATCGCCGCCAACACCATCGTCGTCCATCTGTCCGCAATAGCGCTGCCCGATTTGACGGCCATCGCCGTCAGTCGATTCAACTCGCTTCGGGCCTATCCCCACCTGACCGCCCGCCTGCGGCAGCGCGTATCGCCGGAGGAGGCCGGTATTGCGCTCGCAGCCGTCATGCGGCGCAGCCGTCTGGACCCGGATGCGCGCGTGACCCTGTTTGCGGAGCTGGCCGACCATTTCAAGTCCATCGTGACATTTCCGGCCCCGGCCAGCGAGGACCTTCCTGACGAGCAGTATGTGCGCAATGTGGTCGAGGTGCTCTTCTGCAAGCAAGCTTCCTGATGGCCCCGATATTTTTCGTGTTCCTGCCACGAATCGCAATGGCGACGAACCGCATCGGTTACACGAAAGACCGGCCATAAACTCAATCTAGCGGGTTTTCCGCCATCGGTCGCGCCCCGCGTCCCGTATTGTCGAAGGCGCTATCTTTTGCTACGCTGTTTTCCGCAGTTGGGCCGCCTTCAAGCCCCGTTATCTTATCCGGCGAGAGGAAACCATGTTCACACCGGCAAGCCCCGAAGGCTACCAGGACGTTATCGACAAGATCCAGATGAAAACCACCGTTTACGGCCCCCACACCCTCATGGCGGAATTCCGTCTCCAAGCGGGCGCCGATCTGCCGATGCATCGGCATCCCCACGAGCAGACCGGCTACCTGGTGTCCGGCCGTATCGATCTGACCATCGGCGAGCGAACCCACCCCGTGCGGCCGGGCGACAGCTGGTGCATCCCCGGCGATGTGGACCACTGCGCCTTCGCCCACGAGGATTCAGTCGCCGTGGAGGTTTTTACCCCTGTCCGTGAGGACTATCTGCCGGCGGCCGAATCGCCCCGGCCTGCCTGATTGCCTCGAACTCGATGGAGGCCGCTCCATGATTACTCTACTGGCCTGTCCGCAGATGAGTGCCCTGGCCGCCCGCATCGCCGCCGCGCACGATTCGATTCGTACCGCAACCATCCACTGGGACGTCTTTGCGGATGGCTTCCCCAATATACTGGTCGAAAATATCGAGATCATTCGCAATCACCACCTCGCCTTTCTGGCCGCTTTTGAAAATCCGGGGGATGTCTTCACGCAGCTTTCGGCCATCTACGAGATCCCCCGCTATGCGGTACGCTCTTTCAAGCTGGTGTTGCCCTACTACCCCACCGGGACGATGGAGCGGGTCGATCGCGACGGCCAGATCGCCACGGCCGCCACTCTGGCCAAAATGATTTCCGGGGTTCCCATGACCCTGGCGGGGCCCACCCAGGTGATCATCTTCGATATCCATGCCCTGCAGGAGCGGTTTTATTTTTCGGACCAGGTCATTCCGCGCCTGGAATCCGGTGTGCCCCTGCTGCGCGCCCGCCTGGCCCACATCGACAATCTGGCGATCGCCTTTCCGGACGAAGGCGCCTGGAAGCGCTTCGGGCGCTGGTTCGGTGAATACCCCCAGATCGTCTGCCACAAGGTTCGCGAAGGCGACCGCCGGCAGATCAGCATCCGTGAGGGCGATCCGGCCGGCCGTCACGTGGTGATCGTCGACGATCTGGCCATGAGCGGCGGGACCCTGTTGGAATGCCGGCGGGCCCTCACCGCGCATCGCGCAGCGGCCGTAAGCGCCTACGTCACCCACAGCGTTTTTCCCCAGGCGGCCTGGAAACCTTTCCTGACCGCCGGCTTCGAACACTTCTGGACCACGGACTCCGTGCCGCGCACGGCGGTCGAGCTGCAGGGCCGGCCGCCGTTCGAGGTCCTTTCCCTGGCCGATTCCATCGGCCGCTTGTTGCTGGAAGACGGGCAGGGATTACTATAGCTCATGGCACGTCATTCCACGACTCCGGCCCTGATTGACAGGCTGCTGCAGCAGACTTACGACCACTTCAGCTGGTTCCTGCCGGCACGGCTGGGTTGGCTGCCGGCGGGTCTGCTGCGGCTCCTGTTCTCCCATGTCACGATCGAGGCGGACCAAACCCAAATCCTGCGCCGGCTCCCTTCAAATGCCGTGGTGGTCTATGTCACCAAGCACAAGAGTCGCCTGGAGCGGCTCTTTTTCCACGCCTTCTACCAGCGGGCCGGGCTGCCCTGCCCTGAGATCGGCTTCTACTACCGCTCATACTGCTTTCAGCCCCTGGTCCGCCTGGGCCGGATTTTTCTGGCCCATGCGGATTTGCTGCTGCGCCGCTTCCGCCGGCCGGACCCGTTTGCCGGCGGTTATCTCGAACGCGAGCTGCGCGGCGGGCGCGCGGCCATGCTTTCGCTGGTGGAAAGCAACGAATTCTACCGGCGCTACGTCCAGTCCAAAACCGACCCGCTGGCCTTCCTGATCGCGCTGCAGCAAAAGATCGAGCGGCCCATCTGGCTGGTGCCCCAGTTGATTTTCTATACCACCACACCGGTGACGGCCCATCAGACGCTTTTCATGGGATCGGACCCCAATCCCAGCCTCTGGCGGCGGCTGTGGAAAATTATCTTTGCCCCCGAAAAGGTCCTGGTCGAGATTTCCGAACCGGTTGACCTGAGCGCTTTCCTGAAACAGGCGGCCGAACGGGGGCAGGGGCGCGCCCGCGACGCCCTGGTTCTCCGCCACCAGCTGCTCGACCGCATCACCCGCCACCGCCAGAGCATCACCGGCCCAATCCTCAAACCCGCCGAGGAAATTAGGCAGCATATCCTGACCAACGACCGCCTGCAGCAGTTCATGCAGTCCTATGCCCGGCGGCGCAAAAAGACCATCCCCGAGGTGCACCGGGAAGCACTTAAATACGTGGACGAGATCGCCGCCCGGCCAACCCCCTGGGTGGTCAAGATGGGGCTGGGGCTGGTTCACGCGTTGCTGAACGCCATGTTCGACGGACTTTCCTTCAACAGCGAAGGCTTCAACGCCGCCCGCCGGGCATCGCGCGAGGGACCGCTGATTCTAATTCCGTGTCACAAAAGCCACATCGATTACCTGGTGCTTTCCTATCTCATGGGCCGCAACAACATGCCCTGTCCGCATATCTTTGCCGGCAACAATCTGGCCTTCTGGCCGGTGGGGCCGTTTTTTCGCCGGGTGGGCGCTTTTTTCGTGCGCCGCTCCTTCTCAGGGGCCCTGTTGTACGCTAAAGTGTTTTCCGAATACATCCGGATGCTTCTGGGCCAGGGCTTCAATATCGAGGTGTTCATCGAGGGCACCCGCAGCCGCAACGGCAAGCTCCTGCTCCCCAAGCTGGGGATGCTCTCGATCATCCTCAACGCGGTGCGCGAAGGGGCCTGCGATCAACTGACGTTCATTCCCATCTATGTCGGCTACGATCGGGTGCCCGAGGAAGGGGCCTACATTCATGAAATCCAGGGCGGCCAAAAGGCACCGGAATCCTTCGTGCAGTTTGTCAGGGCCAGGCGTCTGCTCAAAAAACGCTTCGGGCGGATTTATATCCAGTTCTGCGACCCCGTGCGTCTGCGGGAACTGGAAGAGGAATACGGGACGCGCGTGCGCGACATGCGCAGCAAAGAGCTGCGCACCCTGACCCGCGACCTCGGCAATCGCGTCCTGCAGGCCATCGACCGCGAGACCGTGGTCACCCCCCAGGCACTTGTGGCGGCGGCACTTTTGAATCGCCCCCACAAAATCATCAGCCGCGAGCAGATCGACGCCCATGTCGACACCTTTATGACTTACCTCGACGCGCGGGATGTCGCACGCGCGGAGACCCTGTCCTACGACGTGCCCCATGCCGTGACGCGCATCCTGAAGCATTTCGTGCAGCAGAAGACCATCAAACCTTTCAGGGGCAAAGACCAGGAGCGTGACACCGGCGTCCACTATCAGGTCTACCCGTCCAAACGCAGCACCCTCGATTACTACAAGAACAACTGCATCGGACCCTTCGTTCCCGCGGCGCTTACCGCCATTGCGATTCTGGCGGCGGATGCCTTTCAGTTCAGCTCCCGGGATCTCAGAGCCCGCTTCGATTTCCAGCAGACACTGTTTCAAAACGAATTCAGCCTGGGGGAGGGGTCGTTGCCCGACGCCGTGACGCGCAAGACCCTCAAGGCCTTCATGGCGGATGCTATCGTCGTGCCTCATCCGTCCTTGCCGGAGGCCTACAACCTGACCTCGGAAGGCTATCGCAAGCTCAAGTGCTTCGCCGGATTCCTTTCCCCGCTGTTTGAATCCTATCGCGTGGTCTTACGGTATTTCCAGAAGACGCCCGTCGACAAACACGAACCGCCCCAGCGGCTCAAGCAGATCCAGACCCTGGGGGGCCGGATGTACAAGCGGCAGGAAATTGTCTACAAGGAAGCCCTGTCCAAGATCAATTACCTCAATGCGGTGGATTACTGCCTCAAGAATGGCATCCGCGGTCGGGAAGACACGGACCGCCTGGAGGCCCACCTGGTTGAGATGCAGGCCTGCATGAAACATTTGCCGCTCTGACACGGGCGGACATCTGCAGGCGGCATCGCCCTAATCCGTCAGCGCAGAATGAAAGGAGATACCCTCATGAAAAAACTGATTCTGATCGGCTGTGCCCTTGTGGTGGTGGTGGCCGCAGTTGTATTCTTCGGATTGTCCAATCTGGGGCCGATCATCAAGAAGGCTGTCAACACCTATGGACCTGAAATCACCCAGACCCAGGTGCACCTGGGCGACGCCGGCGTTTCCCTGTTCTCCGGGGAAGCCAAACTGAGCGATTTTCAGCTGGGCAATCCCAAGGGATTCAATACCCCTGAGGCCATGAAAGTCGGCAGCATCTACGTCAACGTGGATGAGAAGTCGTTGACCGGCAACCCCATCGTCATCGATAAAATCGAGATTGTGGCACCGGAGATTACCTACGAACGTTCCGGCCGGGGGGATAATTTCAACGCCCTGCTGCGCAATGTGAAGCAGCGCACCGGCGCCGGGAAATCCGGCGGTGATGCTTCCAAACCGGCCGAGACCGAAGCGAGCGGCGGCGGCAAGAAACTGCTGATCAGGAGCGTCGTGATCAAGGACGGACGCGTCAATCTGGCGGCCAAGGCCCTGGCGGGTCAAACAATCTCCGCCGAGTTACCCTACATCGAGCTGAAGGATGTCGGGGGCCAGAAGGAAGGTGTCACGCCGGCCAAGGCCATGAACCTGATCCTGGCCGAGTTGTACACTCAGATGCAGTCGCCCGACGTCACCACCGTCTTGAACAAAGGGCTCGAAGAGCTGGGCGTCACGGTCAAAGGCATATCGGTGAAGGGGCTCGACGAAAAAAGCAAAAAACAGGTCGAAAGCCTGAAGGACAAGGTGAAGGGCATCCTGGGCGACTGACCCGGCGGGGCGCTCGACACGGTCCTGGCCATCCTCCTGTGGTCGCCGCCGTCTGCATATCGGCGGCGGCCTTGCTTTTTCAGCCCATCGACGCCTTTGCGGCGTGCGACATTTTACTGCCGCACACCACCATCCCCAGGTCCTGCGTGGCCTCTGGATCATCGTCGGCAGCCCCCGATGCATTGAAGTCTTCCCTCCGGATTACGGGTGCGGAGGGCCATCCGGCCCCCATCGCCGATAGGGTCCGGTGGCTCGACTTCGAAAGGAATCCATGATAGGCAAGGCTTTGCGGGCAGACACATCTGTTGCCGGAGAGGACGCACCGGGATTCGGGCATGCGGTCGCGCATGGTCCGGGTGCGGACGCGGGTTTGCGCTCGGCTCGGCGGGATACCGCTGGAAGCGAAGGAAGACAGAATGCTGACGATTGATCTAGAGGGCAAACACGCCCTGGTGGCCGGTGTTGCCGATGACAAAGGCTATGGTTTCGCCATCGCCAAGGCGCTTGCCGAGGCCGGGGCCCGCGTGAGTGTCGGCACCTGGCCGCCGACCTGGAATATCTTCAAAATGCTGCTGAACCGCGGCAAACTCGACGCCTCCCGGCGTCTTGCCGACGGCGAGCTTCTCGAATTCGATCACATCTATCCGCTGGATGCCGCCTTCGACACCATGGCGGAAGTGCCCGAGGAGATCAAGACCAACAAGCGTTACAAGGATGTCGGTGACTATACCCTGGAGGGGCTGGCCAAGCGTCTGCAGAAGGATGGGGGCGACACCCCGCTGGACATCGTGGTGCATTCGCTGGCCAACGGGCCCGAGGTGCAAAAACCGCTTTTGGAGACCAGCCGCAGCGGCTACCTGGCGGCCGTCAACGTGAGCGCCTACTCGCTGGTGGCCATGGTGCGTCGTCTATCCCCGCTGATGGCCCCGGGCGGAAACTTCCTGGCCCTGAGCTATCTCGCCGGCCAGCGGGTCATCCCGGGCTATGGCGGGGGGATGAGTTCCGCCAAGGCCGCCCTGGAGAGCGATGTGCGTGTTCTGGCCCATGAAGCCGGCCGCCGCCATCAGGTGCGGATCAACTGCATCTCGGCCGGCCCCCTGGCCTCGCGGGCGGCCTCCGCCATCGGCTCGATCGACCGCATGGTGGCCTATGTCTCCCGGAATGCGCCCCTGGGCGATGCGCTCAGTGCCGCCGAAGTCGGTCAGGCCGCTGCATTCCTTTGCAGCCCGCTGGCCAGCGGCATCACCGGGACGGTGGTATACGTGGATAAGGGCTTCCATGCCATGGGCATGCCGCGTGACCAGTCGCTGCTTTGATGCCCGCCGCATGCAAGCTTATCACCCCCGCCGGAGCCAGCCGAGGAGTCGCGCTTCCGTGGGCGGTTCATATCGCCTTCCCAACCCGTGTGATTTTGAAAGGAGCTGCAGATGCTATCATCGCCTGAGACGCGACGGATGCTGTTGACCGTGGGACTGAGTGCGGTTTTCGTGCTTGCCGTGGTCATTTCCGGTGTATCGGCCCAGAATGCCCCCTTCAGCGTGGAGCGCCTGGTGGTCGGCACCGACATCGAGCAACGTGAGCCGGTGGGCATCACCGACGTTTTCCCTTCAGGGACGGAAACCGTCTTCTGTTTTCTGGAAGCCCGCAACATCAGCCGGCCCGTCACGGTTCAACTGGTCTGGTATTTCGGGGAGGAAGAAGTGGCCCGGGTGCCGCTTGCGCTCAGCGCCGGTCCCCGCTGGAGAACCTTCGCCAGCAAGAAGATCGGAGAGCGTCAGGGCAACTGGAAAATCTATCTGCAGGACGATGCCGACCAGGTGCTGGGTTCGGTCCAGTTCGTGGTTGAGCAATAGCCGCCGATATGCGTAAACTGACCGCGGGACAGCAAAAGCTGGTCGTTCTGGTCATCGGGGTGACATCGGCCGGCGTGGTGGCCGTACTGGACTACCTGGCCGGCAGCGCCTATTCGCTGGCGGCCGTCTATCTGCTGCCCCTGTACTTCGTGACCCTTCAGGCCGGGCGCGGTCCGGGCCTGCTTCTCGCACTGGTCTCCGGGGGGTTTCAGTGGGCGGCCGGGCATTACGCCGGGGCCCAGCTGCAGCCGCTGAGTGAAGCCCTGTGGCGGCTGGTGTCGTGGGGCGCCGTATATATTCTGGGCGTCATCTTGCTGGCCCGCATGCAGCGAGCCCTCTCCCGCACCCGAGCGCTTTCCCTAACCGATTTTCTGACCGGCGCGCTGAACAGTCGGGCACTCTACAATCTGGTCGAAAACGAATACCTCAAGACCCAACGCTATGGGCGCCCGATGACACTGGCCTATGTCGGGGTTGATGCTTTCAAGGCCATCAACAGCCGCCTGGGCCACACCGTGGGCGATACCTTGCTGCAAAAAGTCGCCCGGACGATGATGCGTTACCTGCGTGCGACGGACCGGGTGGCGCGCCTGGGCGGCGACGAATATGCTGTCCTTCTGCCCGAGACCGATCAGGAGGCGGCCAAAGTGGTCATCCCCAAGATCCGCGACCACCTCGGCCGTGTGATGGAAGACAACGGATGGCGGGTGACCTTCAGTATCGGGGTCGTCACCTTCTTCTCGGCCCCCAGGACGCCGCGCGAGATGATCCGGGCCTCGGAGCGCTTGATGTGGTCGGTGAAAAAAGCGGGAAAGAACAAAATCCGCTATGCCTCCTACCACGGGTAGCCGGGACGTCAATCGGCCCGGAAAGCACCCCGCACCCGAGGGCCTGGTCAGTCCGCTGAAAATACCCGGGCCATCAACCCCTTTGATTTCTTGGCGGTGGCCGGCTGTGCCAGAGGCCGGACGACGCGCAAACCCACCCGCGGACTGCGACGCGTTGGGGCGCTCAGGCTGCGAGTGGCACTCCGGCAGTACCAGGCTTCCGAGCCCCAGTCACCACCGCGCAGGCACCGGGCCACGCCCTTGCGTGGTCCGCGCGGGTTTTCGCCGGGGCTGCGAGCATAGTAGTTGCGGTCGAACCAATCGGCGCACCACTCGTGCACATTACCATGCATGTCGAAAAGCCCCCAGGCGTTGGGCGCCAGACGGCCGACGGGGTGGGTGGCCTGCCCGCTGTTCTTCTGGAACCAGGCATACTCGCTCAGCCTGGCCGTCTGGGGACCGAAGCAGTATGTGCTCGTGGAGCCGGCCCGGGCGGCGTACTCCCATTCAGCTTCGGTGGGCAGGCGGTAGCCCGGGTTGTCTTCAGTGGCGTTAAGCCGCTTGAGAAACGCGGCCGCGTCCTCATGGGATACGGTATCTACCGGATGATCGTCCCCCTTGAATGTGCTTGGGTTGGCGTTCATCACGGCTTCCCATTGCAATTGCGTGACTGGCGTGCGACCGATGTAAAAAGGTTGTTTGAACGTCACTTCGTGCTGCGGCAGCTCGTTTTCGTCGGCCTGCTCGGCATCCCAGTCCCCCCCCATGACGAAATGGCCCGCCGGCAGTAGAATGAGCTCCATGCCAATGCTGTTGGTGATCGAGTCTGTCAAAGCGGCCTCCAGCGATCAATGGCCAATTGGCTCTGTGATACGAATCAAATCGGTCCTCTGGGGATTTTGCGGGCCGCTATCCCCATCTGCAGTTCGGTGACGTTGTCCTCCGCGTCGAAGGCCTGCCAGTCCTTGTAGACCTCGCGCCCCTGGTTGCCGGGGAGATAGCCGGCGTCCTGGACCTGGCGGAACAAATCATACCAGGCCCGGCCGATATGCTGCATCGGCCCTGCAAAATCCTCGCTCAGGCATTCGAATGGCGGAGTCTCCAGAAAGCCGAATGCATCGGGGCTCGATTGGGGGGCCCGCACGGGGAGGCCAATGATCAACCGAAACGGCTTGGTGGGGTCTCCGCCGGCGTTGAGATAGATAAATTCGGTGGGCCCGACGATTTCAAGCTGGTTTTCCCCGGCGGATTGAAACAACGGCTCGAACGTCTTGTCGGCGAAGGCCGGGATCCCGGCGACCGTCAACTCGGTGGCGGCATAGTAGTAATTGCGAGCGGGGATCTGTTTGCGCTCCATGCTCTGCGCCCCCTTCCTTCTCTTGGGCTAACGATCGCCAGCCGCGTCAAGCGCGAAAAGTTGCTCTTTGACCGCGGTACCCCACTGAACGCCGTCTTGCTGGCGGACGAGCTTGAATCCCCGGGATTCATATAGGTGGCGCGCCGCATCCAGGCCCTCGAAGGTCCAGAGAAAGACGCGATCATATAGCTTCTGACGGCAGTACGCGATGGCGACGTCGAGAAGCTGTCGGCCCGCTCCTTGGCCGCGCAGGGCGGCGGATACGATAAACCACCGCAGGTGCGCGCCCTTGGTGGCGGCCTGGATGCCGTCGATCACGACGACGCCCTCGATTTGCCCGTCGACCACCGCGGTCCACAAACCGTCGCGGGCTTCGTCATAGCGCTGCAGAAAGGCAGCCAGTTCGGTGGCGACCTTGGCTTCGAAATAAAGGCCAAAATTCCAGTGGGCGTGGTAATAAGTGCCATGAAGCTCGGCGATCCGGCCGATGCAGCCGGGCGTGTAGCCGGAGAGGATCGTGTATGCGCTTGGTGGCGGCATGGCATATGTGTGGTTTGGCATGGCCGGAAGGCAAAAGCGGCCCCTTGTTGCCGTGGTTGCCGCATAGCCCCCATTTTCAGAGCATCCTGAAGCCTGGCTGGTTACCGTAACAGACTCATCCCGGGGTTTCAATCCTGGCGGCGTTTTCCCGCCGGGGCTGAGGGCGAGGGGCGATCACCAGATGGCATCCAGCATCGAGGCCAGCCTGCCCTTGGCCGCCATCAGGGCATCGTAGGTGCCCGCTTCCGCGATACGGCCGTTTTCCATAATGACGACCCGGTCGAGGTCCTTCAGGCCCACGGGGCGGTGGGTGACAATGACGAGGGTGCGGCCTTGAGCCAATGTCCGGACGGTATGGATCAACGCGCGTTCGTTGACCGCATCGAGGCCTTCCGTGGGCTCGTCCAGCAGCCAGATGGGCGCCTCGCGCAGCACGGCCTGGGCCACGGCCAGACGGCGGGCCTCGCCACCCGATATCAGCTGGCCAAGTTCACCGGTCCAGGTGTCCAGCCCCGCCGGGAGTTCGGCGACGAAATCTTTTAGACGGGCTTGGTCCAGGGCCGCCCAGAGATCCGCCTCGCGGGCCTCCGGTCGCGCCCACAGCAGGTTCTCCCGCAGGCTGGCGTTGAACAGGTGGGCCTGCTGGGGAACGACGGCCAGGGCCCGTCGCAGCTGGGGCTCGGGCCATCGCCTGAGGTCCACGTTGCCGATCCGGATGCACCCTTCCGCGGGGTCGCCGAAGCGGCACATCAGGTTGATGAGCGTTGACTTGCCCGCGCCGGTGGGGCCCATGACGGCCAGGTGTTCTCCCGGGGCGACCTGCAGGTCAAAGTTTTTCAGCACGGGCGGCGCCCCCGGACGGTAGTAAAACGCCACATTTTCAAAGACGATCCCGGTGTTTTCGGGCTCGACGGGCGTGTCGGAGAAATACACCGGTGCCGGACGGCGGACGATGTCGTTCAGACGCAGCGCCGCCTCCTGGGTCTGCCCCAGATATTGGTAAGCGGCCGCCAGAGGGACCACGGCCTCGAAGGCCGCCAGGGTCGCAAAGGCCATGAGGGCCAGATGGGCGCCGTCCAGCGCACCGTTGGCCACCAGGTCGGCGCCGATGTAAAGCACGCACCAGAGAGCACCGCCCGTAAGCAAGGTCGTGCCTGCGGCACCGGCGCCGTTGATCCGGCTCATACGCTCCTGGCCCGCGATCAGCGACCGGTGGGCGGCCATGATGCGAGCGATCTGATGGCGGCCCGCATCGAAGGCCAGGAGGTCGGCCATGCCCTGAAGGGCATCCACGAGATGAGTGCGCAGGCGGCTGCTTTGTCGCGTGAGCTCCCGGCCGGTGGCCGCCCCCCAGTATTGGGCGCCGGCCGGCACGGCCAGGCCGGCGGCCAGCAGGAAGGTCAGCAGCGCGCCGGCGGCGGCCGGCGAGTAGGCGGCCAGCAGAAGGGGGACACCGAGCGTGACGGCCCCCGCCACGACCGAGGGGGTCATCACCCGGATAAAGAGGTTGTCCAGGGCATCGACATCGGCGACGATGCGGTTCAGCAGATCGCCCTGGCGAAAGTCGGCCAGCCCGTAAGGGGCCAGCGGCGCGATCTGGCCGTACACCCAGGTGCGCAGACTGGTCAGGATTCTGAACGTGGTGTTGTGGTTGACGATGCGTTCGCCATAGCGGGCCAAGGTGCGCAGGATGGCGAAAAATCGGACAGCCACGCTGGGATGCAGCATGTTGAATGCGTGGGCCGTCACCGGGGTGAGGCCTGCGAAAGCGGCGGCCGCGATGAACCAGCCGGACACGGCCAGAAGGCCCACCACGGCCCCGGCGGCGGCCACGGCCGGCAGCAGACCGATGAGCATCCACGCCCGGTGAGGCTTCATCAGGTGCAGAAAAGGGCGCAAGGTTCGGTTTCGGTCAGGCAAGGTCGAAGGCCCCTTCCGTGCGGGTGATCATGGCATGCAGTCTGCTGCGGGCGGCCATGAGCTCATCGTAGCGGCCCGTTTCGACGATTCGGCCCCCGCTTAGCACCAGAACGCGGTCGGCCGACTGGATGCTGGCCAGGCGGTGGCTTACCGTAAGCACCGTCCGATGGCGGCACAGAGCCTGCAAAGCCGTCAGCACCAGCTGCTCGTTCTGCAGGTCCAGGCCGGCCGTGGGCTCGTCCAGCAGCAGCAGCGGGGCGTCTTTCAGAAAGGCCCGGGCCAGCGCCACCCGCTGAGCCTGGCCGCGGGAAAGATTGGCAGCCATTTCGCCGATGGGGGTGTCCAGCCCGTCAGGCAGCTGCCGGCTGAATTCGGTGACGCGGGCCGCCCGGGCGGCGGCGGCGACCGCATCGTCGTCGGCCCGGGGCCGGCCCAGGCGGATATTCTCCCGCAGCGTGCCGTGAAACAGGGTCGGCTGTTGCCCGATCCAGGCCAGCTGCCGGCGCCAGGCGTTCATGTCCAGGCCGGCGAGCGGCCGGCCGCCGACCAGGATCGCGCCGCTGTCCGGCTGCTGGAAGCCAAGCAGCAGGTTGAGGATCGTTGATTTTCCGGCGCCGCTGGCGCCGACCAGCACAACCTGCTCTCCGGGGCTCAGCGTGAAATCCACCCCCGCTAGAACCTTTTTTCCGCGCGATTGAAAGCCCAGCCGGATGTCGCGAAACCGGATGTCGATTGGCCCCTGAAGGCAATCCGCTGTCGTGATTGGCGGCGCCGCGGTCCGCGGGTGGTCCAGCACCCGGATAATTTCTTCGGCGGCCCCGGCGGCCTCGGCCCGGGCATGGTAATGGGTGCCCAGTTCACGCAAGGGTAGGAAATAGTCCGGCGCCAGCATCAGGATGAACAGGCCGTCCGCCAGGGTGAGCGGGTTCCCGTAAGTCCCGAAGTTGAGATAGCCCAGATAGGAGGTGCCGAGATAGACCGCCACCAGGGCGATGGAAACCGAACTGAAAAATTCAAGCACGGCCGAGGAAAGAAAGGCCACCCGCAGGACCTGCATGGTGTGGCGGCGGTAGTCTTCGGAAACGGCGGCCACCTTGGCGGCCGCAGCCTGGCTGCGGTCGAAGCGCCGCAGGCTGGGCAAGCCCCGCAGCAGGTCCAGAAACTGGGCGCTCAGACGTGAGAGGGCCTGGAAGTTTTTCTGGCTGATGCTCTCCGCGCCCATCCCCACGAGGACCATGAAAAGCGGGATCAGCGGCGCGCTGAACAGCAGGATGGCGCCGGCGGTCCAACTGACGGGAAAGACGGCGATCAGAATGGACGACGGCACCAGGACGGCCAGGGCCAGCTGCGGGAGATAGAAGGCATAAAAATTGTGCAGGGCCTCCACCTGCTCCATGACATTGCTGGAAATTCCCCCGCCGGCATGTTGTCGGGTCAGGGCGGGGCCGGCGCTGAACAGCCGCTCCACCAGCGCGCGCCGGACGGCGCTGCGGACCCGGGCACCGGCCTTGAATCCGGCCACCTCGCGCCCCCAGGCCATAAGCGCGCGCAGGCCAACCACGGCGATCAGAAGCCCGAAACGGCCTCCCAGCTGAGCGCGGGGCAGGCCGTCGATAAAAACGCCTTGGATAATAGCCGCCACCAGGGCGGCCTGGACGATCAGCAGAAGACCGGCCGCAAAGCCCTGGGCCGCTGCGAGCACCACCCACCCGCGGGCGGGGCCGGCCTGCCGGAAGAGCCATTGCCTGGCGGTTTTGCTGTTTGCGTGGTGGGTTTTATCCATCGTTAAACCGTTTGACAGTCGTGAAGCGGTTATAATAGAGATCTTTCGGTAAAAAGTCATCCCGGTTCTGAAATTACAGCCATACACGCGCTTTGCAGCCAGCGGCTTGGGCGCTGGTCGTGGGTGTTTTTCAGGCCTCCGCCACCATGAATGCTTCGGCACCCCACAAGGAGTTCGCCCATGTTACCAAGTGACGGACTGATCGAGCTGTCACGATGGCAGTTTGCCTTGACAGCCATGTATCACTTCCTTTTCGTACCCCTGACCCTGGGGCTTTCCTGGATCCTGTTCATCATGGAATCGGTCTACGTGATGACCGGCAAGGTCATCTACCGCGACATGACCAAATTCTGGGGCAAGCTGTTCGGCATCAATTTCGCCCTGGGGGTCACCACCGGGCTGACCATGGAGTTTCAGTTCGGCACCAACTGGGCCTATTACTCCCACTATGTCGGCGATATCTTCGGTGCGCCCCTGGCGATCGAGGGTCTCATGGCCTTCTTTCTGGAGTCGACCTTCGTGGGCCTGTTTTTCTTTGGCTGGGAGCGTCTCAGCAAGCGGGCCCACCTGACGGTGACCTTTCTCGTCGCTTTGGGATCCAACCTATCGGCCCTCTGGATTCTGGTGGCCAACGGATGGATGGGCTTCCCGGCCGGCGCCGAATTCAACTACGAAACCATGCGCATGGAACTGACCAGCTTCTCCGAATTGTTCTTCAACCCGGTGGCCCAGGTGAAATTCGTGCACACGGTCGGATCGGGCTATGTCGCCGCCACCATCTTCGTGCTGGCGGTCAGCTCCTACTATCTCCTGCGCGGTCGCGACCTGGCCTTTGCCCGGCGTTCGTTCGCCGTGGCCACGGGATTCGGACTGGCTTCGATCCTTTCGGTCATCGTGCTGGGCGATGAGAGCGGTGTCGTCACCGGGCAGGTCCAGAAGGTCAAGCTGGCTGCCATGGAGGCCCACTGGGAAACCGACGAAGCGCCGAGTTCACTGACCGTCTTCGGTTTCCCCAACCAGGAACGGCAGGAAACCGACATGGCCGTCAAGATCCCCTGGGTGGGCGGGCTGCTTATCACCCGTTCGATCGATACGCCGATCCCGGGGATCAAGGACCTGATCGCCGAAAACGAGGTGCGTGTGCGCAACGGCATGCAGGCCTACGGCCTGCTGGAAAAGCTGCGGGCGGGCGAGCGCTCCGAGGCCGTTGTTCAGGCCTTCGAAGCCAAAAAAGCGGATCTGGGATATGGCTTGCTTTTAAAACGCTACACGCCCAGCGTGGTGGACGCCACCGACGAGCAGATTCGCCAGGCCGCCAATGACACCATCCCCCGGGTGGCCCCCATGTATTGGGCCTTCCGCATCATGGTGGGGCTCGGATTCGCCATGCTGGCCCTCATCGCGGTGGCCTTCTACTACTGCTGCACCCGGGTGTTCGAGCAGAAGAAATGGCTCCTCAAAGCGCTGGTCGTGGCCCTGCCGGCCCCCTGGATCGCGATTCAGATGGGGTGGTTCGTGGCCGAATACGGTCGGCAGCCCTGGACCATCGGCGACGTGCTGCCGACCTTTCTCTCCACCTCGATGCTCACGGTCGGCGACCTGATCGGCAGCATCGTCGGATTCATGCTGCTCTATACGCTCCTGCTGGTGGTGGAAGTCTATCTGATGGTGAAATTCGTCCGGATCGGGCCCAGCAGCCTGCACACCGGCCGGTATCATTTCGAACACGAAGCGGTCGCCTGATCTTGGGCGCGTGATTGCATCGATTTAAGGAGGCGGGTGCCATGTTTATCGACTATCTGACCCTCAAACTGATCTGGTGGCTTTTCGTGGTCGTGCTGCTGGTGGGCTTCGTGCTGCTGGGCGGCTTCGATCTCGGCGTCGGGGCGCTATTGCCCTTTGTGGGCCGCAGCGACACCCAGCGCCGAGTGCTCCTGAATGCCATCGGCCCCACCTGGGAAGGCAACCAGGTCTGGTTCATCACCGCCGGCGGGGCGCTTTTTGCGGCCTGGCCGGTGGCCTATGCCACGGCCTTCTCAGGGTTTTACTGGGCCATGCTGTTGGTGCTCTTCGCCCTTTTCTTCCGGCCGGTGGGCTTCGACTACCGCAGCAAGGTCGAGGACCCGCGCTGGCGCAATGCCTGGGACTGGGGCCTTTTCGTTGGCGGCGCCGTACCGGCCCTGGTGTTCGGCGTGGCCTTCGGCAACCTCCTACAGGGGGTGCCCTTCCACTACGACGAATTCATGCGGCCCTTCTACACCGGCAGCTTCTGGGGACTGCTCAACCCCTTCGCCCTTCTGGCCGGGGTGGTGAGTCTGACCATGTTGATCATGCACGGGGCGGTGCTGATCCAGATGCGCACCGAAGGAGAGCTCCACGCCCGCGCCCGCCGCTGTGTGACCCTTTTCGGCCTCGTCTTTTTGGCCGCCTTCAGTCTGGCCGGCATCTGGCAGGCGTTGGGGATCGAGGGCTACCGGGTGGTTTCCATGCCGGATCCCGGCACCGTGATCACGCCGCTGCAGAAAACCGTCGAGGTTGCCGCCGGGGCCTGGCTGGCCAATTTCAAAGCCTATCCGCTCATGCTGCTGGCACCGGCCAGCGTTTATCTGGGTGTGCTGGCGGCTATTTGGCTATGCCGCGCGGGGCGGCCGGGGATCGGTTTCGTTTTCAGCGGCACCGCGCTGGCCGGGGTCATCCTCACGGCGGGGCTGGCCATGTTTCCGTTCATCATGCCCTCCAGCACCCAGCCGGATCACAGCCTGACGCTCTACGACGCCACCTCCAGCCACCGGACGCTCATGCTCATGTTCGGCGCCGTGGTGGTCTTTCTACCCATCGTGCTGGCCTACACCAGCTGGGTCTACCGGGTCATGCGCGGCAAGGTGACGGAAGGGCAGATAGAAAAGGATACGCATTCAGCCTATTAGGCGCTGTTTCTAAATTGTCTTTTGGCCCAATCTCGGCGTTGGGCGTGAGGTTTCAATCCTCGAAATACCTGGGTATTCCTCCGGTTGAAACCTCACGGCCGCCTTGACCTTGAACCAAAATCCTAATTTAGAAACAGCCCTAAGACATGACAACATATTTATGAATGAACTCATAAGGAGAAAATATATGTGGTATTTTGCATGGATCCTGGGCGTCCTGCTGGCCTGCGCTTTCGGGATCATCAACGTGATGTGGATGGAAACCGAGGAAATCCTGGGATCGGAGGAAGAAAACCCCTGATCCTCATCGCCGACGCCCATGTCAGCAAGGCCCGGGGCAACGCGCCCGCATTCTTCCGTTTGCTGGACGCGCTGGCCCGGTACGACGATGACCTGATCTTCCTGGGGGATATCTTCGATCTCTGGGTGGCCCTGCCCCGTTACGAGAACGAACTGCACCGGCGCTTTGTGGCCTGGTGCCGCCAACAGAAAAAGCGCCGCGCCATCGGTTTCCTGGAGGGCAACCGCGAATTCTTCCTGACCGTCAGACACGCCGACGCCTTCAGCTGGTGCGTCTCCGGCCCCTGGCACCGGGATCAATACGGGAACCTCTTCTGCCACGGTGACCAGATCAACCGTCTGGATCTGCGCTACCTTTCCTTTCGCCGACTCAGCAAGAACCGTTGGTCCCGGCTGCTGCTGCAGTCACTCCCCCTGGGGCCCGCCTTGGCGGAACACCTCAAACGCCGCCTCAAACACACCAATCCGGCTTTTCGCCGCCGCCTGCCGATCGATCAGATCGAACGATTCGCCGAAGCCCGCTTCCGCGAAGGCGCCCGGACCGTTTTCGCGGGTCATTTTCACCAGCCCTATACCTACTGCAACCCCGGGGGAGCCCAAATGCACGCCCTGCCTGCCTGGATGTCGACGGGTTGTGTATCGCGCTATGATCCGGTCGAGCGTCGTATCGAAACCCTCGTGCCGGGATGATCCGGATTTGATGTAAATCTGATTTGACCCTTCCCATATTACATAGTAAAAATATTTAATGCTTGCGAAACCTCGGTCGCGCCGATGGATCAATTGGCAATTCGCCCGCGGCGCTATCCGGCTGATGAACGGCGGGACGAGCCGTCCTTAGTGACGGCGGCAAGGGCCCCCGCACCGAATAAACGGAGATCGATATCATGCATCTGCGCCAGGCGATTCGGCTGATGGCCAAGTGGCAAGGACGTTTTTCTTTCGATGGCAGAAGCCTTTTTCTTCTCTTGACGGTGGTGTTCATGGCCGGTGATGTCGCCGACGCCGGTGTCTACCGTTACAAAGACGCCAACGGGGTTTGGCATTTCACGGATACCCCCGACCACGCCGTGGAGGAAGCGGCCGAGACTGGCGGCCGCGGCGCGGACGCCGGCGAGGCGGCCGCCGGGTTCGGCAAGGATCTCGACAAAAAGCTGGCCCGCGCCATGCCGCCGCAAAACCGAATCGAAGAGGCGCGCAACGCTACTGTCTCGATCACGCGCGCGGCCGGTTCGGGATCGGGTTTTTTTATCTCGGCGGACGGCTATATCGTCACCAACCGTCACGTGATCGACAGTTCGGACGCCATCGAAAAAAACGGCGCCCAATTGGCCCGCATGAAAAAGGATCTGGACATGCGCCGCAACGTCATCGACCTGGAAACCCGCCAGCTCGAAGAAAACGAGGCGCAGCTGACCCGCTCGAAGGGCGAGATGGCGGAGGATGAGTACCGCCGGTGGCGCCGCTATATCGTGCAGACGCGGGAATCCCTGCGGCAGCGGGAAGCCGTCTATGCCGAGATGCTGGCCCAATACGAAGACCGCCACGATCAATACCGCGCGCAGCGTTTTGAAGACTTGGCCCAGGAAGGCTTCGAGGTGGTGCTGGCCGACCAATCGCGCCTGCAGGCCGACAAGATTGCGGTCAGCAAAACGCTCGACCTGGCCCTCCTGAAGGTCTCGGGATACAAGACTCCGGTCATCCCTCGGGGCGGCGGTTCCCGCCTGGCTCACGGACAGCCCCTGTTTGCCATCGGCAACTCGCTAAACATGGGGCACACGGTCACCTCGGGCGTATTCTCGGGTTACCGCAACGGCTTGATCCAGACCAATGCCCAGATCAACCCCGGCAACAGCGGCGGTCCCCTTGTGACCGACGAGGGCCGAATCGTCGGGGTCAACACCCAGAAAATCGTGCATCAATCGGTGGAAGGGGTCGGGTTCGCCATCCCCATCGAAAAAGTCTTCCAGGAGTTTTCTTCCTACGTCCGACCGTGAGCGCCGTCGGCTGCCGTCTCCCCCATCCTCAGGCGTCACACTCCCCCGACGGCGCTGATGGCGGCCAACCCTACGATGGCAGTTCCTGTTCGGGGCTTGACCTGTGCGCGCGCGTCCATTAAAGCTTCATGTAACCTTCTTAAGATTTATCTAATGGGACGTCGGGGGAAAACGGCCAGACACCGGTCTAACGTTCCAACCAACCTGAACGCTTCTACAGGAGGGCGGAATGCGCTATCGACTTCTGGGGCACAGCGGACTGCGCGTTTCGGAGCTCTGCTTGGGCGCCATGACCTTTGGCGATGAACGGGGCTGGGGCGCCTCCCCGGCCGAGAGCCGCCGCATCTTCGACGCCTATGTCGAAGCCGGCGGCAATTTTATCGATACGGCCGATCTCTATACGGACGGCACGAGTGAAAAACTGTTGGGCGAGTTCGTCGCGGGCGACCGGGAGCGTTTCGTCCTGGCCACGAAATACAGCAACAGCCACCCGGTGGGCGACCCCAACGCCGCCGGCAATCACCGCAAGAATATGGTCCAGTCGCTGGAGGCTAGTCTCAAGCGGATGCAACTGGACTACATCGACCTCTACTGGCTGCACGCCTGGGATTATATGTCGCCGGTGGAGGAGGTGATGCGGGCCTTCGACGATCTCGTGCGCGCCGGGAAAATCTTGTACATCGGCATATCCGACACGCCGGCCTGGGTGGTTTCCCGGGCCGACACCCTGGCGGATTTGCGCGGCTGGACCCGTTTCGTGGCCATCCAGGTGGAGTACAGCCTGGTGGAGCGCACCGTCGAGCGTGAACTGCTGCCCATGGCGCAGGCTTTGAACCTGGGGGTCACGGCCTGGTCGCCCCTGGGAAGCGGCCTGCTGACCGGCAAATACACCCGCGATGCCGGCCAGCAGGACAAACGGCGTCTCGATCAGGAGCCCTTCAAAGATATCGACGACCGGATCTATTCGATCGCCCGCGAGGTCGATCGGGTAGCCGAGGAAATCGGCAAGGCGCCTGCCCAGGTGGCCCTCAACTGGTTGCGGCAGCGCCATGGTGTCCTGCCCATCGTCGGCGCCCGCACCCTCGACCAGTTCAAGGAAAACTGCGGCTGCCTTGATTTCAGCCTGGAGGACGACCAGATCGAGCGACTCAACAAGGTCAGTCAGATCGAGATGGGGTTTCCCCATGACTTCCTGGCCGGCGAGGTCCCCCACAACTTTCTCTACGGCGGGTTGTTCGACCGGATCGATTCACGCTGAAATGCCCCACCCGCCGACCGGCATGCCCCCTTTGCCCTGACACCTTTGCGTGGAGGCACGGACGATGCCCGTCGCCAGCCCCGATCTTCCGCTGCTCTATCGGCAGATGCTGCGCAGCCGTCTGTTCGAGGAGGCGGTCCGCGACCTTTGGCAGGCCGGCCGTATCCCGGGCGAGATGCATCTCGGCCTGGGCGAGGAGGCCATCTGCGCCGGCGTCGTGATGCAGCTGCAGAGTGGCGACGCCATGGCCCTCGACCACCGCGCGACACCGCCGCTTCTCATGCGCGGGGTGGCCCCCGAGCGGTTGATCAGGGAGTTCATGGGGGCGCCGGACGGGCTCTGCGGTGGCATGGGCGGCCACATGCATCTTTTTGCCCCCGAGCATCTGGCGGCCTCCTCGGGTATTGTCGGGGCGGCCGGGCCCACCGCCGTCGGTTTTGCCCTCGCCGCCCGGCAACTCAGACCGGGTACGGTCAGCCTGGCCTTTTTCGGCGAAGGGGCCGTGAATCAGGGCATGCTCATGGAGTCCTTCAACCTGGCGGCGGTCTGGAAACTGCCTGTCCTGTTTATTTGCAAAGACGACAACCTGGCCATCACCACCGCATCCGATTCCGTCACCGCCGGCCGCCTGGCCGACCGCGCGCAGGGCTTTGGTCTGGCTTATCATGCGACGGACGGTTCGGATGTGACGACGGTCTGGCGTGCGGCCGCCAAAGCGCTGCGCCGCGCCCGGGGCGGCGGCGGGCCCTCTTTTCTGCATTTTAAATGCAGGCACCCCGAAGGTCACTTTCTGGGCGACCCGCTGGTGCAGATCGCCCGCCAGCCCGGAGACCAGCTCAGGCAGATGGCGCCGTCGCTGTTCAAAGCGGCCACTCGCGGCCGGGGGGCGCCGGTGACGCGACGTGTGGGCAGCCTTGCAACGATTTCCCGTCTGGTGGGGCGAACGGCGCTCAAGGCGGTCTGGGGTCGTTACGACCCGCTGGCCCAATGCCGCAAACAATTGAAAATGAACCCCGACCGGGTGGCGGCGATCGACCAGGCCGTAAGGGGCGAAATCGAGACAGCGGTGGCGATCGCCGCTGAAACCGAACGCGAGCAGCGTACCGATGACCGTGATTTTGTTCGATGAAGCCATCGAGGCCGCCCTGGCCCAGGCCATGGCCGAGGACGACCGAATCCTGATCATGGGCGAGGATGTCCACACCCTGCGCCGCAATCTCTTCGTGCGCTTCGGGCGGGAGCGCGTACGGGCCACGCCGATAAGCGAAGCGGCTTTTATCGGGGCCGCCGTCGGTGCCGCCATGGCCGGCCTGCGTCCGGTGGTGGAGGTCTACATGGTCGACTTTCTGGGTGTGGCCATGGATGCGCTTCTCAATCACGCCGCTAAAATCGAGGTCTTTT
>JAAUYG010021604.1_pt1 | contig 35400 bp, 33 predicted proteins | sample 7278091 | NCBI WGS metagenome assembly JAAUYG01 (sample SAMN14350201, study PRJNA611818) | marine sediment metagenome | isolation source: surface marine sediment (0.6m) | place: French Polynesia: Moorea | collected 2018-08 | reverse complement strand
GCCAGATTACCCACCTTTTCGATCGCGCGGGGCTTGATCACCACGATACGGGCCATGGCATGATAGACGCAGTCGTCCGTCACTTGGCGGATGCCCTCGTAAATGGCCCGGCTGGCACGGGTGGCCAGGATATTATCATGATGACGGGCCAGGCGCTGAACGATCCCCTGGGTTTGCTCGACGGTCTTGCCCTCGCAATAGATCACCTCAGCCACACCCGTGCGCACGCAGCGGTGATTGTCGATACGCGCATAGCCCAGATTTTCAAAAGGAAGTGTCTTGAGTTGCTCCAGGGCCGCGTCCAGATTCAGCTGTCCGCCTTGAACCTGCTTCAATAGCGTTTTGAGATGGTGGTTGTCCATGGGTAACTCCTTTTTTCGTTACCGCCCCCGCCCTTTACGCGTCGTCTTCCGACGGCGGCAGGACACGGTTGAGGCTTCCGCAACGGTAGCCTTCCAGATCCAGGGCCACGAATTTAAATCCCAGCTTGCGCAGTCCGGAAAGCACCCGACGGCGAACGTCGCGGTCCAGGAAGCGCTCGATGGCTTCGGCCTCCACCTCGATGCGGGCCGTATCGCCTTCATGCCGGAGCCGCACCTGCCACGAAACCCCCAGGGCTCTGATCAAATCCTCCCCTGCGTCCACCTGCCTCAGCTTGGCGGCGGTGATCGCCTGCCCGTAGGGAATACGGGACGCCAAGCAAGCATAGGCGGGTTTGTTCCAACTGGGAAGCCCCAGTTCGCGCGACAGCTGCCGAATTTCCGGCTTGGCCAGGTCGGCCTCGCGCAGCGGGCTGCGGACCCCGAGCTCACGGGCCGCGCGGCGGCCGGGACGGTAGTCGTCCGCGTCGTCCCTGTTCTCGCCGTCCGCCACCCAGGGAATCTTTTGTGCGGCGGCCAGGCGCACGATTTCGGCGAACCGGCTTTTCTTGCATATGTAGCACTTGTCCGGCGGATTGGCCGTAAACGACGCCATCGTCAGTTCCTGAGAGACGATTTCCAGATGACGGACGTTCATCGAACGGGCATAGGCGGCGGCATCCTGCCGTTCATGCGCCGGGGTGGTCTCCGAAAGGGCCGTCACGGCGATGACCTTGTCGCCCAGAACATCCGCGGCGACTTTCAACAACAGAGTGCTGTCCACCCCGCCGGAAAAGGCCACCATGACCCCCCGCATGTCAGCCAAGATCGACTGCAGATGATCGAACTTGCGCCGGGTGGTCGCCGATATTTCAGGACCGCCGGCCATCAGGCCGATGCCGCCGCGGCCGGGGTTTTCACCCGAACGCAATTTTCAAGACACCCGGGATCGGCCACTCCCATTTTGCGCTGGGTGTGGTAGGCGATCGCCGGACACCCGCCATGGCACAAATCAAACCGATGGCAGGATTCGCAGGATTTGATCTCCAATGCCCGAAAAGACTTGAAAACCGGGGAATGGCGCCAAATCTCACCGAAGGCCTCCCCGGGAACCGTGCCGGCCCGGAAATTTTCCTCCTGCAGAAAAGCGCAGGGGTAGACACCTCCTTCAGGCGAGATGCAGCAGGTCAGTTTGCAGGCCCCGCACATGTTCAACCCCAACGCGCGCCGCTCTTCGGTGGAGACCGAAAAGAAGGAATCCCCGGTGGATACTCCCAGATGACGGCTCAGCCAGTCGGAGAATGCCAGCATCTGCTCCGCCGACACATTGAGTTCGGCCCAGGACTGCTTGCCCCGGCCCGAAGGCCGGAAGCGCGACACCCGCAGTTTGGCCCCGTATTCGGCGGCCAGTTCCGTCATCCGGTCGAGTTCGGGAAAGCTCAGCCGGGTCAGCACGGTATTGATGCTGACCTCGATATCCCTCTCCCGCAGGTATTCCAGGGCCTGCTGCACCTTTTGAAAACTGCCCCGGCCCCGGATGGGGTCGTTGGACGCCGGCGTGGCCCCATCCAGCGATACCTGGATGTAGACCAGCGGATGATCCAGGCGGCGGGCGACATCCCGATCGATCAAGGTGCCGTTGGTGCTGATGCAGGTCACCATACCCTTGTCATGGGCATAGTCCATGAGGTCCAGAAAATCCGGCCGCATGAAGGGCTCGCCCCCGCCGATATTGAACTGGAAGACCTTCATGGCCGACAACGCGTCGATCACCCGGCGACAGTCATCGGTCGAGAGCTCCGCCGCGCGCCGGCTCCCGGAGTCTGAGAGGCAGTGGATGCAGCTCAGATTGCAGGCGTAGGTCACCTCCCAGGTGACATTGACGGGTGCGCTGAGACCCATCTCAACAAATCGATTCCCCATGGATGAGCCCCTTTCCCTCGAGTGTCGTCAGTACCTGCCCCAGTTGGTGCTCCAGTTGGCCCCGCGGCCAGGGCATCTCCGTGCACAAGTGGTCCAGCAGATCTCCGACCGACTGTCGCCCCTCGAAGAAGGCGTCGGTCATCAGATTCCGGGAGGGTACAAAATACAGCCGGGGTCCCCGGTAGTCATAGAACAGAAGCCCGAAGACCTCGTTGCGCACCTGCACCCCCGCTGCCAGACGGTAGACCGTATTCAGTTGCATTGACGTATCCTGGCGCTTTGAATCAGTAAATCCCGCAGATCCCGTCCACCGCCAGTTCCTCGATGGTTATTTCCTCGAGAATGGGTGGGGTGATGGTCTGCTGTTTCGTGGTATCGGCATCCTGGTTGGTCGTTCGGATTTCCTTGTTCTCGTTTTCTTTCATCGGCATGATAAATCACTCCTCTGGGGTTGAAGGATTCAAGGCTGGTGGTTGGGATGGCATCCGGCAGCCCGTTGGTTCACAACACCGGCCACCATGTCAGGGCGCCTGGGCCGTCCATCCCTGATCGACCGTAATCATATTGCCGGTAATATTGGCCGCTGCATCGGTGCACAGCCATAAAACGGCCCGCCCGATATCCTCGGGGCTCAGTTCGCTTTCCTTGAGCATGTGGCCGGCGAAGAAGTTCTCCTTGCCTTCCTCGTCATCCATGCCGAAACTCTCGGCGATGCCCTTCATCATCGGCGTCCACACCGTGCCGGGGCAAACCACGTTGGCGTTGATGTTGTGATCGGCAACCTCCATGGCGATCGATTTGTTCAGACCGATGATCCCATGCTTGGCGGCACAATAGTGCCCCCCCATGCCGAAACCCCGCTGGCCGCCCACCGAGGAGATGCTGACCACCTTGCCGCTGTGCTGGCCGATCATGTGCGGCAGCACATAGCGGCAGCAGAGGTACATCCCTTTGAGGTGGGTGTCGATGACCTCGTCCCACACAGACTCTTCCATTTCCGCGATGGCTACCATGGAGGTGTTGCCGGCGTTGTTGATCAGGATATCGACCTTGCCGAAGGTACTCAGAACCTGGTCCACCATGGCCGATACATCCGCGGCCTTGCGCACGTCGCATTTGATGCCCTCGGCCTTGCGGCCCATGGCTTGCAAACTTTCCACGGCGGCGGCCATGGTTTCAGGCGTGGAAAGCGAATAGGGCAGGGTTTTCATATCCGCGCAGATGTCGGCAATGGCGATATCCGCCCCTTCCTCGGCCAGACACTTGGCAATGGCCAGGCCATTGCCGCGGGCCCCACCGGTAACGATAGCAACCTTACCGTCTAATTTCATGCATTCGCTCCTTTCCTTGTCTCCTATGGGGGCCGATCGCCCCATCCCATCGCTGGGGTTATCGGGGCGGGCGCACGTTCATGGCCGCCGCTGTCCTCACGGTTCAGTTGGCGGCGGCCGGCAATAACCCGCCCGATGATCCAACGATTCTCAGATGGCCTGCTGGGCCAGTTCCTCCAAGTCGAACTGCTCCCCGATCTGCTGGAGGCTGAAGTTGATCTCCTGCAGGTCGTCCTTCAGGGAATCAAGGCCATACTCCTCGATCTGAAAATCCAGCTGCCCCTCGAGGCTGAAGACCAGATGCAGGATGTTCAGCAAATGCGCATACTCCGGATGATTCACGAGCACCGGCATATACCGATTCATGAGATCACCGGAGGCCAGTTCCTGCAATCCCCAGCGCAGCGTGTCTTCATCGACTTTCCTAAGGATGACGCCCCTGAGCAGCACCCCGGCGCGCACGCCCATGCGGGTGATGTCCTTGACCATCTCCTGGTCGGCTTGGTTCAGGCCCATGGCCGCGTCTCTCCTCAAGTCATCCGTACTTTCATCGTCTTGACATGCTTGATCGTCTTTTCGAGCATTTCCGCCAGCGGTCCGATGATACCCTCGGCCTCGGCCTCGTCCTTGGCGGCGGTCAGCTTGGCTTTCATGCCTTCCACTTCCTCGGCGGCCTTTTGCATGTCCTCGTTGCCCTTCTGGGTCTTAAAAAAAAGTTTGCCCGCCAGAGGCTCAAGTTCGCCGGCCAGCTTCGTCAACTTATCCTTGAGGGCGTCCACCGAGGTTTCGGCGGCGATATCCTTGAAGTTCTGGCAGATTTCTCTTACGTAGTGGGTTCCCATTTTTTCAGTCAATGTTCGTTCTCCTTGTTTCGCATTGATGACTTACGGGCATCGAGTCGGCGATGGCCGCCATTCGAAGGCCCTGACACAAAGGCGGCCGGCTCCGGCCGCCCGGTTTCTCATTCTTTATCCGTGGGGCCCATGCCCGTGACCATGCTCATCCGGCGGATGGTGGGCGTGAGCATCGCCACCATGATCGTGGTGGTGGTGGTGATGATGATGGCCGTGATGGCAGCCGGACCCGGGACAGGGCTGCGCCTCCTTTTCCGGCGGGGCCTCGGCCACCTCCTTGTGCGGGAGTTGGGAGACCAGGGTTTCGGCGACCGTTACGAAGGCCTTGGCGGTCAGGCTCTCCGGGTGGAGATTGACCACCGGCACGCCGCTGTCGGCGGCATCCGAAAAAAGCGGATCGATGGGCAGCGATCCCAGGAAGGGGATCTCCATCATATTGGCGAGTTGTTTGCCCTTGTCCTTGCCGAACAGATGAACGGTATCCCCGCAGCTACAGGTGTAGGCGCTCATGTTTTCGATCAGCCCTAGCGTATTGGCGCCCAGGGAACGCGAGGCGCTGATGGCCTTGGAGCAGACAAGGGTGGAGACTTCCTGGGGCGTCGTCACAATGATCACACCGTCCAGATCGGGAATCGACTTGAGGATCGCGATGGGCTCATCGCCCGTTCCCGGCGGCAGGTCCACGAGCAGAAAGTCCAGTCCGCCCCACCGGGCGGCGGAAAGCAGCTGCCGGATGGTGCGGCTCTTGGTCTGGCCGCGCCACATGACCGGCGTCATGTCTCCGGGCCAGAAAAGGGCCACGGACAGCGCTTTGATGCCGGCATCGGTATCCACGGGATTGAGCCAGAAGGCTCCATCCAGCTTGGCCTCCTTTTTGATGCCCAGCATTTTGGGAACGCTCGGACCGTGGAGGTCCGCATCGAAAACACCGACCCGCTGACCGGCGTTGGTCAACGCCGCGGCCAGGTTCACCGTGGCGGCGGTCTTGCCCACACCGCCCTTGCCGGACAGAATGGCGATCTTGTATTTGACGTACTGCAATGCGTCGGCGATTGACCCTTTTTGCGTCAGCTGTTGTTGCTGCCGTTCGACGAAATCCTTGCGGTTCTGCTCCATCCGGTCCTCCACGTTCAATCATTTCCGATTTATGAAAGATGCTTGCAATCCGTGCCCGTTTGACCCAGCCCCAGCCTTTCAGCATCGGCAATAACCGTCTCGAATCCCGTCTCCGGCAGCCGGGAGCGGTCGTACAGGTTCTCCTGGATCAGGGCGAATGTGGCCGCGTCCAGGGCCACCGGGTCATGGGACGCCATGAACCCCAGGTTGTCCAAAAGCGGCGTTTCACTGAAAGGATAATACACCGGCTGAGGGGTGACATCCCAAATCAAGTTGACGTAAAAAATGCGGCCCTCCATGGCGGTCCGCACGGCCAGATGGCTCTCCAGGGCCCGGCTTCGAAAGGTCTCCAGCGCTTCGGGGCTCGGCCGCTGACCGTTGAACAGATACGGGCTGATCCCGTCGAGCACGCGCGTGCGGGCGCGGCCCGACAGGCAGTCGAAGCCACCATTGTAGAGCGCGCCGCTCAAACCAAACAGAGGAGTGAGGGTGACCTGGGAGAGCACCCACAGCGCATCGCTGCGGCACACGGCCGTGCCCACCTCTACCCCGCCCAGTTCGGAGTCATCGCCGCAGGAGAAGAGATCGCCCTCGTCGCCGCTGAAACCGCCGTTGATGACGAAGTGACCGCCCAGGGTCTCGCTGGAGTAACCGATGCGACTGGCGACTTCCATGAAGGCATTGCCGCGCGAGCGCTTCCAGTAATCCACCAGGCGCTGCCCGTCGCACACCACCGGCCGTTCACGGGTCGCTTTCCAGGCCACATCGGCAAGGGTGCGAATGAAATTGGGGCGCAGGCTGTAGTCATACCCCTCCTCGGGGACGTTGACCTTCAAGGCCACCCGCATGCCTTCGGACAGCGTATGCGTAGCCGTTGCGACTTCGGCCAGTCGGCGAAGTTTATGCACGACCGCATTGTCGAAGGACATGCGCTGATTGTCGATCCAGACCACTTCGCTCATTGGGCCTGCCTTTTACGTCTGAAATTGGTTGTGGTTTCCCGGTCCTCCCGGGAAACGGAGGGAGGCCGTCAACGCGCCTCCCTCCCTTGATGCAATGCCGTCAATTAATCGGGTGTTTCCCCTTTGAAGGGATCATACTTCTTCCACTCGTTGAACACCCAGTCCTTGTTGTAGTCGGTGCGTTTGAAGGGCATCACTTCCGTTGCCAGATCGTGGCGATGGAACGTTTCCCGCAGACGCACGGTCGTGGGTTTATGGCTGCCGTCGCGGATCTGCCACTTGGCGGCATTTTCAGGCGTCAATACCGGCTCGTAGTTGATCAGGTTGTACTTCATCGTTCCCAGACCGATCTCCTCACCGGCGGCCATGGTGATGCGCGGGCTGAAGCCGTTGACCTCGCGGAACTTGTCGTCGCCGGGTTTGAGGCCCTTTTCATCAGCCACGGACCCCGGGCTGATCGGGGCGGCGTCGATGGCATCCAGCGTGGCCATTTCGGTGGCGATCAGGTCCTTGCCGGCGAAGAGGCCCACATCCGGGCAGAGCGCCAGACCGGCCCACGGGAAGCAGTCGCATTCCGGGACCACGTCGATGGCATGGTTGATGTAACCCACTTTGCCCCGCTCGAAGCACTTCAGCGCGCCCAGCGCGGCGTCGGCATGCGCGATCATCGCGTTGGGGAAATAGTTTTCCTCGAAGGTGATGCCGGTCATCCCCGAGAAAATACAGGTGACCTGGCAGGAATAACAGAGGCGGCATCTTTCCGGAAACCATTTTTTCCCATGCGCCGTCACTTTGTGGGCGTTGCGCGGGCAGGAATCATCGCACATCTGGTGGAACTTGCAGGCCTTGCCCGGACACTGGTCCGTAAACTTGGGCCAGCCGATGGCATCATGAGGATCGCCCCAATGGGCCAGATGGGTGATGTACTTGCCGCGTTTGGACTGGCAACCGATGCCCAGCTGTTTCAGGATGCCGCCGTACATGGTGATCGAATGCCCGCGGGCATGCGCCAGCACGATCATGGCATCCGCTTCAGCGATGGCCCGGCCGACATAGGTCTCCTTAAGAATGAGCCCCTCGGGGATATCGACGCGGTAATCGTCCTCGCCGGCATACCCGTCCGCGATCAGCACGGGGCAGCCGAAGGTGGCGTCCGTGTAGCCGTGACGGATGGCGCCTTCGAGCTGGTACTGGGAAATCGCCATGCTGTTATGCGTGTGATAAGAAAGGGTCGTGTCGTTGACCACATACGGATGACCGCCGCAGGCCTTGACCTCTTCCACGATGGCGGCAATGTATTCCGGTCGCAGGATCGCCGTCCGGTTGTACTCGCCGTAATGGATCTTGATGGCGACCTCGTCGCCCTTGTCGAAGCATTCGTTCATCTTCGATTCATAGAATAGATCCTTGGCCTTGCAGATCATGGATTCGGTCCAGTTGGTGGCGTTGGCCTCCGCAAACCAGACCTTGGGCGCCCCTTTCTTGGTGAAGGGACCCCATTTTTCCTTCGGCGGGTTCCAGCTTTTCGCCTGATACGTGTCGCGACCGCCATCAATGGGACCTTTCATGTCGGTCCATTTGGTAGGTTCGCACTTGTACTCAGCCATGAATGCCTCCTCCTTTCCATCGCGTTATAACGGATGAACCGTTGTCTCGTTTAAGGCCTAAAACATCGCCGGACATTCCTTCGCTCGATATGGCAGGCATCACCCCCTCCCCCAGTTGGTCGGCATGTGCGAAAACCACATCCAAATCTGCACAGCAAATACCATACCGTTTGATGAGTTTCGGGGCTCACGGGGATCGCACTGATAGCCCGTGTAAAAAATATGAATTATTTTCAGTTGATTAAATCCGTTCATCACTGTCCGGGGGCACGGCCGGCCGGGACAAAGTTCTGGTGGATGAACGGTCGCATGGGGGCCAATTGAGGTGCAGCGGATCGCAAAACCATCGCACTAACAATCATAAATTATTGATATCATATTTAAATATATAATTTAACACGACTGGGGCCAAAAGGGACAACCCACCACAGGCGATTATCGCGGTGGTTTCGGTGGGTGTCGGGGTGCGTGAGAGCGCACTTTTCCTCTGCTTCAGGAAAAGATTTTGAACTTATGAATTTTTTTGTAGAGCGTCTTGCGGTTGATCCCCAAAATCTCGGCCGCCTTGGATTGATTCCCCCCGGTCTCGGCGAGGACGGCGATGATGTGCTTTTTTTCCATCTCTTCCAGGGTTTTTAGCGGCCGCCCCGCCCCATGTTGATCGTGGGCCAGATGTCGCGGCAGGTCATCGGGGCGGATCGCATCGCCTTCGGCAAAGATGAGGGCTTTGGTGATCACCGAGCGCAGTTCACGGATGTTGCCGGGCCAATGATAGGCGGCCAGAATGTCCATGGTCTCGGGGGCGATGGTCACGGTATTCGGGCCATCGCTGTAGAGTTCGATCATTTTGGCGGCCAGGGCCGGTATGTCCTCGCGGCGCTGGCGCAGGGGCGGAAGGGGCAAGGAGACGACGTCCATCCGGTAGAGCAGGTCCTTGCGCAGACGGCCTTTGCGCACGGCATCGTACAGATCGATGTTGGTGGCCAGGATGATGCGGGCATCCACCTGAACCTCCTCGGTCTCACCGACGCGCCGGAACTTGCCGGTTTCCAGAAAGCGCAGGAACTTTTTCTGGAGATCCAGATCGATGTTCCCGATTTCATCCAGGAAGAGCGTCCCCTTGTGGCTTTTTTCGACGAGCCCCCGCTTGCGGTCGTCGGCCCCTGAAAAAGCGCCCTTGCGATGGCCGTAGAGTTCGCTTTCGGCCAGGTTATGATTGAGCACGCCGCAGTCCAGGACGATGAATGGGGCCTTGTTGCGGGCGCTGCTTCGGTGAATCTGGGTGGCCAGAACGTCCTTGCCCACGCCGGTCTCGCCCTGGATCAATACGGTGGTATCGGTGGGGGCGATGCGTTTCACAGCCGAATAGATCTTGGCCATGGCCGGACTGGGGCAGAGAATCGTCTTGTCGTCGCCGCGGCATACGGCGCCGACCCTGAACCGGTCATCCCCCGTGCAGGCCCGCCGGTCCTGCAGGACCTGCCGGGTCAGCCGGAGCAGTTCGTCGAGCTTGAAGGGTTTGGTGACATAGTCCCGCGCACCGAGTTTCATGGAGGACACGGCCGACGCGATCTCGCCGTGACCCGTGATCATGATCACCTCGGTGCTCGAGGACTGGCGCTTAAGTTGGCGCAGCGTCTCGATGCCATCCATCCCGGGCAGCTTCAGATCCAGAAATACGACGTCATACTTGTCCTGACTGAACTTGGTAAGACCCTCTTCACCGCTGCCGGCCGTGGTAACATCGAAGCCCTCAAGACCGAATTCGCTGCGAATCAGGTGGCGGATGTTTTTTTCATCGTCGATGGCCAGGATTTTCCCGTCCGCCATTGCGTCGACTCCCATTCAAGACGATCTTTTAAGAAATCACGATTTGGACGGTTTCGTAAAAAGTTCGAGAGCAAGGCTTGCGAAGCCCGAGGAATGCAGCGTACTTAAAGTACGCTGCAATGACGAGGGCTGAAGCGTAACGCCGCTATCGGACTTTTTACGAAACCGTCATTCAAGGCAGCGCCACCGGAAAGCGCAACACCAACTGCTGGCTGCCGTCACCCCCTGACAGGGTTTGAACGTCGCCTTTGTGGTGGCGAATGATATTGTAGCACAGCGACAAATCCATGCGCTCCCGCTCCTGCAATGCAGCGCCATCCAGTGCCGGGTAGGTCAGGCAGCCTGAAAAATCACCGGACAGGCGGCCGTTCGGATCGGGCAGCAGCACCTCGATATTCTCCCCGTCGTTGCGCGCGATAACCGCCAATTCCCCGCCGGCGGCCATGGCGCTGAACAGTTGCTTGAAGAGGTTCAGGAAAAGATGTTTCAACTGGCTGCTCTTGCCGATGATGCCGTTAAAGCCGGCTGACAGGTGGTTTTGGTAGGTGATTTGAATGCGGTGATCCATGGCGTGCTGCCGGACCAGGGCGATGGTTTCCGCGATGATGACGTCAATCGGCAGCGTTTCGTATTCATCCGAGGCGTTTTTGCTGAATTCCCGCAGGTTCTGAATGATGTCCTTGCAGCGATAGGCTTCGCTGTTGATAATCTCCAGGTATTCCCTAAAAGACGCCAGCAGCCGGCCGTCATCCGCCACATCCCGGCGTTTGAGCCGCTTGAGCAAACCCTCAGAAAAACCGGCGATCGACGTCAGCGGATTGTTGATTTCATGCGCCAGACTCGTGGCCAGAAATCCGACCGAAACCATGCGGTCAGTCTGCATCGAGCGGAATTCGAACTCTTTTCGCTCCGTAATGTCGCGCATGATCAGAATGACCTCTTCCACCTGCCCCCGAGCGCCGGCGATGGGTGACGTGGTCCATTCATAGAACCGGTTGGCCTGGCGGCCTTTCTTGAACATGTGCTCGCCGCGCATCATCTGGCCGGTTTCCATGGTTTTCAGGGCCGGACAGTCGGGGCAGCGCGTGTCTCGCTGATAGAAAACCTGATGACAGTGCCTGGCCGTATCCGAAATGTCGGGAAACATTTCGCGCTGCACCTGATTGGTGAAAACAACCGCCAGGTTGCGATCCAGAATCGTGACCCCGTCACTCATGCTGTTGAAAATCGCGTTCAGGCGATTGTGGCGCTTGGCCAGCTGCAGATTGAGCTTTTCGAGCTCCTTGATCTTGGTGCGCACCTCCTTGAAATAGCCGATCTTCGAATGGCGCAGCCCCTTGAAATCCAGTTCGGCTGGAATGCGTTTGTCGTCCATGACCAGAGCCTCCACTACCAGACGTCGCGATACATGGCCTCGATATCGCCAATTGAATAGGTACAGGGATTGGTGAGCATACAAATATCCTCCTGGGCCATGGCGGCCATCGTCGGCAGATCGTCGGCCGATACACCCAACTGAGACAAATGCCGGGGCAATCCCAGTTGATCGATCAGGGCCTCGATCTGGGCAGGCACTTGCTGAGCCGCTTCCGTGGGGTGCATGCCCCGGGTTTCAACTCCCAGGGCCCGTGCCATGCGGGCAAATTTATCCGTTTCGTGGCTGAGGTTCCGGCGCACCACCGCCGGCAGCATGACCGAATTGACGATGCCGTGGTGCAGATCATAGAGCCCCCCCAGAGGATGCGCCAGGGCATGGACGGCCCCCAGGATGGCGTTTGAAAAGGCCATGCCGGCCTCCAGACAGGCCACGGCCATGCCTTCCAGGGCCGCCGCGTCCTTGGTTTTGGTGGCCCGCACCAGGTGCTGGTGAACCAGTTCGATGGCATGGATGGCGTGGGGATCGGTCATGGGCCAGGACAGCGAGGACACGTAAGCCTCGATGGCGTGGGTCAGGGTATCCATGCCTGTGGCGGCGATGAGCTCTTCCGGCTTGGTCTCGAGCAGGGTTGGGTCGATGATCGAGATGTCCGGCATGATGGCCCGGCTCAGGATGCACAGTTTCATTTTACGGCGGCTGTCCAGCACGACGGCAAATTGACTCACATCCGCACCGGTGCCCGCCGTGGTCGGCGCGCAGATCAAAGGCGGGATTGGATGCATGACGCGATTGCAGCCCACGAATTCCTCGAGCTTACCGTAGTTGGTGGCCAGCACCGCAATCCCTTTGGCCGTATCGATGGGGCTGCCGCCGCCCACCGCGATGATGACGTCACAGCCTTTCTGGTGGTAGAGCTGGACACCTTGATTGACCTGGAAATCCCGGGGATTGCTGACCACGTTGTCATAGACCACGTAGTCAAGCTGTTCCCGTTTGAGATGACGGATGGTGCGATCCACCCAGCCGGCGGCGATGATGCCCGGATCAGTGACCAGAAAGATCTTTTCCCCGCCCAGGCGCGCGGCGCAATGCCCGATGCCGGACAGGGCCTCCGGTCCGTAGATGATCTCCGGAATATCGAATTTGAGCAGATCGTCGTCCATGCATTGCATAGGCATAATTTCGCGGCCTTACCCGAGGGGCGAGGTGATTCGGGGCGGCATCGCCTCCACCGCCCGCAGATTCACTATCCAATACCAGGTTGAGGTGTCAAGAACTATGGAAATCCAGCCAGTTACCATCGTCAGCCCCGGCTGCTTCCCCAAAGGCCGAATCGGGTTTCTCCCGGCAGCGCGGCAGACCCCGCCGCCACCGCGCGGGTTGCGGTGCACTGGCCGGCGGGTGGGGTCGCTTGTCCCAAAATTGGACACGTTCTGCTCCGCCGTTCCATCATCAATCCAGGTTCCGGTCGCGGGTCGGACAGCGGCCGCAGGGCCTGTTTTCCCCTCCGCCAAGGCATTTGGTTATGTTAGCACAAGATTTAGACAATCCGTTCTTTTCCGCGCCTGGCGGCTTTAGGTCCCGGGGCGCGGACCACCCCATGTGTGGCACATAAGTTGCTGTTGGTGCCAGCGAATGGCGAATGTCGCATGTGTCCCCGTGGACCCACATCAAACCAATCTGCAAAAGTGAAGCCGAAAATGCACGAAGAACTTTTCAGCCCCTTGAAAATCCGGCGTACCGAGCTGCCGAACCGCACCTGTTTTTTGGCCCACCGCACCAATTACGGCAGATCCGGGCGCATAACGGACCGCCATATCGCCCACTATCGACGCCGAGCCCAGGGCGGGTGCGGTCTGATCATCGTCGGCGAGTTGACGGTCCATCCGGACGACCGCCCGTGGGAGACCCTCATCGAGGCCTATCATCCGGAGGTGGTCGACGGCTTTCAACGGCTCACCGCCGCCGTCCATCAATTCGATACGCGGATCATGGCCCAGCTCAACCATCATGGGTTTCAAAGCAGCGGCTACGTGACCCGCAAGGCGATTCTGGGCCCCTCGGCCGTGGCCGACATCGTCTTCGGGGAAACCTGCAAGCCCATGGAACCCGAGGACATGACCGAAATGATCAAGGCCTACCGCCAATCCGCACGCCATGTGCAGCAAGGCGGCTTCGACGGTATCGAAATCGACATGGGCCCTGAATCGCTTCTGCGCCAGTTTCTCTCTCCGATCAGCAACCACCGCGGCGATGAATACGGCGGCAGCCTGGAAAACCGCATGCGGTTTCCGTTGCAGGTCGTGGCCGCCGTGCGTGAGGCCGTGGGGCCGGATTTCACCGTCGGCGTCTGCCTGTGCGCCGACGAAAAATTCTGGGGAGGGATCACCACCGAAGAGTCCGTCCAGATGGCACAAACCCTGGAAGCCACCGGGTCCGTGGATTTCATCAACGTGGCCCTCGGCACGTATTACAACCTCCACCTGATCATGCCCTCCATGCATATTCCCCTGGGCTTTACGATCGAGGCGGCCGAGCAGATCAAGGCCGGCATCGGCCTGCCCGTGATCGCCAGCCACCAGATCGGTTTCCCGGCCCAGGCCGCGCAACTGATCGCCGAGGGCAAGGCCGACATGGTGGGGTACATGCGCGCCCTTTTGAGCGACCCCGACATGGTCGTCAAGGCCCGGGAAGGCCGCCTGGAGGATATCTGCTTCTGTGTGAAAGACAACATGGGCTGCGTCGGCCGACTCAACCAATCCAAGGCCCTGGGCTGCATCCAGAATCCGGCCGTGGGCTACGAGCCGCTCGGCGGCGATGAGTCCTGGCCGCCGATCGAAAAAAAGAAGAAGGTCATCGTCGTGGGTGCGGGCCCCTCGGGCATGGAAGCCGCACGCGTGGCCCACGAGCGCGGACACGACGTGACGATCTATGACAAGGCCGATAAATTGGGCGGCCAGGTCAAGCTCATCGGCAAACGCCCCGGGCGCGGCGCCATGCAGGGTGTCATCCGCTATCTCGCCGGCCAGCTCGCCAAACGCGAGGTCCCCATCAAGACGGGTGTAACGGTCACCCCTGAGATGATCCTGGAGCAGTCACCGGACGCCGTCGTCGTGGCCACGGGTTCCGTGCCGCTGGAGAATCCCTATCCCGGCACCTACGGACCGCCAGCGGTGCTGGACGGCTGGGACGTCATCCAGGGCACGCACCCGGTGGGTCAGAAAGTCCTCGTGGTCGACGAGGACGGCGGGCACCATGCCATGGCCACGGCGGAGCTTCTGGCCGAACAGGGCAAACAGGTGGACATGGTGACCAGCGATCTGTTCATCGGCATCGAGCTGGCCCCCCGCGGCGAGCTCTATCTGGGACGTCAGCGCCTGCTGCAGAAGGGCGCCACCTTCCGCACCGATCTGGACATTCTGGAGATCGACGCCCAGGCCGACGGCATCCGGGTCACGGCCCGGGACACCTACACCAACGAAACCATCCTGTTCGAGGATTACGATACGGTCGTCCTGGACATCGGCAATCGGGTCGAGGACGAACTCTACCACCAACTCAAAGGCCAGGTCGCCGAGGTCTACCGCAGCGGCGACTGCGTCGCTCCCCGGGGGATCGACATGGCCATCATTGAAGGCCGCAAAGTAGGAGAATTGCTGTGAGCGAATTCAAATATCTTTTTTCACCCCTTAAAATCGGCGCCACCGTGGTGCCCAACCGCATTCATTTCGCCGCCCACATGACCAATTATGCCGAGGACAACCTGATCAGCGACCGGCATATATACTACTATCAGGAGCGGGCCAAGGGGGGCGTGGGGCTCATCACCACCGAGGAAATGGGCATCCACCCCACGGATCACCCCTACGCCAAACTGGTCGATGTCTATCATTCCGAGGTCATTCCGGGATTCAAACGCCTGACCGCCGCGATTCACGAATACGATACCAAGATCTTCGCCCAGCTCAATCACAACGGTATGCAGGGCGACGGCAAGATATCCCGCCTGCCGGTCTGGGGGCCATCGACCGGCAAAGATCCCATCTTCCGGGAAACCTGCAAGGCCATGGAGCTCGAGGATATCCAGGAATGCATCGAGTATTACGCCCTGTGCGCCAGGAATGCGGTGGAGGGTGAATTCGACGGGATCGAACTGCAGCTCGGACACAGCTCTTTGATCCGTCAGTTCCTTTCACCGCTCACCAATCATCGGGAGGACGCCTACGGCGGCAACATGGAAAACCGCTGCCGCTTCGCCCTCGAGGTGATCGATGCGGTGCGCAAGGCCGTGGGGCCCGATTACACCCTGGGTGTAAGGCTCAACGCCGATGAAATGCACCCCCGGGGCGGGCTTACCCACGAGGATGCCAAAAAGGTGGCCGTGCGCCTGGAAGCCTCCGGCCAGCTCGACTTTCTGGATCTCAGTCTGGGCACCTTCTACAACCTCTATCTGGTGGAAGGCTCCATGCACACCCCGTTGGCCTACACCGCGCCGCTGTCCGCCGGCATGCGCTCGGTGGTCGACCTGCCGGTCTTCTGCACCAACCGGATCAACGATCCGCATCTGGCCGAAAAAATCCTCGCCGACGGCCAGGCCGACATCATCGGCATGGTGCGCGCCCTGATCTGCGATCCGGAACTGCCCAACAAAGCCATGGAAGGCCGGATGGACGATATCCGCAACTGCATTGCCTGCAACCAGGGATGCATCGCCCGCATGGGGCTGGGGTATCATCTCGGATGCCTTCACAACCCGGCCGCCGGCATGGAGGAGGAACTCGGGATCGGCACGCTCAAGCCCGCCGAAACCCCCAAGAAGGTCGTGGTGGTGGGCGCGGGTCCGGCGGGTCTTGAGGTGGCCCGGGTGGCCACCCTGCGCAAGCACCGCGTCACCCTGATCGAAAAGGACGAGGATGTCGGTGGACAGAACATCCTGGCCGGCAAGGCGGCCGGCCGCCAGGAGATCACCGGGGTCACCCGCTGGCTGGTGAGCCAGCTGAACAAACTCGAACTGGATATCCGCCTGGGCGTGGAGGCCACGGCCGAGACGGTGCTGGACGAAGCGCCGGACGTGGTGGTGATCGCCACCGGCTCCCAGCCCAAAACCAACCCCTTCCCGGGCGAGTACGGCCCGCCGCAGGTCGTCAACACGGTGCAGGTGCTCACCGACCAGGTCGAGACCGGCGATAAAGTGCTGCTGATCGACCTGGACGGCCACCACCAGGCCACCGGCACGGCCGAGCTTCTGGCGGATCGCGGCAAGCAGGTGCACATGATCACGGCGGCGCTGTTCATCGGGTCGGCCCTGGGGCCGCTGCAGGATCTCTACCTGACCCGCAACCGTCTGGCCAAAAAAGGGGTTACCTTCACCCCCGACATCGCCGTGCTCGAAATCCAGGGCACGCTGGTCAAGGGGCTGAATGTCTACTCCAACGAAATGATCGACTTCGACGGCTACGATACGGTCGTTTTAGCGGCGGGCAATGTCGCCAGCGACGGACTGTATTACGAATTAAAAGGCAAAGTGGATACCCTACACCGCGTCGGTGACTGCGTGGCGCCGCGCAAAGCGGACATGGCCATCATCGAAGGCCACCGCATCGGAAGAGCCATTTAGGAGGGGCCATCGTGGATATCTGGATATACGTCAATCACCGCGAGGATGAGATCGAGGAGACGACCTTCGGTCTGACCACCGAAGCCAGACGTCTCCTGAACGAGTGCGATCAACCCGGCCGGATCACCGGCGTGGCCCTGGGCCCCGTGTCCGCGCCCGTCCTGGAGTCACTGGGCCGCTACGGCGTGGAGCGCGTGCTGCACATTAACGCGGACGGCATGGCGCGCTATCAGGGCGAAGTCTATGCGCAGGCCCTGGCCGGGACGGTTCAAAAGGAAAGCCCGGCCTGTCTGCTCATGGCCCAGACCGCGGAAACCGAAGACCTGGCCCAGCGCGTGGCGGCCAGCTGCGACACCGCTCTGGTGACCAAAGCCATGGACTTCAACCTGACCGCCGAGGGCAAGGCCCTGGCCATCCGCCCGGTGGCCAACGGCTATCTCTTCGAGGACCTCGAACTCGATGCCCGCCCGGCGCCGATCGTGCTCTTCCTGCCGGCCGTCCTGCTGGATACCGTTCCGACGCAGGAAACCACGGCCTCGGTCAGCCAGGTGCCGTTCCAGCTGGCGGCGGATGACCTGCAAACCCGCACCGTCGAGGTCATCGAAGCCGCTCCGGAAGATCTCGACCTGGAGGAGGCCGACATCATCGTGGCCGCCGGCCGGGGCATCGGCAAGGGGGAAGCCTTCGGCAACGTCCAGGCGCTGGCCAAGGCCATCGGCGGCTCGGTGGGGGCTACCCGGCCGATCATCGACTGGGGGCTCGTGGAATACGAACGTCAGATCGGCCAGACCGGTAAATACGTGGCCCCCCGCCTGATCATCAACCTTGGCATCTCGGGGGCCAACGAGTACACGGCCGGCATGGAAAAAGCGCAGCAGGTCATCGCCATCGACCGCAACCCGCGGGTACGGATGTTCCGGTTTGCCGACCTGGGGGTCGTGGGCGACGTGCATGAAATCCTGCCCCTATTGATTTCCCGAATCGAGGAACACAAATGAAGCCATACCTATTCCAATCCGTTTGGGCCGGCGTCCTGACCGTTGTTCTTCTGGTGGCCGCCTCTGCCAGCGCCGCCGAAAACGAGGCTGAGACGGCCTATACCGATGAAGCCTGCATCGAATGCCACCGCATGGGCAGTGAGGAAAGCGACCGGCACATGGATGTCGAAGCCTACCGGGCCTCGATCCACGGCCAGGAGGAGACCTCCTGCCAGGACTGCCACAGCGGCGTGGTCGACGACAGCCACCAGAGCGAGGAAGGTTCCGGCGCCGTGGACTGCAGCGCCTGCCACGACCAGGAGAGACGGCACGGCCCGGAGGATGCGCCCCTTCAATGCCACGAGTGCCACACCACCCACGACATTCGTGCCAAGACCGACCCGGCCTCGGCCGTGCACCCGGGTCGGCTGCCGGTCACCTGCGGAGAATGCCATCCGGCCACGGCCGGTGCCGATGATTATTTCTCCTGGTTTCCGTCATTTCAGATCGCCTCCCACGCCAAGGGCGATTTCGGGATCGCTTACGAGAAGGCCAATTGCCTCGGCTGTCATCAGGGCGCCGGGGCCCACGGCGAAACCGAGCCGATCAACGACCAGACCTGCTACAAATGCCACTATGACCAGGATACAGCCGGCGCCCTCTGGGGTGAGATGCACCCCGTGGCGGATCGCCAAACCCAACCGGTCATCTTCGCGGCGGCATCGCTCTACCAGGTTTTCATTGTCGGCGGCCTGGCCGCGCTGGTCGTCGGGTTTTTCCGGTCGCGCGCCAGGAGACGCTCCCGGCAGAACGATCCGGACGGCCATACGGGGTAATCACCACCATCAATCCGTTAGCAAGGAGTTAAAGCCTTGAAGGCATTGTTGACATCATTCGACCTATTCGTGATCGCCCTGGCATTTGTGATCATGGGCCTCGGTCTGGCCCGGCGCTGGGCGTTGTGGCGGGAGAAAAAGCCCGCCGGTATCGCCGGCAACTGGCAGGGCCTGATGGCATCGGTTCTGGCCCATCGGGGGATCCTCGATCGCCCCGCGGTGGGGCTGGGCCATCTGGCCGCGTTCTGGGGGGTGGCCATCCCCCTGCTGGTAATCATCGTGGCCCAATTCGGTTTTATCATCCCCCAGGCCCCGGCCCGGTTGCTCTCGCTGATTCAGGATCTGGCCGGTGCGGCCCTGCTGATCGGCATTGTCTACCTGCTGGTACGGCGTCTCGGCCGGGAGGAAAGCGAAGGCCCTTCCCGCACGCTGCTGCCCATCATCCTGCTGCTGGTCATCGCCATCTCCGGCTCTCTGGCCGCCGGCGCCCGCATGAGCATCCTCGGAACCGGAGAAGCTCCGTGGTCTTCGCCGTTCGGATGGCTGTTTTCCCTTATCGCGCCGGCCTCGCCGGTCTTTATGCAGATGATGATCCGTCTGCATTTTCTGGCCGTGCTGTTGTTGATCGCCGCCATTCCCTACACCTTCATGCGCCATGCGGTGGCCTCGCCCCTGAACGTGTTCTACCGCAAGCAGGGTCCCCGGGCCGCGCTGACCCAGCCGACCCTCGAAAAAGGGGCTGTCGGGGCACGCACCGTCGACGACCTGTCCTGGAAGCAGTTGCTGGATGCCGAAGCCTGCGTGGCCTGCGGTCGCTGCGAAGAACACTGTCCGGCCACCATCTCGGGCAAACCCCTTTCGCCGCGCAAAGTCATCCGCACCATCCGGGAACAGGTGGAGACGGTCCGCACCCAGGGCAAATCCTCCGGGAACGGGGCGGCGCTGCCGCTGCTCGCGAATGACGTCACGGCCGACGAAATGTGGGCCTGCACTTCCTGCATGGCCTGTATCGAACATTGTCCGGTGGCCATCGAGCCGATGGACAAGATCATCGACATGCGGCGCTACCAGGTCATGGGCGAGGCCCGTCTGCCGTCCGAAGCCCGGCCCATGCTCCGCGATCTTGAAATCTACGGCGACGTGCAGGGCAAGGGGGCTGCCCATCGGGCCGACTGGGCCATGCACCGGGATGTTCCCGAGATCGGCCGCAGCGCCAACCCCGGGGCCGCCGAGGTGGACGTTCTCCTCTATGTCGGCTGCTCGGGGGCTTTTCACCCCCGCAATCAGGAAACCAGCCGCGCCATGGCCAAAATTCTCAAGGCCGCCGGCATCCGCTTCGCCATTCTGGGAAGCGAGGAATGCTGCTGCGGCGACCCGGCGCGACGACTGGGCGATGAAGCCCTCTTCCGCCGGCTGGCCCGCCAGAACATCACGAAGTTCGAGCAATACCAGGTTAAAAAAATCGTGACCCTCTGCCCGCATTGCCTGAATACCCTCAAAAACGAATACCCCGAGCTGGGCTGCCGCCTGGAAGTGGTGCATGCCACCGAAATGGTGACGGAGCTGATCCGTGAAGAGCGCATCACCCTGAAATACCCGGTGGCCGACAAGATCACCCTGCACGACGCCTGTTATCTGGGGCGCTACAATCAGGTCTACCAGCCGCCCCGGGATATCTGCCGGGCCGTTCCGGGCGCTGCGCTCGAAGAGACCGAACGCAACCAGGAAAAGGGCTTCTGCTGCGGCGGCGGCGGCGGGCGCATGTGGCTGCACGAAAATATCGGCGAGAACATCAATGTGGTCCGCGCCCAGGAGATCGCCGCCACCGACGCCGATCTGATCGGTACGGCCTGCCCCTACTGTCTCGTCATGCTGGACGACGGCGTAAAGTCCCTGGAAATGGAAAAAACCCCCAAAGTTGCCGACGTCATCGACATCGTGGCCGACGCTCTGGGGTAGCCGCCTTCAATTCGTGAACGAACGAGGATGACATGCATATCATCGTCTGTGCCAAACAAATTCGACACACCTACGCGCGAACGGGAACATCCCCGGACACCCACTATATCGAGGACTGGGACGGGGTCTACCGGGTCAATCCCCACGACGAGGCGGCCCTGGAACTGGCCCTGCGCGTAAAGGATGACCATGCCGGTATCACCGTGAGTCTCCTGACCATGGGGCCCATGATCGCCGAGCACGAGTTGCGTCGCTGCCTGGCCACGGGCGCCGACAACCTCTATCAGATCGACGGCAACAACGCCCCTGACCCCGCGCAGGAACCTTTCGATCAACCCGATCCCTGGGAGAAATCCGACCGACTGGCGCGCGCCGTTAAAAGCCTCAACGGCGATCTGGTCCTGTGCGGAAAGGAGTCCCTCGACAAGGGCAACGGCCAGGTGGGGGCCTTGCTGGCCCATCGGCTGGCGCGGCCCTTTGTGTCGGCGATCACCGACCTGGGCCTGGCCACATCCGATGGCCAGGTGCAGGTGCAGCGCAGCGCCGGCCGCGGGGTGCGCGAGATCATCGCCTGCCAACTGCCGGCGGTTTTCAGTGTGGACCTGGGCGTGGACCTGCGCCTGCCCAATTTGAAACGACGGCAATGGGCTGACGAATATCCCCCCCGGCCGGTGGAAGGCAATGGCGAAAGTGCGCCGCCCCGGATCGTATGCAAACATCGCTTTCAGCCCCGTCCGCGCCCGAAGCTGATTCCGGCCCCGGACAGCCGCCAGCATGCCTACGATCGCATCATGCAGCTTCTCACCGGCAGCACGGTGGAAAAAAAGGGCGAGATGCTCACCGGCAGCCCCGATTCCCAGGTCGAGGGCATCCTCGCATTCTTGAAAACCAATGGCTTCCTCGAATCGGACCGCAGCGACGAATAGCAGCCCCCTGGCCTACCGGCTAAGACCCGCCGCCCGCTTTGAGCGACTTGAAAACGGCGGGGGCGCCCTGGTGCTGGGCTACCCCTTGCGTGCGCTGTTCATCCATGCCGCCTGGCACCCGGTCCTGGCCTGCCTGGCGGGCGGCGATTGGGTGCCCTGGGAGCGGATCGCCGCCGCCATGCCGGCTCAGCCGGCCGAGGCCGTCGAGAGCTTTGTGAACACCCTGGTCCGCAGGGGCTATCTGGCCCAGACGGGATTTCCCCGGCTGGCCGCATCCGATTATCCGTCGGTGTCGGTGATCATTCCGGTTCGGGACCGCCCGCAGGATATCCGCGCGTGCCTTGCTTCGCTCACCCGGCTCGACTATCCGACCGCCAAACTTGAAATCATCGTGGTGGACGACGCCTCCCGGGACGACACGCCTGCAGTGATCGAGCAATTCCGGGAAGCGCACCTGATCCGCATGACGCAGCACCGCCAGGCCGCCTTCTGCCGCAACCTGGCCGCCGAGACGGCCCGGGGCGATATCCTGGCCTTCATCGACTCGGATTGCCTGGCCGATCCCACCTGGCTCAAGGAACTGGTCCCCGCCTTTCGGGACCCCTCCCTGGGCGCCCTGGGCGGCTGGGTCGATGCCGCCTTCGACGACAACGGGCTGGACCGCTACGAGAAGGTCAAATCGGCTCTGAAGATAGGCTCCTGGTTTAAACGCTCGGAACAGGCCGAACGGTTTTTTTATGTGCCGGCCTGCAATTTCCTGGTACGCCGCGAAGCTTTCGCCCACATCGGCGGGTTCCGGGCGTCGCTGCATGTGGGGGAAGACGTCGATTTCTGCTGGCGGCTGCAGGATGCCGGCTATTCACTGGAATACCGCCCCATGGGCCGCGTGGCCCACAAGCACAGAAACCGTCTGGGGGCTTTTTGCGCCCGGCGTTTCGACTACGGCACCTCCGAGCCCGTGCTCCAGTCGCTGCACCGCGCGCGCGTCAAGACCCTTTTTCTGCCCTGGTCGGAAACCCTTTTCTGGTTGACGGTCGTCCTGGCGGTCGCAACAGGAAGCCTTCTGCCGCTGGCGGCAGGCGGGATCATGCTGCTGGTGGACGGCATCCGCAAGCACCGCCGGCTCAAAATCCGGCAGGTGCCGGTCACCCGGCGCGAAGTCTATACGGCCATCATTCGCGGGTACCTGGCTTTTGTCTATCACTGCTGCAGCTTCGTGTCTCGCTACTATCTGATCGCCGTGCCCCTGCTCGTGCCGCTCTCGCCGCTGACCGCTGCGATCATGGGCGGCATGCACCTGATCGCTGGCTTGGTGGAATACAGCGTCAAGAAGCCGCGCCTGAACCCATTCGCGTTTGTGTTTTTCTTCACGCTGGAACAGGCTTCCTATCAGAGCGGAGTGTGGTGGGCCTGTATCCGCCGGTTCAACTTCAACCCGGTGCTGCCGCGCGTGATCCACAAACGCATCTGAAGACGGATCCGCAAACTGGTCGTGGATCGGCGTCGGCCCACAAAGGCGTTATCATGGCGGAATCCCTGGCGCGTCTGGCCTGGCAGCTGGCCTGGAACGGCTTTCGGTTCCGGGGTCAGCGTGCGGTCGGCCGCATGGCCAGACCCCAGGCCGTCAGTCTCGAAATGACCCAGCGTTGCGTCGCCCGCTGCCTCATGTGCAACATCTGGCAGGTGTCGCCGAAGGCGCCGGAACTGTCGGCCGAAACGTGGTTATCACTGCTGAAGCGCCATTTTTTCAATGACCTGGTGGAACTGGACATCACCGGGGGCGAGCCTTTTCTGCGCCGCGATCTGGACGATCTCCTGGCATCCGTGTGCGCCATGTCGAAGAGCCACCTTCGATCGCTCCGGTCCATTGCCGTAACCACCAACGGCTTTTTGACCGAACGCGTTCTGGCGGCCTGCCGCCGGATTCTGCCGGAAGCCCGGCGCGCGGGCATCGACCTTGTGATGGTCTGCGCCATGGACGCCGTCGGCAAGCTACACGATAGCATCCGGGGCTATCCCGGGGGCTGGCACCGGGTCGATCAGACCATCCAGGGTCTGATCGGACTCAGGGCGGATCACCCGAACCTGATTATCGGGCTGAAGACCACGATCCTGCCGGAAACTGTCGATGCGCTCGAGGCCATCGTCCAATACGCCGCGAAGCGTGGGCTGTTTACGATCATATCCCCCTGCATCGTCACCCGGGGACGCTATCTGAATGCCGACCGGGCCGCCGATCTGGCCTTCAAGCCGGCCCAGCGGCGGGCCATGGCCCGTTTTTTTCGCCAGGCCGCCTCGAGTTGGTCATTTCACGAAGCGTGTCTGGTGGGCTATCTGGAGGAAGGCCGGATGAAAAAACCCTGTACCTGTGGATTCAATTATTTTTTTATCCGCAGCCAGGGGGCGCTCTACCCTTGCCCGATGATCGATCAAAGCCCCGGGAACGTAACCCGGGTCCCGATTGAAAAGCTGTTGGCCTCGCCACGCGCAGCCGGCATACGCCAACGGGTTGGCCGGTTTCCGGATTGCCGCGATTGCACCGAACCGGGGCTGGAACGCTACAGCCTGCCCTTTGAGGGCTGGACCTATCTCGGTTTGCTGCCCCGCATGGGGCGCCGGCGGTTTCTTGAAATGCACCGCCGCGCGGGGCTGGACAAATATTTCAACTGATAACTTTCTTCAGCCGCGCGCTGGACAGCTGCCGATGAGCCGCCATGTTTACAGGGAACACCCAAACAGTTGAAAATCATTGTGCGTGCAGGAAGGATAAGGCAAGATCCGACGAGCAAACGCCGCTCTTTGTTCGGATAAGCATATTGAAACGGCTTTGATCACCGTATTGGTCGGCCCCATCATTTTTTAACAGGCTGTAAAACCCATCACCCAAGGAGAAATGCCATGCCCAAGTACATCATCGAACGGGAGTTGCCCGGCGCCGGGAATCTCGGCGACAGCGAGATTCAGGGAATTTCACAGAAGTCCTGTCAGGTTCTCAGCAATCTGGGGCCCCAGATCCAATGGGTCGAAAGCTTCGTAACCGACGACAAGATCTACTGCGTCTACATCGCCCCCAACAAGGAAATGGTTGAAAAGCACGCTCAGGAAGGCGGATTTCCGGCCAACAAAATCTCGCAGGTCCGGCGCATCATCGATCCGACCAGCGCTGAAGGGTGAACCTTATAGAGAAGAACGGGAAGCATCAGGCCGCCAAACGCCATTGGCCCCGCGCCGAGCAGTGGAAAGTATTAATCCACCCCATGATCTTTCGGACGGTTCCGTAAAGTGTTCGATATACGGCCTGCGAAGCTCGGGGAATGAGGTGTATTAAGCGTACGACGCCATGACGTGAGATGACGCGCAACACCGATATTGACCCGCAGCGGGTGAATCGGACTTTTCACGAGACCGTCAAACAGGAGGGAGGTTAATTATGGCTCAGGAAAAAGTCACCGTGGTCGCGACATTGAAAGCCAAGCCCGGCATGGAGGACACCGTCCGGGGCGCCGTCGAAGCCGTGATCGGGCCAACCCGGGCCGAACCCGGATGCATCAATTATGACCTGCACCAGTCCAACGATAACCCGTCCCTTTTCATGCTCTACGAGAACTGGACCAGCGAGCAGGATCTGGATGCGCATCTGGCCATGCCGTATCTGAAGGATCTGGTGGCCAAGGCCGACGACATGCTGGCGGAGCCTGTCGACATCGCGCGCTTCACAATGATCAGCCAGCCGGCTGGCTGACGGGCAGCGAAACCCGCCGATTAAGAGGTTCCACGATGTGAGCCCGACAGAAACGGATATTCTCCGGCAGTTGGCCGCGGCCGGGCTGAAGCCGCCCCGCAGCGTAACCCTGGCCGTTACCAACCAGTGCAATCTGAGCTGCCAACACTGCTGGCCCCTCAGCGGACCCGACCAGGAGGCGCCGGTGGTGCCCGGGGGACGGGTGCTGGATGTAATGGCCGGGTTCGCGGCCTTGGGCGCGGAGAAAATCGTCGTCACCGGCGGCGAGCCCCTGACCCATCCCGACTGGGTTGAACTGCTGACTTTCGCCTGTGAGCTACCGGGTGTGGTCGAGGTGCGCCTGCAGACCAACGCCATATTGATCACCCCGGACGAGGTGGCGGCGCTCCTGCCCCTGAAGGACCGGGGGCTGATCATCCAGACGAGCCTCGAGGGGGCCTCGCCACCGGCTCACGATCGCGTCCGCGGCGAGGGCAGCTTCGCGCAAACCCTGCAGGGGCTGCGTCTGCTGGAGCAAAGCGGGCTGGCCCCACAGATCTGCATCACCTTTACGGAGATGCAGCATAATTTCGGGGAACTCCCCAATCTGCTGGCCCTGACCGACCGGATGGGCATCGGCCGGTTCGTATCCGGTACCCTGGTCCGCGGCGGACGGGCCATGCAGTCCCTCGGTTTGCTGCCGCCCACATCCCAGCAGTATGAAAGCCTGCTCGCACACTACCGGCGCGATCCGGCCTTTCGCGAGCGCTACCGACGCATCGGCAATGTCGCCGCCCTGGAATGGCGCCGCGAAACAGCCGAGGGCGCCAATATCTGCTGCGACTTCGTCGAAACCCCCTACGTCACCGCCGAGGGGCGCCTCTATCCCTGCGTCATGCTGCACGCGGACGACTACGCCGCCACGGGGGTCTATGACCGCCCGCTCACCGCCGCCATCGCCGAAAAGATCACGGCCTGGTCCCGCCTCACCGAAATAAACCGCACCCGGCGGACCCGTTTGCAAGCCTGCCAGGGCTGCCCCGACCACGGCCGGTGCCGCGCCGGCTGCATGGGCCGGGCCTTCTCGGCCTACGGCGATTTTTTCGCCGTCGAGGATCGCTGCGGCCTGCGTCAGGCGGTTTACGATTGGCAGGGCGAGGAGCCATAACGCCAAGCAGGCTCCCTCGCACGAAAGAACGCGCCCATTTGGCGAAGTGGGGAGTCAGGGTCAACCTCTTTATGTTTTGACTTCGATTATCGCCGGCTTATAAAAGGATAAAATTTATATCATTTTCACACGCTGCTCAACCAACCCCTCGGCCCGCATAGCCGTCGCAAACACCAACGCCATTCATTCACCCTGCCATGCCCAATTGATGCGGACCTCTTCGGGTTAATTCTTCACAGACGCCCCACCCGATTAAGCAACAAAAAGCCGTCAATGGGTTTTTTGTGGCTGCCAGGCGGATGGTTCCGTTTGTATCGCTTAAAAGGAAAACCCCCGTGGCAGGCAGCTCCGAATAACCACTCATTTACCGGTTTAATCCGCAGGCGCTACAGCTTCAGCCTTTAGGCGCGTCAGGCGGTTGTTTAACTTTTGGAACCACAACCGACGAAGGGCACAACATCAAATTTCCATCAATGAAGGGAGGTGCCAAATGACTGTATCGATCGACATGATTCCCGCCGAAAACCGATGGGTAATTGCTACCAAAGGCCTTACAGGTGCCACGATTGCGCATGCTCTGGCTCTAAAGAATTAAATCGGACAAGATAAATTCTACGCTTTCATGAAAGCCTTATGGTTTGAAGCCGGTAAGGGCGCCAAAGAATTTGCAGACAGCCTCGGCCTGGCCACCGAAAATGCCCAAGCTATAGAAGCCGCATCAACACTTCTTGCCATGACAGCCACGGGGCCCGAGTTCGAATTCGATATTGTCGAAGCCACCGCGGACCGGTGTATCGGGAGAACGACTGTTTGCCCCTGGTGTGAGCGTTGTAAAGAACAGGGTGTTGATTTTGATGCCTGCGGCCCTGGCCACCAGGCATGGGGCGATGGTGTCATGGAGGCGCTGAATCCGAACTTCAAGTTCAGCCTGATTAAAAACATGGTTCGCGGCGACGCACATTGCGAATGGGTCATCGAGCGCAAGCCGTAAAGCAAAACAAAGGGTCGACTTAGAAAAAGTTGTGCCCCTCCCCTTTAGTGACCATCCATGAAAGGCATCATTCGGCCCAGACCGGCGTTCTCGCTCTTTTCAAATCCTTGACGTCGCCTGACGACGCCTGCGGCTTCAAAATCCCTGCGGCCTTTGACTGAACATCAATTTACCATTCATAGATCAATAAGAATCCCACTTCACCAGCAGCGGCTTCACGTCAACGGCCCGGGAAATCAGGCCGTACTTGAGGGCGAAATCGGCGAAGCTCTGCCAGCGCGCCATCTCCAGTTCCTGGTTCGCCGCAAAATAGGGCCGCGTCAGCTTGTAGGCCGCGGCTTCCGTTTCGCGGTCAGCGTCCGGCACGGCCTGGAAGTAAAGGGCCAGGGCCATTTCGGGATTTTCGCGCTGGAAGGCAATCCCGCGCGCCGCCGCCGCGGCAAAAGCCTGGACAGCCATCTTTTTTTTCTGCAGCGCGTCGGGCCCACAGATAAAAACCAACTCGTCGTAGTCCGGAATACCCCATTTTTCAAGTTCGAAGTAATTCACCGCGATGCCCTTGGCGGCCATGGTCACGGTTTCGTAGGTCTTGAAGGGCCCCATCACGGCGTCCACCTGCCCGGACGTCAATGCCGGCGCGATGGTAAAACCCACGTTTACCAGGCGCAGGTTCTCGATGCCGTTGATGCGCGCGAACGCCTGCATGAGGACGTCCATCAGGCCGGGCACCGTGTAGCCGATGGTGCGCCCGCTTAATTCGGAGGGGACCTTGAAACCCTTTTCCTTCAAAAACAAAAGTGTGGTCAGAGGGTGTTCGACCAGCCGCCCCACCACGCGGACATCCAGCCCTTGTGCGGCGGCGATGATGGTCTGGGGTTGGTAGGAGACCGCCAGATCGACCCGCCCGGCCACCGCCAACTTGAGCGCATCGGAGGTGTCCGACGGACTTAGAATCTCCACCTCGATGCCGGCCTCGCGGAAATAGCCCTTTTCCTGGGCCACGTAGATCGGAAGATGGTCCACGTTGGGAAACCAGTCCAGCATGAGGGAGAGTTTTTCACCGGCCATCGCCGGAGAACTAACCGCCATTGCAATTAGTAGCATTAGCATGAATATTTTCCGCATGGTGGAACACCTCCTTAGTTTTTGCATCCAGCACGGCATGTCTTGTCCGTGCTTACCTTCTCGTGTTTTCAAGACCGCTGTGTGGACTTACTAAGCCTGCAGTTTTGGATTCGTTGCGACCTTGGCCGAAACAGCAATCAACCCTTTCAGGAAAACTCGAGATAAATCAACCAAAGTATCCTGGTCCGTTTCAGTTAGCAGCCATACCCCTTTGTCCCGCGCCGAGCATCGGGGGCAGGTTCGGAAAAAGCGTATCGGCTGTTTGAGCGCAGCGAGTTCCGACACGCGCCGAACCTGGCGCCGACGCCCAGGGTCAAGCGGGACGGGGCGCGTTCTTTTGGTTACTTTTCTTGCGCGTGCAAGAAAAGTAACATTGACAATCGAAGTCGATGCTTGGGCGATTCGGACTTTCATCGAACGAAAACCCGGAAAAGCATGTCTACTATCTTTGCATTCTTCAACTACGGATGAACTCGACTAACCTGATAAGTAACGCCAGGCCGCCAGGCGTCGCTCCAGCCGCCCCACCAGCCACCACAGCCCCAGCCCCATCAGCGCGAGGTAGAAGATGGCGGCAAAGACCCAGTCGGTCTTGAGCCTGGCGTTGGACTGGATCATCAGGTAGCCCAACCCCTGCTGGGCGCCCACCCACTCACCGATCACCGCCCCGATGGTGGCCACCGAAACACCCACCTTGAGGCCGGCAAAAAAATACGGCAGGGCCCAGGGCCAATGAAGCCGGACGAGGGTCTGCCGGAAACCGGCCCCCATCAGGCGAAACAGGGTCCGGTAGGCGGGATCGCAGCTCTTCAAACCCTCCAGGAGGCTGACCGTGATCGGGAAGAAGATGATGACGGCGGCCATCAGTATTTTGCTGGCCAGACCATAGCCCAGCCAGACCACGAGTAAAGGGGCCAGCGCGAAGACGGGTATGGCCTGGGAGGCGATCAGAAAAGGCGCCAGCGACCGTTCCAAGGCGGGCCGGGCGAACATGACCACCGCCAGCGGGATCGCCACGGCCAGCGCCAGCCCGATCCCGGCCAGGATCTCCGTCAGGGTCACGGCGGCGTGCGGCAGCAGGCGCGGCGCCTCCCACACGGCCACCCGCAATACCCGGCTGGGCGGTGGCAGGATGAATTCGGGCAGCCCGCCCAGCCGGCAACCGGCTTCCCACAGGGCCAGGACGCTCAATATCAGTACCGGCGGCAGCCATCCCGTCTGTTTCATGATTCGCCCGAATCCTCCAGAAGATGCAGCACATGGGACTTGATCGCGATGAGCCGGGCGTCGTCCACCTGGCGGGGTTTGGGCATGGCCAGGTCGAATCCCTCCTTTACCGTCATGGGCATGGGCGTTAGTACCAGCAGCTCGTCCGCCAGCAGAAGCGCTTCCTCGATGTCGTGCGTGACCATCAGGATGGTGCGGCCGAATTCCTCCTGGAGCATGAGGAGAAGATGTTGAAGCTGGCGCCGGGTGATGGCGTCCAGCGCCGAAAGGGGCTCGTCCAGCAGGACGAGGTCGCGTTCGAACATGAGCGTGCGGGCCAGCGCACAGCGCTGGCGCATCCCTCCCGAAACCATCGCCGGAAGATGGTCTTCGAATCCGGCCAGGCCCAACCGCGAAAAAAGTGCGGTCAAATGCGTGCTCGCGGCGCCGGCAATATCCGCCGGCAGGCGGGCGTTGGCGTAAAGATTCAACCAGGGCAGCAAAAGGTCGCGCTGCTGCATGTAGGCCGCGACACGCTCGAGATGGGGCACCTGGACGCCGCGCCATTCGATGCGGCCCGCATCCGGGGGGACGACCCCCATGAGCAAATCGAAGAACGTACTCTTGCCGCAGCCGGATGGCCCGATCAGGGCCGTAAAACGGTTGGCGGGAAGCACCAGATCAAAGCCCGTCAGGACGGTCTGGCCGTTGAACTGTTTGGTCAATCCCTGAACGTGAAGCAATGGCGGTTCCCGGTGGCGGTATTGGCGGAAGAGATCAGGCAGGCGGATGAAAACGTCGGATAGCGAAGAAGGTTGTTTTCGCCTTCCCTACGCCGGCATGATCCGGATCAGGTTGAAGGGGTCGAGGCATTCAGCCTCCTCTCAGCCGATCATTCGACTCCCCCGGCTCCCGTGCCCGCCCGCAAAGGGCATCTAGTGGCCCAGGCCGGCGTTCTCGCGCTCCTGAAATCCTCGACGTCGCTTATGCCACGCTTGCGGTTCCAAAAACGCTGCGGCCTTGGCCTGAACCAGAATCTATCCTTTCTGGATGGGCACGGATACAGCGGACGGGCCTTCGGCCCGCAAGACGGTTCCTGTTAGCACCTGCCGCGCGGGGTTGTCAATCCAACCTTGCCTTTTGGAAACCGACTTGCTATGGTCGCTGACCAATTCCGATTGGGGTGTTTTGGTCCGGCTTTGTCAGGGGAACCCGGCAAGCGGAACGGAACTGAGAGCATACCCATTGAACCTGATGCAGTTTGCACTGTCGTAGGGAATCGGAGCGGTTGGACGCCAATCCCCTTCGCCCGCCTCCCGGCAATGCCCTGTGCGCCGCCCCCCCGGCCGATGCAGACTGAATCGCAGCGACATCTGTAGCAGGGAGGCATGTAATGCGTACGGCCTTGACCATTGCCGGCTCGGATTCATCGGGCGGCGCCGGCATTCAGGCGGATCTCAAAACCTTCCAGGCCCACGGTGTGTTCGGCATGAGCGCCGTCACGGCTGTCACGGTCCAGAACACCCGCGGCGTCTTCGGCATCCAGGAGATGACGCCGGAAATCGTCGGCGGACAGATCGACTGTCTGTTTGAGGACATCGCCATCCATGCCGTCAAAATCGGGATGGTCGCCAGCGTGCCGCTGATCGAAGCCATTGCCGCCGCGTTGGCCAACCGCGGAGCGACACCGGTGGTGCTCGATCCGGTGATGATCTCCAAAAGCGGTTTCCCGCTGCTCCAGGAAACGGCCCAGAACGCCCTGGTTGATCATCTCTTCCCATTGGCGGCGGTGGTCACCCCCAACATCCACGAAGCCGAGCGCCTGATCGGACGCCCGATCCAATCTCTCGCCGCCATGCGAGATGCCGCCCGGGCCATTCTGGATCGGGGGGCGCGCCAGGTGGTGGTCAAAGGCGGGCACCTGGGTGATGCCGCCGCCACCGACATCCTCTACGACGGCCAGGATTTCCGGGAACTGACCGCCACGCGCGTCCACACGCGCAACACCCACGGCACGGGCTGTACGTTCTCTTCGGCCATCGCCGCGAATCTGGCCATGGGCACACCATTCTTCGAGGCTGTGGCCAACGCCAAGGACTACATCAGTGGTGCCATCACCCACAGCCTGGACATTGGAAAGGGCCATGGACCGACCCATCATTTTTTCGATCTCTACCGCCGGGCCGGGCTGGAGGCATGATCTTCCGCCATGTGAACACCGAGGCGAAATGACACCTGAGCGGTGCAAAGGAAAACGCGCATGAACGATACCGTCAAAACAACGACTACTTCGGCCGCCCATACCCGCAAAGTGGCCTACGCCGTCGTCCTGGTGGCCATCGGTGTGGCCCTGGCCCCCTACACCTCCTTTCCCATCGGCGTGGCCAAGGTCAATCCCACCCAGCACTTCATCAACGTGATCGGCGCGGTGATCCTGGGGCCCTGGTGGGCCGTGCTGACAGCCCTGGTGATCGGCATCATCCGCAACGCCCTGGGGGTCGGCACCCTGCTGGCCTTTCCCGGCGGCATGATCGGGGCGCTATTGGCCGGCTTGATGTTCGCCTGGCGCCGGAACCTCTCTTTTGCCGCCGCCGGTGAAATCGTCGGCACCGGCCTGATCGCCCCGGTGGTAAGCGCGCTCTGGGTGGCACCGGTCTTCATGGGCAAGGCCATACCCTACTTGGCGCTGGTGCCCTCCTTCATGGCCAGCACGATTGCCGGCGCACTGCTGGGCGTTCTGGCCCTGAAATTTCTGCAGCGGGCCGACATCGTGGACCTCGAGGGATGATGGTCCTTGACGCGGGAACCTTTCATATCAGCCCGCCAGCTGGGATACCATTATCGCCGGACGACCGGCCCGCCCGTCCTTGATGCGGTCGATCTGGAACTGAACCAACGGAGCTTCACCCTGATCGGCGGGGCCAGCGGTTCCGGCAAGTCGACCCTCTGCCGGACGTTCAATGGGCTGATTCCCCATTTTTATGGCGGCCGCCTCCGTGGTGAAGTGTGCGTTCATGGCCGGCCGGTCCCGAATCAGTCCGTGGCCCAATTGTTCGACCAGGTGGGGATGGTTTTCCAGAACCCGGAGGCCCAGCTTTTCTGCAGCACGGTGGCGCGCGAACTGGCCTACGGTCTGGAAAGCCTGGGCGCGGAACGGACCGTCATCCGCCGCCGCATTGCCGCGGTGGTCGAACAACTGGCGATCGAGGCATTGCTCCCCCGAGCGCCGCATGAACTTTCCGGCGGCGAAAAGCATCTGGTCACCCTGGCCGCCATCCTGGCCCTGGAGCCGTCCGTTCTGGCGCTGGACGAGCCATACGCCAACCTGGACGCCCGCCACGTTCGCCGCATCCGTGCGATTCTCAAGGCCGCCCACGCGGACGGCACCGGTATCGTGATCTGCGAGCACCGCCTGGCGCCCACCCTGCCCGATATCGACCAGATGGTCGTCTTGCAAACCGGGCGCGTGGTCGCCAGCGGGACGCCGCAAACGGTCTTACAGAATGATCTGGAGAACTGGGGGCTGGAGACACCGCTTCCGGTAAGCATCGGCAAGCAGCACCGGTTGACCCCGCTGCCGCTGGCCATCGATGCGCTTCCGGCGGATACTCTGGAAGCGCTGGCCATCGAAGACGAACGGGCGTTTCCGGCGAGCCCTGTCGCGACCGGCGCCCCCGTGCTGGAAGTCGAAGGTCTGACGGCCCGCGTGGGCAACCGGATCCTGCTGAAGGAGATTACCCTCCAGGCCGGCGCCGGCGAATGCCTGGCCATCGTCGGGGCCAACGGCGCCGGCAAGACCACGCTGCTGCGGCATATCATGGGGCTCGAGCGCCCCGTGGCCGGAACGATCCGCATTCAGGGCCGGGACATCCGCCGCCGGAGCGTGGCCCAGGTGGCCACCCAGGTGGGTTTGGCCTTCCAGAACCCGGATAACCAGTTTTTCCGGCTCAATGTCCGGGAAGAAATCGAAACCGGCCCGCGCACCCTCGGCCAATATGACGATGACTGGATTCAGGCGCTTGTGACGCGGTTTGGCCTGGCCCCTTATCTCGACCGGGCCCCCTACCGCCTGAGCGGCGGGGAGAAAAAGCGTGTGGCTTTCGCATCGGCCCTGGCGGCTCGGCCGGCTGTCCTGGCGCTGGACGAGCCTACGGCCGGGCAGGATCATCAATTCCGCCGGGCGCTGCTCAACCTGCTTGCCGATGTTCGCAGCGAGGGGCTGCTGGTGATCCTTGTGACCCACGACCTGGCCTTTGCCGAAACATGCGCCGACCGATGGATTCTGTTGGATGCCGGCCGCATTCTGATCGACGCCGCCCCGTGGAACGTCATGGGCGACCAGGCGGCCATGGCCCGCGCGGGCCTGGCCCCCACCGACGGTTTTCTCCTCTGGGCCGCCCAGTCACAGGGAAGGTCGCATGTTTGATCCCCGCACCCACCTCGCCCTGGCCCTGATCTACGGCTTGCTCGTCATCTTTATCCGCGACACGATCTGGCTCCTGGGCGCCTGGGGGATCCTGCTGATTTTGATCGGCCTGACCGGACAGGGTCCGGCCTATACCCGCTGGCTCCTGATGCTGCTGCCCATGGCCCTGTTCTTCGGCGGGATTACCTGGTGGTCGGTCGACCGGGCGGCCGGCCTGCAGGCCGCGTTGAGCCTGCTGACACTGACCAGCACCTTTTTTGTTTTCTTCGCCCTGACGACCCCCGAAGATCTCGGCAGCGCCCTGGTCAAAATGGGGCTGCCGTACGATGTGGCTTTTGTTATGACGGCGTCCCTGCAGTTCGTTCCGGTGATCACCCGCAAGGCGCGCCATATTATGGACGCCCAGCGTGCCCGGGGGATCGAGCTGCGGCCGGGATGGCGGGCGCTGCGCAACTACCCCGCCTTCCTGGGGCCGCTTCTGATCCAGGCGTTTCAAATGGCCGATGCGCTGGCGGAAGCCATGGAGTGCCGCGGCTTCGGGCGGGGGGGACGCCGTCGGCTGGACGGCTATCGTATGCGACCGTGGGACTGGGGCGCCATCGCGCTCGGCCTCGTCCTGGGCGGGGGCGTCCTGGCACTGCGCTATACCCGCTAACCGGTTACAGGAAGAATCGAACGGGCTCCTTCGCCAACCAAGCATTTAAGGCTAACCTGCAACGCATGAGCGATCCCTTCAACGCATTTCTGGATCGGCGCACACTGGTCATCGGCGAGGTCAACACCGGCAAAACCCGCACCACGCTTCAGCTCCTGTCGCACTGGGTTGCCTATGACCCGCCCCCGGTGATGACGGTGCTGGACCTGGCTCCGGAGCCGGTGCGCGGCATCGGGGGACGGCTATCCCTGCCTTCGGGGTTCAACGGCCGCTATCTCTTTGCCGACATTGTACCGCCCCGCCTGACCGGGCGCAGCGCGGACGACATCGCCCGTCTGGCCGCCGCCAATGCACGCGCGGCCGAGCCCCTTTTGGCTGAAATTCTCTCCCAGCCACACCCTTTCCTGATCGTCAACGACGCCTCGCTCTACCT
>JAAUYG010020497.1_pt1 | contig 35456 bp, 13 predicted proteins | sample 7278091 | NCBI WGS metagenome assembly JAAUYG01 (sample SAMN14350201, study PRJNA611818) | marine sediment metagenome | isolation source: surface marine sediment (0.6m) | place: French Polynesia: Moorea | collected 2018-08 | reverse complement strand
TTTAAAGTCCCTCAGCCTCACCCTGTCCAACCCCATTCTAGTATAACTGGCATACTGCTTGAAAATATCCTTTTCATGAACAGGTTGGCTATTGTTCTGGATTCTGATATAAATTCTGGTACATGAAACTGACTATATGGAAGCGCACAAGTTTGTGATTATGCTGAGCTAGCCTTGGGTCTCATGGAGCCTTGACATGCACAACCAATGCATTGTCCAATAGGTTACTTTTGCCACTCCATACCCTGAATCAGAATTTTGTAGATTCCCATTAAAACTGTTATTAAATGCCTGATGCTGCTCTGTTAGAAGGCAGTTGTGTGACAAACGTCATTTTTCCTGCAAAGATTCATGTGCAATAAGGGTGCACTACTACCACTGTCAGAGAATTAGCACCCTCAGCCCTGGCATTCCTGCTGCTGCATCCTGGAAAGTACCAAATGGGACACTGTGGCAGCCTCTCCAACCCTAAATGGCCCTAAAGGACCAGGGTTCCAAGTTCTCTAGTGTGGCTCAGCATTATTAATTGGAAACCAATCAGCTTTAAGCAGTATATTCCTCTCCAGTGAATTTATGGGCAGCTTTAGGCCTCTGTTACAACATGAGAGGAGCTCTGGTATGTTCAGTGTAGCATGATCCAGCAGTAGAGATAGGAAGGCAGTAATACCTGTATAAAGTACCTACCTGTGGTCATCCATCCATCTATTCCCTTGAGCGGTCTGTGCATGGACAATTTCACCAGACAAGGGGTATGGAATCATCAAGTTCCCTATCTATTGTGCAGGAAATGGCTTTCATAAAGATAACCACTGAAAATTACCCACTGAATAATAAAGATGTATCATTATGCTATAAAATAACCATGAACTGAACTTTCATTTGCTATTATTATGATGAAGAAACTGTAACAGTAGCACCAGTTGATAAATTGTACAAAATGTTAAACAGAATTGTAACCTGGTAACAAATTCTGTAAAATTGTCTCTGTATTATAATTCTACAGTTCAGATATCGGGTTGATTGCCATTATGAAGTTAACTATCTTACTGTAATTATCCCATTATGCATTCAACTTGAATGAACATTAAGTCTAAATAGCTAGTTAGGCATCAATACGTTGAACCTGGAGAAGAGTACACTCTTACTAACATCAGCCTTCATAACCTGGAAAATGTGTCACAGACCAGCTAACAGGAGAAAGATAACTGTAACAACATCTGCCGCCATGAAAAATCATATACTGGGATATCACTAGGATCAGTTACAAAATTTCACCTGCTATCTAATAATACTCGGGATCTATACACACAAGTGAAAGGAAGTGGCTATACTCCTGGCATAAAGAACTTATAGGCTTCTTGAGAATGAATCCAGAATGTGTCCCTGTTTGTATGATCTAAACAGCACAAAATCCCTATATTAATAATGTTCATATACAGTAGTCCCTCTCTTAGTCGCCACTCTCAACAGAGGCCACCCTCTCTAATGTGGCCATAAATCTTTGCTACTACTGTTATCAATGTATTTACTTCTCCCTCTCAACAAAGGCCACCTCTCTAATGTGGCCACAATTTCTTGGCAAATAGGGCGGCCTTATTAGAGAAGGACTACTGCAATAGAGATACAACCCATGTCTTGAAGAAGGGTGTTCTGCCTGGAGCCTCAATGCGTCCTCCAACAGCTAATAGTTGCTGCCCTGTGTCCTCCTGTGGTAACTGTAGCTCTTCCCACTGCCTTGTGGCTGTCCTGTCCTGGTTCTGGATGTAAGCAGGCTGGTGCCATTGATTGCTGCCAGGCAGGGTTGAGGTAATTCTCCATCTGGGACAGACAGCTGCAAGCATCAGCCCCTGAGGCGTCTACAGAGGACACAACACCCCCAAGCCTTAGGGCACCTATACCTGCCTGGCGGCCCAAACCCTGGCACAGGGAAAGGATTGAGGGATAGGGCGGTTCCTATGTAACACTGATGGCCAGCCTGATTGGGTGTGGGCCCTTCCCTGGTCTGTGACAGCACTGTGATATCATCTGTCTGAGCTGGTAGTGATCAGGTGGGGGGAACCCTTGGATGGGACAGACTCAAGATTTGATAGAGAAGAAGTTTTCATTAGATAGATACTTTGAATTGGGACAGTACCACCCCAGTTGAGTTGGAGACTTTGGATCTGAAAGGCAGCTAATTGTGGTTTTTGCAAAAAAAAAAAAAAATCATAAGCAGTTCACAAGGATTACTGGTATTTGGTAGATATATGTTAAATTATTCATTCTATCTGGAAGTTTGGTATATATATTCATGTCAAAAAGGATATGTGAACTTCACATTGTGGATATTATGTAAATTCTTCGCATACATTATAAATGGTATATGAAAAAAAAAACGTCTGATGAAAATTAATCCATTGGCTTAAAGCCGAGTTTTATAATTAATCTGCTGTGGGATGGAACTTGTCTGCAAGCTGAAGGGATGCTTGAGAAAGTCCCTGAAAAAGTCTAGCAAACTTAGTGTCAAAGACTCCGCATTGTCCACGGTGCCTGGTGGCACGGTGTTGAAGGGGTCAGTCATTGCTGATGACACTGGGACAGATCCTATTAAGGGATGTCAGAATGAGCCAGATGGAATAGCTGCACCAGATTTAATCCAAGACTGTGATCCATATGGGGATTGTGATGGAGTAATGTCACATATCCAGGATGACATAGAGGATTCCAGTAGGTTTGCAGAAATCCAGGAATTTGCAGGCAATCTGGAACATAAGGTAACAGCGTCGTAGAATATTACTTCTGGAGTGCAAAACTTTAATGGCTGCATAGAAAATTTACTCTGATAAGAAATCTTATCTACATTCATTATAAAAGTTGTTTAATATAACATTAATAATTATATATACAATAGTCGTTCTATTTTACAACTCTTTATTTTAGGAGCACCTTGATTGTAAGACTATTTCATTTGGTCTCAAGGTGTGAGTTTACTTTTTGAACATGTGTTTTGAGACCACCTACAATAGAAGAATTTTCATGACCCCATAGGTGGTCTTAAAACAGAGGGACCACTCCACTGTACATATCTGGTAACTTGCAGTGGTAGTAGCAGCAGTACTAGTAGCAGTAGTGGTGATAGTAGATATAGAAATGGGCAAATAAGTAGTAGTGGTAGTAGTTAAGTCGTGGTGGAGGTAGTAGTAGTAGTAGTAGCAGCAGCAGTAGTAGAGATGTTAGTATTTGTATTGGGAATAGCAGAAAGGTAGTTCAGCTAAAAATGTTAATTATGAAAACTAATTGTGAAAGTATATGAATACTTGTGATTAGCTGTCCCATCTGTAGGATGAGATGTCTTATGGTTTTATTGGAGTTATTTGTTTTTTAAATTTTATTCCACCAGCTCCCAGCCTCCACTAAATTTCGGTCTAGCTTTGACAATTATTCATGGATGACTTGCATATTTGGAATAAGACTTTTCTTAGGTTATAACACACACTGAGGGTGATTTTAGGAGTTGAGTGACTTTTCACTCGATTTTATAGAAAAAAAAAATTAAAAAAAGTACCTCACATATTCAGGCCAAATATCCTTCACCAATACTTGCCATATTTCATGCATGTTATCTCTATATAATTATTCTCTCTGGGATTTATTGGCATGATTGTTGCTGATACAATGTGCACACAAATTTCCCTACTAATTTTCATTAACACTTATCAACACTCAACACCTGACAGACCAATAGAGCTGGACCCCTAGTTACTATTAGACACTAATAGGGAATTATATATGGTGAGGTCAGCCATGCTAATGGATTTGACCTTGAATGGCCTTGAAGGTCAAAATCTAGATCGGACAATTTTAGCACCCAGTCTCCATAAAATCGGTCTTGCATTGGCAAATATTCATGGATGACTTTGAAAAGAACTTCCCTAGGCTATCATGCACGCTGTTGTGTATTTTCGGTATAATGTGCCACCTTGCTCGACTTTATGGAAAAAATATGTGAGAATGTGTATGCTATGCATTAACACTGAAAGTCCTTGGACAATACTGGTCATATTTCATGAATGTTATCTGTAGGTAAGTGTCATCTCTGATATTTAGTGGCATTATTGTGACTGACATAGTGTGCACATGCTGAATACGAATTATCCTACTAAATTTTGTTAACACGTAATACTTAACCTGTTAGGGATATACACCCTAATGTACTCCCTTGACACTAATAGGAAATTATGTATGGCAAATTCAGCCATGCTACCAGATTTGACCTTGCATGATACAATATAACAATATTAAAGTTCACACTGATATTAAGCTGCCATTTAAGGTTAAAATAGGTTATAGCTATTACGTAAGCCTCATTTAAATATTAGCTATGAAGTATTAGATATAAGCTAGGAAGGAAACACTGCATTGAATATGTTGAGCTGATATGGTACTGAAATGTACTCATATGAACTTTTTCATAACTTACAAACATGCAACTGCAATAAAAACATTTACAATTGCACATATTTTGAGGCTCAATAACAGGATGCCTCCTCGCATTGCAGAAAACTGACTGTATAGTTTGTTAGAAATTAGAACGTGCATATTTGTATATTAAAGATTTGAAAAGCTGCAGCTGGAAGAATAAAGCAGAGAACTGGAGGAAGAGCTTTGGAATGGCAGGATTAGTGCAGCTGCCCGTCTAGGATGTTCTGTGGAATTTAGCACTCCTAGGAAGAATGCACATAAACTGCAAGTCCCTGCACTCAATTGACCTCTTCTATCCAGAAAGGTATGGAAAGGTGTTAAGGTCACTTTTCCATCTGGTCAGTTACATTAATTGCTGGGGCTCTTATTTTCTGCATCAGCTATATGCCATTGAGGGATGGAGAGGGCATGACTCCCCCCCCCCCCCCCTCTTGTTTGTACAGACTCCACATAGAGAATGACCATTAGCCAATGGGAGGGTCAGCATAGGCTGCCCTCCAGCGAATCCTCTTGCTGAAGATCAAAGGCTGAGGCTATCTAAACTTTGAGGTCAGACAGTTCCCTCAGCACCTCATGATGGACTTCCATTGTAATGTTCATTGGAATTTTTCACCTGGGCCATCACTGAAAAGGAAATAAACCAAACTGGGGCAAATTAAGGCCAGGCAAGCTAAGTTGTCTAAGTCTATTATCTGATATGGCTTTGTCAATTATTATGTGTTTATTGACAAGTTTGAGTAGGTCAGTTTAATATGTTGTATAAATGATGTTTCTCTCATCTATGATACTTTTCTTTATTTTATCCATATAGCCATTTCTGCAATGAACTTCAGGAACCTGCATAGAATATCAGCAGGGGGAAAAAAAAACTTCCACAATCTAAAAGCAATGACACTTTATTTGATGATGCTGCACATGTGTTACTATAGACTTCCAAGTGCAGAATACATGATATGATATTACCCAAATGAGATGAGAAATAAAATATGCACTCGTTACCTGAAGCAAACTACAGTGTGTACATGTATGATGCACTCGGATCCTCCCATCCATGTATCTTTGATCTTCATGACTGGTTACAGTAAACCACCAAATTTGTCTTGCACCTCATCAAATCTGGATCTGTTGGTCTGGAAAGAGATCCAGAAGACCACACTGGTTGCTGGTGGTATTTGGCAGCTCTTGATCAGGATTGTTTAGCATATTACCACCTGATTGACAAATACTGTACAGCCATCAAAATTGAGACCACCCTAAACTTAAAAATATTTTTATCATGAAATTGAATTGGATTAGTATATACGTATATATATATATTTGCTTAGCTATTGTAAAATATTAACTGTTCATGTAAAATGTTCTATACCTGGATGTGTAAGCTTAAAAGGCTCAAACGACCAGAGGAATTTGTGACATTCTGAGTGAAGTGATTCTGAGTGAGTTGAGCTGAGGAAATTAGAAATCCCTCTATGCATTTGAATCACAGATAATTTGAGTAAACTTTTTCTTCCAATCATGAACCATATGTGCTTGCAAAATTGATGTAGTTACCTTTTAATTGTACCTTCATCTTTGATAATTGTTTCCTACTCTAGTATATATAGCTATATGACTGGCATTGAAAATAATTAAAGAATAATAAAAGTATGCCTCTATTGTGTTTCTTTTCTTATGATTTCAAAATTATCACATATCACTTTATACTCTTTGCCACTGACGGGTTATAAATTTTGACCCAATTTTGATCACAAATCTTGTGATATTACACCATTGAACAAATCAGACTCCAGTCTGGCTGGCTGTCTCATTTCCACTGAGGCCAATGTAATTTGTTTCGGAAGGCCAGGAGGGTCCTCCAGGCAGCTCTCCAGACGCTAGGAAAATGACATCTTGGATGCCTCCCGAAAACTCCCTCTGGAGCGTATTGGGCAAACACTGGAGCCAGGGTGTTGGGGAGATACTGGGTAATGGAGAGGCTGCTTCAGACAGGGGTTGGGTGATGGTGGGGGTTCCCCTGGCCTGACAGAGAAGGGTTTTCTCCAACAGACCCTTATTCTGGATACAGGGACACACTTGTTTCTGGATTGTTTGGCCAAGGATGATATTACTGTGTGATGGAGTGTTGGTTCCATATTAGGAGAACTCTGATTCAGGCTTTGTTCTTGGTGACTCCAGCCATATTTGGTGGATACATCATTTCCTGGTTTGAGCAGGTTATTACTTGTTCCTGTGTGTCGTTTCAGAGAAATTAGCCACAACAAGACTGTGTTAGACCTAAATGTGTCTTTGTCATAGTGAGCTGAATAATTTACAGAACATGCTGAAGCCGACTTTCTTAGAACTGTGATCATGAAGGCAGTGATGTAACTAGGATTCCCAGTTTGTTGTATTTGTAAAAGACAAATGTGCTTTTAAACCATAAAGATGTAACCCTTAAGTAGTTGCTGATCTTACACACATACTCCATCATTTAAACCGGAAATTGCTGCTGAACCAGTTTGCCTGTTCCATCTGTTTCCGTCATTTCCTTCCTTGGCTCTTTAATCAAACACCACAAATTATAACAATTGCTTAACCTGTCACCCCAACTTAACACACAGCATTTTATGTACTTTGTCTATAAACCAAAGGATAGGTTTGTTACCTTAAATTAAGCAGTAGATGCAAAGCATGGTTGTCCACCCCTAGTCAGTCAGTCTTTTCTTGGTTTCATTTATTATCAGATAGGGGCAATATTGACAAAGGAAGCGGTGTCCTTGTTGGCAGTTTTAACATTTGCGGAAGGCAGTTGCTCATGTTCCCGGTGTGAAAACTGTCATTACCGAGGTGTCGGTGGCTTTGATCGTACATCTCCCCACCTGTCCCACCAAACCAAACCTCAGCATGGGGGACACCCTCCCGGCCTTTATCGCCAAACTTGGCATGGGGCAACATGGCTAAATACCATTGTTTGGGTGCCTGAGGTTACTAAAGACTTGAGTTGCCCTGGCAACATTCACCAGATGGGTCTGAGCCAAAAAAAAAAACTTGTGGACAAAAAAAAAATCTTTAAATTTCAATTAAACTTACCGGTAGGTTACTCGGTACATTCTGATTAAATATAATTTTCTAGTATTTTGAAATAAAGTACCGGTACTTTGGGTGTGATGAGTTGTCACTGTTGTGTGTATTACCAAAACTATCTTCCATTTATTGCCTAATTTTCAAGTCAAGTTTCAAAATATTAATTCCTGAAAGAATACTAACATTTCAATTTATATTACTGAAAAATTATTCTCAAAACTTACATACCCAGTAAGTTCTTATAAGAACTTATACTATACACTGTACCAATATTTCTTACATGGTTTAAATAGTAGTAGATGTACATATAAGTACAAGTTGCAAAGTTGCTATACTGCAATTGAATTTGTAAAGAATATATTCCTATGAGGACATACTTTGGCTGTCGCGTTTGATTTTAGCCTTGGTCAGAATAGTTAATACATCGTAATATACTTTTCTAAACAGTTTCTGTGCTATTAATTCTCTAGTTTAGTTCTTTCTGTATCTGATCTTGTTCTAGGAACTTTGTCTCCATGCCTTGCCACCATGTCCCACATCCCTGACCATCCATTCTCATTCCCAGATCCATCAGAGCAATATTTATGGTTGTCTGCCGCCTAAAGGTTGCATAAACAGCAATGAGCAATTGGGGAACATGGTCGCTATTTCTCAATGTCCTCTCTTCAGCCACCAGCGCCAAATAGACTAGTAATCTGCATCTATGCTATGCATAACATTTTCCTACTCTTTTTCTTCTTGGTTTTTGCTCTTTTACAATGAATTGATTTAAGGGCAGATAAACATTTTTTGATGCTTGTACATGTTTATTGTGTGCTGACACAATAAAGAGGTTTGCCATGATTTTGAAAGTTAGACAAAAATTGACATATTTCTTGAACATATTTTACTGGATTGATGTATGAATGGTTGTATAATAACAAAAATTATCAAGTTTGTCAAACTCAAGGTATTGCAAAATTCTATCAACCTTTATTTCATGTATCATGATTTTGTTATAACTTAATACGTATCAATCTTCAGCCTCAGTATTGTCATAATATTTAAGTGACAGGTGATAAGTTCTTTTTAAAAAGATCCTGCTTGATCTTACAACAGCTGGAAGCCTGGAGCTGGCCTCTGGAAATAAGTCCAAATCTGCTCTTTAGCATGGGAATGTGTATGGTTACTAAGATGATTAGTGAACTTTCTAGATATTAGTGAAGTTTCTTTTTCAGTTACATTATTATAGAAAGCAGACCCTCTTAAGACAAAATAAGCTTAGTTGTATTAGCTGTTGTAATGTACAATGAATGTCAAAACATGCGGAGGTACGTATTATTGAGTAAAAATCATGTAATAAGGGAACAGTCAAGATATTTTTGCAAAGTTTGATGCAATATTAAAAACATTTGATTGTTGAAATAAAGAGGAAAAGAGGCAGAGCACAGGCATCCCTTATGACTTAATGGCATTGTGAAAGGAAAAATTCCCAAACAGACTGACATAATGTCATTTTCTGCTTTCTCCTACCCTCCAAATCCTAAGTGTGGAGTGAGAGGGAAATGTTTCCATTAGGCCAGAGTCATCTGAGCCAGTAGTTGGGACAGAGATACTATACAGTAAATGTGGTGTAGGATGTGGAGGAGTATAGTGTATGAACTGTAATATTTAATGATCAAAAAGATACCTTGGGGCTAAGATTTCCAGGGAAAAATGGAACCACATAGTCTGAAGCCTAAGGATAGACCAGACCTCTGATACCCCCCCCCCCCTCGATTTTGAACATGTTGAAAGCTGCTGAAAACAATTGGTCTAGAGATTAATATTTTGACCAGAATCGTTTTTTGTTCAAGACTTTTTCACTAGACCGGGAACACAAGAGTTTTAATCCTGCAACGGAAATCAAATCCTGAGATTGACGTTGATTTGTAGCTATTCTGCTTGATGGTTATACATTGTTCTATGCTGCAGACTGTCACCAATTAAGTAAATCAATCATGACGCTTAATTAATCAGATGGAATTGCCATAGAATTTTACTTCTGATTTTAATCTGATTTTCATGATAGTGTCAAGGAAGAAATAAAACATGGCACGTCATCTGCTGTTCTCATTATGACAGAAAACAAAGGTTTCTTCAGCGACTAATTTGCATTTTGATTAAAGTCCACGGTTTCTGCAGCATGCATCGGTAACATGCACGCAGATTATTTTCCCAGCAACGAAAACCCATTTTATATCGGGTATTGTTACATTTTGCTGTGAAGGGGAAGTATGCTGCAGGTGCCGATGATTTAAGACAATACGTGATTAGCACATGCATACCTCTTATTTGCATCATCATTTAATAAACAACCAGACCTATTGTTTGTAGCAAAAGGGAAAGTCATTGGGTAAAACAATGGCAGTTATGTCCTTTAATTTTGGTGGGGGTGGGGGGCAGATTATGAAGAAGCCCACATGACTCACTCATCACAACATTTTCAGTCAGTTATATTTTGGCAGGTGTTTGGTTGGATTTCAGCCATGCTGACTGACATACAACTCTACTAAGAAAAATATAAGAAAATGTCATCTCCTATATGGATGATTTCATTCTGATCACCATTTAACAAATAAAAGTAGGAAAAGTTAACCAAATGTCCTCTTTTAAAATACCTGTTACCGCAATGCAGAAATCAGTTTATTAACAGAAAAAAATGTATTTATAATAATTTACTCAGTAGACGTGAAGTATAATTTTGTGATAAGACAAGTTGTTTCTTTATTTAATATTTCCAACCCAAATTATGACTTTTTTATGTAACTTTCTTATTACTCTCCTGTGTAAAGGCTTCTTACTGGGTATATGCCCCCAGGGTTAGGCGTGGGAGAGGACCAGAAAGCATTACTATGACAGAGCCCACTCTTGCAGGAAAGACAGAAATGTCTTCCTGTTTCTCCAAGATGCCAGGCCCTGGGGCAGCAAAACTGGTGGAAGCAGAAGTAGGACTTGGATTAGTAGGTCACACAAAGGTTAAACACACTAAATATCTGCCCCAACAGACACAAGATATCAATTGATTCACATTGAGGGCATTGTCTGGAGAATTATGCTTGTGTTAAGGTAGACAATTTTTATGATCAAAACAGGATTTTGGACGATGAAAGCATGGTTGCAAGCATGTTATAATGTTGGTCAGGACTATTTATATAGGAAATCATGGATTAAATTAATAGATTCGGTGAGGGTTATATTTTCTTACTTTGTAGTTTTATACCCAAGTTATGATATACACATTTAAAGGAAAGGCTAGTATGATTTTTTTCACCACAGAGTAACAAGTTCAGTGTACAAATGTACATACAGTAGCGGTCACTCAGGAGAAGCTGGTGAGACTATGATGTACCATCCAGTGCTGGTCCTGACGCCAGAGCATTGCTGGAACCGTACCAATACTAACTTGGCACAGGAACTGGTGTTTTTGGAGATAGACAAAGGATGGGCAGCTTTTAATATCCAACAGGGCAGTCATCATACAGGTAGGCCATGTATCATGAACATAGCAGTTGTAGCTTGCAGGTTGGTCGTCACATGCATGTAATGCTTTTGTTGAGTGCGCTATTAAATGGATGTCGAAGAAAGGAGTAGTACTGTATCATCAATGTTGCGATGAACCAAAGGTGCCTCCTTTCAAGGAAATTGTCCTGACCAAACAGCAACAGAAAACTCTAATGCAAGGACTAGAATTGGTGACATTTGGGAACAGGGACATGACAGGTGGACCAAGGAGGTACTACGATGAACAAGGTCTCATTTTTTTGTCAAGACCTCTGACTCTTCTGATGATAATCAAGCATGAAGGCAGTTCCATGCCATCGTAACTCCTGAGAGAGAACCTGCTGTGTTGGGAGGTGGGAGTAACAATGGCGGACATGCGTTTGTTACACTGCAGATGGCTAACGTTTTGTGCCACCGTGAAATCATTGGAAGGCCGAGTCAACACTAATGACTCTCGGATAATTACGATTGTCTTGCCAATTGACACAAGAGTAGCTTCTCCCAAGATTCTGGCATTAAGTGGTGTGATTTAGTGTCTTTCCTTGGAGATCGGATCACAGCGGTCAAGGGAGGTCTGACCCCCGATGATTCCAAACCTAGAAATTTGGGGATACAAGACAACTGATCTGCTGAGCGAAACCAACGACTGGTTAGGTCACACAATTTCACGAAATCATTTTAAAGGGTGACATGCTTCCATTCAAAATATCAAGCCCCTTGAGGCCATCATTGTTGACCCCACCTAATACCAAAGTCTATTTGAGATGAGCCAGCTTAATTGCTGGGCCATAAATTGAGATGTCACTTTTGCAGAAAGATAATGCTAAATGGTCACCTGTCATAGTTGCCATGTTACTGTTGGTGTAAAGGGCCTAGAAAATGACTTTTGTTTCAAGAGGAAGAAAACATCGGACAATATCTCTAGACTACATCATCAGCAGAGTTATTTCCCACAGGAGCAGAGTAGACAAAGCAACTGCAGCATCATGGAGTAAATGTTTACTTGGGGCTTACTCTTATCTGCTGGGAAACTATTTTCCCCAGCAATATACTTGTTCGTTTTGTATTTAGGATGTTTAAATACAAGTGGGCGCTATTGCGGGATAAACGTGCTCCTGATAACAACTTTTAATAGTTTTATCACTGTTTTTTTTTCGCCTGAGAAAAGTGACAATTTTGCAAATAGTCAAACTTTGCTTTGGAGAAGACTGGAGATATCTTTATGAGACATAAAGAGCAGCTTTGGATGCACAATTTCTCACATGGGCGTGGATTGTAAAATTGACGTCTTATAGGCGTATGCGCATCAAATGATTCTTGCAACTTTTCAAAAAGTGTTACAGTGATTAGTACAACCTGGACATTGCTTGCGCCTATTAGCGATGGGTGCTGACATATCCTGTACATCCTCCAAGGAGGCTGGTATGCATCAGTCATCATATAAGCTTAGAATGGCAGGTACATCATGGAAAAACACTATACATGTCAGTGGTGACCAAAGCAACGTAAGTACCATTGCATTCAGCTGTGTGATCAGCTATATTTAAATGCTGCCACCAAATGTGTTTGCTGCTTGTTATCAGTTTATACATACTTGTATAGCATAATACATGTACATGTGTAGCCAGTGGATTTAGTTTTCTTCATTTTAAGAGAACATTATTTTCAATTTAAAGAAAATTTTGTCAATATGTCGGCCCCCCAAAAAAACTCCATTTTGCAAGCATGCAGTTTTGTCTTTCAAAACTTATCTTGAATTAATATTGTTAGATTTTAGTCATTTTCAGTTTTAATTAGACCACTCTATTCTTCATGTCATTCTTGAATGAAGGCTTCTTTGAAAAGTCATATGTGGATTGAAAATTCCTCTGTGAGCAGCGAAAGGGTCGAGGGGGTAGAAGAGGCCTGTTTTGGTGTCTTGTACATGTATATCCTTATCTGGCATCTGACCAGCAAGATCAAAGGGACCTACACTGACCTCCGCCTTGCTACCCTCCACACCTTAGTGCTTGCTGACGAAATAGCGCATATTGATTTAGCTATTTAAATTTGGGGGCGTCAACTCCCTGTCTTCGTCTCCGAAAGTGAAATTTATGAAGATTTGGGAGTAAAATGTAAAGCGGGCAATGCGAACGAAAGATAGTCTTGCCTCGGTCACCCTGAGGCCAAAAAGGTTGAAATTGTGATGAATGCCAAGCAAGAGTTAATTTCAGCCGCGGGACTTTTGAAGTGGAGCTATAATTGTAGAAGGCACTTTTGGCCATTATGGCTTTATCCAGAATGAGGTAATGGCGGGTGACACTCAGTCATTGTGGTGAGGTAGAGATAGACTTTTCCTCTACTGGTTCCTGACAGGAAGTGGGTAGTACTAAATGCTCAGTTTCCTGATGGTCATGTTGTGCAGGACAAAACAAATTCTTTAATTCTAAACTTGTAAGGGACCCAAATTGTTGCATCTTTGCATACATTATATAAAAGTACGGACAGACAGAGTGTTTAAAAAAAAACTTTGAGGAGTTCTTGTAGTCACAAGACAGGAAATCCTAAATATGTAAATGTGAGAAAATAGGTTATTGAACTCGGGATTCATAATAGAAAAATTGTCCTTGTACTCGCTGAGTCTTAAATGGAAAAAAAAATTGTTCCTGAATAATTTTGTTTTCAGTGAGTAGAAATACAATTTTTCTTGGTAAATATGTAGCTAAAATCCTCTAAAACTTGCAGTTGACATATTTAAAGAAATTAGTATTAAGCTAGTCTTCATATTATTGTATATGGAAGAATTTTAGTGAATCATAGATAAGTTTTGACCTTTTTAACTTTATAGCTTTCTGGGCATGATACTGAAACTACTTGAAAATTCCCTAAAACTCATGACAGAAGTATTCTTACATTAACTAGTATTACTTCACCACTGGTATCTTTTATTTCACACTAACTTGGCTTAATTTTTAGAAAATTGCCAGATCATGTGTTCTCAATTTCCGATTACATTTTGGCCTTTCATTGCTTCTGCCACCAATTCCAAGACATTCTTCTTGGAGTGTTCTCTTGGGTACTGTTTAAGTGCCAATGTTCCCCACCTCGGGCTCAAATCCTGTAAGGGAGAAGCTCCCAGACAGTAACCTTGTTTTCTCGTTGGGTAACTTCCTGAAGTAATCTAATCAGCAGCCTATTGTAGGACTATTTGGAGGAGCACATAGGTCCTTAGGCTGCTCGATCTGTCATAGCTGTTTGTATCTAAGCAGACACAATCAGAACATGTCATGTAGAAATCGGGTAGCATTTAACTAGTTTACATGGAGTTTTAAGGTATAAATTCGTGCTAATTATAGCATTTCACTTATTGTTACAATTTATACCAGTTGTCAGTCTTGAAAAAGAAAAAAATCAGGGAAGACACAGACATGCTGCATTGGGACATCCTGTGATGAGCTAGAAACCCCAAGAATTGACACCCAGCAATCTGGATGACCTTTCAGAATCCTGTCCTCTGTCAGGCATTTTATTGTCTCCCACAAGTCATTTTATTGTCATCCACTTGTCACATTGTGTCCATAACCTAGCCGACCAGTGTGAGTTTGCTGACCTAGCCGTTACAGAAACCACAGTTGGTCAAACAGGCAATAAACTTCTTAGGAAAATATCAGTGGTTAATCCCAACTGGGGATTATTTGGGGGAACAATCACCAGTACATGATAGCCATAGACTTCACAGTTTGTGGAATTTACCACAGCAGCTTCCATTCTCATCAATAATAGCACAGGAGGTAGGTTCCGATCGTTGGTCAGGCTCTGTTCCCTTGGTGGCATCAGGAGCAGCTCAATAACAGCTCTACTTGATCCTCTCTTCCCTGGTATTTTATGGCATACTGACAATTAGAGGATCAGGTCAATTAATACCATAAACTACAGGGAGATGGGACAGAGCTTGCATGCTGGCGGTCACACAGCTGACGATTCCAGGCAATATGACTCCCTGGGTTGGTTGGTGAGACTGTGGGGCAAAAGCCACAGACAATGCTATTCTGGCATTCTGTCCTTCTGGGGTCTGGTAGGGCGTCTCTGTCATAAAATTCCATATTAGAGCAGGGCAAGAGATTCACAATGCTAGCCTGTCTCCTGCAAGATTAACCAGGTTGTTGTACCTTATTCCCTTTTAATTACCCTGTACATCATGCCAGGCTAATGAATTGGGGAGAGTCAATGGGATGGGTTGCGCCATATTGTACACACCTTTTTGTGCCTGGACTTGTTTGAGTGCCATGGATAAGCACTTCCTGGTGGCATCAGTGAAAAGTTTGCAGCTTCACTTCTGACTCACAGATAACATGTGTGGGTTTTCACCCAACAAAAAGAAGTACGGTATTCTAAAGCAGGGACTCCTTAACGCTTATTCATTAAAATATATCATTAGCAGTATCTGATCTCAAAGCTGCACATTCAGCTGTATGTTGACATAATGAAATGTTATGGTATGTTTGCATTGAAGAAGATCTAATCGAGTTTTGGTTTCACTTTAGACTACATAGTGGCTGTTTTCTTTTATTTCAGGTGAGTTCGTCTGGCCCTCTAAATATTCATGACTTTATACTACCACCATCAGATGTAAGTACTTTGCACATACATGTATAGTGTTTTCATTGACGATGTACCTTTTATGTACTGCTGCATATATGCATTCACTGCACCAGAATGCCTTTAGAAAATTATAAATTTATTCTGATATCATTTGGAGTTTATTTATTTGTTCAGCTGAGCTTACTATTATGGTAATGTGTAATTTTAATATGTATGCACCATGTGTGAGATATACATTTGTATGTATAATGCTGATTATATCACATTATCTCAAAAAAGCTGAGATGGTGACCTTTTGCATCGATGTAGAAGGTCATGACATCTCAGGCGTACTTTTATACACACTGTGACAACAGACTTTGTTTGAGCAAAAGAGAGTTGCACTATGTGGTCTTTACATTTTAGACCACTGTGTTTACATTTTACCGTGATTGTATACGAAATTTTGTACCATGCAAAGTTTAAACTTCCATGAAAAGCCGGGTACACATATTACCATATTTGGTCTAAAAACACCAAAGAGCTCAAATCGGGCATAAAAGCACAGCTCGGAAACAGTTTTAGAGATTAGTCCAGACTGTTGAATTGGTCTGGAAGGGCAGAATGTCACTCTGATTACCGAAGCAGAGTGATCTATGTTACATTGGGCATTTACAGGGCTTATCTGGCACAGCCCAGAGATTTTCTCTGCCATTTCACGGCTTGTTGTGCAGCAATGGAATAGGCAAGGGGTTATAAATTGCATGGACCCTGGCAGAAGATGCCTCGGCAACCGTTGCCAAGGGCAGGATCAGCTGTCACAGGCGCTCTTTAGGAAGTGCATTGAATGAGACCTACGTAGGTATAACACTTCTGCTTTTACACTTGATGTGAAATCTGACCCCCAAAGATGCTGAGTTCAGCAATTTATTTCCTTGGTGACATGTTACCATATCCAGCCATCCCCAACATACGTATATTATATATAGCACTGCATGTGCATTTGACTCGCTGCGATGAGCCTTTTTTGTGAAAAGAAGCATATACTGTATAGTTGCTTCTTTTGGGGACTTGCTGGCTCAGAGGACAATGGCCTGTGGCCTGTGTTGAGAATGGTATATGAAAAATTTAACAGCATCAAAACCCAAGTGTTTCAGATACAACAGGAAACCTGTGACATTATGCTGTACATGTGTATGATTCCCGTCTTCCGGATCCTTTCCTGAATGCAGCTGTCCCACCCTTTTCTCACAGTGGCCTTAGTCTGTTTGTTGTAGATATACCCATACTTGGTCTCCGATCAACGACCCTTCCCCATCCACACTTGGCGCGTGTCCGTTCTGTTTGGCGCGAGTCCTTAGGATTCACTTTGCCCTCCTCGAATTTCAGTTGCCACCGCTTACATACCCAGGGATTACCCTTCCATCCATCACTGGTTTGGGGTCCGGTGGCAATTACCATCTAGTCATCAGATCCAAGTGGGAATCTGGGTTTGTGATAGATGGGCATCGCGGGGAGGGAAACGGAGCCCGTGTCCTCACCATTATTCCTGTTGATGACACATCACGGAAGGAGAAGCTCCATGGATCGCTTTAGGGATCGCGGTGCTGCCCATGGGGCACTCCGACTGTAATGGTAATGTGATTGGCTAATTTTCATTGAAGGATGGACAGACAAAAAGAAGGAGAAATGATGGAATTTAAAGACTTTTAAACACCTCCATGCCATTTATGAGGTCTCCCTGAGCATTGTAATTAGGCAATTACAAATAAGCTGCAATATACAGCCGGATAGTTCCCAGGTCTTTGGTCCCCTATTGTATTCTCTAGGCTGTTGAAGAAATATCTACTGTCATTTTACATGTACAATAATCATACTTAAAACTGCAGTATGTTATGTATAATATGTGATAACGTAACAGGTAAATTTACATATATGTACATGTATAGCCATGCTGAAGTACAGCAACCACTGTGGTTGATGATACATTGTTTTTTACAATGTCACAGCCTTCAATGGCTTTATTGTCAACCAGGAACACCATATTATTCCTGGATTGTTATGTTGTCAAATTGGTAAATGTTCCAAAATAAAATATCTATCTATCTGCCCTTATTAGATAGGTGTCCTTTGGTGAGAGGGTGCATCATATGTATTCACCATATTTGCTTTAAACATTTGTGTCCTCTACAGAGTGTCATGTATTCACCTCAGGAGTTAACTGTATATATACATGTGTTATATATACATGTACATGATTATAAAAATATAAGACCTATGAAAACTGTGTGTTACCATTCAACTTACCAGCAGTTTAGAATTGGCTGATATATGACCAAATTCTTATGCTAATAGCAGCTGCATATATAACATACGGTAGCCGTACTGTGAGTTACTAGTCTGCAGAATTCAATGGAAGTCTGCTATATAATATACGATTTTGCCTATTGACATATATTTGTTTTTCTGCTGTTCTCTATCATGAAAAGAAACAGCAAGTGGGTATGCTATTTCCACCTAGAATTTACTGCTCCAGCAAAGTGTGCTTGTGTTCAACAATGCAAAGGATCTGGTGGAAGAGAGAGAGGATAGGATCAACTCCGGCGACATGGATGTTTGGATGGTATTTTGGTGCGGAAACATACCTTTGTTTCTGTGGTGGAGGCTAGACTATTTATTCTATATTTTATTTCCTCCTGCTGCAGTCTGAAAAGAGTGATTTTTGTCTGCCCGAACCAAGTTTTACCATGCTCAGATTTGCTTTTCTTAGCCCCATCGGAAGGTTAATGCATTGCATATAGGAAAATAGACAAGTGGTCCGGATCTTCATTATGGAGGATAGTATTCATACCCTGAGCATTTGTTATCTGGAGATCTCTTCAATAAAATTTCAGCTGTCAAAATTTCCTTGTGAAAATGAACACCATTTAATATGCTTATAGTTTTGGTGTTTTTTTACCACAGTTAATGATATATTTTCATGTGGTTTGTACATGTTTAGCACAAATGTTGATTTATACAAGTGACTTTTTAACTTAGTATGGCATGTGTATGGTAAGTGTTTTGTCTTGAAGCTGTATGAAATTACCTTAAAGCACAAAAATTTCGACTTCACGCCATTTATTTGATCATTAGGCATTTGCGCTATGAGGCTTGGTACTAGACTTTGCAATTTATTCTGATTACCACCCACCTCTGGGATCTGCCATGGACTAATAGAATCTCATCCCCATTAAGAAATTTATTATTTATAGACCAAAGCGGAATTGTACACTCCATGCAAAGTGATGACATTTGTCAAAAGTTACCATCCCCGCTGATAGTTGATAATAAGGCACCAGGAGTTATTCCCTTGCCATTTTGAGCTCTTTTCCATGTGATTATCTTCACAGATAGCAGTATAACATAATGATGTATTAGTGCCTATGCAGTGATATCCTGGTGAACCAAGGAAGACACAGAATTAAGATACATCTGTAGGCCTATACAAAAGTGATACAATTATCAAATGGTACTGAATATTGATAGATATACATGTACTGGAGTACAGAAGTGAATTACACATTCATTATTCTTGCACTGATCATCAGTTTATTTTTTTAAAATTACACGTACTTACAAATAAACACATACATTGGAGTAGATGCATGAATGATATATTCTTTTTTGTCAACTTAACAAATATATTATAGAGCTACCGTAGTGTAGGGTTGTTATTAAGATTACAGATAGATTTTAGGAATACTATAGAAGGAAATTTATCATAACCTAAACTGCAGAACGCACTCAGTCTTTAAATTTTGAGATACATGTGCTGTATTCTTTTGCCAAGGAGACATTCATTGTAAATCTGCTGGATGTAGTTTCTATAACATACCGCACACCAAAAAATGATCATCAGATTTTCTGTGTGACCTTCTATTAGTGTTGTCCCATATTTTCCATCATGTTTGTGAGTCACACGGCCATCTCTGATTGGTCAAACTTGAGGGAAAAAAGTCCCTCTGGCCCAGGAGACCGATTAACACATGATAAATGCACAAACTAAAACCCTGGAAGATAACTCCAAATAAAATCTGTTGCCCAGAATGGCAAGGACTTCCATGACAACACAGTAATGGGTGTGCCACCCTATCTTCTCCAAGGGTGGGAATTTTGATGAGGCAAGGGCCCTGAAAGTTTCCCCTTCTACTTGCAACCTGGGTGCTAAATTCTAGCAATAAAGTCTGGACTCCACCACACAGTCAACATTTACTCCCTCTCATAAAGATCACAATAGCCACCACCAGATGACTCTTAAGTGTCTCCCATTGGCGTGATTTCACTTCGTTATGATGCTGGGGTACTTTTGCAGACAGGTTACACAACCGTTAATGACAAGAGGAATTAGCCATTACTACCAGAGTCCAGCAAGTTTACGTCATTGCATGGATATTGGAATTATATCAGAAATGTGTTAGATACATGATTGACTGTTGTAAAAAGATTAGATCACCAAAATTATACTTCAAATGATTGATAGACATTATAAACAAAAAATATTGAATATGCCTCAGGCCTGATCATGTACATTTGTACCTACATGATACTTATTCTTTAATCAAAAGTGTATATTATACATGTATACGTTTGTAAATTTATACATTTAATTTCTACAAAAAAAAAACTATGTCACATTTATACAAAAAATTTATTCAGCAGTGCCATAGCTTTTTAAAATACACAGACTTAAAACAAGGGTTATTTAAAATGAAATCCAAATTGATATATTCAAGTAAATTCTTTCCAGAAAAAGACACCTAAGCTTCTGTGATTGTATCCATCACATAATGTGATGGTGTTTGGTCATCATCAGGAAACTTATTTGTCCAGCATGCAACTAGCCAAACTCCGGAGACAAATCAATCAAAGGCTGTGGGTCCTGACACACTGGGAAAAAGTTCCACTGTGAGCCAACACCGGAGAAAACGGCAATAATTAATAAAACGTGGAATATTGTTGGGGATGGCGTGCTCAATATGGCGGCAGGCTTCAGTATGATTCTATCATCGTCACAACTCAGCCAATGTCCATGTTTACTCAACATCTTCAGTTGTAATTAAAATGTGTGTTTTGTATGACTAATGAAATGGCTGGGGCAGCTCCTTCTCTGTTACTGATTCAGTGCGAACGGTTACAGTGTTGATAATTCCTACCAAACATTCTTTGTTTCCGCGAGGCAGTTTGATGTCCAGTTTCATGTGCAGTTAATATGTCTCCATTTAGATCACTATTGTAGCAAATTGTGGAATATGAAGGAGGGTGCGTGAATATGAAGGAGGGTGCGTCAAAGTGTCTGTTGTATAAATCTATAGGCTGGATTAGATCATCAAGCCATGGAATAATACTCAAGGATATTAAGTTCAGCCAAGGTAATAACTTGGAGATATACCCAGCAAGTTGAATATGTTATATTTTTGTACCTGTGAGTGATCTAGAAAATGTTGACATGCATGAGGTATTATTTATGTTGATTAATAACATTAGCTTTATTTATTTACTCTATTCCACATCCTAGTTTCTTTTCAATTTACTTTTCTCTTTTTTTTAGGGGGGGGGGAGGGGGCTTATTTATAATTATGTTCAAGTTATGTATAATTTTATTACATCAGTCTGCTACCTGCTTCCTGGGCTACCACTTACTTTCACTCATAATATTTTACTCTTTAGATTAATTTCATTGACAATTTTTTTGTGCAACAACTCCTGGATTTCAACCTTTATTACCTTTAGAACGAGAAAATCACCTTAGCAATTACTGGACTGCTTTTACTTGACCAAACAATGTAACAGGCTAATATTCTGCCATTAGCCAGGCAATTGACATAGCATTAATATGAATAAAAAAGATTTCAGTCTAGTAGAAAAATTCCAGTTAAACGTGCTTCAGTTTCATGGTTCAGTATCTGTTACCTGTAAGGAGGATTATATGATTGGCATATAGAGTGAGCTCCAGCAGCTGCGACTACCCACATGGATGATGATGCAGCACCACACACAACTTGCCAACTACCAATGCCTGCTGGCGGATGTGTTCGGAGGGTTAAAGGCAAATTTTTAAACATTAGAGAAATGAGAAGAGGCCAGCTTTCCTTGTTTGTATCTCCCTGTCTGTAAGACTGACAGAGAGGCAGGAGAAAGCCAGAGAGGGGTCTGAGTATTTGCTCCTGTGGGCTTGGTTTTCATCTTGTCTGTGTTTGCTAGAGTACAAATCTTTTGCAAAGATCCCCCACCCCACCCCCCACCTTACTGTTTGCATCATCCCCTCTGTGAGGGCCCCAGGGGCAGGCATCCCTTGGTTTACCTGGGGCAGGTAAAAAACAACTACCACCTTGGCACAGGCCCCGCCCTCTCAGCATCAGAGATACAGACTACAGACTCCAAGGCCTGGGACTATTGTGTGCTGTTATTAGCAGACTTCAGACTGGCAGGCGTACTGCATCCATGACTGTGCTGTTCCGCTGTACACCTCAGATTAATGCTATAATCCACCACTTAATATTTGAAGTCAAAGTTGAGGAAGTCCATATTTATGTGAAATCATTCATGGAATGGGTGCTAGATGATTCAGTATGTTGGATAAAGACTTGTGCTGAAGCTTCTTCACAAAGTTGGATAAGTCATGCTGTGCTTCAATATGGATGAAAAATAAAGTGGGTACAGATTTAGAATCCTTGCTTGATGTAGAGGTGTGATGGAAAGGGGATTGCACCCACAAGCACTTGTACATGTACATGCATGTACTAGTACCTTTCTACAAAGAAGAAAAGTTCACTGGTCATTAAAAGGTTGTCCACCAAAAAGGAGCATGACACAACAGGTGAATCGTCACTTGCGAAAGGATCTCTGACCTTGTGTCCATGAATACTGTACACATTACAATCGACTACACCTTTTGTGTTTTGCATAACCATGGATAACCTGACAGATTGGTAACTCCTCCCCCCAAGAGGTAAAATTAATTATGCTACCTGTGAGGTGTGTGGACTCCAAAGGTGGCATAAGTAGCCCCAGGGGGTTCCCAGCTTGGAGGGGGTTCTCCTTCACAGATGGAATCTCGGGCTGGGGAAGATCTGCTTCAGTGAGCTTCCAAAAGGAGGATAAAAGTGTTACGGCAGACTTACGTGATGACATGAAATAGTGCAGGTCAGGCTAAGGATATTCAGGAGGAGAGTCGCTTGTTATTGAGTGCAGGAGAAGAACAATGTGAAATGCACCATCTCCTGAGCTGAAGTGGCAGCGGAAAGACAAGGAATGGTATTTCAACCTGAGGTTAATGGTAAATGATAGACCCTGATTGGTCAGAAGACCCAGCGCTTTATTAATAGTCCCTAATTGTCAGAAAGTGCTGCTTTTAGTAGTATTGCATAAGTTTGCATGCAGTAAATTCATCCCTGCACATGGGGTGAGGATACAGAGCAACAAAACGTAGTTCAGCCCTTTTTGTGAGAGTATTTGAGGGCGTTCCCTGAATTTGTAACATAACAAGCACAGAGCAAAAAATAGTTCTGCAAAAACTGCCAGGAATCTTCAATATGGAGTAGCAAGTAAGCAAGGCCAGTCTTCACAAAGTATCCAGGTAATTGCAACTCAAACAAAGAAATATGTGCTTAATTGGAATTATATTAAAACTCTGAAGAAAGCTCAGGTATTTGAACATGTGCTCTTGAACACCAGTTACTGATAAAGAATTCTGGTTCTCTGCCCTGAGGTGCAGTATACAAATTATCCTCAAATGAAAAGGTAACATTCTCAGCAACTGCACTCAAGCATGGGGTTATCCTAATCAGAAAACGCATACACAAAAACAACATACAACTAAGTTAACGGTCAAATAAAGGGTATAGAATATTCTTTGCATTTATTGATGTTGTAAATTTTTATTTTACTCTTTTCCTTTTCTGCATTGTGTTTCCTCCTTCAGTTCCCCGATTCTACGTTGCCTGGCGGGCATCTTTTTGTGAATCCATTTTAATACCTTGTTTATTTTGAGTGAAAACTACCTGTGTCATTATTGCCTGCCTTGCACTCCTGAGGGTGCAATTTTCCACTCTGCTGCTTGGTATTGATAAAGGTGGCAATTCAACTGTGTGCAACAATCACAATAGCACAGCTATCCCAAAGATTTCATTGTAAATTTTTCCCCTTCTGGGTAATTGGTCTTTAAAGGGGCATAGACACCTGTAGAGTGAGTTTAGATATGGTCACATGGTTGGAATGGCAACCACAACAGGGGTTCCAGGGATCTTGATAGGACAACTCGAGGCACAGATCGTTGTTAGGATGAATGGGTAATCACACCTGAAACACCATACTTGATAATAATAATAATAATAATAATAATAATAATAATAATAATAATAATAATAATAATAATAATAATAATAATAATAACAATAATAATAATAACAATAATAACAACAATTGATAGTGATAATAAGGGTCATTATTATTATAATAATAATAGATAATGATACAAAAGATAATAAAAATATAACAACAAAAACAATATATTTTCTCATTCTTTAAAGAATGACATATGGAAGTACAATATCTCAACCAATTAAACAGACACAGCTAGTTATAACTTTTATCCAAACATCACAAGGCAGTTAAAAACAATCTTTTAGACAGCCATTTCTAGAGACTCCAGAACATGTAGCTGCAAATCATAGCGCACCCTCTTCTTGAACATAACATGATGATCTCTGGATCCTAAGGATCATGACCCTATCCCTGGAAGGATTCTCTCACACCTGGCTCCTGGTATAGCCAGCCAGTCTAGCAGGTTATCACCTTCCCATCTCTCCCCAAGGTCTGTGGTGGCCGCTGTGGTGGTGGTAGTGGTGTGTGTGTGCATGGCAGGCAGTCTGTGTATGTGTGTACTACAGATCCTCCTCTACAAGTGTGTTAGCTCCAGAACAGGTCCATCATTCTTCAACTCTACAGCTTCTATACCTGGTACTTCCAGGCTGACTCATACTCACCTGGAAAGTTTCTTTCTGCCAGTATGGCATCCAGCATATTTTGTAGTTAATGTCGAAAATTTTAAATTTAAAGCACCTTCTGTATTTCTTGTAAAATAAAATGCTTTATAAAGTGCTCAACCCAACCTTGGGTGTTCTAAAAATCACAAAGATACTAAACAAAAGCGATGTAGGTTTAGTAGGGTCAGTATAAATTCATCTGATACTATAAACATAGGGTTAACAATTTAGCATAATCTTGTTAAACAGAACTGGAGTAAATGATAAGATTCCTGGATGTTAATACATATATTTATTTAATGCTTGACAAAACCCAGTGACAAGAATCATGCAACACAAGAATTTCATCAGTGGATTTATAGGGGCTGGAAATTGGGTAGAAAACCAGTAACAATGGCTCTTCTGAGGACATGCAATATGATGAGTCTGGCTGGGAACATCTAACTCCAGCGGCAATGGGCAAATGTGGAACAACTGGCATACCACTGGAAAGCTTCCTTCATTAGTAGCAGCATGTGGTTAATCAACTTTTAAACTGGTCTAGCCAGGTGCGCTTCAGTTCACTTAGCTATTGCTGCCAAGAGGAAGAGTCATGAAGCATCTATCTTGTAATGCACCTACAGCTGTAATGAGATGCAATTCACAGTGGCCTGTGGGCTACATGCAGACTGTTGCTGTTCAACTCTCCCTTCAACAGTTATCAAGGGGAGGTGGTTGACTTGACAATACCTGAGGCCCAGTTGACATACAAGTGCTTGACAGGCTCGCACCACCTCACAAGCGTACTGTGTCACCGGCAATGCCAGCTGCCTGTGATGAAAATATCCTAGAAATGGACAAAATATTTTCTGAAGAATTGGGAGTTATTGAAGTAACTTTGGGGACATTTTTATGAAGAATTAACAGGAAAAGTTTACAAACTATTGACTTTGAATTAACACACAGTTTGACAAGAAATGCCAGTTGAATCCACAGAATTTGGAGCCGATAGTTATCCTTTATCTGGCCGATTTGGATCCCATGGATCTTTGACAGCAATAAAAGGATAGGTAGGTAGTTGGTACACAACATATAGAACTCTTTGGTCTTCCATGATAGGCAGCCACAGCGTGTATTGCCTCAGTGGAAATGTTGCCTCCAGTTATAGCTTGTTATGTCATTTACAGATCATCGCAGATCTTCAGAGCATCTCGTAATATGCTCTTTTTCCTGGGAGCTGAGAAATAAAACCTCCACATGGCCTTTAATCGCTCCCTTGCAGAGATCATGGCCAAACCACGTGAATGAAATATGGCTTTTGGCAAAATCCTTCCGAGACCTTCCTTGTGATTAACTGGCAGGAAAGTTCTTCTCCGTGGCATGGAATAGGTTCCTATGCTGTTAAATACACCGGTGAGACATGCTTCTCCCAACCACTGTACTCTGTTGGGTCTCATCAATATCTCGACTTTCCCCCTTTTATTTTCATCTCTGGCTTCCCCAGACACGTCTCTGTAGGGTGCATAGATATTTATTATGCTGCAGCCAAGTCTTTCCTACAGTGCATACAAAGTTCCGCTTCTCAAAGCTTTGTTGAAAATAGCAACAGCTAACTGGATAAAAAAAATCCTGGTGCCATTTTACTGCCAAAAAGGATGAAGCTGAGGAGAGAAGAAAGTGAGAAAAGAAGCCAAGAAGACAACCAGAGTGGTGGGTGTTAGGATATATACCCGGTTCAGGTGCTTCACACTCTCAGATAACTAGAAGCTGAAGTTACACAGAGTGTAGTCTCAGTAGGCCATGTTGGAGGCTGATTTTTGGACTCAAAAACATGTTCCAGTCAAGATGCAGATGATTTTGTTCACCAAATGCAAAGGAAACTGGTGGCATTTAGTCCTTTTGGAATATAGGTAAGATTGGTGGTTTTAAGAATGTTTTCGCTTCAGTTTGGGTGTGAATATTCTAAAAAATATCTACTGACTTATCATGAGGTAATACTTTAGGCATTGCCATGGCAAGCTGCAGGAAATTTGCTCCTTGAAAAAAAAAAAGAAAGTCAACCAATTGTTTCAGCCGAATACTTTTTGCAACTTCCACTGTTGTTAAAGTTTTATAATTTTCACACAAAATTGAAGCAAGTAGCAGAAAAGGCACAGAAGTGGTGCCGGGTTTTAACATGTCAGTAGGTATTTTCAGACATTTTGCACTATGGGACTGAGCCACTAAGACCAGAAAAGATTGTTGGGGAACTGCAGATGGCAAAGACGTTGTTTGTCAGATTGTCCCTGCCATCATCTGGTAATGAGTGGTAGCATGGCTCTTGTTTGCTCCATTGATTTCACGGCTACGTTCTGTGTTTGCCCAGCCTGCGTGGATGACCTTTGTCGTAAAAGTGTTCTTAGCAAGACATGTTCAAATCTGAATATTGAAATTTGCTGATTGAAAGCTCGCTAATACTTGTCATTGCCAACAAATGTGAAGCCATCAAACCATACCTCAATAAAAAGGAGAACATAATTGATATGGACAGCAACTCACCACACTACCAGGCAATATTTGCTGTTGAGAGCTTGAGCCAGAAGGTTTAAGTGGTCTTTTTTTGGCATTATCATTTAAACATTACCAGCTGTCATACAGGAATCTTCACACTACTTATGGTGTCTGCGAAGGATAACCCCCATATTGGGTCTAGTTACTACTGTTAGGTGGGGACAGACTGTTAACCATGTTAAACCTCCCTATATTGTCCACAACTTCACCTCATTCACTGTTATTGGCAAAACTTGCGACTTCCGCAATTTTTTGCTGCACTCCCAATAACTACCTCACTGACTGCATTGATGCACATGAATACAATGGGAAATACTTTATGACATTTAATCCCTTCCGTTTTCTGACGTATTTACAACAGGCCGATTTGATGAACATTTTTGTCAGATGCTCGGACTGGGAGGTCCTGTCACCTGTACTCATGGCGACACCCTGTGTCTATCACCTGTTCCATTGTTTAGAGTCCAGGAAAACTTCACAGGCAGCAGAGTTTGTAAGAGTAATGGAATATGAGCCAGCTGCTACAAATTGGAATGTCCAGATTATTCAAATTGGGGAAAAAGTGTGATGCAACATTATGGAATCGTAAACATGGTTTCCAAATTTGTGATAAATTTCTGTCAACAAGGATTAACCTGATAGACACATTAATGCAGGATTCAGGAAACCATTGATTTTGCCTTATTTCTTTGTACAGGAACAATTTCGCCATGGTGCTAATTCTTTATATAACAGACACCTAACATGAGTATAGCCTGAAGCAGCCTAGCTGAAGCACTGGCAGTAGGATGATAATTAACATAGCCTAATCAAATAGTAGGAGAGACATTGCTCATCAGCCAATATTTACTAACACTGGGAGGCTGCTGAAGCAGAAACAGACAGATTTCCCCAGGCAGGAAATATTTATAGAGTTCCTAGCTCCTTGGCAGCCAAACCAAATGGAACCATTGTCTGACTTTACAGTGGGAGGCTCTTCTGGACTACATCTGGACATAGCAGCATCGGGAGCTTCCAGCTTCAGGCTTCTTTTAGCCTGCAGAGCGGTTTTGAAGACATTGCACCTTGTTCTGTTAGAGTTAGAACCTGCTCTCTGCACTTGTTGTAATACACCAGTCAATAAGCTTGTGGGGGTTTAGCACTCCAGAAAAGTTGAACCAAGGCTGGATCCAGAATGCAGCAGGGGGATGAGACCCAGCCAGCTACTCCAGAAGAGGATAGGATAGGCGTTATTGACTGGAAATCTGGAGCCATGATGATGCATTGATGGACTGTTGTGTGTGTCTAGTTCAGGAGTATTCTCCTAGCCACGGTTCCTGGCTTTTCTACCCAAACCTCAGGATTCTAACAGAAGCCAAGATAAATCCAAGAACAACCCTAAACAGCAGCCAGGCACTGGAAGGGTTCATTTCCTAAGCTGTGGAAAAGTTATAGCAAACAGATCCTTACAAAGTAAGGATAGAGAGTAGGCTGAGGAAGACTAATACTGACACCATTGGTGTTCTTGGGATCCTAATGAAGTTGATGAAGATCACCTAGACATGGGACACTGGATTACATAACATGAAAAAACATAAAAAGGAAAATGGATCATTACCATATTTGGGATAAGCTAATTCAGTGAGTGTACGGTGAAATTGTGTGGATGTCTAGATTCCTAAAATGTGTCCACTATGCACTGTGACATGGTAAGTTCTAATTACTCAATGCAGTGCATTGATCTGTAGCAAATACAATGTGCATGTATGAAGTCTTGGCACTTCATCATCCAAGGCTGAAAGAAGCACAAACTTTTCTACAAAATTGATATAACCAGGGAAAAGTTGGGAGGAAGGATTTGCCATATGACTACCATTAAAGCCATGAAAGTGACACTTTATAAACTTTATTTTGAAAAGTTTCAACATATCTAACTGTTATAATTTTACTTCCCAATACACTAGAATGATGGGCATTCCATAATGTTTATGGTAGACACAGAACAACATGCTGATTCGCCATGTACAAAATTAAAAGGCCAAACACTAGTACACAACATTGCTTGACTTTACAAGAGAATTAAGATTGTACAATTCCTAAAACATTTACATATAAATAATGCTTCAATATAATATAAAATTTGATATTTTAAGAACCTTTCCACACATAGAATAATAAATAATCATTTAGTTTTGAGTTGGAACTTCAGCTTATATTCAAACACAAATCTTTTGAGAAATCGCACCATTGTCCCTGTCCCTGACCAATGCCTTCATCAGCTAAACTGGTCACAAACCGCCAATGTCTGATATACCTGTACAATGTATTACTATCAAGGGAGTTCAGGGTGGAAAAGAGCCAACTGGTTTATGTAGTTGTCTCCAGCTAGTTGTCACACATACACCACACAAACATGTGGCCACCACAATCTGTCATCTTTCTTTGGTGTCAGGTTTGTTTAGATGAGCCAATAAGCAGGGGAGAACTTGGTAAACCCATTGCACTACATGTATGATGTGTAAGTTTCCCCCCTCCCCTTATGCACATATATTACAAACCTAACCCCCCCCCCTCCCCCTCCCTCCCTTATGCATATTGCTACATGGGCTTAGATGTGACAGCATTTGTCACCTGGAAAGTCTTTGGAACAGAGGTGCCAGTTAACAGTAACATTCTGACTTAGCATACCACCCAGGAGTAATCTCTTTTTTCTTTATTATTTTCCTTTTTCAAAGGTGTAACAAGGGTCATTGCCTAGACCAATATTTTTTCTTCTTTTTTATTTCTTTTTTTTTCCCCTTCTTCCTTTTTATTGCCTTGTTATTTTAGCCACCTGTTTGTATGTATATGTGTTTTTTTCAGTGGCTCATGCTTGGAGTTTTGATTGATCATGTTGACAAATGGATAATGAAACCCCTTGTCTCCTAAAATATGTGATGTCAGCGGAGGGGGTATTTGAGTTTGTAGCTTCTCCGGAAAAGAGCTCCAGGACCCCCCATACTTGATCCAGTGCCGGAGTGGATCATTACAGGAAGAGACAGACTAAACAGGATTATGGTTCTGGTAATCCACGGTTGGATTTATCTGCATGTGCAATACTGTCCAGATAAAGTCCTTGTGACATTTCCTTCAATTCTGGATCTTTGCCTTCTGGATTAAGTCACTAGCCCAACAATGTGGAGAAACTTTTGGATCATTATGCTGAGGGCCTCGGAGTCCGTCACTTGAAGGTTAAGTGGGTAACCAAAAGTGATATTTCCATGGGCCCATAATATAGTATCATCAACAGGGAATTAACACTTGGATTACAAATACTTTAAAAAACTGGATTGGGCTCTTTCCTCTATGGCCGATTCTGGAGCATAGAGGAAGTGGAGTCCCTCTCACCAGCCAGACAGGATGGATTTCCAGATCATGAAAGTAAGTGGTACAGTTTTCATTTCATATCCAAGTTGTTTCCAGTGATAATATGTTGTGTTTTGCTTGCTTTTGACCTCGCCCGATGATGTTTTTCTTTCTTTCTTTATACAAATTTAGGTATAACTATTCCATCAGCTTTGGTTGTGCATGGTTACCTAAAAAGCTTATGTGACAAGTCCTGTACAGCAGCATAGGCCTCAGGCTGATCTGATTTGAAGTTCAAAGATCTTTAAATGGAAATTTACAATGTGCATGTTCCGTAGGATTTGGTGCGATGTATGAGTTCAATATTACTTTAAACAGGAAAGAAATAATTTGAAATTGGTAGGCATCATTGATGAATATTAAATGTCCAGTGGAATTTCAACAGTAGTCAATCCCGTTAGAATTTCAAAAAGAGGTGTGTGGTGAACTAGTGTTCTGGGATTTATGAACTTTGGAAGAAGCTGCTTGAGATATCACCAATGGTATGGCAATCTCTGAGTGTAAGTTATACAGTGTTTTACCAAACAGGGGATGCATCCCAGTGTGCCGTACAGTGAGACTTGACATATCTCCTAGTTGTCCTTCACATGTCACAGCGCCCCTCCCCCAAACCTGGCCTTGTGCCACACCCCACAGAACTCCTGTGTCTGGTGACACCTTGAGGCCTAACAAATTCTGATTGTGGGGATCAAAAGCCGATGTCCTAGTTGGACAGGTATACAGCCCTGATCAAAGTCATCAGACCTGGGCACAAGATTGCCTGTACTTGAGTATGGTATTGCATTTCGGGAACACTAGGCAGAGAGGCCCAGACAGATTCATATGGTAATAATCCGTGTAAATCTCGACCCTGGATGTAAACAAATGGCCAAATGATTGGAGAGCAAAGAGCAAAGTGGAGAGAGTCTCCCTTTTTGTAAAGGTAATGCACATAGCCATCCGACAAAGTGCCTACCTATTAAAAAAAGTAAATTGAGATGGCAAAATATGGGACCTTCCGTTTTGCTGTTATTAAGCCAAATAGCTCTGAATGCAGCTGGAGTTATTTTTGCAGTTATCCGAATGCTATTGGCGTTACGGGAGGCATATATTGAAGTCGGGCCTCACGCTGTCTTCTAGGTCTGCCCTTGTTGATACTGGGAGGAACTTTATCAGTCCAATACCTCAAGTTCACCGAGTGCATATTTTGTACAATACAGCACATGTATGCACTTTAGACTGCCCTCTGTCTTTACTTATTATAGCCCAGTATGGAATGAGTTTGTGTGCCATTATAAATGCCCACACTAGAGATTGCCACACAAGTATTTTCCAGTTACATAGGTTCCAAAGTCTGTTAGTAGACTATATTAAGAAAAAAATAAATAAATAAGAGTACTGAAAGCTGCTCCATGATATGTCTATATATATGTTTATATTATAGGTCTAGGTTGATAGCACTGCATGAGCACTCTTTAGGAGATGGTATTCCATGTGATGACCCATCTGCATCTACCAGTAGCAGTATTTATGAAAAAAAAAATTGCATAGTGGACTTGGGAATTATACCTGTTAAACAAACATTATTTATACTTTGTAAATATATTTTATGTTCATTGGTATTTTAAAAACCACTTCGAAACTGAGTTGTTGTACTGCAAGTTCAACATTATACTGTGCATTCCCTAAAAATAACACTAGTATTTAAAAGAAATACCATAGGTATAAAAGTTATGAGCATAGTTTATATACAGTATAACCTTGATTTGGCTACTGAAGTTCCACTGTGTGCTCTGAGATAAAAACTTTTCAGTATTTTAACATGCCGTCCCTCCTTCTGCAGAGCTGGAGTGCAGCACTCAAGTGATGCTTCTCCAGCAAGGTGGAATGCCAATCAACTTACCTGCCAGAGCCCCTGTTTCTGATGATTCACATGTTTATAGTCTCTCATTGGGAAAAGCTGCTTCTGGGGGGAGATTATTTCAGATTATGCTCCAGCTTTACTCTGCATATCCAGGAGATGCTGCAGCATACACAAGGTTCTGGTTTGGGTTGTATCCATGGCTGGTTTGGTTTGATACACACTGGTCAGACTGGGAGGGCCTTAGCCTAGTGAAATGTTGTGCCTGTATAGGTAATACCTGTTTATATTATATGCACATTAAATTGTTGGAGTTATGTTTACTTTCCTTATGTCAGTGGAGTTGATTGGCAACTCAAAATAGAATATGATTTTACATCCCAACATTAAGTTATACTTCAGTTCTATTAGACGGGTTTAAAGAAATAACAAACTTTTAAATGCTTAGAATTACTGTATAAATATGTTCTGTGAGAGTCAGAATTCTTCACACTCCATTCAAAACTAACCAATAGCTTCTGATGCATTAAAAATTCCTGGCATAGGCTGATACAGATATAATGTTCCATTTTCCAACCAAAGCTCAACATTTTTGCACTGAAGGGATTCACTGATTTAGTGCTAAAAGAAAAGGACTTCGGTTTCCCCAAGCAAAGATGATTTCTGGAGCTGATCCACTGGTAGTGGGTTCAGATCCGGAGAGAGGTAGAAAGATAGGCAACTGGATCTGGGCAGAGCACAGGGAAAAGATAATGGTTTCCCAGAGTCAGGCTGCTTGGCGACCTTGACCATGGAGTCTATGGAGCAGCTCTGGAATCCTGATGCACCCAGAAAGATATCCAGGAAGCAAGAAAGTGAGAGTGAACAAATGCAAGAAAGAACCAGGAGAGAAAAGGATTTCAAACCTCTAAGACTAAATCCAGAAAAGAGGGCTGGAGAGTGAGGGAGAGAGAGAGAGAGAAAAGAGCACATCTGGAACCCCTGAAAGATAACAAAAACTGCCCTGCAGCTTCCGGCTGCATGCTCATCTTCATGGATCTGCAGATCTGGATCTGGGGATCCATCTCGCCATGTCTCAAAGCTGCCGCCAGACTAACACTATTTTAATGCCAGTCTGAGGTTCCACAGCAGAGAAGAAGCACCTATGGTGATGGTTAGAGCTGTTGTACATGCACACTTACATGTTTGCCAGCCTGGTTCAAACTAATGGTTTTGGCTTGGCACTGCAAGAAATGTTTTTCTGGGTAGAGCCAAAGATATATAGGTCTTTACCAGGTATATGATGATTAATGGTTTTGTGGTGGTATATTGGGGAGAAAGAGGGAGAAACCGCTCAGAGCTGAAGGTTATTGTTAGACAATGATGACAGGGAAGTGTGAGTGGTAACTAGCAGTAGGTAACACCAAGGTCACTCTGTATATGAGCTGTGGAAAGCTCTTAGTTTTTACCAGTACCTAATAGACTTTTGCTGGCTGGGTTTAGCATTAGGCTTTAGCCATTAACCATAGGCTAAAGCCGGTTGCATTTGGCTAAATTTTAATTTTTAGGAAAACCTACTACTACCGTAATTAAACATTGGAATGCGGAGTCATGCTGGTCAGACTTTTAATATTGTAGTGTGGATAACACTTCATCCTTTACGTGTCTCTTTTATGTCATTGTGAATTATACTAGATAATTTTATTGTACAGCACCTTGAGCAGGAATCTGAAAAGTGTGCTCTATAAATACCTGATAATAATGATAATAATAAAGTAAATCTCCCCTGTTTAACCAAAATTTCTAACGAATATTTATTCACCCCTTGGAGGGGGGGGGGGAGGGTAGGGGCAGGATTAAAAACAGTTGTAAACCTGGTAGTTTTCAAATGACAGAAAGTCTGCCAAGCAGGTACACTTTATACATTTCAATGGCTAATGGTAATAGGAGGTTAAAGGGTTTGGCTAAGAAGGTTGGCTCATCATAAATGTTATGTGCATTTGGCTAAGAAAAGGCAGGTTTTTTGCCAAATTTGCTAAATTCTTTTCTTGCCTAGTGCTAACCCAGGCTGGGATATAATTCACATAGTTTCCAGGATATCTTTTCTATTCAGTTATACCTTTTATCATCTAACAACCCCCCCCCCCCCCCCCCAACAGAAAAGCAAGAAAAAGTCTCCAATTTCATAGTAGTTTTTGAAAACCGAAAAAAATGTCTTACCTAAGCACTTGTTTCCTGCTGATAACGAAATAAATGATATGATGTACTTTATGTGTATTTCATTATAGGTAGGAGGTCTTGGATCAATTTGCCTTGGTCCTGGAGAAGCAGAACACTACCACCAACTGGTTAATAGCAAAAATCTATTTTTGTCAGCTTTATGAGGATACAAGGTGATGGAAAGGTTAATGATTTCAGACCCAGAGAAAAGTCTTACAGGCCTTGTTTTGAGGAGTTGCAAGAATTATGAAATATTGGCTCGTTCTCCATGGGTGCATGCTTCGAGAAAGAAAGGAAGACTGAATCAGGAGTTGTGAGGGTACATGTATCAGTACATCATATCAGTCTCTTCTGCATACTCAGTGTTCATGGAAAAAAGTAAGTGACGGGATACACTGGTCTATAATCAAAGGCAGATCGTCTATTGGCACTGCTAGGCCTTTTTGGTAACATTTCAAGACTTTTAATAACATATATCTCTGTGCATTTTCAGTTCTGTCAACATTTTCCTTCAAAATGTGACCGTATCCACCATGTCTAGCTGGCATATTATACTTTTAACCGGGTGCACATAGGTTAAAAACAATTTCAGGTAAAACATACAGACGTAATTTTGAAGGATTTTGGCTGAAATTTCAGGATGAGTTTTTCAAAACCATGGCTGGATAGAATTTTTCACTTTGTTTAGAGAATATTCATGTTCTTTGTATCTAGTCTGTATCTGGTACATTATAAATAGCTACCACTGGATCTGCAGATATTTACCCCATAGGGAGCACCTCAAGGTCAAGGATTAGGAGGAAAGGTCAGTTGTTGAGGAGCGGGAGGAAATCAACAAACTTCAGGATTTGCCTCAATAATACAGTCTGCCC
>JAAUYG010010965.1_pt1 | contig 35661 bp, 26 predicted proteins | sample 7278091 | NCBI WGS metagenome assembly JAAUYG01 (sample SAMN14350201, study PRJNA611818) | marine sediment metagenome | isolation source: surface marine sediment (0.6m) | place: French Polynesia: Moorea | collected 2018-08 | reverse complement strand
TCAATTTCTGATGGGAAATCTGAACTTTGCAGGTGTTTTATATTATGTTGTGACATATACAAAACTAAGTACATCTGAAAAAAAAAAGTTTACGTAAAAAAAAAAAAAAAACCGCGTCGCCGCATCAGTTTTGAACAGGTGCCAGGACCAGAAACATATTACTTTTTTTTTAGGCCTTATGTCACATGCAAGAAAGCTACGCCATTGACTACTGATCAGTGAATGCTTCTATTGCTCCCATCATGCAACTCAGGATTGATGGTTAAAAGACTGCTTCAGCCATTGCTGCGCAGGGTTTCTTGTGTTCACTGAAGACTAAATGCAATTGTGGGGGCTTATATATATAGAGGTGTAATATCGGCCAACTAAATTTCAAATCGAAATATCCGCAGTCATATTGCCGATGCACTGTTTGAGGTATCTGCAGAAAAAAGCCCAATTTCCATATTATTGCTTATCCACAAATGGAAGTTCCTCTTAATTTTAAATCTTGAAAAAATTACTTCTGCATATTGCTCATCGATTTTGATGTTAAAAGGGTCTAGGATACTGTTGCCAATACCAGGTACGTGTAATGCCTATTGCGCTGCTCATAACAAATTGTGACATTTACAGTAAGACTTAAATTAATACATGTACGGCACTAGATGGCTGCTAGGCGCGGGGCCCTAATAGATTGGTCTGTCGATGCAGATACATGTATAAAGCAAGCATAACAATTTCATAGGTGGGCAGAGTTTTTCCACTGTCCCAGCAGCCTTTCTTGTTCTTGTTTTGTTTATGAGTTTGTTTTATGCAGATGGTTGCAAAGAAGCATTCAGTAGAACATGTAATATATTGGATAAACAATACACCATGTACATGTAGGTCAATGAAACAAAACCTATGAAGCAGTACACTCGGGATAGAGTTACAGACATGAACAATACAAAGCCGGAGCAAAGAAGAATAAATGTTGCAAAAAAGACTTACAAATGTAAGACTTCCAACTTTAGAATGCACCATTACTATATAGTGCGATAAAGTAACACCACTGACACATATATGTGAAACAGAAAAGACGTTTTACATGAAGCTGACAGGGTCCATGTGATATCTCGTGTACCTGGCCTGGTGTTTTACACCACATGTATACTGCAACAGACAGTACAACAGACAAGTGATTGCATACAATGTCGTTAAATACATTGTATGAAGCCTTTCGCTATTACTGATTGACCACCAACACACATGTATCCAGCAAATACAATTTTTCTTGCAATTTCATGCAGTTGACTGGGCCACAAGCATAATGTATATACATGTGCGTGATGTGTTTGGGGGACCATGCACCCAGCCAATGCAGAAATGTGCAAGCAATTTTATTAGATCTACTTATAAGCATACTGATCGAATGCATATATGGTAGTTTATGTAGCTAACCTTTCCAGCACTGTCCAGTCCTTCCTCAAGCTGCTTCTTCATAGCTTCATTTTGGTTTTTCAGCTGCTGCATTTCCTGCATCATATCTTGTATGAGAGACATCAACTGCAAGTTCATAGATAAAGTTGCAGCACCATCAGCTACTGAACATGATAATAGTCATAAATTATTAGTATAAGTCATGTAATTTGGAAGGAGAGGAAGGATAGTTATATTACATGCAAATTGGCATCATCAAGGTCCCAATACATACTCTTTGATATTTCTGATTATTAGCTCAACCTGATTAGCTACCATTAACCCTTTCGGCGCTATAGGCAACTTTAGTCGACTAGAAAGTAATATAGATACAAAATATTCAGCGCCGAAAGGGTTAATATTGAGCAGTCTTTCTAAATATTGCCAGAAAACCTGGCTCTAGCCCACATATACAACTATCTGCGGAAAGCACCACACCTCATTATAATATACCCAAAACATGCAAAAATACTTATTAGTTGCACCGTACGTGATGTATTCAGTTGTTATCTAGACTAATGCAGTCATTATTTCAACATGAGCTATGAGTTACATAACGAAGCTATATTAAACCGCTATTACCTTGCTGACACCTTCTTCATTTGCGTCAACTCGCCGGGTAAGCTGCATATTTTGCCACATCGCCGACACTGGGCGTGCTGGCAAATCTCCCTGAGCTTTGCTTCGCTCAAACAAGTCATCATTACTTGGCAAGCTGTTAAGGTCTACAAATTGCTTTTCCAGCATGGACACTCTATCCTGCAGGTGGTGGTAAGGTGTACGTCTGCTGATTGTATCAAAGCCGGAACTGCTCGACACTGTTTCAGTCAATGCTGTAATTGCAGAATCTGCACCATCACGTTCTGGTTTTGCCTGGCCTTTATCATTTTGTTTATCGGTTCCTCTATCTGCTGTGATTTTTTCCTTTGTCAGAAAAGCTCGGTCTTCCTCCTTTATATCAACCGTGACATTGACTAAATTTAGTTTGTTTATGATGGCGTGCAACAGGCTATGCAACACGTTGAAATTGACAGCTCCAAGTTCAGGAGTCCCCAGAGCCAAATCGACCATCTGTGGTAACCCCACGGTAGCCGACATGCTTGCAGCTTATTAGCCTAACTAATAACTATACGGGTTTGTCGAAAATATTTTTAAGCATTTAGAAATATGTTGCCAACTGGCGGCGTCATCCCCAGATGACATTCATCTGTTCATGCTGATTGATGCAGTTCCACAACCATGCAACGGGCCAGTTGACAGTGCTGTCATCAGGTGGTCATTGGTTCTCTAGCCTGCATGTATCGGTCGCCGGCTAAGTGATCGTATCCTTAAATGTATGCCGACTAAACCCTAAACGATTTACTGGCTACGATTGCCATACTTCCAACATTGTGCTGTGTTTCTGAGCCACCGGCGATTGTGTATTATGTTTCCATAATCTGACAATCCTTCAAAGCGCCGATCCAAAACTTTGCATGGCAACCGTAAACTTTTCATTGTGACGTCACGGCACCTGTTGAAGAACATTCGCTAGATGTCAGCACAGTCGCCGCGCGCTTTTTCACACCCTGTGGTGTGTTGCGCCGTGATCTCTATCGCGTTGTGTTCGCATTGACATCACAAAGTCAAGCGTTTGTATCCATTCAGGTTATGGACCGGGGTTAGGATAAAAATTACTGAATCGAATAACGCAATACCGCCATTTACGGAAAAAGATCTATTAAATGCTGACTTATTTCAAGAAAAAGATCTCTTAGTCTTATCTAAACATAAGCTTCAAGCTGCTATCAGAATTCAGCAGTGCTCCAGGTTATGTGCAATATGAGGTAGATCATATCTTGAGAAAACACAGCAAGTGCCAGATATCTAGATTCAAATGTAAACACAAAGTATCTCTGGTAAACAGTGTGAAATGCATCCAAGGAGGTTATATGCACTTTACTAGGTAAAAGAAACGCCAATCTCTAAGACAGAGCAGTCCCCCTCAAACAAGCCCACCTTATTTGGCAAGAAATTATGGCCACATTAGAGAGGTGGCCTTTGGCAAGAGGGAGAACTACATTTACAGTACTAGTGGCATAATTTTTGGCCACATTAGAAGGGTGGCCTCTTTAGAGTGGCTACATTGAAAGTGACTACTGTAAAGTCAACAGTGCAATTGCACCCCCACCCCCAGAAAATGTTTTCCCTAATTTTTATCAACACCAATCTATCGGAATGCAACAAATCTATTCTTTTCTTGTATATAAGGTCTTGAAATATATATTTCAAGTGACTTTGAATTTGTCCTTTCAAGGTCGAACCTAACAGTGCCTCATAACAGACTTCCTATTACAGTATAAATCAGCTCAACATTTAAAGGTCAAATCTACGGTAATAATACGGAAATGTATTTAAAATATGAACTTGAATGTAACAGCTCAAATCTACTCTCCTGCGGTCAGTCCACCAAATGTTTTATTAACAAACGTTTTCTTTTCCTTGTTGAAAAATTAGTTTAGTGAACGATCCTCTGACTGTACAGTATTCAGCCCAGCAAACGTTTAAGCATTTAGTCAGTTTCCTTCACTGCATGTGTTTACAGCAAACGTTTGCTAAACAGAAAGCCAAGAAATTAAAGCTCCCATGCATGCCGCCATCTTTGCTTGCCATAACAAACCCCTTGATTTCTTGTTTGGTCCCATTCAGGATATGCTTACTTTAAAGAGTCATTCAAGGGCGTAAACCTTTGCTGGTCTCAATGCGACGTACCCTAGCTGGTGTGCTTGGGCTCACCAGATATTAATTCATTGCAATGTGTAATTGCAATCATGTGTTCATATTCGTTTTAATTAGGGGTTATAGCACAAATTAATATGTACATGTCTTTTCTCACTGGAAGCCTCCCCTCCAAGAAAATTTCATTACTGGTTACAATTTTTGGGGGGGTGATATTTTGCCGAAGCACAAATGAGCACGCAGAAGAAAAGTAGCTGTAATAAGCCCCTGCCTCCGGTTTTTTATCTTTTTCTTCAAATAGTCCAAAGTAATATTCTTAATTTAAAAGTTAGCTGCTTATTTTCAAATAAACTACAGCACAGGGCATTTAACAGTACAAAAGCCTTGAAACTCCATTTGGACTTCCATTGCCTATATACCGAAGACTCTTGTATGTTTGTATCCCTTTCCGATATTCTTAGGTTACAGCTTCAAGCTAAGGTGGATGTTCCACAAATTGTACGGATCTGGTGATTGTTTGGCAATATAACATGTTACAAGTACAATTTGGATAATAAACAACAACAAACTGAGGCCTCAGATATGTATGCAGAGCTGCGTGTGGATCTGTCAGCCTATACCAAGTGAAGGAAATACATTTTTACTTCAGATTTTCATGGACTGAAAAATGCACAAATCATGATTCCTGACAGTGATGCACATGCTGCCAAATTCTATAATAATTGTTGTATTTATCAGTCATGTAACAGCAATAAAAGGCAATTCTGATTTGAAGCCTAATTTAAAACTTATGCAATCAATATACCCTGGTACCTTGGTAAATTCATGCAACACAAACGACCACAGCTCCACTCAGATTATTTTATTTCGCATATATATATATATAAGGTCATGCACTTTCATAACACTCAAACACAGCCACACTTTTATCAAGACTTCAGGAATATATTACCCAGAATATTATAAAAATTGTAAAATGACACTTCCAGTATCAACAGATTTGAGATAAAACTTCCGACTATTTAAATTAACATTCTACATAAATATATACAAGTTGTATAGCAACAAGATCTGGGAAGAACTCCAGATACACTAAAGTGTACGGAGAACATGTCAACTCGGCCGAAACTTGGCAATCAGCCTGTTCACTGCAACAATGTTGGTATTAAAATGATAAACCTATGACACGGTGACCAAAATCTTTTGAAACCTACGCAGAGGAACGGAAATCCTAGCTGGTATACAAAACTCGAGAGCCGCATGTAATACTGGTCTCTATGCGATTATACTGCTTTGTGCTTCAATACGTCAATACGTCCTGGCCGTAACATCGCAACACTCATCCAATACTAGGGTCCGATACACAGAATTGCATCATGCAGAAGAATGTCCAGAAGGTCCTCAAATTACCAGTGTGCAACAAGACATTTGTGTACCCGATATTTCACACCGTTAAAACCCCTATCGAGTATCGAACAGCTAAGCTAATAATGGGGAACAAAGCTTCCTACAAACATAGTACAACTGTAAAGGGTTTTGTAATTCAGGTTTTTCACAAATGTAATTTTTACCCTGAACGTAGTACAAGTAAGCCACAGTTGGATCATTCTGTGCGGAAACGGGGGCGCTGCCAAAAAAAAAAAACAGTCTGTTTACAAAAATGTGACAGACTTGAGTGATTTGATTGTTCCAGGATTTATCACCATGACAATATCTGCATATTTCATTACAAAGGATTACAAAAATAGCTATGTACTTACTACTAACTATAAGCTGTAGACCTGCCACTGCTACGTCCCTACACCTGTGTGTGTAATAGACCACTGGACTGGACGTCCCGAAAATACTTGACTTATCAAATCCCTCAGATCAGTGCCTTAAGTCTAATACTAGACCAAGTATTTTCGGTACCTCTGGCCCTGGTCTGAATTTTTACCCTTAAAGCCACAGCTTAGTTTCCTTCAATTCTTAGCTGCTACCAGTTCCTGCAGGCACCAGCGCCCACAGTTACCACTCTTAACTACGGGAATTACATGTGCTTGGACTTTGCACATCAGAACATGTAGCCCAGCACTGAGTGAAGTGTTCCATGACAGAAACTACTTTTACAATGCATCTCTACAACATGTATGCACAGTAAGGTGCTCAAAGGGGGTCAAATTACATATTACAATGTATGGTGAATATGGGATCTGAGAGCATATCAAATGTTTAAACATGATTTGGTCATGAAAAAGACTGATGAGTCAGGCATTTCAGGATGAAGAACAACATACACATCTACCAACACCAGTGAAAAGAGCACCCGATCTCTTGGAGTGCTGCAAAGTTATCGGAAGCAGCTTCTCTGTCACACTTTATGGTGACGCTAAGGTGCACTGTTCATGGTTGTTTTGATTTAATCTTACTACCATTGTCCTGCTACGCTACAGTTAGTGACCCTCGCGCTTGAACTGAACAGCTGGGGTGTTTATAGAATACCGAGGTCCTGCTTTCATCTTGCCGTCACATTAGGCGTGGCTCCTATGCAGAATTTTTTAGTCTCTCCACCGTTCTGTTAGTCAACCACTGATCTAAATCGAAAGGCTCAAACTCTGCAAGAAAAGCAAATTAATACAATAAGAGGTAGTATTCATAATTTCGTACTCAATTGCAATTACTATCATTTGTTCTTGAATACAATATGCAATGTAAGCTGGGAATAGCGTTTGGGCTTAGCCATAAACATTTGGGTGAAGTAAATCTCATAGACTTTAATATAGCAAAAACTGCTAACGACCATTTACTCAACTCTGAGGAAGATGGTTGGCCAGGATGAAAAAAAGTCGAAAGCTGGTAGTTTTTCACATAACAGAAAAGTCTATCTACATCTTATATGACCTAGTAGGCATACTTTTAAATGGCTAGTAGTAGTAATTGTAAGTTCAAGAGTTTCACTAAGAAGGTCGGCTAATGACACTTGCATTCGGCTAAAGGTAAAGTAGCTTCCTTTAATCTTTAGTAATTTTGCTAAAGTATTTTCTTGACAGGCGCTAACCCAGCTATGGTGCAACTGTTTTTGCTCCTACAGCATTCTCAAGAAAATGTTAGATGCCTATAAAGTTTCATGAAGAAATCCATGTTTCTTTGTCTTTTCATACCTATCTTCCTATGTGTCGTTTTCTCTATCGCAGAATTTGTAAACTTAACATTAGTCTCGACTTGAAAGGTTTGGTAACCTGGTACGCCGCAAGTACCAACTGGCTCAACAATTTGCTAGTAAGGCATATGAATAGTTCGCCTATAGGGCTGCTCTGCTTGAACGAAATGTACTCACCTCGCAACTGATATGGAAGGGGTTGTGTGTCACGATAATACTCAGGGCCATCTGAAACAGACAAGTAGTGCTTCATACCACAATAGATCACATCTCATCTCTGCAGAGGCAGAATATTGCCAGCAACCATCTGATCCAGATACAGTCTACATACATCTGAATGTGACCTGATCCAGAGACACTCAACATGGATCTGATCTGGAGTCTTATGGATCTGATCCAGAGTCTACACAGATCTGATCCGGAGACAATCTACATGGATCTGATCCAGAGAAGTCCACATGGAGTTGCAGACCAACTTGACCAAGACACAGGCCTCTAAATCAGCCAAATTCTAATCTTTCCTCACAACACAGTCGGTTTGCTGCTGGATCACATAATAATCATAATAATGTGTATTTCCCAAGTATTCCTCATTGTTCCTACAGCTGAACTAACAAGTTTTTACATTTCCCCAACTACGTGTATTAATAACAGCATTAGACTATTTATCAAACCCGCAGTAGTAAATGATTATCCCGGTACTAGTACACAATACACAATGAAGGGGTGCTTCGCGCAAGGTCTCTGGAGAAATCTTTTCAGTTTGGCCAATGAGATTGCAAAGCCACTCTTTCACTTTGAACAGTTGTCGAACCAGAAAAATTTTGCAGTGCCCTTTAATTAGAAAGTGTGAAGCTGTATCCCGGGTGTTCTACGGCCCACCAAGTACTGAAACTCACCATCTCGTGATCTTCTGTGGTTGAGTTCATGGTTGACTTTCTGCCAGGCTGAAAAGAACCAAGGCACCTGCACTAAAAACACTAATAAGGCTGTGACAGTTTGCATAAAAAAAACTGTACATGTAGAAAACGTTGGAACGGTGGGCAAAGTACAAATCTCAACTAAGTTAAAATCCCAGGCAGCCCAGTTCAGAATATCAGTGGAAGATCTATATCTTCAATAAGTGCCTATCACTGTGATAGAATAGGTTACCACGGTTACTGTCCATAAAGTTACACCTAACTTTTCTTCTTACACTGTTGCTAGATTACTTTCAAACTTATGTGGGATAGGAGAGGTTTATGACTAGTCTTGGGCACGAAGTCAAGTTCAAGATCACGCAGGAGCTGAGGAGCTGTTCTCAGACACTAGAATATCTTAGACTGACTGAAACAAAGGAAAAATTGGTCAGTACTACCCCCTACCTTCTGCCACATAGCGCACATTGTCCTCGTGTTGCGGGGTACATGGGTCCTGTGTGGTTGGGGACACTATGGTGGCATTGCTGCTGCCAGGGTGATTGGAGGGATTGCTGTTTTGCCTGCCATAGGATTTCTTTCCATTAAAAACTGGCCGTGGTGAGCTGAAAACGCACACAGTACATGCATATATGAATTATATCGCAGGTAAATCAAAATTTTCCCGTTTTTCAAAGTTGCTGCTAATAATAATATTTAAATTAAACACTCAAATACTTTATTATTGCACACTGAATTGGAACAGTTGAGCTTGTTTGAATTGGATCAGTTTTTCCTACCTACTAGTACCAAGATTCTCCTACATCATGTAGAATATACTTTTATACGGATCAAAACATCTACCTTAATTATATATCTTGCCCACCCACATACAATGCTATATAAATAAGTAGATTTACTGCACCAGAATGGCCCAACTGCCGTTTGATATCATAGCAGTATTAAACTGGTAAACCTACAAGCTGGTGATGGTGTTATATCGGAGAACCTATCTCTACAACATGTACAACGTATTACCTGATTACTCAATCAGTTGTCAATGACTATCCAAGATGACAAGGAAATGAAACCAAACAGCTCTTTCCTTGTTCATGCAGGGGTAATATTGCAAATTCCTTTATCACTTTATGTGTACAAGCAGAACCAACCAGACACATGCATTGACCACTGACATAAACTGATGAATCTCAAAAGACGAGCTCCGTGTTTCTGCCATTGTAAGTTTATTGATCAAACACTGTCCGGGAAACTATGTGATTGCAAAACAATAAGGCAAATTCTATTCTCATTGTGCATTGCCCCATTGTTGTTGGACGAACCAGCTGGAACACTTGACTGCTGAAGGTCAAACACCTTTCACGTGGTGAACAACAACAATGTGACTTTCAGTTTCGACAATGTCCAAACAATGAGAATTTTGTGAAAATGCATCGATCCTTTGTTTTGAAGTTTTTGTGTGTGTGTCAGCCTACCTCATACCGCTAGCAGGCCCACAGAACGGCTCACGCTCACGGCTTTCAAATAAATTTATCTGCTGCGCCGTCGAACCTGCAAGGACAAACCCAAACTGAAGCCCCAAAAGTCCAGTAAATAAAGACACGACAAAATATGACTTCATATCCTATATTCTCTGCACTATACGCTATTTCTCGCCTATTTCTTACCTCTTCCCACCGCTTTAGATGCAATTTTTGACGGAGCTCGCGTTGACACAGTGTACATCCCCAGTGTTTTGTTGCAGAAGCCTGTACAGTAATGTACATGAGCTGTGAAATCTCCACGCGGAGGGGCTTTTCCGCCGTTGAGAGAGCTCTGCTGCACCCAAATACGCGCGTTCGCGGGCGTTTCGCCAGCGGCTTAATCTTGGACATAGACGTGCATTAGAGGTGGGGTATTGGGTATTAAGATACCGGTAAACCCGTAAATAGATCTCAAATCTGTTTTCGGCTAGGTCCTATCAGTTTGTCTAAATTTAAACAATGGCAGGTTATCATTACAGATTAGTGACTGACACGATTCCCTTAAAGACACTATATAATCAAGCCTACTTTTAAGTGACAAGGAAATCCTATGAGATCTCATGAAGTTCCAACACACCAGTGTACACGTAATGTGAGAGGTTATGTATAAGCTTAAATTACAATTAACATGTATCATTCAAAATGTATTGATACATGAATTTAACTTCTCTGTTCAGTGATCTTATTCAGTTAACCAGCGATATACATGAATGCTAATTCCTTTGACTGCATGAGTCTCACTGTATCTGTCAGAGCTAGAAATTGTTTACCAGTAGTCCAGGATCATGTTTCATAAAAAGTGAATTAATCTTTCCATTTGAAAGGCGACTGTGGAAAAGACATTTTCGGGGGAAATAACTGAAGACGTACCATTACCCGTCACCCCATGTAGCCCATCACCACTTGCTACGACACAGGATTTAGGAACCAAGACTGAAACAACCAGTTTGAGCCTACCCAGTACAGTAGTCCCTTTACTTTACAACCCTCGATTTTAAGACCACCCGTGATTATAAGACCGCTTGATGTGGCCCCAAAAGGCAATTTTCTGTGTTAAATGACCTTCATTTTAAGACCACCTGCAATATAAGACCACATTTTCATGGTCCCATGGGTGGTCTTAAAAAAGAGGGACCACTGTATATCTTTGCATTCTTAGCAAAGATATATCTGGTATGCTCATAAACTGATTGTTTCAATGCACAATGATTCAGAATACATGCAGTTACTCGGCTAGGTTTTGATGCTATATCTTTACCACAACTAAAATGCTACTAACATGGAGTATTATAAAATCTTCATATCTAAGAATGTGGCTGGCTAAAGGTGCCATAAGGGTAGCTCGGCTTCGAAATGATTTAAAGTACTAACTATTCATGTTGCGATTTTGTGATGTGAAGTAAGAGTTCTCCCTAGCTATTGATTGTTGAAGGATGACCAAATATATGTATTTTCTTACTTTTCTTTTCAAGTTGGTTTATAGGTGGAAGCATTTTTCATACCCCAGTTAAATGCATTATTGCTAGACCGTTCACACACAACCTGTATGGATGACTAGTGGACAAATATTCTTTGAGGCAAGGCTCAACAGTGCTAAATGCATACAACCATTCGTAGTTCATAAACCACACCCGTACCTTTTGAACTGGACCTATCTGAATTCAAAAAAAAAAAAAAAAAATGTAAAATGCACCTGAAATTTTCCACCATCCTAGTATGCCTCGTGCTATTAAAAAGTCACATTATTGTAATACATAGATACTGAATGAATGGAGATTACTGGAGTCAAGTTCGTGGAGACACAAGTTTTTCAAAAGACCAGGAATTGCAAAAGTACACATTTTTATTGAGATCCTAATGCAAATGGATTCTCCAGCTTTGGCTTTGTGTAGTGCAAGTTTATTTTCCTGGGAATAGTTCTTGGTACTGTGCTTTGTGGGTCGTCCCCTCTCAGTAATGCCTCGTTACACATGAGCTTGTGCATCAGCGGTGGCAATTCCATCTCATTGGAAACCTCTGGCTTTGGTGGCCTTTGCACCTTGTTAGCAAAAAGCGCTGTCTCCTCCGCCTTTGGCACAAGTCTCCAATCGGCTTTGTAGCAGCAATGTATCTCTTTCTCTCCAAGATATTCTCCACGAAACACTTTCTGGCCAAATGCCCTGGCTTGGCGTGTTTTACTTGGCTCCTGGAACATAACAGAAGACTGAATGTTAATACAAGTATGTGGTGGTGGGTATGTACATTTGCATAACAACGTAATTTTGGGCCACTGAGAAAAATATGGTTTTGTCTATATAATGTGTTATCAGTTAATAACAATTGCATTCATTAATACATAGTTCGAAGTACATGTGCCTCTTTTTAATACCTATAAGTGTAAAAAAAAAGTCTGCACGAGTCCGCCAGCTGGACAGTCACCTGTTCCCGGCCGGCCACACAACAAGTCAGGGGACTGGTCAGCTGGTTAAGCTACTATTGCGGTTGTATTATGTATTTTTGTTTTATATATTTTATTCATCAGTCAAAAATTTCCATAACTTTTTCAATGTTCTAGCATCTCTGAAGTGTCACAAATTATTATTGCATCAGATTTTATAACTGTCACCTGGTTTAACAAGCAGGAAGATCAGCACCTACACATATGTATATTTATCTTCTTAATCATTGTTAATGTTATACAACAGATTTATAGGTGACATGGTAAATGTGTAAATAAAAGGTTAGCCCAAACTTGAGATAGCAGTTAGTCAACAGATGCTGTCTTCAGTGTCTTGGGAGCTCCCTGCCTCTCTGCAGAACTGGGCAAATCAGAGGACCTCTTTGACATGTGAAGTTGAGATTTTATTACTTGCGACAGTTATTTTATACTTGGGACATCTTATTCCGTCCTGGACAACTTCCTGAACATCTGGAAAGTTGTGCTAATTCCCCAGCCTAGTTACTTGTTGGACTGCAAATGTAAACTGTTCCCAGTGGCTTGAGACTTATTATATCACACACTAAAACCACGGCATGATATTGCTGGGGAGAATCCAGTCACTAAGTTATTCCAGGAACGGATTCAGGGCAAAATCATGCTCCGGGGGCTCGTGCCTGGGGTTGAGTCATTTTACTAGCAGGACTGCTAGTTGTCAGTTGACTAGAGCGAAATGGCATAAGAATTACGATTACATACATATACATACATACAACAGTCATTTTTTCAGGATGAGCTTCAACAGATACATGTGTTTGAGATCTGTTAATCAATTTCCTCAACGACAATATGGGATTATTGTGCCTTGGAATTCACCATAGGTTTTGATTTTCTTCCTCATACATGTGCGCCTGTTGCCTCAAACTTCCATTACATGTGTATATGTTTGGAGTTCAAAGCTGTTCACACAGTTTGTATGGTTGACCAGTTTTAATATGACGGTTATAAAATCAAGGATACCTACATGACACACAACTTTGAGTATTTTATTTGAAATCTCAGAAGCCCAATATATACCCAGTACATATTATCCGGTTTCATTTTATAGCCGTGGAGTTAGAAGAAGTCATGCTGCGGCCTGTAGCAGATATGGTTAATAGGGAGTATTTTAAACCCCTTGGCGGGCAGATGTACCGAAGATACTTGAGAGAAAGCAAAATTTTTGACAACTCAAACTTGCCCAAAGCCACAAAGCACACCGGATGTGACTGGTTAAAAGGCACATGAGGGTCACTAACTGCTAACTGTAGCGTAGGCAGCTATTTCAGGATATAACCCATAGTCAAAGTCATAATGCACTCATTAAAGTTTATTTCTAGTCTCAGCAATAATCCCTTGATACAACTGCCAAGTTCTTCCCGGCCAAACTTATTTCTATTAACCAGGTCTTGTGAAAGAAAACAGGACATATATTTTATAGGCATTATAGGAATATTCCTCCAAACATGGAACTTCTGGTAATTTTAGTTTGTGCAGGGAAACTCTGTTTCTCAACATATATAGCACCGCGACGATATTACATGTACCAGGTATGCTCGGGGATTCCTTTTCCATGGTATTAAGAGGTTTGAGGAGTGTTAAAATATTTATCATCAGAAATTTCCATTCTGCAGTTACGAAAATTTGTTACCTGTCTCACGTGGCTTTTGGTCATGCAGTTTTAGTAATAAATGTCAAATAACATCAATAGAATTGCTCATTTTAAAATCTATGGTTATAAAATAGAATGCAACAAAAAAAGAGGGCATCCTATTCCATGGCATCTGCTTCTGGGTTAGGATTTGTTCTTGCATGGTAACTCTAATGGGATGTGTACTTTGTGAAATAGAAACAAACACGTATACTTTCTTCATATCCACTCACATAAACTGATATTTGCAGCCTTGCAGACTGAGCGTCCATTGGCTATTAATCTTAGAGCAGCTTCCATATATTAGAGGGGATACCTTTTGTTCTACTGAGTTAGCTTTTGATGAATCTCTGGAAATAGAAGGGACTCGAAATACTAGCTACGCCATCCGGTATCTTGAAATAAAAGCAGTTTTTGACTACTAAATGTTGCATGATGGTTGGAATACACATTGTAACTAATGGCGTGAATGACAACGTAAAAAATCAGGCATTTAAACTGCCGAGACTGGCTAATTTTGATTTGCATAAAAAAATCGACTTATTTTGACTTTTACCGGTAATTTTATGACGTATTAAAGTGAACTCAAAATATGACAAATTGGGCAGATCATATAAAATACAGACCAAATAAAAAGAAGCACACCATTCAAAGATTGATTTTAAAATTATCAGTATGGTTTCTAAGGGCTTGCCCTGACGTCAGAAACTCAGAGGAGAGACAGCGCCCCTTGCGGAGGTCTACAGAAGCTTATTACGAGTCCCTCGAGTTGCAAGAAATATATTAAATGGCTGTGACATAACAACTGATACTAAGTGGCTTCAGTGTCATAAAAAAACATATATGCAGGTAACTGCATGTTTAGGTAGAATTGTGCAAACGACCAAAAACAGCGTCAGCAGGTCAAGGGATGATGTTTAGTGGTACTGGTAAATATGTGAAATATATGATTACTTTCTTTTACTTTGAATGCCTGATTTTGGTACCTACTAGTAATTGTCCATTTACAAACAAATGAAAGTATTATACCAGCTTTTCCCGCATTTTCATGTTCAGTGATATTTATAAAACATATATGCACGTTTGCTAGTGTTGAGATTAACAATCTTGCAAGGAAAACATGGGATTATCGTACTGCCATAGAACAGAGCATACCACGGAATATGGAGCGGCCTGGCCATAGCACCAGTGACTATGACAATACTACAGTAACCATGGGCATGGTAGCTAGACACATTCAAGGTATGGTCACATTGGGTTGTCCACGGTCAAACTTCTAAATAGCCCCAACTGAATGTCTGCTGTATAGTACCGTAATATACACTTTACTTGAACTATCGCCCATAAAGGGTCGTGCAGGGCTAACCAGAGGTCATACTCACATCAGTATTAAACATATCGCTCACTGCAAAGTTTAAGTTTCTCTAAAAGAGAAATATTAAATGTGACAAGTTGCAGATGTATTTTTATGTTACGACGACTTATTCAACTTTTCAGACGATATTGTTATTGCATAACTCCAGTTTCAACCCAAAATAAGGCAGATAAAGTACCAATCAGCCAATGGCAATGCACCTTTAATGTAGGGTCGCTCATAAAGGGCTCGACATTTGTGACAACATAATAGCTTGGTTCTGGGTATCGGTCGAAAAATGTATGCCTATATACTACTCTTCCTTTCCCAAAATCTTTCAAGCGACATAATATGTCAAACAGACGTTTTCCTTTGAAATTTATTACTCTTCCGATATATCTCAGGTTGGACATGTTGGTTCAACGTTCGGCAAATTTCGGTCCTCACGGGAACGTCCGAGGAATTCCGGTTGTGCTGCCCTTACGCTTGATGCAAGTGCCTCAATCTTTTTAGATGGAGTGAGATTAACCCGGGAATGATAAGCACAATTAGATCCGGGGAAAAGGTTTGGCTTCCGTTAAAAGTCGCATTATTATATAAAATTGGACGAAATTATGCCAAAAACAAAATTAATGATGAAGGAAAAAAACTAGTCGACATTCTGAAATTCAAGAAATGGTTAAAGGTACATCACTATACGGGTGGTCTGATAAATTAACTGTTACTAAGTAGCATATAATTGTATATCTTCTAAGTGTTTTTGTATATCCTTTATTAACTGGTTTGGTGTAAAAAATCTCAATGGTCCATAATAATATATATTATTTCAAGTAAATCAAGGGAGATCCATGGATAAGGTATGCTTTTTGATTCTCCCTTTTTCCTTCGTGTATAGATACTGTATTTCAAAATGTGTCTAAATTTTGTGCACTAGCGTTCAACAAAGGAAATAAAGGCATTGAAATGAATTGAATGCCAAAAATATATGCGTGCAGAACAGGGGTTAATATAGCCTAGTGAGTACTTGAAGTATTTTTGCACTCATTACCACTGTGTCCTCAACACCGGTGTGCCATTTTGTCATCACTGTAATTATTTTTGATGGCAATCTGGGTCTGGATCTCAATCTGGAAACTAAGTTGGTGGGGCTCCCAGATCGGGGAACCACACCAACGCGGTGGTCACCTAGAATACAAGTGAACCCGCCCCACAGACGATCCGCCCTCAAATTGTTAAGACCACCCACCCCAAAGTTACCTGCTTTCTGAGAAAGTTTATGGAACCGTTTCTGGCACACAAATAGGCGAATATCCAACAACATTTGCAAACCCAACTTACAGTGAAATAAAATTTGGTCTAAATATATGAAACTCCTGACTATTGATTTCTGTGGGTAATGTTCTATTTTCATCAGCCATGTTGACATGTCTCCTTAGCAAAAGTTGCATAGTCTCACAACTATAATAATTCGATTTGATACAGTATTAATCATGGAATCTAGTTTCAACATTTTATTTCTAACGAATTTTTTGGGCATCAAGACATATTTTGTCACTTTTCTGAAGAATCAGAATGCCAAAATCCACATAGACTGAGGGCGGGTCCCGAGCGGGTCGTCTTTAAAAGTTTGAGGGCGGGTCATCTGTAGAGCAGAATTAACCATACACCGTCACCTATACTTCTCCCATCAGCCTGCTCCTGATGAATGATGCTTTAGATTCAGTCGGCACGATCAATAGAGTGCGGCACTTGATCCAGTCTGCTGCAGTTCTTCAACTAAAGAGTTCTTAAACTAGGGTTCGGGTACACTTTACACTTAGTCTCTGCTCATTAATGTTGGTCTCACGAGCAGTTCTCGTGCTCTAACCATGCAAATCCACGGGTCTGCCAGCAACACCACGTTAGTGTTCAAGATCTTATACATGAACACCAGCCTCTGTACTCAACTGCATACCTCATTTAGCTGCTATGTACTCATAGAGTTCTCATAAGAAACACTGGCCACAAGTAAATAAGTTAATAAAAGTGGTGCAGCAGGGCCAGCAGCCATAGTATGTAATAGTAACCGAGGAAAAAGTCAGTTTGAGTAATATGTGGGACACGGTCATAAACAATTTGAAATGTTAACCTTCTAATGATACAGCAATGTTCAAATTATTTGCCTAAGATGACAACAATTAATATACATAAGGGACGGTGTAATAACTTCCAGGACTTGCACAAGTCCTTATATTTTGTTATAACGTTATGAGATTAATTCCTTACACTGCATCTTTCTAGATGGCAGGTTACCATAGCCAAGTTGATGTTTTGACAACCTAAATGGCATTAACACTCACCAGAAAATAAGAAAAGACTGGCACCAAAACCGTTCTTACAATGGTGCCCTACTTTCCCCAGGTGCTCAAAAATACTGACGTAACTGCTCAGGCCTTGCCAAAGCCACTATCACTAAACAACGGCCATAAGCCGAATGATGAAACTGGCAAGCATATGAGCACTATAGCCTGACATGGCCAACCAGTCACAAACGACCCAGGCTCTCACTTCGTTGACAGGCTTCCCAAGAGGGCGGGAGGAAAAGAGGGTTGGTAAGGAATTGATTTTGTAACGTTATAACATTATAAGAACCCGTCTGAACTGTGTTTCCTGAAAATTGATTATTACCTATATTCGATCAGATCCTTACATTGCAGAGTCCCACATAGTGACAGTCACATGACTGCTCAAAACTCCTTTAAAATTCACAACCCAGACACAGCCAAGAAAGGGGCTCAAAACAAAAGAGAGGGCACCTAAGAGAGCAACCCCGGGAAACTACAGTAAGCCTGACTGGCATAAGGTGACAACCAGTGACTAAAACCATTCATGAAAGGAAAGGACAGAAAATAAACCGGGCCAACCAAATGTCCAGGTAGCACACATTAGCACTGGGAAGCCCACAACCTCTAACCCTGGGTGGGTCCAGGGAAACCGCTTCCACACAGCATTACCCACCCAAGGCCATAGATGTGAGAGACGTGTAAACAGCCAATGGGAAGAGAAATCTTGGGACCATGAGTGCAACCTACATGGTGCAGTTCTTGCTACACAGGAGAAGCTATTCCAAGCTAAACACCCTTACCAACAACACCATATATGTACAATCCCCAACATGCTCAACCACGAGGAACCCCTGCCTTCTGTTTTGGAAAAAAAAGAAAGAAGGGGGGAAGAGAAGCCAGTCTGCTAGGTAGGTCGGCCCCTTGTAGCTGCCTGCAAAACTTCAGCTACAAAATTCTTATTCCTAGCATCAAATGCCAGATGATAAAATCTGGCAAAGGAACAAGGGTCGGAAAAGAAGCAGACTGATAAATCTCACTCCAAGGGATTCTGGTGAACTCACCCCCACGACATTGCTACACTCCTCAAAGAATGTGGGTTAGTGCAGACAAGCTCAGCTTCCTTGCCAATAATAACATAAGCTTGCATAATAATATTTGTCAGGAGCGGCTCAGAGTCCTGGCTCAGAGTAGCCATTGAGATAGGTCTTGCAGCCTTCACCACTTCGTGTAGTGCACAAAGCCCCGTTCTGCGCTTTAACTTTCGGGGTACAGCTTAGATAATTCTTAAGCACCTGAATGGAGCACATCTGCTGGAAAAGCCTCTCTAACCAGGTAAAGGGACGAAGATGAAAAGATTGCAATCCATTGTCCACCAACAAAGCAACATCCATAACCGTTTTGGAAGAAAGTGCCAGATTAACGGTTTAGTCCCAGTCTGGTCCATAATTAAAATATTTTTTCTCCGAAAGCCAAGTCTTTCCAAGTTGAAAGAGTGAGGTTTTTAGATAAAAAAGCAGCTCTATGGACACAGCGTGGAGTTCTGAAATATGACGGGCAGAGACCAAACCTACCAAAAACCTTAAACGTTAGGCATTGAAGTCAACCTGGTGTAAACGTTCACAAGGATCCTCAGTCAATGTGACCAGAACAGCCAAGAGATTCCAATGGGGAATTTCTTAGGAGGACAACGGGTCTCATGGCTGACCACCGAGGCAGGGAATAGGGGATGATGACCTACTCAAATGCCCTTACACCCAAATATAAAGGAGCTAAGTGTTGAATTGTGCGTGAAAATTGTATTGTGCTCCATAGGCGCAGCAGCCAAATGTTCTAAGTATTCTACTGCTTACTTCTTTTTTGCTGCTTGGGGAGTTTCCCCGATAGCCTCCATGCCAGGTGGCTAACTGGAGGGTTGGCAGACCCAGGTGTCTGTCCCCCTGGGGACTCAGCTTGGGATCGGTCTGTTCTGGTAGTAGCATTGGAACGTCTGCCACTAAGCTCAAAAGCAACACGAACCACCCTCACCCACAAAGGAAGAACTGCGGGATTGTCTTCTTCCTCCCTCCTCAATTTGTGAAGAGTTATGTGTAACAACAGAATCGGTGGTTACATGTAAAGGAGGGTTCTGGAACTCGACTGTAAAACACAGGAGGCTTCGAGTTGGCACTTGTTGTGAACAGGTCTACCCATGGGCTCCCACACACCCGAAAGAGGAGTTTCACCATCCCCTGTTTGAGAGACCACTTGACTGACTTCTCCAACTGAAGCTGACGATTGGTCAGCTGGAGGCAGAAGATCCGCATCAACATTGTAGGCACCTGAAAGATGGACTGTGTGCAGAGTGATGCCCTCTCCAGGCACCACAGAGCGATATCCCAAGTTAATTGATCAAGTAAGTAGGACTTGCCTCCCCCTCTCTGCAGTTCAGATAGGACGGTACTGTGGTTTTGAACCAGAAGGACTCCATTGCGCAGGCTCTGTTCGCAGGACTGAAGTGCCTGGAAAACTGTCATGGCTTTCAGGAGATTGATATGGAGAAGGAATTTACTCTGACTCCAAAGCCCTGAACAATTCAGTTGCCCTTTGACTGCTCCCCAACCCATGTCGGAGGCATCTGTGGTTAGAATCTGGCATAGAGTGACATAACCTAGGGCTTCTTGTCCAATATTGTCGGGGCCTGACTAGAACCTGATAGCTTCCATCACCTATGAAATGTTCAAGGAGGTCCTCTTGGAAAGACTGTCGGACCGACGCTTGAATTTTCTTACAGAGAGGAAATCGGTCTGAGCCAAAACACATGAGGACCGTGGCATGACAGCCCTCAATAATACCGACCACCAGATGGAGATGCTGAGTTGGAGTATAACCAATTTCCAACAAGTGCTGAGCATTATGCGAAATCTCCTGGATCTACTGTGGAGTTGATCTGATGAAACCAGCTAACATGTCTATCTCCCCACCAGGTGTGTCATCACCTGCGAGGGAACAAGGGAGGACTTCACTAGGTTTAGAATAAACTCCATCTGAAGATGAAGCCAGATGCTTGCGTCCCTTGTCCTCAATGCCTGGATCTGAGTACCGGTATCTTGGGCATGAAAGATATCCTCTATGTCCAGGAACATAGTTATAGTCCTGAAGTAAAGATTGGCCGCCACCAGGCCCAACAGCTTTGTAAAGAGCCGAGGGACCATGGTAAGGCCAAAGGGGAGAACATACCTCTGATACACATGGGAGGCTACGTTCTGGGCCCTCAACGTGAATCCCAGGAACCATCGATGGCAAGGATGCATCAGTACATTAATAGAGACATCCTTTAGATCAAGGGAAATCCTCCACACCCCAGGATGAAGCTCCGTTAAAATGGAGCCCATAGTTTCCATCCTACACTTCTCGATGACGAGACTAGTGATCAAACCTTTTAGTCTGAGCTTGAAAGCCGTTGAAAGTCCCCTGTTTTTTTGACTACCAGAAAGTAGTGGGAGTAGATCCCCCCTCCCCCCCCAACTTCTGCATTCCCCCAATTGCTCCCTTGTGAAGGAGTAACTACCAGACCTCTGTCCACAGTGCTACATGCTTTACCTCCAGAGCAGGAGGTGGAGCCTCTATGGGCTGCTGCATGAATGAAGGCAGTGCCACAAAGGGCAGCAAGTAGCCATGCTCTATCATCTTTAGGGTCCAACTGTCTGACGTGAACTGTTTCCATTTCTCCAGGAAGAGTGTCAGCCTTCCTGGTACTGGAACATGACTGGGTTTCAAGATATCCTCCTAGGTGTTTGAGATTATCCCCAGAAGATCGTTGAAGGCTATGCCCCCCACCCACCTCACCCCACCCTGGGACTAAACCTGACTTGGATATGGGAGATGGTCGGAGGGCCAGACCCTTTTTGGCAAGGCGAGACACTGCAGCAATGACAAGAGGTAGACCTTCCCTTCCCTTCGAGGCAGAACGAGATTGTGATCTCGAATAGCTCCTATGGGAGCTATGGGCAGGCGGGGCTACTTGCTGATGCACAGGTGCAGGCAAAGGCCTCATGGAAGGGGGGTAGAAGTTTGCTCTAAAGCAGTACTGAGTCTGAGGTCTAGTTGAAGTATTCATCTTGAAAGCCTAGGAGAGGACTTTCTTGAGAGTTGCTTTTCCTCCTTGTCTGTCTGTTCTGCTCCCTGCTGGAAGCCGCCATCAAACAACAGCCCCCCCCCCCCTTCCAAAGGACAAAGGGGCAAGACAATCCTTAAAGTGCTGGCCATATTCCCAGTGATGAAACTTCGATGGCTTGGTGTCGAAGGAGTCCCAGAAAGGAAGACGTCCCTGCTAGACAAATCTTCCTCTGTTCCTCGAGGGCTTTAAAGTGGGCATCGACAACTATACAACCAAACTCATCTGGTTGGATACTGCATAAATAATGGGCAAAAATAGTGAATGCCAACTGGTTCTCCAAGTACCCATAAATGTCTTGTAAAAGGCCTCAATTATCTTATGGTGCTCTGTGGTGGTGACATAGGACGAGAGGCCTCGATGATTGAGGGTGGGTCCTACCTGGTCGTCTAACGGTGGTGTTAGGCGAAATCCGAAACTGTGAAGAATAATTGACCAATCTGGTCCTAGGTTCAGGGAGGCACTTTGAATGCCTCTGAGATCTCCACCAAGATAAGATCATGTGAGGAAGCTCTTTTTTCTTTTTTGTGGGGGTGGGTGGGTCAAAATTGATATGCAACCAACAATAACACCTACTTAGCATATGTTTAGTGTCCACGTGGAAAGAATTTAGCACACCATGCAAATCCAGCAGCCTGTCACAAGAGGTTTGCATCCCTTGATGGGCATTGGCGCCCCTCAAAGACGCAGAAATGGCAAGGCAACATGCCAGGTTGTTTCAAGTAGCATTCCCATCACTGTGTAGCTGTCTATGAGGTCTATAGGATTCCATATATTGGACCCTCACATTTTGGACCAATATGTCGGAAAAAAAATTGCGTTGATAGGAAAAATTCTAGGTGTCCTGGCCCAATTTTTGTATCCATCTAGAAGATGTGAGCTGGACAAGTGGTTAACACTAGGAAGTTTTATCATTTACCAGAATAACCAAGTCTTCATTACAAGTTGAGAGCAAATTTGAGATTGTTCACGTTGCTTTTAACATGTGCCCATAGTATAAGTCACTAAGACTAGAAACTAAAGGTCTGTCCAAGAGACCTCATCTCTATATCACCTGTCTATAAAACACTGTAGTGACACCATCCGGTGTCTAAGCCTCTGGGACCCTAGGCCTGCCGAGAAATCAATATCTTCAAGATGTTTACATACTACCAAACTAACCAGCTTAGATCTATGCAGCTAGCAAAGTCAACCAAAATTCGATGACTGCACTTACTCCTCTGGTGCACAGTGCCTACCACCTGGCTATAAGGAGATATCACAGAATGTCACAGTTTCGTAAATCTTGCGGCTGCACTAAAATAAGGGCAGGGTCATCCTTTATTTGTTCATCTTCACCAGGTGCATTTTAGCAGAAACATCTCACAACTGGAGATCATATAGATTACATTGTGATATTAGCTATAGTAATGATGTACTTTTGCTCAAATATTCACTTGGGGGTGGGATGTTCCTTCCCAATCAGTACCCGGTAATACTGTATGTAATTCACCAATATAAGTGAGTGAAACTGATGTAGACAAACTAATGATATGCAAACATAAACTACACAGACTTTTGCCTATTCTCTTGTCTCATGTAATCTTATTTTGCACTTTTTTGTGCTTGTCAAAGCTGTTCACTTTTTTTGTTTAAAAGACCGTATTCTGGCCAATGTGGTATATGTAGAATCAAAGGCTTATTGAATGAATTCAATGATTTATACAGAATTAAATTTTAGAATGAGCAAAAACAAGAAATCAGAAGTGATTACTATTCATTCTTTTTATTCATTTTTCCAGAATCACCTGTCTCCTTCACAAGCATTCATCCTCTTTTGTGACATACACTGGGGTGGTACATATATACACCTATACACATCAAGTTCTGCCGGCAGATCAAAATCCATCACTTGGAATTTGATTTTCTCCACATACTGTTAGCAGCAACACTTTAAACCAGTATATAATTTATTAGAATATTTCATAATGTGGGAACATATTAAGCATCTACAACAGCCACTTGGCAGATTTATTTGTACAGTTTTGGCACATAATTGCTGTGGAAGGACAGAAATGAGTTGACAAGAAATATGTGCTCGGCACATTTCTACTCTCGGCCAACCACCAAATTTTCTTTTTTTCACAAACCAGCAAAAGAAGCTGTTTGCGCAAGGTTTTCAGATATATTTTTGCAAAACAGAGCAACTTATGTCTATCTCATCATAAAAGAGAATAAGCACACAAGCTTTAGTCCATCGTGACTTACTCGGCATTCAACATTGCTAAAATTCCCATACTCAGTTCAATCAAGTAACTACTTCAGCTTTAAACAATAACTCATCCATAAGGTACATGTAACGCCTAATATAGAAATACAGCGAAGAGATGACAATCTGTATTCCTACACATGCTTAGCTCTTGAAGAAGCAGTTCAAGTCCAGGCATTTTATCGTATTTTTTTTTAACCACAAGAGAAATGTACATGTACATGTTACAGGGAATCAAACTCAGAAAGGATACTGAATTGGAATGCCCTGCAAGGCACATTAGACTATGTGTATAAAGGTTTCACCATACTCAAACTTGTTTACTTGTTCAGAAGATTATAGCCATAATCATCCTGAAATATATTATGGGTGTGTAGCAAGACTGAAACAAGCTACAAAGCAGCATAGGCAAATTTGAAGGTTGAACGATAGCGGTTTCAACTTTTGATTTTATCAGAACCAAGATAAATGTCAACCCTGATTTTCGATTTACTGCACCTATGATGCCTCAAGCATGTAAGCAATTAAGAGAATCTTCCACGAGACTTCAACTGTGGCTTCTTCAACACCTCATACATGGAGCCTGAACGGTAGCACCAATGATTCTAAGCGTTAACTTTTAAGCGTTTAGTATTCTTACCTTCCACACTGACATACATTCACACAACAAATGAACGAATGACAATGAACATTGGGGAGGATAAATAAATGCAGATATATCATAAGTTAACAGGTATGTAGGCGTACAACGTAATTTTACCTCATGCACAGGCCTAAAGAGTGTGCTAACATTTTGAGGCATAAATGGCTAATATTCAAGTGTTTTATGTCTTAAAATTATAGTTTAAAAGTCCCTCGCAGAAACAATTACACAACTTTTCTGGCCTTTGTAAGGAACTGTAATGTTATCCGACAAACACAAATCTATTGAAGGACTCCGAGGATGCATTACAAGACTCCACAAATAGCCAAAAATAGTATTGCTTTTTGCGCACACTCAGTATGTAACCATATTGCTTATAACTGTGTAATGGCACGCTGATAAAAAGCCCTTCAGAAAATATGCCATGACCACAAAATTTTTAACACACATATGCTCAACTAGTGACTGAAGTTTAGGCTGAAGGAAAAAGTGTGGGCTTAAGTTGGAAGTTCTGACTCACGTCCCCTAAATCTATAAAGCAATGCCACTGGCAAAGAGTCACTTAATTCAAAACTCTTAGTCAAGACTTAAGTAGTTTTCAGTAAAGTGGCCTGGCCTAGCTACTTTTCAATGGTTTATTTAGGAGAGCAATTTCGCATGACCATGAGGTCTAGGTAGTGACTGAAGGTATAATGACAATAGGCTAAGGCAAAGAATCCAAATAAGTAAGAAGTCACTGTGTAATCTGTTTGATACACAAACATACCCCATATTTCCCTTCAAGTAAAATTCTATCACACACCGAGCGAGTCTGGGCGGCTTAAAATATGATTCAAGCAAGTCATGAAGGATTAAAAACATTTCAAGCAGTCATGAGTTAAATAAATACATACACATCTCAAGCGGTCATGAATTGCAGCATAAACAAAACCAAAAAGGGAAGATTAAAACTTAATAAGTAAGGGAAAATGCATCACCAGGAAGTGTTTCCAACAAGCAAATGACCTGTATATGAGACATTTTGATAAATGTATAAATTTCAATAAACGCTCTGTTGACAAACGAATATTCACAAGCATTACACCACCGACACACTGTGACAAGCGAAATCTTGTATCGGTTCCAAGTATTTTTTCCATCAATTCAAACTCTGTAACATTCTATATACTCAGCAATCAGGGGTCTTGCCATGGTTGTCAACAAATATCAGAAAACATAAATAAGTCAACAGGTCAAATCTAAACTACTGCATCTGTGCGAGGTACATGATTTCTGTCAAAATGGACAGGCAATGCACTTCAGACTAGCTGACACAGATCATACCACACAGCAGAAACAACAGCAGTCAGTATTGTCATCAGTCTTCTCTTTGACATATTTATCAGTACATTTGTCAATATTAATACAATGTACATATACTATAATAATCTTGGAGTCCAGACATTTCAGCCTTCCTATTCACAGACATTTTTTTTTTAAATTTTATCTGTCTGGCATGATTTCTGAAATATGACAAAAAAGAAATAGTTTTCTTTCTTTCTTTAGATTTAATGGTCTCGGCCATAAAAGCAACTCGGACAACAAGCAAGATAAAGACTTCCAGGCATGGCATGACTGTCAATAAAAATTTGTGGTATCCCCCGACGCCAGAGTTCAACTCTTGTATAATGTCAAATCACAGGACTTGGCACATCTCCACCTGCTTGCACGCCATCCATTCACAACATTTATAATGTATAGATACTAGTACCAGTAGCAGGTATGAAATACCAGACTTCTACTAGCTATTGCTTTTCAACATTAACAGCGAGTGAAGGCCATCTAGGTCTAACTACTAACTGCTCCTTGCGGCTACTCTAGCTCAAATTCCAACATGGCGTCCAGCTCTTCCGTCAGATCCTGTAACATGTGGTCGATGTCGTTGAGGACATCTGGAGACTGCCTGGAAGGGACAAAGTATGTGTTGGATTTAGACAAATGACATAACACTAGCTGGCTGAATTCTTCGCTCTAATAAAAGGTAGTTAATCATAACCATATGGTAATACAATTACATGCAAGCCGTAAGCCCCTTTCTGACGGTTTCATCCAAATTACTAGTATCTGTGACCAATGGAAAGTGTCTTAAATATCAAAAGACAAGCAAGAAACATTTTTATATAAGGAAGGAATGTCTTGATGTAACATATTTATTCCCAGGACACTGTCAAGATGTGTACAGACCTGATCTGCAATGCTATTATTAGTACCTGCACTTTACTGTTATTGTAACCAGTACAGTCAAACCTATCCTGTGTAACTATTACCACCTGTTCTGCCTGCAAACTTATGCTTTTAAATTGAAGATGGTCTTGGGTATTTATATTGAGAATGCAAGGAGGGTGTTGCTGATGGCTGGTCTTACAACAGAGGTACAAGTGGTTTTGACTTATGTCAGATTCTTGGCCAATCATATTGCACAGATTTGTGACATTATAAGTCAAACTCCAACCCGTATTTTACTCTAAAGTAGTCCCTCTCTAATAAGGCCACTCTATTTGCTAAGAAACTGTGGACACATTAGAGAGGTCACCTTTGGTGAAAGGGAAAAGTAAATACATTGATTGTCATAGAGGCAAAGATTTGTGGCCTTATTAAAGAGTGTGGCCTCTGTTAAGAGTGGCCACTAAGAGAGAGACACTGTATTTAAACCTATCAACTGACACCATCAAGCTTAGAAGTTCTGTTTTAAAGAAAGGTCTATTGTTCTGCGGTTACCTACCCACTGGCCACAGGTTTTGGGCTCAGACCCTGGGGTTTCTTTGGGGGAGGAGGAGGAGCCTTCTTTGCCTGTGGAGCTTCTGAAATGGAAAGAATATCGGCTCATTTTGTTGTGTGCACGAGTTTTGCTCATGCTCCTCTTCAAATGGGTTTTTGTTCAGTATCAATTTAGCTGCCAAATCAATTTGTGTAAAAGGAAACCCAATGTACACAGTTTTATGTTAACAAGGTTACTATACATTATTAAATATAATAATATTCAGTTTTGCTGGTAAACTACTTATTTCTGTGACTGCATGCTTTTGTGAAAGTAACCGAAGGCACAAATCTTAAAGTCTATTTTGACTTCAAAAAAATATATAAAAGAGAAAGAACGGAAGACCATTAGGATCTACCCAATTTATACCAGAACTCGTCAGTGACTCGGCAGAAAACGTGCAGTATGCACAAACCTTTCTTCATAGCTGTGGCTTTTGGATTTCGTTTCACTGTATCTGTGCCTTCGTCGAAGATGGAGCTGTTAAGTTCCACACTCCGTCTGTGGGCTTCTTCTTCCTCTCCTTCCCCTCCTCCGGACACGGTGACGATGGAGGCCTTGTTGGCGGCATTTCTCTGCTTGATCGTCCCTACGTTCTCGTTGGCGAAGGGCAGAGTGTTTGTATCCGTGCTGGAGGAGGAACATGTGGAGTCAAGGCTTGTGGAGGATGCCTTGCGCGACATTTCAGTTCCGGAGTCTGAATCGTCGCTGCTGTCCGTGGCATGGGTATCCTGCCAGTCTCCCAGCTTCACCCGCGGCTTCTCTTTCGGCGCGGGGGGTGGTGGAGGAGGAAAATCGTCGTTGCTCCTCATTTCCGTGACTGTAGGCTTTGCGGCGGTGGGGGCCGATGTCTGAATGGAGGACGCTTGTCTCTCTAACTGCTCTATGACTGAGTTAAGTGGGTCACTGTCCACATCCATGGCTGGTAAACTGAACTGTGTGTCCCCCTTGGTCTCCCGTAGGTTGTTGGAGGTAGACACTGTGTTAGAATTCCCCATGCTGCCTCCTGTGGCGAACTCCGGGTACTTACCACCATTACTACTACTCCCAGAGGTGTTGTTCCGTAAGCTTTGCAGTGAGGCCAGCGCACTGTCAGCAGATGTACTACTATTCTTCCTTTTGTTAAACCTCTCCGATAGCGTCTTTGGCGTCCCCTGGTACAGTGGAGGTTGTGGGGAAGAGGTCGGCGCAGTCACACCTGAAGACACGTTGGTTTGACTGGGGAGGGATGATTTAGTGGGAGTCTCCATCACAGACTGCGACACAGTCTCTGATTTTGGAGTTTCCAAAGTTCGTCCGATCTCATGAATATTGCTTTTGATAGAGTTTGTCCGCTTTGGAGGAGGGGGAGGAGCCCTTTTATAGTTTCCAAACGGTGATTTTCCTAATGCGGCTGTGTGAGCAGGGGAGTTGGGTGCACTGTTTTTATTGGTCGAGATACCAAATGTTGTATGTGTGGGGCATTCTGATTGGCCAATTTCTGCAGGTTGGTCATAGATGTGTTCTGCGGATGTCTGATGTTCCTGTGCGTAGTTTGGCTTACTGGCCTTCCTTGGCAGAGTGTTAGAACTGTACGAGGGGCTTCCTGAGGTGAATTCAGACGCTGGATGTGGCTTTATTACATCGCCAATCACTTCATGACTAACACGTTTACTTTTGGCAACAATAACAGCCACTGGCTTTGGCTTTGGAGATATCCGTGGGCTGATTTTGGCCGAGGGACGGCGAAGCGTCGAACTGTTTTCGTCGTCCTCTGACGCCACCGAGACATATTTTCTTTCGTTAGTGGGTGTTGCATCACCGTCGTTGCTATCCCGCCCCCTCCCAGGCGAAGGGCCACGGAATGACTGGTACCCCATCTGCTGCTCCCCCTCCTCTATCAAACCGGCGCCCCGCTGAATATTAGACGAGCGGTTGACGTGAATAGCCACCACGTCTGGCTGGAAGGATGCTGACTGTTTGAGGCCCCCGCTGACCCTGGCCAGGGCGGGGTCATGACCCGGAGCAGGGCTGCTACCACGCCCTCCTACCCCACCACCAGCAGGGTAAGAGCCCTGCTGCTGGAATGACTTCAAATCCCCAGGGGCACTGTAGAGGTTGTCCCCAGAGTGGGACCGACGTAGCTGTCCCCCGCTGGCATAGTGGGACCGATTCACTTGACGCTGTGGCGGACCTGGAGAGTGGGGCGGACCTGACTCAGAGTCCAGCCAGATAGGCGTAGGATACGACGATGCCGGTTCTAACACCTCTGATGACCCCCGACGATCCAGGGAGGAGTGACGTTTGGATCCAGACTGTATCCGCCGCAGACGATCAATGGCCAGCATGATCTTCTTCTGGTGGCCTACCGAGGGGAAAAGAGAATTAGAATACTTGATAATTTACAGGATAAAACACATAGCAGTTTTTACCAAACCTATCTTTTTAACATAACTGAACCTGCCATCAGCGACCACCTGTTTTGATACACCACATTTTCATGGCCAATAGGGCAGCCTTTCAAGGCAGGCTCTACTGTATTTCTTGCACTCTAATTTCCTGCTGATGGCTCATATGCTCAGAGAATACTAGTATGTCATGCAGGCAGGCTGATCTAGCTAGCTTAATAGTACAGCTAAACTGACATGTATGCAAATGTTTTTAACTGACCTAGTTTGGCGACCCCAATTTCTTCCAGATCTTCCCAAGTAACGTCGACGACACTGTCAATGTTGTACTCGGGATCCAGACAGGCGTAGTATTCCTCCAGGCCCAGGAGACGCAGCCACTCGCCCATATCAGGCTGGAAAAGAAATCATGGTCTAGTACAGAGTCAATACATACACCGAAACCCGTCTTGGGAGACCACTGCTATGACTGACCAGCGGTCTCAAAGCACCACTTATACCTAGCATAAGATCCCACATTTCAAAACAAGAAAACCTGTCACCAAAGACTACCTGTCCTGAGCGACCATCTTTTTATGACCAATCGGGTGAGCTTTCCCACATGTCTAGATAGATGATGCCATGAGCACAGTTGTGGAATAGCACAATAGTAATCTACTTATTGATTGATGATATTTTATGGCCAATGGGGTGGTCTTTCAAGAGAGGTTCCACTGGCTGTTAACTTATGATCGTCACTCTCTAAATATAAGACTTCTCTACATATAAGACTTTAAATTTTCTGAAATCACAATGAACCCTCACAGTTACGAGTCCAAAATAAAACCTGCAACACTATTAATCTTACAATGCGTATATTAAAATAAGATCAATGCATCATTCCAGAGCACGCACTGTAAGCACCATCATTTATATTTTACACAAATCTATGCATGCTAAACACTTCTAATGTGAAATATGCTCTTACTGGTTTAAAGTCGGGTATGCCATCGTGAATGTGCAGTTTGCTGATCTCCTGTTTAAGGCGTTTCCTGTGGGCAGGCTTGCTGATCCCAATAGCTGACAGGTCCTGGGATGAGGGAGACAAAAGGGATTTGAAATACCGTGTGATTGCTCTTTTAGTGGCCACTCTCAACACAGGCCACCCTCTCTGATGTGGCCACAAATCCTTTCCACTCCTACTATAAATATATTTACTCCTCCCTCTTGCCAAAGGCCACCTCTCTAATGTGGCCACACTTTCATGGCAAATAGGGGGGCCTTATTAGAGAGGGACTGCTGTGGCAGTAACAGTGGCACAACAACTAGTATGTAGTGTGCGCTCACTTACCATGTTATAACACAAGTAAGGTTTACTGTAAAATAATACAGGGATAGTACGCTTATAGCCTAAGATCAAACCAGATCTGGAGTTTTCGAAAATACTCAAGTTTTGCTTCTTAACCAATCCACCTGCTCACATTAGTGACTTAGTAAACTAGGTTTTGAACTCAAAGTCAGTTTCTTAACCAATCCAATTGCTCAGATTACTGACTCAGCAAAGCAATTTCTTCTAACTACAGTAATTCAGTTTCTTAATCAATCAAATTGCTCAGCTTACTGACTTACGTTTTGACTTAAGACTAATGTCAAAACTTAATAGACTTAAGTATTTTTTGAGAATTCCAACCCAGAATTAAAAGTGACACAGAATTAAGACTATATATTAGTCAACTACTGGTAAGTATAATATAGCATACTTTGTTTTGAAAATTGTCAAATAAAAAGAAACAACCAAGAAAGTAAGACCACTTTGGCCTAAGAAATGGCATCTGCCATCATCAGGATGTTCAAGTAACCATGGTGAGTGGGAGTCAAAGATTTTACCATGTTTGCTGTGCAACTCATATTTTAATAAAACCTCCATGACAGGGAACAACATTTAAAATTTATTCAATTGCCTATTCCTAGTATACATGCCATAATACTCCAATGATCATAAACCTCCACAACCTTTGCCCTACGGCACACTGAAAACTTATATCAACTAAACAGGAATGGTTTATGCACCAGACAAGAATAGAATTTTTTATATTGATGTAACTATCTGTTACATCATTAGTTACTAGTAGCTCTTATCACTGTTTTGATGGCCTACACACACACAACACATCCAGTTGGCAATGACTTTACTTGCAAATGTTCCACCTACTTAGACTGCAACTCCGGACTCTCTTAAACCACAGTCATAGAGTATCCTACATGCTATTCTAGGAATCTGTATCTACAGTATCTATCTCTATGCAGAGGTGCATACCTGAGGGGTCATATGCGTGATGGTGGGCATGTCGTAGCCTGCCTGCACGAAGAGAGGGTAGTACTCCTCAAAGTGCAGGTCTGTCAGCCAGGTCCGCAGTATCTCGCCATCCTAGAACATGCATGCACAAAGATATACTAGTAGGTCACAGAGTTCAGGTTGAGGCTGTCAGTAATAACTCTTAGTCTACATACCGTATATGTCTTAATAGAAGTACAGTGGATGACAAAGGGCTTAGGTGCATGTCTATTAATTTCAATAATAAAGCCTGTCGTCTGGTACCTACAATATGCATATATACGGTAAACAGGAACCACGTGGACCTTTGTTTATAAGGAAGTGACGATTTGCGCATGTGAGGCAGCCAAATGGACTGGAATATGGCTTAAATTTTAGTGTTTCTTGATGATCTTTTGATGTTTTATCAGGCATTTGGTGTGAATTTGATGTGGTATGTTTGTTGCAAAAGGGGCTTGCATATCTATTAGGGACTGCGCATCTATGAGGACATATACGGTAAGTACTAGGGCACATAAATAACACTTATTCCATGGCATAATTACTTGACAAAGAACAATTGGTTTGTGTGTTTGACTGTACGTTTATGTTGGGGGTTTTTTGTTTCATTTGGTGTCCACATACATGTACTGCATTGCCCATGTGCTCAGAATTTGTACATGTTGTATATTTTGCCCTAACCATAGGCTACACATCATAGCTCAGACGGAATGATAATTGAATTATGACTTTGTAGGGAGGTTCTTTGGTCGAGCGGTCAAGGCATTACAACTTTGTTTACAATCCAAGACACCGTGAGTTTGAGCCTGGCCATATGCATTTGTTTTCCATACCTAGAGTACTTCAGCAACATTCACACTCAGGCTCATTCAGCTGTAAATGAGCACCAGGCAATAGGCAGTGAAGGCCATTGTGCAATGTTTACCCTTGTAGTGTGTATCCAGGTGCATGCTGCATGGCTGAGTTGTGCAAGCAATAGATTGAACAGTTCTGCATGGCCACATGGGAACACTAATTGTAAAAGGGTTTGCGCACATCTGAGAACTAAGCACTATATATGAGCAGCATACATTATTATTATTATTATTATATATTATTAATCAGACTCACCGTCAGCCCTGCCTGGAACAGCTCGTGCACATTGACGGTACTCGAGTAGCCGGACTCCTCCAGGCGATCCAGACTGCCAAGGCTTGAGCTCGAGTTGCTATGGTAACTCTGGCGGGACGAGGCAACTCCGGACTCGTAGCTCTGTCCGGAGAGTCGATGTTGTTGCTGGGTGACGGTGGAGGAGCTGCTGAGACTGGCCGGGGTCACATAGCTGCCAGGCTGGAAACAGGAGGGAGACGTATGTCACAGAAAAAATACACAAAAACACCTGTCTACAATTTACCAATACATTATATATTATAGATACAGTGGTCCCTCTCTTAGGGGCCACTCAGCAGAGGCTGAGTGGCCCTCCCTGATGTGGCCAAAAATTTTTGGCGCTGCCACTACAAATGCATTTATTTCTCCTTGTCTCCAAAGGCCAAAAACTCTTTAATGTGACCACAATTTCTTGGCAAACAGTGTCACTGATTAGAGGGGAACTACTGTACACAACAGCAGATACAATACATATTTAGCAGAATTGCAAAACGAAACGATTTTCAGTTTTTCAAATGCTAGACTGCAAAATATCCACTGCTAATCCTACACAACAATACTTGTGCACCTATCTATTAAAGGAAATGGCTACGCAATTGTGCAGTGCTATGGAGATAAGCCTTTTCTCCAGTAAACTGAGTAGATTTACTCCTGTTTCATAAAGGGAATAATTTCTATTACAGGAACTTTACATCTGGTTCCATGCTATCATACAATACAGTCAGTTGAAACAATTAGAACGAATGATTTGGAAGTGACCTTGACACATATAAGTTACTAATGTATATAGTGTGTAATATACTACTCGGTAGTATATCTGTTCCTGTAGCAAACATATTCTGCTCCAGAAAACCCAATTACATGATACACAAACCATATATTTTCTCGGTATGACCTTGTCAGAAAGATCGGTGCTTATCTTAGCGCCTTGCATTTATCATCGTCCAGTCTTCCAATTATAGCCTCCCACCCAGCTCATCCCTGAGAGTGAGGCTGACTTACACGACGACACTCCCCGACAGCTAATAGCCGAATCCCCACGGAGGGGACCCACTCCCCAAAACACACGATAACAAACCAACCAGAAAAGCACAAAATACCACTGAGGTAATCACAAATAATGATCCCACCCCAAAAATCCAGTTCGGAAGAAATATATATATATATCTGAGGTCTGCACTCTGCAGCACATTGATCTGAATATTGGATGAGCGTAGAGCTATCTGAGATGAGATCCCTGGGGTTTTATCGGGAGTTTCAGTGGGGTGTCCCATGTTTCGGGGTTTAGTGCCAGACGCTGCTCCTTCCAGCCAATGAAAGGGGGGGGGGGGGGAGGAGAAGAGGAAGGGCTTCTTTCCAGTCTATCCCCTCTCATGGCCGCCAAATATTGACAGGGGCTATATACATGTACCCTATACACACAGTTTCTAGGGACTCTGTAATGACAGTGAAAGGGAGAAGCCTTGTCCCGGGGTACTAACTGCCCAGTTAGCTGGAAGCCGAGGAATAGATACTCCCTGAATGAATACAACACGAGGCCACTTGGTTGGCTGATCCAACCCCAGGGTGAGGAAGAATGGGACGGTCACAGAATAGACTGACCAGCAGCAGAGGCTGGGGACCAGGGGTTACAGGTTTCGTATAGAAGGGACTCACAGGGGTCGGGATGTCTAAGAATCAAACAACTGGTACCAGTAACTGTATTATCAACTCTTGGGACATGAAATCGTCTAGCTTTTTTTAGACCCTCTCTCTGCAAAAGTGAGGGCTGGCTAAACTGGGCCAAGCTGCATGCGCGCAACGAGATGAAAGACAAAAGACTGGATTCAAACATATGACCAATTCATGTGCAGCCAAAGAATGCTCAACCACTCGGCCAAAGAACCCCTTATTAAACAACATAAATTTGGATGCAATGTGAATTGGATGGACAGCTGATTCACAAGATTGGTGATCATCTTTTGGTGGCCATCTTTACCACAAACTAATTAAACGTACTTGAAGCAATGCATAATTACCAGTATGATGAGACCATTATACTCACCAGATATCCTGCACTGCTGTTACTGGCCGTGCTGTTACGGTTACTGTTACCAGGGCTTTCCCGGTTAGGGCTGCCGGCGCGAACGTCACTGTCTACCACATAGCGACCGAGCCACTCGGCTGTACGCTCGGCTGGCGAGTTTGGACTGGGCTGATGTCCTGGATATCCCACCTGGCAAAGACAAGACATACAGAAAGCATGAACACCAGTACCATCTACCCCTGTATTACCGGTACTGAAACAAAATACAGTGAAACTTATCTTGAGAGACTACTGCCATGAGAGACCAACGGTCTTGACAGACCACCCATTTTCGGCAGAAGGACCTATATTTCAATATACCTATATTTCAATATAACTGAACCTGTCACCAAAGACCACCTGTCTTGACAGACCACATTTTTGTGG
>JAAUYG010025628.1_pt1 | contig 35811 bp, 36 predicted proteins | sample 7278091 | NCBI WGS metagenome assembly JAAUYG01 (sample SAMN14350201, study PRJNA611818) | marine sediment metagenome | isolation source: surface marine sediment (0.6m) | place: French Polynesia: Moorea | collected 2018-08 | reverse complement strand
TTTAGTAACATAAGTCTAAAGTTCATCATTTCCAGTTCTTACCGCCTGGCGTCGGCCAGCCACGACCGCCTTGCAATCCCCCGGTGGTATTGATAGCACGGGGCATGGACGATTCGCGCACCGCAAACCGCAATCCCGGAGAATTGAGCCATGTCCCTGCTGGAACGGCTGACCGCTAATGCACCTGCGAAGATGGAGCAGAAGGCCGACCGCTTGCTTGCGGCCGAACGCTGGGGTGAGGCCAAATTGGTCTACGAAGACGCCTTGGCCAGGCTGGCCCGACGCCCCGAGGCCGATATTGAATCGCAGCGCCGTCTGGAATCCAAAATCCGTCATTGCCGCAACGCCCTGGCCCGCGAACACCGCCTGAGCGCCGAAAATCTTATAGAAGGTGGATTCCTGGAGGACGCCCGCGAAATGCTGGTGCTGGCAATGGCGGTCACCGCCGACCAAGGCGACCGAAACGCATGGGGGCAGGCGCTCGAGGCCCTCGATGCCCGCGGGCCCATCCCGGGAGACGGCACTTCCCCCGCACGCGCGCCCGTCGGTCCGAACGAACCCCGAAGCGCGGATGACGAGTATTTCACCGCCCTGTGCCATACGCTGCCCGATGCCGTAGGTCGGGCCTACCGGAATTACGGCGCCACATTCAAACGCGGTTATATCGCTCTCAACCGCGGGGACTTCGACGCTGCGGCCCGGCACCTCGAGAAGGCCCAGGACCAGGCCGATCGGCCGGACAGCCACGTTGCCCTTGAATTGGCAACGGCCTATGTGAACCTGAACCGCCCCAACGAAGCCCGCCGCCTGCTGGCGGGTTATCTCCGGCGCCATCCGGATGTACTGCCCGCCTACCGGCTGCTGTGCGAAATCCATTGGGAGCAGGGGGCGTTCGACCAGGCATTGCAGCTGCTGGCCGAGCTGCCCCCCGACTTGGCCGCATCACGGGCCGCTGCCGAGCTTGAGGGCGCCAGCCTCGAACGCGCCGGCCGGCTCGAAAAAGCCCGTGACCATTACCGCCGTTTTCTGGACACCTACGGCTGGGAGCCCGGAATGGCCCACCGCCTGGCCCGGGTTTGCCGTGATTTGGACGACACCCGGGAGGCACTCGAGCTCTACCGTCGGCTCATCGAAAACGGCCGGAGTTGCACCTCCCGTGTCGATCCCGGTATCCGGTACGAATATGCCGAGATGTGTTTCGAACAGGGCGCGCAGGATACCGCCCTGCTGGAGATATACCTTGCCTTGGCCCGGGAATTGCCCAAAAGGGCGGCCCACTGCTACGCGCGGGTGGCCCGTATCTACAGCCGTCAGGGACATGCGCGCGAGGCCCGGCGCTATCGGGCGTTCGCCCGGCAGATCGAAGCCTCCCCCGCGGCCGCCGGCCGGGAGGACAACACGCCATGACCATCCGGAAGGGACTGGTGCTGGCCGGCATCGCGCTGGCCGCCATCACGGCGGCCTGCATCCTGGTCTACCAGATGCTGACCAGCGGCCGGGTCGGACCGCTGGGCCTGTTGCTGCTCGCCGCGGTGATCGCGATCATGCTGCCCATGGTTCGGGCCCTCTATTTCCCGAGCCTGGCCGACTGCCGCTCCGAACTCGAATTTCACCTCCAGCGCCAGGCCGTCTTTGCCCGCCAGCAGGCGATCGACACGCTCGGCCCTGAAATCGTCCGGCAGATCGAGACGGCATTGGAGCCCGATGAGATAACCGCGTTGATGGAAAGGGCGGCGTACCGGAAGGATGCGGATTTGGATTTTGCCCTGCAGATCATCCTGTCAGGTCTGCACGAACAGGCCGGCGACCCCGAAGCGGCCGCTGCAAGCCTCGCGGACGCCCTGCGCGGCCGGCCGCAGGATTTCATCACCCGCTTCCGCCTGGCCCGCAATCTGGAATGGCAGGGCGATCGCTCCGCCGCAATCGAGATCTATCGCGACATTCTCGCCGCTCCCGCAGGTTCGTCCCGGGCCATGCTGAAGCTGACCCGCCGGCAAATGCAGGCGCTCGAGGAAAGCTGATTCAGCCGGACAGATAAAAGCCGATCGCCCGCGAATTGGCGTCGGTGACATCCGGCGCGGCAAACTCGGTGCCCAAATCGACCCCTTCGACGCGGCGCACGACACTCTCCCTGCGAATCAGCGATTGCTGCCGGTCGTCCAGATGAAATTCCACCAGAAGGGTGTCGCCGACCCGAAGCGGCCGCCGCTCGTTGAGGCGGATGCGCAGGCCCGTGCGCGACAGGTCGAGCACGGCCATATCCCCGCGGTCCACGTGCCGGCCGTTGACCGTATGGAAAAATGTTCCACTCAGATTGACGGTCTTACGAAAAAAACGGCGCCGCTCGAGGACGACCGGAAAATGATGCCCGCAGGGGCATTTGACCCGCACGCGAGATGCCCGTGCCAGCTTCGCGTTGCCGGCCACGTCCACCGTGCGGGAACGCTCGCATTCCGGACAACCGAAGGTTGCCCGGCCTTCCCGGGTGACAAATACTTTGAATTCGCTCATCATGACACCTCTGCTTACCGGCTGGCCGGGCGCCCGCCGGCATACCGAATGGGATCGAATTTCAGGAGGAGATGTCGGTCGGCGAAAACAAGGCAGTAATTTGATCCACAACCCGACCTCGGGTCAGCTTCAGGGGCATTCGATCATCGTTGGTTATATTATCGCCCGTCTGGCGATTAACTTGACCTTCGCGCGCTTCGATCGGTCCTGGTGGGAGTCCAACCGGAAACCATGGGAGCGTCTGCGCGCGACCTTCGACAGTGTGCGCAACCGCCTTTGACGCGGAGGGTTCGAAGCCGTGCGCACAAGGCCGCTGCAGGTCCTGCATCGCGGGGGGACGCCCTCGTCCGCCGCTTTCAGGGGTGGGCGATTTCAAACGGCGGCGTGAGGACAAAGGTAGGCATGTCCTTCCAGCGCTGGCTGCAAAAGCGGGCCTGGATGTCGTAGCGCCCCGGTTCGATACCAGCGGGCAGACGCCAACGGATGAAGGCCATCTGTTCGATGTCGGTCAGGGCCAAACAGCCGTCCGCCGGCGGCACGTCGAATTGCGGCTGGAACGTGCGTGCCACCAGCACCTCCCCGGCAGGCGAATGGCGACGCAGTTCAAAATCGGCCGCGACGTCCACCGGGAAAGCGGTTATGCGGATGAACCGCAGGGTGACGACGCTTTCCGGAGGGTAGATATCGTAGTCGGTCACCAGACCGATCAGTTTGTTGTCATCCGAGATGCCGGTGCCCACCCCCGAGGTTTTCTGGTCCCAGGATCTTGCCGGACCCACATCGATGTGCACGGTTTCCCCTTGGTAATAGCCGGCGCCGCCGAATTTGAGGGTTTTGACGCGCTTCCAGATTTCCCGGGACGGTACGCCCGCCATCACGAAATCCGCGGCCATCCCGTACTGATGCAGACTGGCTTTGGCGGCCAGCCCGCCACCCTGCCGCACTTTGCGGTTGTAAACCGGGCTGCGGTAGCCCGAGGTGATCGTCAGTTTAGCGCCCGGCTTCATTGCGTCTTCGAGGTAGTCCAGGAATTCGATCAGCCGCAGCGCGAGTCGAGGACGGTCGGATCGATAGGGCGCATCAAAGACGCGGTGCAGCGATTTGAGCGCCTCGGGGTCGTAGCGTCCGTCGGGTTGACGGTAGCGGCCGCTGAAAACGGCACCATTTTTACGGCTTTCCACATGGATTTGGCCGTCGCCGGAGTGAAAAAAGCGGCTGGGGCCGGCAACATCCCCGGCGACGGCAGCGGGCAAGGCGGTTGTGATCAATACAAGTCTTGCCAGGAACACGGTCAGCCGTCGGTGGATCGGGGCTGCGGTCATGCGCCGCCCCTGCCCGTCTGAGTTTTCGACATTCAAGCGTTCGGAAACGGCCGTATCCGACTTTGAATTCATCACGCTACCCCTCGACAGGTTCCCCCGCAGGCGTATCGGGCGCAACCGTAGCCGGGTCGCCGGCGTCCGTTTTTTCGATCAGCGGGATCATCAATTTCTGCCTGACGCGCAAATCCGCCAGGTCGACGTCGGCATTGTAGTGCTTCAGCAGCCAGAGGGGAATATCGAACTTCTCCCGGCACAGGGACCAGTAGCTTTCGCCGCGCCGGACGCGGTAGGCCTCCAGTTCGTTGACCCGATAGGCCGCGAAGAAATCCTCCTGCAGGCGCTTGTGGTGTTCGTAGCGCTGCTCTTCGAAAGCCTCCCGGGTGGTGCGCCGCAGCGGTATGCGCACCTTCTGGTGCAGGTGCAGGGTGCGACCGTAGGGCAGGTCGTTGAGCCGCCGAATCGCCTGGGTGCGCACACCGGCCCACTCGGCATAATGCCCCAGGGTTTCCTCCACCTCCACGGCCAGGATGCCCACCGTCTGCCCCTTGTGTTCACTGATGCGCTCGAAGCGCAGATCGGCGGCCACGATCTCGGCGCTGGGAACCGCCGGCCCATCGGCCGCCGCGCTTGCGGCCCCATCGGGTTCGGACGGCGTCAACGGCACGACCGAAGCCAGGACGGGACGGGGCATGTCGTCGGGCTCAACGGGTGCCGCCGCGGATGCTGCCGGTTCGGGTGCCGCGGACGGCAGTGGGGATTTTTCGGCAGCGACCGGCGGCGGCCCTGGGGCCGCGGCCTGACGGGCCGCCACCAGGGTGGGCGGCTTAGGGGGTGGTTGGGGCGCTACATTCTCGCCCGGCATGGGCAGCCGCAGGGTCTGCCGGGGATAGATCGTTGCCCGGCGGTTCAAATTGTTGGCGGCAATCAGGTCGGAGAGCCTGACCCCGTGGGTGCGGGCAATCCGGCCCGCGGTGTCACCGCGCTGCACCGTGTAGAACCGGCTGGGTTTCTGGGCCGGATGATAGAGGCTCGCCGGTATGGCGGCCCACACGCTTTGGGTGCCTGGCCGTACTTTCAGGCGCAGATGATAGCCTTTGGGGACGTGCTTCTGACCGCTGATCACCGGCGGGCGCAACGCCAGATTGAGCGCCTGAAGCGATTTGGGGGGGACGCCGAAATGCCGGCAGAGGTCTTCGAAACGGGCATAGCCTTTCAAAGCCACGGTTTGGGTCGCCACGGGTTTGTCCAGGACAAGGGCGTCAAAAAATTGGTGCTTGTTGGCAGCCACCTGACGGGCGGCCAGAAACTCGGAATAAAAATTGCGCGAGGCGAACTTGAAGGTGCGGCTGCGGTAATGGCGAAAGATCTCCGGATAATCGCCGTGCTTGCGTTTGGCGCGCCCGACCCCCGCAGCACCGTGATTGTAGGCCGTGATGGCCAGCGGCCAGCTGCCCAGCCGGTCGTGGTTTTCCTTGAGAAGCCGGGCGGCCGCATGCGTCGCCCGGATGGGATCACGGCGTTCGTCGATTTCATAGCCGACGGTGATGAACCGCTTGCCGGTTGAGCGCGTGAACTGCCAGATGCCGGCGGCGCCGAACTTGCTGTAGGCCTTGGGATTGAAGGAGGACTCCACGTGCGGCAGATAAGCCAGATCCTCAGGCACGCCGTAGGCCTTGAGGATCGATCGGATTTCATCGATATAGGCCCCCGATCGAACCAGGCCGGCCCGGAAGCGGTCCTTCTGGCCGATCTGGCAGCGCACCCGACCGGCCGCGCGCTGAAACGTCTTGGCGCCGGCATCCGGGCCGAAAAGCGCCGCCACCCGCCGGGCTTCGGGATCCTGGGCCCGAGGGTCGGCGGCCAGTCGCTTCAACAGGCTTTGATAGCGCACCCGGGCACGTTTCATGCGTTGACGGTTGATCTTGCGCGCCCCGGCCATGTGGTGCGGCTTGAGCTTGATCACATCGTAAACGACGCTGAGGTTGGCGCTGTCGTGGACGACCGCCCGGGTGGTGGGATGCTCTGCGTAAATTGTTATCCAAAAGGACACATTGGGTTGAATGGCTTCATAAGCGGGAAAGTCTTCCGCGGCCGATGGCATCGCCGGCCCCACGAGGGTGCCGATCATCACCAGGGCGGCCAGCAAGGTTGTTTTTGATCGCATCATAGGGCCCTTCCTCGTCGCATGGTATGGGGTGAGACGCAAACGTTATGATGAAGCAATTACCGTACCACAGATTGCTTTTTTTGGTGATCGATATTCACCACCCGCCAATCCCCACGGCCCGATCGGTCCGTCGACGCCGCTCAGAGAAAAAACAGGCTCAGTCCGGGCCAATAAGTAATGATCAGCACCGTGATCAGCAGTACCAGCATGAAGGGGATGGTGGCCCGGTAAAGTGTGGCCACCGGTTTTTCGAAGCGATAGCTGGCAATGAACAGGTTCATGCCCACGGGCGGCGTGAAATAGCCGATCTGCATGTTCGCCAGGAAGATGATGCCCAGGTGGACGGGATTGACCCCGTAGCTCACGGCCATGGGCAGAATCAGGGGCACCATGATGACCAGGGCCGAAAAGATGTCCAGGATCGCACCCAACAGAAGCAGGAGCAGATTGAGGAGCATCAGAAAAACGATTTTTTCGGTGACATGCTGCTGGATCAGCGCAAACAGTCGGGCGGGCACCTCCGCATCGATGAGATAATTGGTGAAGGCCAGCGACACCCCCAAGATCAGTAGAATTCCCCCCACCATCACCATGGCGTCGCGCATGATGGCCGGAAGCTCCGCCAAACCGATTTCGCGGTAAATACATACCTCCACCACCATCACGTATACGGCCGTGATGACGGCGGCTTCCGAAATGGCCAGAATCCCGCTGTAAATGCCGCCGATCAGAAATAGCGGCAGCGGAATTTCCCAGATGGCCTCCCGCACGGCGGCAACGGCCGCCGTCGTGGAAAATCGTTCCACGGCGCGGGCTTTGCGGCGGTTGCGCCAGAGGCTCCAGGACGACAGCATGACGACCATCAGAAGCCCCGGGAGCAGACCGGCCCAAAACAGGTCCTCGATGGCGAAGACCGGCCCCACGCCGAGTTGTTGGGCGACCACGCCGTAGAGGATCAGCGGCACCGAGGGGGGGAAGAGCAGCCCCAGACTGCCGGACGAGGTCACCAGACCCAGGCTGAAACGCTCATGGTAGCCATCCTGGATCAGGGCCGGATAGAGCAGGGCCCCCAGTGCGACGATCGTGACCCCCGAGGCCCCGGTAAAGGCTGTGAAAAGGGCGCAGGCCACCAGCGACACGATGGCCAGCCCGCCCGGCAGCCATCCGAGGAACACCTGGGTCAGCCGCACCAGGCGCCGGGATGTCTGGCTGTGCCCCACAATGTAACCGGCCACGGAAAAAAAGGGCAGTGCCAGGAGCAGGGGCATGTCGGCCAGGCGGTAGATCTCGATGGCCACAATCGACAGATCGATCCCCTGGAGATGAAAGCCCACCATCGCCACCGCCAGAAGCACCGCGAACAATGGGGCCCCCAGACAGGCCAGAAACGCCAGTCCCAGAAAGATGAGGGCCGCCATCAATCCGCCCTCCGAAAGGTCGCGGCCAGGTGAACACAGAACTGAAGGCCGTAGCGCAGGGCGATGACCGCAAAAGCGATCGGCAGGATCGCCTCGCAGACCCAGAATGGTACGCGACCAAAAGCCAAATCACCGGCCGCATACTCACTGCGTACGAATTGCAGACTGAAATAGCTGGCCAGCGCGCAGACCACCCCGGCAAACAGCGTCGTGAGGCTAACGGCCACCCGGCGCGGGGCCGGGGCCAGAAAGCGCGTCAGCAGGTCGATGCTGATGTGCTTTTTCTCCCGGGTGGCAGCCATGGCCCCGGCCATACCCAGCCAGAGCACCATGATGCGGACCATCACGTCGCCCCACACCAGACCGGTATCCATGAGATTGCGCAACGCGATCTGGTAGAGGGCCAGCCCCATGGTGGCCATGAGCAGGATAGCGATCAGCAGGTCTTCGACCCGGTGCAGGAAATCGAGCGCCCGCTGGAGGCGCGGGCGCCCGGCGGGATTACCGGCTTTGTCGGGCCAGCCGGGCACGGTAGTCATTCAGCAGGTTTTCCAGCGTCTCGACGGCGGCCGTGCTCACATGGCCGGCATCGGCGATTTTGCGGTTAATCACTTCCGCCATCTTGTACCATTCGTCGCTGGCCGCGGGGGAGGGTTCGACGAACTGGATCCCCTGGTCTTTGAGGGCCTTCAGCGCCTTGGCGTTGTCCCGGCGGTTCATCGCATCCATGTCGCGCCAGACCGCTTCCATGACCTGGCGCACCGCGACCTGGTCGGCCGGAGCGATACGGTTGAAAGCCTTGCGGTCCACCGCCAGAACGCCGTAGACGTAGACCATCGGCAGCCGCGTGAGGTATTTCACCTGGGTGTGCCACTGCAGCACGATGGCCCCCACCGGCGAAATCGCCACCGTGTCGATCAGGCCGGTCTGCAGGCCGGTACGCACGTCGGCAATGGGCAAAGGGATCGGCTTAATGCCGAAGCCTTTCATGGCCTCCATGATCATCTTGTCATGATCCGGCACCCAGACCTTGAGATTGCGCAGGGCGTCGATGGTATCCACCGGCTGGCGGGACATCACGTAGGCAAAGCCCCCGTCGGCCAGGCCGAAGGTGATGAAGCCGTTGTCCGCCAGCCCGGCGACGATGGCGGCATCCATGCGCTGGCGCACGTGGTCGACCTCTTCGAGGGACTTGAACATCAAGGGCAGGCTGTAAATCTGCACATCGCCGTAATAGCCGGACAAGGTGCCCCCGGAGAAGGCCCCCCCGTGGAGTTGCCCCACGCGGATCTTGCGCAGGACCGACTTGTCGTTGCCCATGACGCCGCCGGGGAAAAATTTGAACCGCACGCGGTTGTCGGTGGCCTTGGCCACCCGGTCGGCCCCTTCGCGCATCTTGCGCATCCAGCTGGAGCCGTCCGGCGAAAGGGTGGCGATCTTGAGGACGACGGCCTGGGCCGGCCCCGCCATGGTCACCACCATGGCAACGATGATCAATCGGAGAAAGGTTCTGATCGGCATTTATCTGTCCTTGGTCGGTTCACTCAAATCTGTGAATATGTCGCGGTACTCAGCGGAACCTAACACGCACCGGCCGGAATGCAACCGTCACGTCACCCGCCGGCGGCATCCGACGGCATCGGCTGTGCGGCCGGCGCGCGAAGTGGGAGGCGTCCCGGTTGCCTGTTACTATCGGACGACGGTTAGCGTTTGATAAGGTCCGTGGCTGCCAGCCGCCAGTTTGGCACCGCCGGCACGGGGCTAAAAATAGTCGTCGGCCGTGGCCAGGAGTTCGCGCGCCTGCTCCTGGGCCAGCGTGTTCTGCAGGACCAGGCCGGCCGTTTCGGGGTCGGCCGCCAGAACCTCGTTGAGCAGGCGGTCGTGCAGTTTCCGATCGTAGACCATGCGGGCGTATTGCCGGGCAAAAACCACCTTGGCCATCAGGTTCTGCCCGTCGGATATCACGATCGCCCGTTCGAAATGCGCCCGGGCCACCTCGGGCTTCCCTCCCAGAGCCGGCGGCACGAGGATCGCAAAAGTCCCCAGGTAGAGGTGCACGCTGCCCTGCCGGAAATCTTCATCCAGAATGACTATACGCCGCATGACGGCTTCCACCCGGGGCAGCTGGGCCACGGCGTTTAAGTCATCGGCGTGGGCCTGAATCCAACCGGCCCAGGCGGCCGCCCAGGTGTAAAAACGCGGCACGTCCGGCGGCGTAAGCCACGCAATGCGGGCCGTGAACGCTTCGAAAGATACCTCGCGCAGTCCGCAGTCCCCGGCGTCATGGACACACAACGCCCGGGTGGCGTAGTTCATGGCTCGCCGGGCAAGCTTGCGGGCCCGGGCCGGATCTTCGACAAACGCGGCACTGTAGGTACTGTAAAGGGTGGCGGCCTGGATCAGCAGGTCTTCGTTTTCGGGATCGCGGTGCACCATCCCGTCCAGCATCAGGAGATAGGCCGGCCCACCCGCCTTGACCGTGGCCGGATCATCGTTATCGGCGATGGCCCGAGCCAGACTGTCGGCCAGGTCGCTGGTGGCGCGCGACATCAAACGGCTGCAGGCGGGTAGGGTCAGGGCGAGCAGCACCAGGCCGACAAACCAAAGCCGGCCGGATCCACCGGTCATAGGATTGCTTAAAGCTGACGGAGTCACGGCGGTCGATGGCCCTCACGGCGTCTCAGGTCATTGCGGAGGCCGGCGGCGGTGCGGTCGCGCCATGCCCCGGTTGCGCCGGCGTTCAAATTATTCTAAAGGAGAATCGGTTTCTCCGCGCTGCTGCGGCGCATTTTCAACCTAAAGCAAGTTGGCGCAAATTGCAAAAAGGAGTCCTCATGATCATCCGGCAGCTCGAAGTCGGCACCATGGATAATTTCTGCTATTTGGTCGGGTGTGCTGAAACCCGCCAAGCGATGGTGATCGACCCTGGCGGCGATATCGACAAGATATTGTCAGCGGCCCGCAGCGAAAGCCTGACCATCAAGATCATCGTCAACACGCACGGCCACGGCGACCACACGGCGGGCAGCGCGGCCCTCAAGGCCCGCACCGGCGCCCGGGTCCTGCTCCATGCCGCGGATGCCGGCGGTGTTAAGGCCGACGGCCACCTCTCCGATGGCGACCGGCTTCGGGTCGGCGCGCTCTTGGTCGAGGTGATCCACACACCCGGCCATACCCCCGGCGGGGTTTGCCTGTACGCGGGGGGACATCTTTTTACCGGCGACACCCTCTTCGTGGGTGACAGCGGCCGTACCGATCTGCCCGGCGGTGATCGCTCCACCCTGGGGGCCTCCATCCGGCGCCTGATGAAATTGCCCGAAGATACAGTGGTCTGGCCGGGGCACGATTACGGTCCCACGCCTTCATCGACCCTGGCGTGGGAGAAGCGCCATAATGTCAACGCCCGGGAATACGGCTATCACGTCGAAGACTGACACCACGGCCGATCTCCTGGAAGCGCCCGAGGCCGGTCGGCCGACGTTCAACCCTCAACACCACGGAGGCCCGCATGATAACGCCCCCCGCCACCGCCCTCGTCACCGGTGCGAGCAGCGGCATTGGTAGCGAAACGGCCGCAGGGCTGGCCCTGGCCGGCTATACCGTTCTGGCCGCCGCCCGCCGAATCGAACGTCTGAACGCGCTCGCCGCACGCCACCCGCAAATCATTCCGCATCAGGTCGATCTTTCCCGCCCGGGCGAGGTCGAAGCCTTCTGCCGGGCCATCGCCGAACGGCCGGAGCCGGTCGAAGTCCTGGTCAACAACGCCGGCTACAGCACCCGGGGGGTCGTGGAAGACGTGTCGCTGGACGACATCCGGCGCCTGTTCGAGGTCAATTTTTTCGCCCTGATCCGCGTGACCCAGGCATGCCTGCCCGGCATGCGGCGTCTGCGGCGCGGGATCATCGTCAACGTCAGCTCGATCGTGGGCAAATTCCCCTTTCCGGGCAGCGGCGTCTATGCCGCTTCCAAATACGCCGTCGAGGGCATCAGCGATGCCCTGCGCATCGAATTGGCCCCGCTGGGTATCCGCGTGGTGACCATCCGCCCGGGCGCGATCGCCACCGAGTTCAACGAAACCGCCACCCGCATCACCGGGGACGTCATGGCCCGCACCGCCGACGAATACAAGCCTTTCTACGCAGCCGCCCGCATGGCCATGGACAAAATTTTCGCGGCACGCAAGCGCACCGGCCCGGAACTGATCGCCACCCTGATTCTGAAAGCGGTGGCCGCCGAAAATCCGCAGGCCGCATACACGGCCGGCCCGCTGAGCGGAGAATTCATCGGCAAACGCACACAGCTCGACGACGACGCCTTCTTGCAATTCATGCTGGATCGCTTCGGGCTGATCTGAAAAGGCCCCGAGCGGCGCTCAGGGCCGCATTTGCGAATACCGACTCCCAGACGGCCGCCGGACGGGTGTTCAGGAAGTTTTCCAGGAATGAAAATCGGCCGAAATGCCGGCGTCGAGGGCCCGCTGAAAGTTGGCCGCTTCCGAGGGATTGAGTGTTGCGATTTGAGCCTCGGTGATCCGGAATTCGTTGAGCCATTCCTCGATCCGCCAGTGGCTGTCGGCCAAAAAGGGGGCCACGCGCTCCCGGGCTGTCTCGAAATCCGTGTCGAGCACCCAGACGTGAACGTAGGCCCCGGCCAATTCGTCGGCCTGGGGGTGATGGCGGCGGGGTGTGGCGCGAACGCGAAAAAGATAGGGCTTCAAGCGCCGTTCCTTGTGTTGGGTGATGGGATCTAATTCACCATCCTACTCTCTTGGTCGCTTTCCGTCAATTCGCGGCATGGACGACGTCACGCGCGACCATGATGCAGCGCTGACGCTCTGAGGCCCCCGCGCCCAAACAGGACGGAGATGGAAACCTTTCTTGTGGACTGGGGGCTCCCGGCGCTCCTGGCGGTCAGCTTTCTGGCGGCCACGATTTTACCGATTGCCTCCGAATGGCTGCTGGTTGCGCTGGTGGTCGAAAACGTCGATCCCGGCACCGCCGTCGTTATCGCGACCCTCGGCAACACGCTGGGCGCCGTAACGACCTGGGCGTTGGGTATCTGGGGCGGTCCTTACATCCTGAGCCGCTGGCTCGGGATCGATGCCAACGACCGCCGACGGGCCGAGCGCTGGTATGCGCGCTGGGGGAGTTGGTCACTGCTGATGGCCTGGGCTCCGGTCGTGGGCGACCCTCTGTGCCTGGTGGGCGGTCTCCTCAAAGTTCCTCTGTGGCGCTTCACCCTTCTGGTGGCGGCGGGCAAGGCCGCCCGTTACGCCGCCCTGGCCTGGGCGGCGACCAGGCTGACCGCCTGAGTTCTCACACGGTCAGCCGCCAGCAGCGGTGAATCGGCGCACGTTTGCGTCTGAAATCCTCGGGAATCGTCTGGCTCGTTATTTCGACCATTTTCCTCAATTCAAGCCCTGTCAGGCGCGGATGGAAATTCTGATGGTTGGTTGAAAAGAAGACCGTGCCCCCGGGGCGCATGACGGCAATGACGGCCTCGAGCAGCCGTGGATGGTCGCGAGAGACGTCAAATTGTTCGCCGTCCACGCGGGTGGTCGAATAGGATGGCGGGTCCACCACGGCCAGGTCGTAACGGTAGCCACCCTTGCGGGCCTTGGTCAAAAAATCGAGGGCGTGCATCTGGACGAGGGTATGGCTGCCGAGCGGAATCGCGTTGAGTTCCAGGTTCTGGCGTGCCCAGCGAATGGCGGTCTCCGCACGGTCCACCGACAGCGTCGAGCGCGCCCCGCCCTTGGCGGCATAGCAGGTAAATGCGGCCGTATAGCTGTAAAGGTTGAGAAAGTCGCAGCCCGCGGCCATTTCGCGCACCATCTGGCGTGTGTCCCGGTGGTCGGAAAAAAGCCCCGTGTCCACAAAGTCGTAGGGGTTGACGAAAAACCGCAAATCCCGCTCGTTGACGATGATCTTGCGGTCGGTGTGATCGATGCGTTCATACCGCCGCCCATCCTGCCGGCCGGCACGACGGGCCTTGAGATGCACCTTGCCGCCGGGCACACCCAGCGCCCCGGCCACGGCCCGGCCCATCATGGGCAGCCATTCGGGCACCGTCTGTTTGCGGGTGTATTCTCCGATGACCAGATGGCCGTCGTACCAGTCCACCACGGCGCGAATCTCCGGAATGTCCCAGTCGTACAGCCGGAACACCTCGATATTGCGGCGGGCGAAACGCTTGCGCAGATGTTGGAAGCGTTTGCGGACCCGGTTGGCCAGCATTTGGGCCTGCCGCTCGAATCGGTCCTGCCTTTGCGGTTGCATGGACGGTGTGGTCCTTTGAAACGTTCGGCCCGGCCTCAGCGCTCCCGGTCGAAACGGTCGACCGCAAAGCGGCTGAGATCGTAAGCCGGCCTGCGGTCGGTGAGCAGGCCGGCCAGGATTTCGCCCAGCACCGGCGCGAATTTGAAACCGTGCCCGGCCAACGCACAGATCAGAACATCCGGCTGCTCCGGAAGAGAACCCAGCCAGAAATCGCCATCGGGCGTCTGGGTGTAAAAACAGACGGCGTTTCGCGCCGGTTGCCGCACCAGACCGGGCAAACAGGTCTTCAAAAAGGCGTCGCACGCGGAACGCTCGTGCGCCGTGATCAAGGGCTGGGGCTGATCCGGATCACAGACCGCCAGGTTGTTGTGGGCGGCGACCTTCACTCCGGCACCGGGGGGCAGTTGCGGCAGGCAGTAAAACTCACGGAAACCCTGGCTTGCGGAGCCCTCCTCAGGCGGCAGCTGCCAGAAATTGACCGGCAGGACACCGTACCGGAAGTCATCGCCGGGCGGCGGATCGATCCAGTGCACAGCCACCCTTCGGGTCGAGAGCGGATTGGACACAAGCCCAAGCAGCCCGGAATTGCGGGCTCCGGCCGCCAGCAGCAATCGCGCGGCCTCATAGACGCCTCGATCCGTCGTGACCCGAATACCGTGGCGGCCGGCCTGCCAGCGCCGCACACGCTCGTTGACCTGCAGTACGGCACCGGCTCGGCGGGCCTGATCCAGCAGTGCGGCGATACAGCGTTCGGCGTGCAGGATGCCCGCCTCGGTTTCCAGCCCCGCAACCAGCCCCGGGGGGACGGACAACTGGGGCCAGCGGCGATTGACCTCGGCCGCCGTAAGAGACTCATGGGGAATTGCGTAGGCCCGGGCGCTGGCCAGGAAACCGGATACCGCCGTTCCATCCGCAGGACCGACGGTCAGATTACCTGTCGTGACAAGCAGTTCCTGGCCCGTATCCCGCTCGAGACGGCGCCACTGCTCCCAGGCCCGCAGCACCATAGGAACGTAAACCGACCCTTCCAGATAGGCCCGCCGTATGCTGCGCGACAGGCCATGGTGGCTGCCGTGGGAATGGGGCGGGGCAAACGCGTCTATGCCGCGCACAGCAACGCCCTGGCGTGCCAGCGCCAGGCAGGTGGACGCACCCGCCGTCCCCAGGCCGACCACAATGACGTCAGGGCTGGCCATCGTGCAATCTTCCTCCCATCGCAGCCGTGATCGCCGTATTCACGAAAAGAAGCGGTCGCTGCATCGGATGAGTATCATGGGGCCTTCGGGCGGGGATGTGCATATGACAGGATCCCGCACCGCCTGCTGGGGTCGTGCGGCCGGTGGTGCGGGATGGATGGCGTTTAGACACGCTGTTTGCGCCGACGCTCCCGGTGGGCCGCCTCCAGCTTCTCGGATAACGCGTCGCGAATGAACTCCTGGATGGTGATATTGCGCTTGCTGCAATAGTTGTGCACTCTCGACACCAGGCTTTGGGGAAGATCGATGCGGACATTTTGGGTATCGCCGTTTCCGTTGGCAATCTTGTCATCCATAGGGGCATCCTCCGGTAGGAGCGGCAGGGTATGGCAGCATGCACAAGAAACGGTATCGACCGAGACGCAAAGAAACCGGCGCTTGATCGTTCCGATCTCGAAGGGCAATCGACAAAAGTGTCGGTCCCCCCCGGCGTTAACGGATTCGCCGCAACTGCATTTCGGACCAGGGGGCGTTTTCCCGTCGTCTGTCCACGCTACTGCGGCAATCCGAATCCATACGCCTCTCAACTCCGGTATAGCGATTGGGATTGGTGCGGCGGCGATCGACCCCTGAACGTCTCTCTGTACCACGGCGTTTTGTTTGGGGCGTTTGCATCAAGCTTTCCCCGGTCGGCCTGGTAAACAAGACCCATTTATCGCACAAAAATTATATATTTTAGAAAATAAAGGGCTTTGCACCCGCTGTCAAACACCGGCTGGCCAGCCAAGCGCTAAAGGTGAGCGGTCGTGCCGAGGGGTGCTCGAGTCGCGTCCAACGGTGCGCCCATCCCCAAGCCTCACGGCGTGAAGAATCTCGATTGGCATCGTTGCGGCAAAGTGTTTTGGCTGGTGCGCCTGCGCCGCCCCCCCCCGAGGCCTCGAAGAGGACCGGCGGGCGATTGGCATCACGGCCTCCGGCACCGATCGGCACGACTCCCTGGTCGCCGTCAGGCGGCCAGGGCCTTTAGCAGTTCAGGCACGGTGTTCTTGGGGCTGATTTTGTACCAGGCCGAGGAAATCCGGCCTTCGGCATCCACGAGGAAAGCGGAGCGAACAACGCCCATGTAGGTCTTGCCGTACATTTTTTTCTCGCTCCAGACACCGTAGGCTTCGGCGATGTGGTGCTCGGGATCGCTTAGCAGCGGGTAACCCAACGCGTGCTTCGTATCGAAATTTTTTTGTTTACGTGGTGTGTCCGGACTGACACCGATGACCGCCACGCCGTCTGCTGCCAGCTGGGGCCGTGCGTCCCGCACAGCTTGGGCCTGGGTCGCTCAGCCCGACGTGTTGGCTTTGGGATAGAAAAAAATGAAGAGCGGACGTCCGTGAAAATCGACCAGCCGCAGCGTGTTGCCGTCCTGATCGAGAGCTTTGAAGTCCGGCGCCCTGTCGCCTTGTTTCAATGCAGACATATCTGACCTCCTTCAAGCGATCGAGGATGGGGCGCTTTTTTAGCGCCGACCGTTTCATAGAATTAAGAAGCCGGACATCGGCGTCCGGGCCGCGGAATTCAAATCGGATTTATTCCGCGCCCCCGACTTCACATCCACTCAATCCGGCCAGGGGGCCCTGATTGCGGAGCATCAGACGCACCCAGTCAAAACCAAGAAGCATCAGGTCCTCGTCCGCGCTGCGGATCGCTTCGATTCGCTTTTCCGGCAGGCGGAAACGTTTCAGAAATGAGCTTTCGAAAACGAACTGCCTGAATTTGTCCATATCGTAGCAGGCCATGAAGGCCATCCGCGCGGCCGGACTCTGAGGCCCACCAGGACCCCAGGGATTGGCCCTTAATATCGAGTCGATCGCCACCCAGTGGTCGTTGAACGCATCGAATACCGCCAGACCCTGATCGGCCGCCCAGGTCGCGACCGTCCATTCGCGCGGTTCACGGTGCCCCTGGCAATGGGCATGGCGGGCGATCCCGTAATAGGCCGTTCGCTGGCCGCCGCCGCGGCGCGCGACGGCTCGCTCCAGGGGATAGGCCCGGCAGGAATAGGGCCGATCCGAATAGACCGCGCATCCGTCTGCGGTCAAAAAGGCGCAGGACCGGTCGCTGGCCTCTGACATCTTAAGCATGACGTGGGGAAAATGGGGATTGTCGCGGACGGCCACGACGGCGTGACGCTCCAGGAATTTCCCGGAGGACAGGTCCAGGCGGCGTTTCATGCGAATGACATCGTAAGGATAAAGGTACATGTCCGCATCCCGGCAGCAGCGGGTGAAGCAGGCCACGCCGGAATGACAGTCGAAGTTGAATGCGTCGGACGGACCGAGGATACGGCCCTGGTGGCCATCCGTGAGGTGTGATGAAAGCATGGGTAAAGCACTTGTCCTGGCGTTAGAAGGCGGCCCGCCTACGGTGACGGGTAAGCATGCCACAAACTGAGCGTCTATTAGCACAGACGGACACCGGGGGAAAGCAGGCGCCCAGAACGCTACCGCTTGGGGCTAATGTCGCCGGGCTGGATATGGAGACATCAAACGACCCCTCGGTGAATCAGGAATACCTGCCAGGAGAAAACGCCCAGGAATGCGGCCAGAACAAAATAGAGCAAGACTCCGACACGGACACGAAGCGTCCTCATCACGAAACCGTTGAAGAGCAGAAGGATGATCACGCCCGCACTGGTGAGGCCGTATTTGACCAGTATAAACGCGTGCGGATCGATGCTCAGATAAAAAGCCATGATCGGATTGAGTTCGATGGCGCCGCGATGAATTAATTCGAGGGTCAGAAGCGCGTCCATGAGGCTGAACAACAGAATGAGCGCGATGATGCCAAAGTACGATTGCCCATATCGATCGAGGCAGACCATTCGCTGCCGATCTTCGTACCGCCGCCCCCGTATGCGGCGTCCTCCTGAAAAAAGAAATCCCGGGCGGGGCCCCCCCCGGCGACGACGATCAATGCCCGAGCGCCTTTCGATCCCTCCGGGCCCCAAGGCGTCTTGTTCGGCAATCCCTTTGTGCACATCTACCATGTCGTTTCCGCTCCGATACGTATCGATCCCGCCCAGCGCCGATTAAGCGGCGGCGGTGCCGTCGCACGCCGAGATCCGCCGGTTCCGAAAATAGTCTCCTGTCAGCATCCCCCACCCGGCAATGGGCAGTGCCTGATTACGGTCTGCAAGAATGATTCCGAGACCAAATATATCTGGATTTCAAGCTATTTTAGGATGATAACAAAATCAGGGAACAATGCGGTAAAGGCATTCATAACGAATCGAGTTCATAGATCTGGGTAACAACCTATCCAAAGCGCCAAAAAGCTGCGGAAAATGACAGCGCTTGGCGTACGGCGTTAAAACTCGCCGTTAAATGGTTGCTGGTTGCATCCAAACAGCGCTATTTCGTCAAATTATGCCTGTCTGGCCTGCGCTCATGACGTTTTAGGGGCTTGCCGGGGGCGGGGTCGCGAGCGGTGGACGGGTCAGGCGTTGACGGCCGCCAGCTAAAATCTTGTCCCCTGCATGCGACGCGGCCCCTGGTAAGGGAAGCGTCGCATGCCCGGAAAGCGCGCGGTTCGAAGCCGCAACGGCGGCAACATGCCATACGAATGCGGCCAGCGGGATTATCCGAGAGCACACCGGATGCTGGCGTTGTCGATGGCTTTCATGGCGATGACCGGCGGATGCCGAGGGCGAAAAAGGCCAGATGCTCCCCGCCCACCATGATTTTGCTCAACTCGGTGACGAATTCACCCCTCTGCGGGCTATCCTGCCATCGCTGCCAGTCTTCGATCGATTGCCACATGGAAACGACGACCACTTTGTGGGGATCGTCAAAATCGCTCCAGGTCTCCGATGCAATGTAACCCTGCATCCCCATTGCCTGGTAGCGCGCCCGAATGAGAATCCGGGAGGCGTCATCGATGCTTCCGGGTTTGAAATTCCGCGTAATCTGCACTTTGATCGCCATGAGGCCCTCCTTTCATGGTTGTCCCGGCGCCAAACCGGCGGCCGCGATGATGCCCGCGTCTGACAGACGTCAAACGGTCCGGGCGCTCTGGTTCCGATAGTTGGGCGATTGCGTTCAGTTTGCCTGGAAGCGGTCCGCTGGTGAACAGGTCGGGGCGATGAAGAGGGTGAGGCCGGTGAAAGAGATTTGGTCAGGTGGTAATTGACGACGGGTGATTAGTTTACAAAAAATACGACAGCGCGTCCGGGCTGTCAAAACAAGACCGGGCGCCAGGTGAGAACCGGGACGGCGCCGGGACCGAGTGGCAGTGACTTTTCGACCCAGGCCAGGGATCGCCGAAGGATCGACCTTGACGGCGGGCCGGCTTGACGATAAGAGAAAGGGCATCGAAACATGCGGTCAAGCTCGCGCTGCTGACGCCGCTGGACCTGTCGCGTTCCCTTCCCGATTCACCTCTATCGACTACTGCTTCAGCGCGGCCGTTTGATCGCTATCCCCTGTGGAACCGAACGTCTTCCGCAGGGCATGCACCCACGAACGTCATGGCCAGCGATATGACCGACCGGCTGCCCCCGAATACCGACGCGCCCGCCCCTGAGGTCGAAAACCGCCTGCCCGACCGACTGCAGGCCACACCGGCTCCCAAAACGCCGACCCGCCTTGAAGACGTCACGGGACTGGAAGAGGTCGAGACCATGCTTCGAACCGCCGCCCAGACCATCTCACCGGACCCGGATGAAATCCGCGACCGTATGGCGCGCGCCAGGAACGCGGACACGGAGGATGGCGGCCGGCAAGTGAGTTTTGGTTTGATTCTGACAGTGGTTGCGCTGGTTTTTCTGATCCTGGCCCTCGATCTGCTCCTGGGTGGCGCCTGATGCTCATGCGGCCACCAGTGCCGCCACCACGACGACTGAGTGAGAGATAATACCTGCCACTCCTCCCTCCTATCCCCCCTATTGTATTCAGCCCGTCACGATAAACGTTATTACGTGTAGTGTTATACCATTTTCGCAACGGAGGTACGCCATGCGTCCCTATGTGGGAAAACCCGATTCAATAAAAAAAATCATTTACGACTGTACACTGGCAGCGAAACATTTTACGCCATCCGCGGCGGGCGAAGACGTCGTCGACTGCATCGCGGTCGCGGTCGATGTCACCGAATCGCCGCGGATCGATGTTTACGTCTGAAAAAGTGGGAGTATATTTTTGGCGGAGCGATCTATTGAATTACGGGGCTACATGTAAGCAATCCAACGTCCAAACGACTCTGCGACATGGTGACAACATTGAATCCATTTATAGCGCTTGCCTGGCCTGTGGCGATGGTGTTTTCGCCCGAAGCCCTGGCCATGCTCGGCAATATGGCCGGTCGCTACGGTATCCTTTTTTTGATTCCGCTGGCCGGCGCGTGGCTGCTCCACGGCCTGAATATCGCGGTGGGGCCATGGTTCCAAGCGACTCCTCAGCGTGGGTTGAGCCTCGGCGCCCTTGGTGCCACATTGAGGTCCCTCATCGCCCTGCCCGCTGTGGCTGTATGTTTGGCCACGGCAACCCTGGTCACCTCCGGCTATGTATTCAACGAAGTATTCGTCTACTGGTTTCCCAACTTCGGTTTTGCCGCTTTTTTGCTGTTCGTTTTGCTGGTAGTGAACCTGGCGGGTCCTCGCACCGCCGCCGTCGTCCAAGCCCTGCTGACGACCACGGCCTTAAGCGGCCTGCTTGTTCTGGTCCTTGCGGGGCTGGTGGCCCAGCCTGCGGAGACACTGGAAGCATCGACGGCCACCGGCCGCCTCGACATGCGCAGTCTGGGCCTGGCGGCTCTGGCCTTCCTGGGTTACGATCTCATTCGATACATGGATGCTGACATCGTGCGCCGCCGCGCCCGGAACATCATGCTGGCGGCCATCGCCATTGGCGGCCTGATCGTTTGGGCCTGGAATACCACCGCCCTCGCCCATGTCTCCCCCTCGCGCCTGGCGGAAACCGGCATCCCGCACGTTCTGGCCGCCAAAGCCATCATGGGACAGAGCGGGCGTATTATCATGGGCATCGTCGTCATCGCCGGGAGTCTGGCGGCGACGAACCTGCTGCTCCAGGCGGTGACCCGGATGATGGCCGGCATGGCCCAAACCGGGAGCATGCCGACCTGGCCCGGATTTGCGCCCGCCCGGCCCTGGCTGCCGCTGTTCGCGCTGATCGGGATGAGCGGACTGCTGATGGCCCTTGGCTTTGCCGGTTCAGACTGGCTGGATATCACGCTGCGGGCTGGTTTGATTCTATGGCTAGCCGGCATAGGGTTGGAGCATTTGTCCCCCCTGGTTTCCGGCCGCGGACGAAACCGTGACAAGACCGCACGCTTTCTGGGCCGTCTCGCTCTTCTATTGGGTATGCCGACCCTGGGAATCGTGCTGATCATGACAGACCCAAACCCCGGCATGCTGGTAAGAGCATTATCTGCCCTGGTCGCCGTCGCGACCCTGCTCGCGATGTTCGGCCTGGTGGCCGCCGGGCGCCGACCCACCAGAAGACACCTCAAGGCGTCGCACTCAAAGGAAGGAGTCTTGCAATGAAACGTAACCATCGAATAGTGCTTGGATGGCTTGTGACCACACTCGTCGTGGCGGGACTGGTGATTCCGTCCGCCGTCGCCGGCGTGGGGCTTATGACCAAGGAGGAGCTCAAATCCATGCTGGACGATCCCGATCTCAAAGTGCTGGACGTCCGTGCGGGCAAGGACTGGAAATCATCGGAATTCAAAATCAAGGGGGCCACCCACGTCGAATCCGATGCCTACGGCGACTGGGTGGGAACATACCCCAAAGAAAAGAAGTACGTTCTGTACTGCGCCTGACCCAATGAAGGTACCAGTGCCGGTCTGGCACGCAAAATGATGGATGACGGCTTCACTCAGGTTTATGCCCTCAAAGGGGGCTGGCGCGAATGGTTTCGCGCCCGATTCCCCGTCGAATCCAGGTAGAACGACATGAACGCCGTGAGCGGCTTCACATCTGAAGCCGTTCGCGATCAACGTCGCGGCTGCGGTCGGTCATAAACCGTACCGCGGCCGCCGCCCGAAACCGCCTTGACTTTCTTACGCCTTCGCCCATAATGGGCCCCACCCACACTTCATCGTCGGTTTGAACCCATCCGCCGCGACAGGGAATCAGCCGTGCCGACCATCTATGATCTCAAACCACGCTTTCAAACGCTGCTACGCCCTCTTGTCGCCCGCCTTGCGGCCCGTGGTGTCACGCCCAACCAGGTGACACTGGCGGCCCTGATGCTGTCTCTGGCCACCGGGGCGTTGACGGCCCTGGGCGCACCCCACTGGCGCTGGCCCTTCCTGGCGGTGCCCGCCGTGTTGTTTGTCCGCATGGCCCTGAATGCTATCGACGGCATGCTGGCCCGGGAGCACGGGATGCAGACCCCCGAGGGCGCAATCCTGAACGAGGTGGGCGACGTCCTCTCGGATGCGGCCCTTTATCTGCCCCTGGCCCTTATTCCCGGCGTATGGGGCAGCCTGGTGGTCATCGCCGTGGTGATGGCCGTGATCAGCGAGATGACCGGGGTCGCCGCCGTTCAGATCGGGGCCCAACGCCGTTACGACGGTCCCATGGGCAAGAGCGACCGGGCATTGACCTTCGGCATCATCGGCCTGCTCGTGGGTCTGGGCTTCAAGCTTTTTCTGCTCGTCAATACCGCCTTGGCCGGGGTGCTGATCCTCCTGGGGATCACCATCAAAAACCGCGCCCGGCAGGCGCTGCAGGAGATTGCATGAGCACCACGCATATCGGCGTCGCCGTCCTCTGGTCGCTCGTCGGCCTGTTTGTCATCCTCATCACAGCCACGGCCATTTATAGTGTATTGAAAAGAACCCGGCCCGCGACGGATTTCACCGAAATCGGTCTGCGCATCCGCTCCTGGTGGGTGATGGTTTCAATCTTCACCCTGGCCATGCTTCTGAGCCGCGTGGTGTCCCTTTTCTTCTTCGCCTTCATCAGTTTCCTGGCCCTCAAGGAATACCTATCCATCATCCCCACCCGCCGGGCCGACCGGCGGGTCCTCCTGTGGGCCTACCTGGCCATCCCGCTGCAGTATTTCTGGGCCGGTGTCGAGTGGTATGGCATGTTCATCGTCTTCATCCCCGTCTACGTATTTCTTTTCCTGCCGCTTTGCATGGTCGTCGTGGGCGAAACACGGGACTTCCTGCGCTCGGCCGGCACCCTGCACTGGGGCCTGATGACAATGGTCTTCAGCATCAGCCACGTGGCCTATCTGCTGGTCCTGCCCCCGGCCGGCGATTCAGGTGCGGGTGGCGCCGGAATGCTGCTCTACCTCGTATTTTTAACCCAGTCCAACGACGTGGCCCAGTTCCTGTGGGGCAAATCCATGGGGCGGCGCAAAATCGTCCCCAGCGTCAGTCCCAACAAGACCTGGGAGGGCTTCCTGGGCGGCGTCGGCACCACCACCCTGCTGGCCGTGCTGCTGAGCGGCCTGCTGACCCCGCTCAGCCTCCCGCTGGCCTTCGTGGCAGGCCTTCTCATCAGCGCGGCCGGCTTCGTGGGCGATGTCACCATCTCGGCCGTCAAACGCGATATCGGTGTCAAGGACAGCGGCAACCTGCTGCCCGGACACGGCGGCATCATGGACCGCATCGACAGCCTGACCTATACGGCGCCGCTCTTTTTTCATTTCGTCTTCTACCTCTATTACTGAGGCGTATCATGAAATTCGTCCACCGTGTGCTGCGCTATCTCTTCTACCGCGTGATCGTCCGCCTGGTGGTTCTGATCGTCCTGGGGCTCAATGTGCGCCACCGCGAGCGCCTGCCGGCCAAGGGGCCGGCCATCGTGGTGGCCAACCACAACAGCCATCTCGATACCATGGTTCTGATCACGCTGCTGCCGGCACGCCTGCTCGACCGGATCCGTCCCGTGGCCGCGGCCGACTATTTCCTGGCCACGCCGCGCAGGGCCTGGTGGGCCCAGAACATCGTCGGCATTCTGCCCATAAAGCGCCAACGCGACCAGCCGGACGAAGACCTGCTGGCTCCCTGCTACGAGGCGCTGGAAAAAGGCCACGTCCTGATTTTCTTCCCCGAAGGCAGCCGGGGGGAACCTGAAAAGCTGACCGCGTTCAAGGGGGGGATCGCCAAACTGGCCGCACGCTTTCCCACCGTTCCGGTTACGCCGGTGCTGCTGCACGGCCTGGGCAAGGCCCTGCCCAAGGGCGAAAGGCTGCTGGTGCCGTTCTTCTGCGACGTATTCGTGGGCGAAACGCTCTACGGATCTGAAGACCGAGACGACTTTATGCAACGGCTGGAGGCCCACATGGCGACCCTGTCGCGCGAGGGGCGTTTTCCCCTATGGTCGTGAATCTGGTGGCCGGATTTTTGTTGGTTTGCGGAGGCCACCCTGTTTTTCATCGCTCCCGATGTGTGGTTGAGTCTTGCCGGCTGCCAAGGCCTGCCATTCGAAGGGACCGACGCTGACGGGCCCAGGCCTTTTCTACTCCGTCGACTTTACCGGCATGCCCGGAAGAAACCCATACAGCGCCCTGGTGTTGGCGACCACGGCCTCGACGACGGCTTCGGGCGCGAGGTCTTTGATCGTCGCAATGGCCTCGATGGCGACGGTCAGGTTGGCCGGTTCGTTGCGCTTCTGGGGATCGGGGCCCAGCACCGGGCTGTCGGTCTCCACCAGCAGGGCTTCCAGGGGCAGATGGCGGACCAGTTTCTGTTTCTGCCGGGAGCGCGTGACAGAGGGCGGGATCGAAAAATAATAGCCAGCCTCCAGCGCCGGACGGGCGGCCGTGATCTTGCCGTCAAAGGCATGCAGTTGAACGCGCCGGGCCCCCCGGGCAAGCAAAAGATCCACCGCATGCCGACCGGCCGAACGCGAGTGGACATTCAGGGGCAGATCGAGTTCGAGGGCCAGATCGATGAAGCCCGCGAAGATCTCCTTCTGGATGGCCCGCTCCTCGGCGGTTTTGATGACCCAGAAGTCCAACCCGACTTCGCCAATACCCGCCAGCACTCCCCGGTGGGAACGGATAAAATCCGCCAGCGACGCGGCCGCCGACCGATCGAGGTGTGTGGGATAGAGACCGGCGGCGGGCTTGAGCATCGGATGCTCCCGCGCCAGGGCGACGTTCTTTTCGGCATCTGCCAGGTCTTCGCCGACCGCAATCACGGCACCAATGCCGGCAGCGCCTGCTCGCCGCAGCACGGCCTTGCGGTCCGCATCGAAGGCCGTGTCGCAGATGTGCGCGTGGGTATCCGTCAAACGGGCAGTGTCCATGAGAAGTCATCGGCCTTTGGTCAGGCGTGTCCCCGCGAATTAATCGAGCTGCCCCCACGGCTCATCGCCGACTGGAGGTTTTGAGCTTCGTGGTTTGGCTGAGGGACAAGGTTTACAGATTGGTGGAATTATTTTCGCAAATCCGGGCGTTGTCAAATCCGCGCTCCTTCTGAAAGTGGTGCCGGCGTCCTTCGACATTATCGGCACGATCTTCCTTAAATGGGCTCCGCCATCTGATTCCTCAATTTGATATCGCTGGCCAGCGGCCGTTCGCAAAGCGCACTTACCTGTTAGGCACCGTCTTTATTAAGAACGGGAAGGCTTGAGCTTGCGACGTGATCGCCCCGCCCCGGCCAACCATGAAATAGCGCGGGAATCCATCAAGACCCGGTAAAGCGCCGGCACCACCACCAGGGTCAGGAGGGTCGAGGCCAGCAGCCCGGAAATCATGGCCAGAGCCAGCGGCGGCCATAGCGTGGAGGCTGAAAAAGCCAGGGGCAGCAGCCCGGCCACGGTCGTGGCCGTGGTCAACACAATCGGCCGGATCCGCCGCGCGACGGCGTCCGTCAGGGCCTGGGGAATATCGGCCCCTTGCCGGCGGCGGCTTTCGACCACCTCCAGCAATACGATCGCATTATTGACCACGATCCCGATCAGCGCGATGACCCCCAGCAGGCTCATGAATCCAAAAGGCTGCTGGCCGACGAGCAGACCCGGCACCACGCCGGCCGTCGCCAGAGGGATCGTCATCAGAATGATGGCCGTGCGCCGGAAGGAATTGAACTCGGCCAACAGGACCCCAAGGAGCACCAGCAGACCGATGGGCATGCGGCTCAGCAGGGCGCGGTTGGCCTCCCCGGAGCCTTCGGCATCGCCTCCAAAATCCAAGGCAACGCCTTGCGGAAGCCGCAATGTGGCCAAACGGCGCTCAAGGTCGGCCAGGACCCCGGAAAAAGAAGACCCTTCCGCCAGTTGGGCGGAGACCGTCACCACCCGCTGTCCGTTGCGGTGGCGTATCGCCGCCGGCTGCCATAGCGGCTCGATGTGCGCCACCTGGGCCAGAGGCACCACCTGGCCTGTGGTCGTGGGCACATCGATGGCCTCCAGGTCGGAAATGGCCATTCGTTCGCCGGCGGCCGAGCGGATCACCACGGGTATGGGATCCTCGCGCGAATAGAGCTCGCCCACCGGCGTTCCGCGCGTCCGCCCGTAGATGGCATGGCCGACATCGACGCGGCTGATGCCGTAGCGGCCGGCCACGGCGTCGTCGATGCGAAAACGCAGCGTCGGCGCGCCGGGACCCAGGTCGTGACGGATGTCCCGGGCGGCGGGCAGGGATTTGAGCCGTTGGATGACAGCGACGGCGGCCTGCTCGAGGTGCTCCAGGTGTTGACCCTGGAGACGGATTTCGATCGGCGCATCCACGGGCGGGCCCTGCTCGAGTTTACGGACCACCAGTTCGGCCTCCGGCAGCGCCGGTCCGAGCGCGGACCGGATAAAGTGCAACACCGCGTCGTTGGCGTCCGCATGCACCGTTTCCACGATCAACTGGGCGAAGTGGGGACTGAAGGGCACCCGCTGGACGTTATAGTAAAAGGCCGGTGCCCCGCGTCCGACAAAGCTGGCCACACGATGGACGGCGGTATGCCCGGCGAGGGCCTTTTCGACCGCCAGCACAGTGGCATCGGTGGCATCGATATGCGCCCCCTCGACCAGTTTCACGTCGACCAGGATCTGATTGCGATCGGCCGAGGGGAAAAACTGCCGGGGCACCTGCCGCGAGAGTGCCATCACGCCGACCAGAACCATCCCGGCCACAACCAATACGGCGACCGGTCGTTTGATGGCCAACGCCGCCGCGCCGCGACCGAGATCCGTCAGCAGCGATCGGCGCGGGGCGTGCGACGGCCGCAGGGTCATATGGGACAACAGCGGCGTCACCGCCAAAGCGTAAAGATAGCTGATTGCAAGGGTCAGCATGATGATGACCGGAATCGTGCGGGTAAAATCGGCGGTCGGCCCCTGCGAGATCAGCATGGGAATGAAGGCCGCCAGGGTGGTGAGGGTGGCGCCGGCCAGTGGCACGGCCAGTTCTTTCACGGCATCCATGGCCGCCGCCCGGGGGGATTGGCCACGGTCCAGACGCCATTGCACATTCTCGGCCACCACGATGGCGTTGTCCACCAGCATCCCCAGCGCCAGCACCAGCGCCGCGATCGAAATCTGGTGCAGCACGCCGCCGCCCCAGGCATAGAGCGCCACCGCGGTCATGGTCACCAGGGGCACCACCGAGGCCACCAACAGTCCGAGGCGTATCCCCATGGCCATGATCAGGGTGCCGGCCACGATCATCACCCCGAACAGCAAAGAACGGTTCAGCTCACTCAAACGGGTCTGGGTGCGGGCGGGTTGATAGGTGACCACCTGCACCCGGAGGGGTTCGATCGCCGGGGCGGCGTCCGCGATCGCCCGTCGCACTTCGTCACCAAAGCGCACGATGTTGATCGCCTCCCGCGGCACGACGCCCACGCCAACGGCCATGGCGCCATCGATGCGCATACGGGCACGGGCCGGCTCGCGGGGGCTCAGATGGACGCGGGCCACTTCACTGAGCGGTACGCTCTGACCGCCGGACAGGCGGATGGGCGTCTGCTGAATTTCGGCCACGGAGGCAAATTCGGACAAGGGCCGCAGGCGGATCGACTTGCCCTCCATCTGCAGCGAGCCCCCTGAAAGGATACGGCTGCGGGCCCCAAGCTGGGAGGCCAGTTGCTGGGTATTCAGGCCCAAACGCCGCGCAACATCGTCGTTCAGGGCGATGGTCACCTGTTCGCCGGGATCGGCGATGATCTCGGCCCGTTTGACCAGCGGGTGGCCCAGAAGGCGGTCTTTGAGGTGACGCGCCCCCTGCAGCAGTTCGAGGGAATCGGCACTTCCACAGACGGCCAGCACGATCGCATCCTGGTCCACCTGATTCTCGTCCAGAACCGGACGCCCGGCCCCTTCCGGGAAATCGAGACGGGCCTGCGCGAGCGCTTCGCGCACCTCGTCCCAGGCGGCATTGAAATCCCTGATGTCACCCCGCAGTTCAATCTCCAGGACGGCCATCTCGTCGAAAGCCGTGGCCTCGAAATAGCGGATTTCATGGACTTCGGCCAAGGCATCCTCAATGGGCTCCAGCACCAGCCGCTCCACCAGGGGCGCATCCGCACCGGGATAGGGCGCCACCACTTGCCCCCAGTAGGCCGGCAGCCGGGGGTCCTCCTGACGCACCATGGTCAACCACATGGCAACGCCCGAAAGCGAGAGCAGGGCCGCAACCGTCAGGACCAGACGGCGGTTGTTGAAGATCCAGCCCAGCACCGTCATGGTCCCACCTCGACCCGGTCCCCGTCGGCGAGCTGGCTCTGTCCGGTCACCACGACACGGTCGCCGGCCGCAAGTGATCCGCGGACAATCACACGTGAAGCCGCCAGGGGGCCCAGGCGGACCGATCGCCGATGGACGATGCCGTCCTGATAGACGAATACGGATGGTTGGCTCGCTCCGGGGTTGACCACCGCCGCCAGCGGTACGGTCAGCACCGGAGCGGTCGACAGTTCGAACTGCACCTGGGCCGTAAGACCGGCCCGAACCCCCGGAGCGGGTGAAAGATCAATTTTGACGGGAAACAACCGCCCCTCGCTGATCGCGGCCTTGGCGACCGTGCTGATTTGGCCCGCAACGGGCGCCCGATCCGAAAACGGCAGGATCACGCTCACCACCTGCCCGACGCTAAGATGGGTCACGATCGATTCCGGCACTTCGACCTTGAGTTCCACCGGACCGTCACCGGCCAGTTCGAGGGCGGGCTGCCCGGGAGCGGTCCATTCACCGGGCTCGATGTGCAACCCGGTCACCGTGCCGCTGAAGGGCGCCGCGAGAACGGTTTCGTCCAGAAGACGCCGGGTCTCTTTCAGTCGCGCCCGGGCCGCTTCGAGCGACGAGGCCAGGGCGGCGGCCTTGGCCCCGGCCTGCTCGAGCGCCGCGGCCGTAGCCACATTGGCCGCAGCCAGTTCTTCGGCCCGTCGCAGATCGCGTCGGGACTGGTCATGACGGGCGCGGAGCTCGGCCACCTGCGCCCGGGCGGCATCCACCGCATGGCGATATTCACGGTCATCGATGCGGGCCAGTACCTGACCGGCCGCAACCGTATCGCCCTCTTCGACGGAACGAACCGTCACCCGGGCCGGCACGGCAAAAGACAACACCGCCCGGTGGCGGGCCCGCGTGACGGCGGCAAAGCGCACGTGGCGCTGCACGCGCGTCTCCTGGACCCGATCGAGAACCACGCGATAGCGCGAGACCGCCTGATCGGAGATCGGCTGACGGGAGGGCATGGCCCACAGGCCCACGGCCAGCCCCATAAAAAGCAGTCCCAGCAGGAACGATCGATAACGGCTGAACAACATGCTACCCTCCTTCAACGGAAGGGAAAGGATCCCCGGATTACAAACTGGCCGGCCAGTCAATTACTGATTGCAACAATACCGCCGGCATGAGAACCGACACCCGTTTTAACCGCGATCCGGACGAGGCAGTATACCCTCGAACAGGATCTTGACGATGGCCTCCCGATAGGCCTCGTCCAGATCACCGGGAAGGCCTTCGATTCCAAAATCGTTGATAAAATGCCCCTTATCCTGAAACCAGTGCTGACACAGCCCGATAAATACGAACAGAATGAAGCGGGCATCAATGTCCGCCCGCAATTGCCCTTCGTCCTGGGCCTGATGCATCATGGCGACGCCGTGCTCGATCAAACGCCGGTCGATGTCGAGGCAATCATCCTGATCCCGCTCCAGAAACATCCAGGCCAGAATGCGAACAATCTGGGGATTCTGGCGCAGGAAATCGAAATAAAAGGCCAGCGAGGCGCGCATGAGTTCAGGGCTGGGCCGGGCATCGCGCAACATCTCCATCTGCCGTTCCGTGTACTGGGTGAAGCGTGCGAGTTTGACTTCCCGCCAGAGCCCCTCCTTGGAGCCGAAGTAATGATGGATCAAACTCTTGGTCACGCCGGCCTGGCGGGCGATTTCACTCAGCGACGTGTTGCCGTAGCCTTTTTGTAGAAAGATATCCTCAGCGGCCGCCAGAAGGGCGGCGCGGGTGGCTTCCGGATCCCGTTGCGGTCGGTTGGGCATGACCGATCCTTTCAGGCGATGGTTTAAGTGTTAACTGGCCGGCCAGTCAACAACTTAGGTTGTCTGCCCGCGGTTGTCAAGCGGCGCTTCGACCGACAGCGGTGAAACAGATGATGCCGTTCGCCATGTTTCAAGGGCCTGCCCAAATCAATAAAGCACATCCTCGAAGGTCCCGCCGCAAACCCGCCCCTGATCGTCGACGTCAACGCCCCCCCGATGCCCCCATGCGACGGATCGCCCGGCGCCCGGCGTGTCTGATTTGACAGCCCAACCTCGCGCCTTAGGGTTAACTTGACGTCAGACGACACGCACGAATACCGTCAGCCAGGGAGGTCGCCATGCCCAGGATCGTTCGTTTCCACAGAACCGGTGACGCCGGCGTCCTACAGTTGGACGATCTACCGGCGAACGCCCCCCAAGCCGGTGAGGTGCGACTCAAAGTCGAAGCCATCGGTCTCAACCGCGCCGAAGTGCTTTTCCGCCAGGGGCTGTATCTGGAAACGCCTCAACTGCCGTCCCGCATTGGTTATGAAGCCGCCGGTGTCGTCGAAGATGTCGGCCCGGGCGTGACCCATGTCAAAATCGGTGATCGCGTGAGCACGATCCCCTCTTTCGGCATGGGCGTTCACGGGGTCTATGGCGAAAGTGCCGTCGTTCCGGCCCACGCCGTCGCCAGTTATCCCGATAATCTATCCGCCGCCGAGGGTGCGGCGATCTGGATGCAATACCTTACGGCCTACGGTGCCCTGATCGCCATCGCCGGGATGACCCGGCGCCAGACCGTGCTGATCACCGCGGCCAGCAGCAGTGTGGGCCTGGCCGCGATTCAGATCGCCAAGCACATCGGAGCCCGGGCGGTGGCCACCACGCGCGGTTCGTCCAAGAAGCCTTTTCTGCTCGAAGCGGGGGCCGATGACGTGATCGTGACCGACGAAGAGGATCTGACCGCGCGGGCGCGGGATCTGACCGGCGGAAGCGGCGCCGATATCATTTTCGACCCTGTGGCCGGGCCGTTTCTCGAAAAGCTGGCGCAGGCCGCCGCACCCGGTGCGACCATCTTCGAATACGGGGCCCTGTCTCTGGCTCCGACCCCCTATCCCCTGTTCGAGGCCCTTGGCAAAGGCCTGTCCGTTCGGGGCTACACCCTTTTCGAAATCGTCAAGCAGCCCGACATGCTGGACGCCGGAAAAAAATTTGTGCGTGAAGGTCTGCAGTCCGGCGAACTCAAGCCCGTGATCGACAGCACCTTTACCCTGGATGACATCGTCGCCGCGCATCGCCACATGGAAGCCAATCAACAAAAGGGCAAAATCGTTGTCACGGTCTGAGGCACGCATCCGTGCCGGATACGACGCCAACCGTTCGGAAGCTCAAGTTGTGTCTGGGGTCCCCGACACCACGGGGTTTCACAGCGTTAAAGCCGACGCGTCCGGGCAACCCCATCGCCGTCGCCATGGATTCGGTGTCGACAACCTGTCAGGGGGTGGAATGCTATTCGGCTTTTCGCCTGGATGGGCGTGAAGTCGGCGCTCGACGCCGATCTTTTCCGGTGCGACGCTCAGGGATGTGCGCGGCATACGAAAACTGCCGCCGATCGGTGCCCGATCGCCGTTCTTTTTGGCCTTGCGGGGGTTGAGTGGTCATTATGACTACGCAATCAAAGTTGGACGATGGGGAAAACGCAGGGCAGCTTGCGCCCTGCACCAAGGATGCACTTAAATGCGAGAGACATCTCTCGGCACGCTGTCCAGCGGCCTGTCGGGCCGTATCGGGATTATATCAGTCCGCCGAAGGCCATCGCCTCCACCAGCGCAGGCGGCATGAGTATGAACAGGATGGCTGTCGTCGACCACAGAGCCCGCATGTCGATCTCCTCTACCGTTGGAAAGCGCAACAATTTTTGAAAGGGAAGCAAAACGAATGCCACGCCCAAGCCCCCTTGACCGAATTTTAATTTTAACTATTTACAATCATTATCTATTTTAACTTTCCTGGCCGATGCTCCTTTTCCGGCGTCAGCCTTCTGAAGGCGGAATCACAACGGCTTTAGGCAAACGATTACAACCTGTTTGAGCAATCGGTTTCACACGAGGCGATCTCAATGCCATTCTCAGGCCCGGGGGATCGGCGTCCGGGTACGGCACCAAAAAGGCCGCGTCGCGTCGTCAATCCGTTCCGGTGGGTGGCGGTGTGTATCTGGCCACCACCTTTGCCAAGGCTTGAGATCGATAGGGTCTATCCAAGCAGCCGATGGTATTTGCCGATGGCGGGCATGAATGGCAGCGCCTGAACCATCAGCCAGCATCGTTCGGTGCGAATTCAGACACGTCAGGCCAGGCAGACCCTTGACGCGGTGGCGCGTTCGTCCGGGTTTAATCACTGACGGTCCTCGTCTCCGATGGACGCCGCGAATAGTCAGCATGGCATCGTCGTTGCGTGCGAGGCAACCCGAATCGGGATGCCGGGCATGATCCCTGGCAAAAAAAGCTTGAGAAGGCTGCATATATGCTGCTACAAGGCAGGTTTTTTAACGCTCATGAGATCCAGTTTCGACCCGGGCGGCTCGCCATCAAACGCCAGCTTGCAGGGCCGGCCCCAAAAAGTAACGCTCAGCCTCGAACGGTTGTTGAACGCCTATGAATGGGATCCGCCTTAAACATTTCTTTCAACGCCTGAATTTACGGCACGTAGGCGTTTGCGGCCAGATCCTCGGGGCCATACTGTATATCGCCCTACCGTACCTCCGGCGGATTACCTACCGCAACCTGCGTCTCGTTTATCCGCGTTGGCCGTCGGAGCGGGTCCATGGATTTGCCCGTCGCGTATTTCGTCACTTTGGTATGACGTTGATCGAGGCGGCCCACATGGCCTGCCTGCCGCCCGAGAAATGCCTTGAGCGCATTGACATCAAGGGTGATCACCATATCACCGCGGCCACCGCGAAGGGCCAAAGCCTGATCATCATATCAGCCCATCTGGGCAGTTGGGAAACCGCCCTGCAGGTCTATCCCCTTGTTTTCAAGCGCCCCCTGTTGTGTGTGGCCAAGGTTCTCGGTTTCGGAAGGGTCGATCGCTTGGTGATCCGCTCCCGGACCCGTTTTGGCAATTTGATGATCCCCAAGAAGCGTGCTTTCGATAAAATGCTCAAATGCCTCCGCCACGGCGGAAGCGTGGGGCTCATGATGGACTTGAATCGCCAGAAGCAAGCCGTGGATGTCCGTTTCATGGGCCACCGTGCAAGCGCCTCCCTGGGCGCCGCCATGCTCGCGATGCGCAGCAACAGCCCGGTTTTTCTTGCGACCTGCATCCGCGCGCCGAACGGGCGGCTGAAAATGCAGATCACGCCTGCCATCGAGATGCGGCGCACGTCGGATTTACGTGCGGATCTGCAGGAAAACACCCAGCGCATCACGGCCACCATCGAAGAGGCTGTTTGCCGCCACCCGGAGCAATGGTTTTGGATGCAGAAGCGCTGGGAAACCTATCATGACGGTTTGTACGCGCGTGCCTCCGCATGGAATCCGGGCAAGCTGAAAAAGAAGTTGAAGAAACAACAGATGCCTCACGCGATCAGGAAGCTATTGGAATAGCCGCCCTGAAACCATGATGCCACGTCGGACCGCAGCGGAACGGATCAATCCCATCGAAGTGAGGTTGTTGGCGACGTGTCGATGCATCGCCGGCATCTTCCTGTTCCGCATGTTCGAGAATGCATGCAACGCCCAAGTCCGTGACCTACAGGCCCCACAAAGAAGGTCCTTTACCTGCCCTTAAATCCGCATTCGCCCCTTGTTGGCCTGCGTCTCTCAACTGCCAATCGTTGAGTTGAATGACATTTGAACCAACAAGGAGAATCATCATGGAAAACAATAGAACACAGGACGACTGGGATGACGATAATGAAGGTCACGTGGATACCTGTCGCTTCAATCACGCATGCGAAAACCCCGATACAAACCTGTGGTGCGACCTGGCATTGATGTTGCCGGATAGAAAGGGTGAGTTGATTCGTGATCGGAACGGCGACAACGCTTGCACTGCGCGGCTTTTATTTAAACAGCGGTACTCACGAATTTCAGGCCACGTGCAAGATCTGATGTAAGGCAGAGAATCGCGTCAAAAGGCAACCAAACCCACTGAAACAATCCTTCTCATTTGGTACTGCCTGAATGAAGTGCACATCGGCAGAGCCTTTCGAGGCTCTGTCTTTGGTGATTCAATGGGCTGTTGGGCTTGCGCGGCGACGTGCCGCTTTGCGGTGCTTGCCATGAAAGGGCGATGAGGCCAACCAAAAAACAACCCCCGGGCAAAACCAAACCAGGGGGTTGTCGTGTAATCGTGGTGGCGATGCAGGGAATTGAACCCCGGACACTGCGGATATGAGCCGCATGCTCTGACCAACTGAGCTACATCGCCAGTAATGTGTCGTCGCTGAACGCGAAGCGTCGAACCAGCCGTCGAAAATAAAAGCAGCTACCTATCAGTTTCCCCCGTCGCCGTCAAGCCGAAATCTATTTCGATTAAGGCTTAACGGCCGGCAGCGAGCCGGAGATCTCCACGGCGTATTCCTGCAATTCGACGTCCTCGGGAAGACCGGCAAATATGATCGTGAAGGGTATCTCTTTGCCCGGTGCCACCTTGACGTTGACGTTGTTCGCCCCGTTGCGGTTACTCAGCAGTTTCTGCAAATCGGCCAGCGGCATGTTTTCCAGGTCTTCGCGACTGGGCATATTTCCGCAGTAGGCCTGCGCCGAACGCTTGAAATTACGTCCGTCGGCAAATACCTGACCCGTCACCCGAATGAAGCTGCGCGGTTCCGCATACTCGTTTTTGACCCGCCCCTGGATGATGTACAACCGGCCATCGCTTTGGTTGTCAACCCAACTCCCCTTGAGGGCCGTCTCGACGGGGACAATTGCTTCAGGCGCTTGCTTGACCCCCAGCCACTTGCTGACGAACGGGATTTCCGGCAGGTCGGAGAGTTTGAATTTGGAGACGTCGAAACCCGTCGTGGTGTAGCCGAAATAACCGGCCGCACCCACCAAGATAAGCAGCAGCAGGAAAACCAGCGACTTGCTTGTCTTTTTCTTCTTGGGCATCGGCGACGGTTTGATGGGTTTGGTCTCGGCCGGCGGGATGTCCATGGTCTGGGTATCGGCCGCCGCCATCTCATCCATCAACTCCTGGGTGAGATCTCGCGAGCCGACCGCGCCCGCTGCGGTCGCCGCGGCCGCGGCGACCGGCGCCGCCTCCTCGGATGCGTCGTCCGCGACGATATCCAGATCGAAATCTTCGCCGTCATCCTCCAGAAGATCCAGGTCGATTTCTTCGCCGTGGTCGGCGTCATCTTCGATGATGTCGAGGTCAAGCTCGGCCTTTCCATCCTCGTCCAGAATCTCGAATTCGAGGTCTTCCTGCATTTCGACTTTTTCAGGGGCGGGTGTATCGCCCATC
>JAAUYG010078394.1_pt1 | contig 35944 bp, 32 predicted proteins | sample 7278091 | NCBI WGS metagenome assembly JAAUYG01 (sample SAMN14350201, study PRJNA611818) | marine sediment metagenome | isolation source: surface marine sediment (0.6m) | place: French Polynesia: Moorea | collected 2018-08 | reverse complement strand
GTGCCGAACAACGGTTAGTCGGCAATGAATTTGGACTACAGGAAGTTCACTTACAGGTACTTTTGTATCTTTCTCAGTGCAACCGTTATAGTAATACTCCATTAGGTGTGAGCGATTATCTCAATGCTACTAAAGGCACTATTTCTCAATCTCTCAAGGTCTTGGAGAAAAAAGGTTACATCGTTAAAGAAGCTGATGTTAACGATCGACGGGTAGTCCACTTGATTTTGACGACTCAAGGTCAAAAATTACTCCAGCAAGTTGTTCCTCCACCTCTATTTACCAATGCAGTCAAAGAACTTTCAGATAAACAAGTTAAATCTTTAGAAACACAACTCTCTCTGTTATTGAGTAAGCTGCAAAAGACTAATCGATCGCGTAGTTTTGGTGTTTGTCATACTTGTCGATTTTTTTTACGAGAAGAAGATGGCTTTCGCTGTGGCTTAACTCAAGAATCTCTCAGTCATGATGATAGCTTGAGTATTTGCCGCGAACATGAGTAAATCAAATCTATATTTTCTGCTATACATTTCACCAAAAATGTTCAGGCTCCTTAATGTGGGCTGCATACGCAGATGATGAAGGAGTCGGAGTAATCTCGCTTCGCGAGGAAGGCAGAGGGCAGCCCTCAAGGATTCCCTTCTGCCTTCTCAATAGATTTCAGTCCGCTACAGCTAACTAAACCGTTTACTTTAGTCTATCGAACGCCTGGTGAATTTGTGCTTCAGTCACTGCACCAAACCCTAAGATAATATAGCTTTTACTTTCTTGTATGTTGCGATTGTCAAAGCCACCGCTAGAAGCGCGATCGTACCCTCGCCAGTCGCTACAACGGTTCACAGACACGCAACGCGCTGGCTCGCAATACTCAAAACCAGAAAAAATTTTTACACCCCTATCTAACCATTCTGGAATTATCTGTGCTGCATTTTGTTTGGGCGGTAATTGAATCCAAAACTGCAAACCGCCACCAGGTAAACGCCATTGCCAATCAGGAAAATCGCGTCGTAAGTAATCAGCAATGAGATTGCGTTTTTTACGATGCCGAACTCGCATACGACGCAAGTGTCGATCTACTACTCCAGAGTTTAACAATTCTGCCAACCACAACTGAAGAACTATACTGGTTCCCCCCTCTATTTGCCAACGTAAATTAATTAGTTCTTGAATAATAGCTGGATGAGCCACAATATATCCCACGCGCAATCCGTTAAACAACACCTTAGAAAAAGTTCCCATGTAGATTACTCGTTCTGTAGGATCGATCGCTTTGAACGCAGGTAGTGGATGGCGATCGAAATAAAACTCCGAATCATAATCATCTTCTACGATTAGCGCATCGTTTTGTTCGGCTAATTGCAGCAACTTAGCACGTCTTTCGGGTGAAAGTGTAACCCCTTGAGGAAAGTGATGTTCTGGCATAATGTAATGTAAACTAGCTTTTTGAGCGTCGCTGGTCAGACAAATGCCTTCTGAATCAACAGGACAAGGTAGTCCTACTATTCCTCGGTTGGTAAAGTTTTGAGGAATTGCCAGGTATCCTGGAACGCCATAGCTAATGCTCCTAGCATGAGGAGATAACAATTTTGCTAAGAGAAAGGAGGATTGCAGCGAACCATTAGTAATAAATACTTGCTCTGGTGTTGCTTGTATACCTCGGTTGGGTAAAACCACTCGACAAATTGCTTCTAGTAAAGTGGGATGACCGTTACTGCGTTCGTATTCTGAAAAACGAGTTGATGCGGTGTGCATAACCTCACGAAATGCTTGTCCCATAGCTTTGAGAGGCAAACAATCTGTCTGAGCTAAACTAGGCTCAAAAGAAATGATGGACTTCTCTTTACTCTGTGAAATTACAGGACTAATTTGAGTGCAATTTGAGCTTTCTAAAGATAACCATTTGGGTAATGTCTGCTTTTTCTGACTCGGTGCATTTGCTTCAATCTTGCCAATATCAACAACCACTGTGCCCTGTCCGACTCTACTGATGCAATAACCCTGGGCGCATAACTCTTCATAGGCACTTACTACCGTATAACGAGAAATTCCTAGTTCCAGTGCTAGCTGACGACTGGGCGTTAGCTGCATTCCCGCAGTTAGTTCCCCTGCTAAAATGCTCTCGCGAATTTGTTCGAGGATTTGCAGGTAATAAGGGCGATGAGCATGACGATGGTCGAGCTGTAGATGCAACATAATTGGTATGCAAAATAAATTTTAAATTGGCTCGTTACATCCATCCAATTTTTTTCTAGGATTATATCATCATCAACGACAGTAATTGAAATCAATTGGTGTTAAAAGCTTTCTACAGATATTAATCACGAAAAGGAGTCAATGGTATGGTCAATGTAGAACGGCAAAGAATAGAAAAGATCGAGGAAAACTTTTCTGAGGAACTGTTTTTTCAAATTCGAGATAAGTCCTTTGAGGCAGTGCGGCGTATTGCTGAGGGGATTGAGATTGGGATGTTAGAAGAAGAAGCTAATCAGATGGCGATCGCTACTTTGCAAGCAATGGGAACTCGTCAGGGGTGGCATAAACCTTATGTTCGCTTTGGCTCTAATACTATTAAAACCTTTGGTGCAGAATCTGAACCTGGAATTCGCCTGGGAGAAGATGATATTTATTTTATTGATATTGGACCAGTCTGGGAAAAATATGAAGGAGATGCAGGAGAGACATTTGTAACTGGCAATAATCCAGAGATGAAACGCTGCTCCCAAGATGTCAAACGCATATTCAAGAAAGTATCAGATAAATGGAAGCTAGAAAAGTGTAGTGGTGAACTATTATATCAGTTTGCCGAACAAACGGCGCGTCAGATGGGCTGGGTGCTGAACCTCGATCTTAGCGGTCATCGTCTGGGTGATTTTCCTCACGATGTTCATTATGACGGTTCTTTAGCTGCTATCCCCTTTTGCCCTTCGCCCAAACTGTGGGTACTAGAAATTCAAATTCGTCATCCAGAGAAGCCGTTTGGCGCATTTTTTGAAGATTTGCTTCTGTAAATAACTACACATTAACCAAAAACTTAACAAGAATGTGAGTTCGACGAGTCCAAAATTGACTAGTTTTGAGAGAAGGAATAGGCAATTGGGAATCATCGAACAGCTTATTCTTTCGTTTCTATTAATGAAGAATTAAACCTCGAATAAAATCTGTCGAACTCACGTAATCTTAACTATATCTGGATTCAGAAACATCAAAATCTAGTTGGTAATCGGTGTTGCTTTTTCTACTGTACCGTTGTTCAAGCCCATAGTAAAGTTCAGCGGTATATCAGGATACGCTTTAACTACCTGTCGATATACAGAATAATTCGTCGGTAAATTGACTCTTTCGCCATCCTTGTCATATTTGACTCGATATTCCACCTCACGCAACAATTGAGGTTTGCCAAATTTTTCGTAAGGCTTTTTTTTGCCCGCTTCTATTTCGTCAATGGTAGGTTTGGGAGGATTTTTGGGCCACCAAATACCTTTATTATCTTGAAAAACCGCCTCTTCGGGCTTTTGCCCATTGACGTTCTCCAATGAAGCTGATTCAAATGTTTCGTATCGTCCTCGTTTATCTTCTAAAGGATCATTAGTATAGTTAACTCTCCAGGTAAGGGTAGTTGTAGCAGTTGCTTCATATTGTTTTGCTTGTTGTGAGCCACAGCCATTTAGGATAACTGCCAAACTCAGACTTGCTGAAGCGAAGAAAATTCTACTAAATTGTCGTCCAGAAAAGAGCCTAAAATGCTTTACCATAAGTATTTTTTCTAAAAATATGTATCAGTATTATCTCGTGTTAATTATCTAGTTTAAAAGTTTGACAAAAGTTGAAAGTATGTGAATATATGTAAAGAACAAAAACACTTGAGCTTTAAGAACCTACAAGATAAGTATATATAATGATGTTGAGGAGTTTACTACTAGGGTTATTAATAGCAGGAATAACGCCAATCAATCTTGCTGATGCTGTTGTTCCCAGCAGTCAAAAGAAATTTATTTCCTCAAGCCAATCATCAACTACTAGTATAAAATTTGCCAGTTCTTGTATTGCATCTGGGTCATCAGCAAATTGTCTGTCTCCCGCAATTTATAATAAGGAAGAAATTAATCCAGATTTATGGTTACAAGATATGGCAAATATCTTGTTGGCAAGCACAATGCTTCCAGTATGTTTACAGAATTCCTCATTTAGTAAGATAACAAACCCAAGGTGTTTTGTTTCCTGGAAAAAATTATTTCACTTAGAGCCTGAAAATACACAATCTTTTCCGTCTGGGCCACTGGGATCTAACTATAATCATCCCCACAATTCTTCTCAATCAACACAGCCTGAATCTGCACCACAAAAATTCCCCAAACTCTCTCGTAGTAGTCTAATTGTCTCTTTCCCCCAGGAGAACAGTTCTTTTGTCCCCAAAAAAACTAAGCTGGCTAACCCTGCACCAAAAACCAAAAGAATTGCTAGTCCTTTTGGTTGGCGCAGAAGACCCTATAGTAATCAGTTACAGTTTCATGAAGGTATTGATTATGGTGCGCCTCTAGGATCTCCTGTAGTAGCTGTGGGTAATGGAATCGTGACTGAAATTGTTTCTGGCTGTCTCGACTTTGGTAATCTTGCTTGTGGAGGACAATTAGGCAACTGGATTGAAATAGATCATGGCAATGGTGCGATCGCTACATACGGTCATTTAAAATATAGTTCGATTACCGTGAAAGAAGGGATGAAAGTCTGGAAAAATCAATTAATAGCTCAAGTAGGTAGCTCTGGTTGGTCAACAGGAGCGCATCTAGATTTTCGGCTTAAGATTAATGGGAAAAATGAAGATCCCACCAAATATGTAAATAGTGATACAGAATAAATGATCTAGTTAAGAAAGACAAGAGGCAACCAAGAATGTTTAGAATAATTATTCTTAGGTTTACACTTAGCTAGTTAACAGCGATTTATCCAAAAAATGCCCCTCAAACACAATTACAATAATTAATCAGACTGATAGCTACTACTATTAGTGTTTTATGATAATTTTTGTTAGGCTATAACACTGTATATAGCGTTTAACTTTAAATTTAAATTTAATTTTTTATGACTTCATTTTTATCTCAGCCTTCAAGCATAATGTCTGCTAATCCCATTTTTAATCCTGGTGGAGATGACAAAGTTGAAAATCGCTCAATTTGGTTTGGTAATACAACCAATCTAATGCAGTTAAACGATGTTCGTTATTCTTGGGCAATTGGGTTATATCAACAGATGCGAGAGAACTTTTGGATTCCTCAGAAACTAGATCTAACTCAAGATGTAACTGACTACTGGAATTTAACTACACAAGAGCGTCGTGCTTATGATGGCATTCTGAGTTATTTAACTTTTTTAGATTCAGTCCAAACCTGTAATATTCCTCACATCAAAAGCTGTGTGACTGCGCCAGAAGTAAGCGTCTGTATGGCAGAGCAAATTTCTCAGGAGGGAATGCACAATCAGAGCTACCAATATATTATTGAAACTGTCATACCAGGCGATCGCCGTAGTACAGTTTATGATTTTTGGCGTACAGATAAGGTTCTGGCAGATCGTTGTCAATTTATTGCCTCAATCTATCAAAAATATGTAGATAATCCTACTCCCGAAAATTATTTTGTTTCTTTGCTGGCAGATTATCTCTTAGAAGGAATTTATTTCTACAACGGTTTTATCTACTTTTACAACTTGGCTTCACGGATGCTGATGCCTGGTAGTGCCGATATTTTTAAGATGATCAACCGCGACGAATTAAGTCATGTGAGGCTTTACCAAAAACTACTACCAGAGGCGATGCAACTATTCCCTCATTCTGTAGAACAAGTCTATGAAATGTTTGATACTGCGGTAGAACATGAATGCCGTTGGACAAACCATATTGTAGGAGACAGTGTTTTAGGCATTACCGAAGCCAGCACGGCACAATATACTAAATACCTGGCTAATATGCGTTTACGCTCAATTGGTTTAGAAGCACTTTACCCTGAAGATCAATACAAGAAAAGTCCCTATAAACACCTAGAAAAATTTTCTGATACTAAAAAAGGTGGTCATACTAAAGCTAATTTCTTCGAGGCGGGAGTAACTAGCTATGTCATGTCTTCTGGGGTTAGTGGTTGGGATGAGATTTAGCTAATCACATATCTAATCACATAAATTTTCAATTGTCAGTTTTGAGCAGCTCGATTGTGCTTAGCGCATCGTTAAAGTAACATTGAGCCCTCTCTTTTTTTATTTACGTTGCGTTAGGGACTTGATGAAATAGCTTTTTGAACTCTAAAATTCTTATTCTAATCTTGAAAGTAATTATCAAGTGATTTCTTAAAAAATAAAGATTAGGTAAAATCAAAGAGAATGCTTTGAAGATTTAGTAAATCCATAGTGTAAACACTGTTTTTTTTGTACTGTGGAGTTAACACAATTATTGCAAAGTTATTTTGCTAATCTCCAAGTATGCATTTTTACCTACCGCCAAATTAAGGTGTCAGTAGATTAACTTAAGTAAAAATATATTTATCTAGTATTTCAGATTACTAATGTTCAAGCTATTTAAGAATCTTCTTCCTGCTGATGAATCTGAAACTAAATCTGATTCCATAGCAACTCCGTTTTTTACAGCACCTGATTCTTGGGAGGCACAAGTCGCTCAGGCTGATACCCTTTGGGAAGAAGGTAAACATAGTGAGGCTTTGGCAATTTATCGTCTTGCAATCAGAAAAAACCCCAGATCGCTGGCAATTCAGCAGCGTTTGGCAGAACGTTTAAAACAGCAGGGAGATTTAGCAGCAGCTTATGAAAGAGTAGCAGCTGGTTTAAAAAATCAAGGCAACATAGAACAAGCTGCTAATTATTACCGTCAAGCAATTAATATCAAAGCTTTGACGGGAAACACCAAAGAGCAATTACTCAGATCTAGTATTTCTAAAAACAACAAATCCCCCATACCAATAGCGCGTCTGAAAGATGCAGCATTTTCTTTCCAACCTCTAACCAATCCTAGTTCAGCGTTAATAAAAACAGCTCTGCAAACTTCTGATTCTTCCCATTTTGAGGTAGAAGCTGATAAAAGATATACTCCTTCATTTACTAGAAATCTCAAAACAGTCAATCCTGAGCAATCCATGGGAATTGATTGGGAAACAGCACAAGTGTATCTGCAAAAAGCCTTAGATCACTTGGAAAAGCAAGAGTGGGAGCAGTCAGCGATCGCCTGCAAGCAAGCCACACAAATTTTACCAAACATGGCAGAAGCTTACAAAATCTGGGGAAATGCTCTACAGCGAATGGGAAAAACAGCAGAAGCGATGTTTTGTTATGCCGAAGCAGTAGAAATTAAACCTAATTTGGCGGAAGTATATTCGGGAATTGCTTATATTTATGCCCAACAACAGAAATGGCAACAAGCAATTAAACATTACCAAAAAGCAATCATCATCAAACCTAGTGCTAAAGTATATCGTAGTTTAGCTAATATTTGGCAACAGTTAGGTGAACCTCAAAAAGCTCAATTAAATATTCAGAAGGCGATGGAGTTAGAATCATCTTCAACATCACCACCCACCAATGACAATGCTCAAAAAGAGCTAGAGTCGGCTACTCTTGATACATTTAATTACTCTGACTCGGGTCATTCTGTTACAGCATACCGCCGCATAGCCCAAAAATTGGAGCAACAAGAGAAATGGCAACTAGCGGCAAAATACTATCGCCAAGCCTTAGATACTAGTCTGACTCAACCATCACTTCCTCCTTCAGAAATTACGGACAACGAATCAATCAAGTTAGATCTTCCTGAACAACTTCCTGAACAACTTTCTGAACAACTTTACGAACAGCTTCCTGAACTTGCTGATAACGACTCCGAGCAGACAGAACCTAAAACTCAGGAAAGCCAACTAAATAAAGCAATCAGACGTTATCGTAAGCAGACAAAACTACAACCTAAATCAGCCAAAATTTATACTAATCTGGGTAGTTTGTATGAAAGAAAAGGCCAATTGCAATATGCAGCCGCTTGTTATCGCAAAGCAATTGAGATCAATCCTCGATATGCCCAAGCTCATTTGAATTTAGCCATGACTTTATTAAAAGTCGGCAAACAACCAGAATTTATTAAAGAAATGCAGTTAGCTTTGGCTTTACAACCAAAGATAGGTTCAGCAATTGAGCGTTTTTACTTGGGAAATGCTTTAATCAACCAAGGTCAACAGCAACAAGCTATTAGTTGTTACTATAAAGCAATCGTCTTAGATCCTCGATTTATTCACGCATATCATCGTCTGAGTAAAGTCTTCAGCCAACAAGGAAAACATAACGAAGCGATCAAATTTTTAGAACAGGGGATTAATCATAATCCAGAAGATGCAGAATCCTATTATTTATTAGGTCAACAATTCGAAATTCAACAGAAATGGGACAGTGCTGTAAAAGCATATAGCAAACTGCTTCAATTAGAGCCGCAATTCCCTGAGGCATCACAAAAACTAAATCATGCTTTGGCAGAAAAATTAACATTTAACCAGAAGTTAAATAATAAATCATCTAGCCACAATGCCAACTAAAAAACTAAGAGAGTGTTTGTAAACCAAAAATTAAACTGCATATGTATTAGGACTTGGGTGCTTGGGGACTTGGGGACTTGGGGAGTTTAATTCCTGCGCTTCTCTACTTCCCTGCTTCCCTACTTTTTGGTTTTTAAGATTTACTTGACAAACAGTTTCTAAAAACAAGGCGATAAACAAGTTGATTGCCTTAGTTACCTCTGTTTGCTAGATTGCTTCTTCTCGATCATCTATTTTCCTCCTATTTAATTTTTTGAGATGTTTGTTGGAGAAAAAATTGGTTTCTTTTGTACTTATTTGCCTGCTCAAATCAATAATCTTGAACATAAAATCTCTAGCTTGATTTTTAAATCATTTCCAATAATACTTATATTCAAGCATCATATGAACATCATATCGGGAAAGATAACGATAAGCTAATAAATTAGAGAATTTTTTTTTAGCCGAAAATATGACCGATAATATTTATATGTTGACTTGGAGTTGGCTGACCGATTCGCCTTTACTCGCTGCTGCGACAGAAACCGCTACAGAATCTAATGCTGAAAAAGGTACTTTAGTACTAGCAGGAGTTTTACTTAGTTTAGTTATAATTTACTTTGCCAGTAAGTTAGGGGGAGAAATTTGTTCCCGTATCAATTTACCACCAGTGTTAGGAGAGTTAGTTGGAGGGGTGTTGATTGGTATTTCTGCATTTCGTCTCTTAGTTTTTCCTGAAAGTGGTAGTTTAGCCGAAGATTCTTTAATCATCACCTTCCTACAAAATACCGCAGGGTTAGCCCCAGAATCAGCCCCATCGGTGTTTGCTGCTCAAAGTGAGGTGATTACCGTATTGTCGGAGTTAGGAGTAATAATTCTCTTATTTGAAATTGGTCTAGAGTCCGATCTCAAAGAATTAATTCGGGTTGGACCAATCGCTGCGGTTGTGGCAGTAGTAGGGGTAGTTGCCCCGTTTATTGCAGGGACAGTGGGGTTAATTTATATTTTCAATACTCCTGTAGTTCCTGCAATTTTTGCGGGTGCTGCTTTGACTGCTACCAGTATTGGAATTACCGCTAAGGTATTAGCCGAATTAGGAGAGCTTAGTTCAGAAGAAGGTCAAATTATTATTGGTGCAGCAGTACTAGATGATATTTTGGGTATTGTAGTTTTAGCAGTGGTAGCTAGCCTAGTTAAAAATGGAGAAATTCAGGTTAGCAATATTATTTATCTTGTAATTAGTGCTGGGGTGTTTCTGATTGGTTCAATTTTATTAGGTCGCTTGGTTAGCCCTTTGTTCGTAGGATTAGTTAATGAAATGAAAACACGGGGCGAAGTCTTGCTAACTGGTTTAGTATTTGCCTTTTCTCTGTCTTATATTGCTACGGCAATTCATTTAGAGGGAATTCTAGGCGCGTTTGCTGCGGGGCTAATCTTAGCAGAAACTGACAAAAGGAAAGAATTAGAAGAACAGGTAATTCCTCTTGCCGATTTTTTCGTTCCCCTATTTTTTGTCTGTGTTGGCGCTCAAACAGACTTGAGTGTACTCAATCCTGCCGTACCTTCTAACCGTGAAGGATTAATTATTGCCACATTTTTAATTGTTGTTGCTATCCTGGGTAAAGTAATTACGGGATTTACCGTTTTTGGCAACCCCAATTTGAATAAACTAGCAATTGGTGTGGGGATGATTCCTAGAGGAGAAGTCGGTTTAGTCTTTGCTGGCGTTGGTTCTGCTAGTGGGGCTTTATCCGAGGCGACAGAAGCAGCCATTATTGTGATGGTGATCTCGACTACTTTTATTGCACCTCCTTTATTACGCTTGGTGTTTAAAGAGAAAGAGACCATCCCTCAACAAGTGGACAAAGTTCAAGAATGACAAGATAATTAGGCGAAGCTCATAATGAAAACATCTAGAAAACATCTAACATCTATAAGTTGACTTGTGATTCGCCTACAGTATTTTATGAAACCTTATTGCTTCTATTTACGTCTCGATAGATCAAAATTCAAGAATGGGTATTATAGAGTTCTAATGGGGTTGGCTAATAATATTCTAGGGTTAGCATTACTCCTGCCAAAACAATTGAATCAAGTGCTAAATCTTGATTGGTACTTATGTTTTTATTGGAGGTGGGAGTTTCGACTAGTCACAGATAGACGGTCAGTTACCTACAGTTTGTGAGGAGCAATAATTGTGAGATTTCGCTGGCTATTATCAAGTTTTATAGGTGTTTTTCTGTTTTGTCCCCCCGCTAAAGCAGGAAAAATCATATTTTGGGAGTTTGAAGAGCAAGATAACAATCTGGTTTTTGTTACCGATGAGGGGGTACAGCCTGAAGCACAGTTACTCAGTAACCCTACTCGCTTGGTAATTGATTTACCAGGAACAACTTTAGGGAGAGAAACGGTCAAAGAAGAATACCAAGGAGCAGTTCGAGGCTTTCGGATTGGACAACCAGAGCCAGATACTTCCCGTATTGTGGTGGAATTTGCTCCTGGCTATACTATTGATTCTGATGAGATTAAATTTCGGGGAAATTCTGCTACTGATTGGACTGTAGAAATACCCCAGCCCAGAGTTTCTCGCGTTGATACAGCTAGGGATGACGACAGTGAAGCGATCGCACTAGATTTGCCTGAGGTTGAGCTGCCATCATCTTTACCAGGATTAGAAGAAGCAGAATTACCGTCTAGACCATCTTCCTCTGGTGTTGCCAGTGATGCCGTTACTAGTTCACCTCATATTAAAGCCACTAGAAATGGCTTTTTTGTTGATATTGATGGCAACAGAAAAATGAAAATTGATTCTGAGAGGAATGGCGATCGCATTGATTTTTCTTTGTCAGGTATAATTATCCCTCCTGATTTGGTAAATCAATCTGTAGCGGTAAATCAATATGGCGTTTCCACAATTGAATTTGAACAGGTTTCTGATTCGGAAGCAACAATGAGCTTGGTGGTAGCTGAAGATAGTCCTGATTGGTTAGCTACTTTTAGCCGCATTAAAGGCTTATTATTAATACCTAGAGGCAAACTACCCACCTCGACAAACATTGCTACTGATACCGAAAATTCTGAGTCGGAAGAATCAGAAGCAATAGCACCACTCAATCTTACGGAAAAAACAACAGAAGATTTGAGCCTGATTGATGCGATCGAACTGGCAGATGATGATACTCAACTACTTGTTCGTGGTGACAATGAACTTTCAGCAGTAACTTCCAGACAAAGCAACGGTATTTACCAAGTAACCATCAACAATGCTGAACTAGCAGAAGATTTTCAAGGCCCTGAATTAGAAGCTGGTAGTCCTATTTCTCAATTAAAAGTTCGTCAAGAAGACTATATAGTAGTCTTGGAAGTCACTACCAGATTAAGATATCGTTTGGGACAGCTTAGTCCTGAAGATAAGGCACTGGCTTTGCCAATCGAGGTTGGTACTTCTTTACCACCACAAAACGACGCTCCCTTATTACCCCCAGGATTTGCCAAAGCTCCTAAACAAAGACCTATTCCTGCTACTCCTCCTCCTATTCCTGCTAGCGATCGCCCTAGAATTATTATCGATCCAGGACATGGTGGAAAGGATCCAGGCACAGTTGGTATTGGTGGCTTCCGTGAAAAAGACGTAGTATTACCAATTTCTCTCGATGTAGCTGAAATTTTAAGAAAACAGGACATCGAGGTCATCATGACCAGAGATAGTGATTACTTTGTTAGTCTTGAGGGCAGGACTGACTTAGCAAATGATATGAATGCCGATTTATTTGTGAGCATTCATGCCAACGCAATTAATCTTAGTCGCCCTGATGTCAACGGTCTAGAAACTTATTATTATCAAAGTGGTCGTCGTTTAGCAGAGATAATTCATTGGAGCATTCTTAATGGAGTCAACATTGATAACCGAGGTATTCGCAGAGCGAGGTTCTATGTTCTCCGACATTCGATTGCACCCGCCGTATTGGTAGAAGTAGGTTTTTTGACTGGTGCAGTTGATGCTTCTCGGCTTAAAAATCCCGATCACCGCCGTCAAATGGCAGAAGCGATCGCCAGAGGGATTATAGAGTATATTAAACAGAATAATATCTAAGTATATTTACTGTAAGTGCGCTCCTCTTTACGAAAATTACCCATCTCTATGAGATTACTAAGAAGATAATTATTTAAAATCAAATCAATGATGAAAAAATCAAATCTGCGAATTGGCTTGTTTGATAGTGGTGTGGGAGGGATAACGGTTTTGAGAGAAGTGTATCGACAGATGCCTTCAGAATCGCTGCTATACTTCGCCGACTCTGCTCGTTTACCCTATGGCACGCGATCGCCTGAAGAAATTTTACGATTTGTTCGTGAAATATTAGACTGGATGTGCAAGCAAGACGTAAAAATGGTGATTATGGCTTGCAATACTAGTTCTGCTTTAGCCTTAGAAACGGTCAGAAAAGAATACGATATTCCTATACTAGGTGTTATTCTCTCAGGAGCTAAAGCCGCCGTCAAACAAGGCCAGCGGATTGGCGTAATAGCTACTCCAGCTACTGCCAAAAGCCATGCTTATCGTCAAGCAATTCAAGAAATCAATCATCAGACTCAGGTGTGGGAAATTCCTTGTCCTGATTTTGTTCATCTGATTGAACAAAACCAGCTTTATACGGACTATACGAACCAAGTAGCTCAAAAATATTTAAAACCACTATTACAAAAGAATATTGATACTTTAGTTTATGGCTGTACTCACTATAGACATTTAGAGAAAACAATTTGCTCTTTGTTGCCAGATTCAGTGAAAATTATCGATCCAGCAGAACATATTGTTGTTGCAGCAGAAAAAGAATTATCTTTACTAGGATTAAAAAATAATCAATTTCCTCTACCAACTCGTTTTTGTGTTAGTGGTCCTCCTCAGCAGTTTATTAATTTATCTCGTCAGTGGTTAGGTTATTATCCCCAGGTGGAACAAATTCATGCTAAAGAGCCATCAACCCAAATGATGGCTCTTAATCCTATAGATTAGGAATAGATTAGGAATGTCTAAGTACAATTAGTAGTACTTAAGGAATTTTGGTGTAATTGCTAGTTTCTTTAGTGTTGTGGGAAATAATATTTTCGCCTCGCTTGTGCATCTCAGCCATTTTAAGCAAACCGTAAATGCTCAACAGATAAACAACAGCAAGAAACAGGGTAAAAACGGGTAAATTTGCGGAATTCATCGGAGTAAGTGCTGGGGTAATTCAAGTAATTTAGTTTTTTGTTAAGGAAACGCTCAAAAACAATTATTATTCAACGAAATCTAATTGTTAACTGACACAAAAAGAAGCCAAGCAATGAGCTTGTTAGCTAGGTAGTTTTCCTTGGGACTACCTACATCACAACATCACACTAGAAACAAGGCTTTGTTTCGTCTAATCAAGCTAACTTAGCTGAATAGACATTAAGGCCAATATGTATGTATCTAAGTAAGATAATAGTGGATACAACCTTAATATTATCTAGCTACATTTTCAGCGAATTATGCAGTAAAGCAGGCTACTGAAAACACTCTATGGTTATGTTTACGAGTCTGACTCACGTTTAAAGGCAACTAAATTGCCCTTAATACTGCTAATTTTATTAGAAATACTCTATTACTAGAGTAACATAATCTATCTTGAATACTAGTAAAATCCACATTAAAACTAGGAATTCAAGCATTTGAAAAATGGTTAATAATTGGCTATTAGGCTGGCTTACCTTAAAATAAGTACAATAATATGTAAAGTTTCTTAAATAAAAATAATTGCCAGACCTGGCTTAACAATGATATTTTCAACTACTTCTTTATTGGCTCCCGTTGACAATGATCTGCAGATTCTGACAGATAATCTCAAAAAACTGATTGGCGCGCGTCATCCAATTTTGTGTGCTGCTGCCGAACACTTGTTTGAAGCTGGAGGTAAACGCATCAGACCAGCAATTGTCTTGTTGGCTTCCAGAGCTACCATGCCAGAACATAATCTAACTGAGCGTCATCGTCGTTTGGCAGAAATCACCGAAATGATTCATACTGCTAGTCTAGTTCATGATGATGTTGTAGACGAAGCAGATTTACGTCGTAATGTAGAAACAGTTAACAATCTGTTTGGCGATAAAATTGCTGTCTTGGCTGGTGATTTCCTTTTTGCTCAATCATCATGGTATTTAGCTAATTTGGATAATCTACAGGTAGTCAAGCTGCTGTCAGAGGTGATTAGAGATTTTGCTCAAGGAGAAATCGTGCAAAGTATCAATCGTTTCGATATTCATGCTTCTATAGATTCCTATTTAGATAAGACCTATTACAAAACAGCTTCTTTGATGGCTAATAGTGCCAAAGCTGCTGCTGTATTGAGCGATGCCAGTGCGGAAGTAACGGAAGACCTTTACAGTTATGGCCGCAATTTGGGATTAGCTTTTCAAATTGTGGATGACATTCTTGACTTTACGGGGTCAACCGAAGTGTTAGGTAAACCAGCAGGACTAGACTTAGCCAGCGGTAAGTTAACTTCTCCTGTATTTTATGCTCTTGAACAACAGCCTTATTTAAAGGTTTTAATTGAGAGAAAATTTTCTGAGCCAGAAGATCTAAGTAAAGCTTTAGAATTAGTTAAAAATAGTGACGGAATTGAACAGGCTCGTCAGTTAGCAAAAGATCTTGCTCTTCAGGCTGCACAAAGCCTAAGTAGCCTGGCTTCTTCAGACTCTAAAAATGCTCTCAATGAATTAACTAATTACGCTGTTAGTCGTTTATATTAGGTGCAGTTATCTTGGGTAACTAAAGTTGGTTTTGAAGTTATTAAAGGAGTTTAACTAGGTGTCATCTCAAAAACAGACTATTTTAGTCACAGGCGGTGCTGGCTATATTGGTTCTCATGCAGCATTGGCTCTGAAAAAAGCTGGTTATGAAGTAGTTATCTTAGATAATTTGTCCTATGGACATCAAGAAATAGTTGATAATGTGCTTCAGGTAAAACTGGTAATTGGTGATACGAGCGATCGCGCTTTATTAGACCAATTATTTACTACCCATAAAATTGATGCTGTGATGCACTTTGCTGCTTATATAGCTGTAGGAGAATCAGTTAAAGAGCCAGGAAAATACTATCGTAACAACGTTGCCAGTACCCTAAATCTTTTAGAAGCAATGTTGGCACATGGGATTAATAAAATTGTCTTTTCTTCTACCTGCGCTGTTTATGGGATGCCAAAGGAAATCCCCATGACCGAAAACCATCCCCATCATCCTCTCAGTCCCTATGCAGCTAGTAAGGATATGGTAGAGCAAATTTTAAGCGATTTTGATACCGCTTTTGATTTAAAATCTGTGGCATTTCGTTACTTTAATGCTTGTGGTGCAGATCCTGGGGGTTTATTAGGAGAAGATCATCAGCCAGAAACTCACCTAATTCCTTTGGCTTTGCTAACTGCTCTCAAAAAACGAAAATCTTTGTATATCTTCGGTACAGATTACGATACACCTGATGGTACTTGTGTACGTGATTATATTCACGTTAATGATTTAGCCGATGCTCACGTTTTGGGATTAGAGTATTTATTATCTGGGGGAGAATCAGAAGTATTTAATCTGGGAAATGGCAACGGTTTTTCGGTAAGAGAAGTAATTGAAACCGCCCGCGAGGTAACGGGTTTAGAAATTCCTGCGATAGAAAGCGATCGCCGTGCGGGAGATGCTCCTATTCTGGTTGGTAGTAGCGATAAAGTTCGTAAAATGCTCGGGTGGAATCCTCAATACGCCGATCTGAAAAAAATTATTAGTGATGCTTGGCAATGGCATCAAAAACGACACGGATAAGTAATGATTAATAAGTAATAAGTAACAAAGGCGCATAGTTCGCCGCATGTAGTAATAAGTAATAAGTCTTGTTGTTGCTACTTGTTTGGTTGATTATTTATAATTTGAATGGTTTTGATGCCGAATTTTTTGAGTAACAATTAATTAGGAACAAAAAAATGTTGGTCTTGTCCCAAGGCGATCGCTCGAAGGGCGGTGGTTTACCTTCGAGTGGAGGCAAAGCCAATCGCAATTTGATTTTTCTGGGCATTCTGCTGAGCTTACTAGTGTCTAGCTGTGGTGAAAATAAATATACTCAGTGCGAACAAATTTTTCAGATTGCCCGTAGTGTTACTGAAAATAGTAAAAACGTCAGCTACACTAATGACGAACAGCCAACAGAAATGAAAAGTTGGTTAAAAGCTGCCAGTGTGATGAATAAAGCTGCTAATAACATTAAGGCTTTGCACATTAATGACAGTGAATTAATTGGATACCAAAATAGATTAGTTACTATTTATCGTATTTACTCCCAAGCTACTTATGATGCAGTAAATGCTAGAGAAAGCAGAAACATTGAAGCTTTAGAAGCAGCCCGAATTGATGCTAATCAAGCAGGAGAAATACAGCAAAGTTTAATTAAAGAAATTAACGCTTATTGTTTAAACAAGTAAATATATACTAATAAACTGAATAAGTAGTTAGACAAATACAAATAACATTAAAAAATGGAATACGAGATACAGAGTAGCCAAAATGATTGTGAAGAATTGAAGCTATTAGAAGAAGGACTATGGCAATCAAATTTCCGCTTTGATATATCTAAAATGGAGAAATTTCTTGCTCCAGATTTTTTTGAGTTTGGACGTTCTGGGCGAATTTATCAAAGAGCAGATACTCTTAATGTACCTAGCCAAGAAATCCCTTGTGTCATTCCTCTGATTAATTTTAAAGTACGTTTTATAAGCTTTGACGTAGCACAAATTACTTACATAAGTATCGTAAATTATCCAGAAGGCGAAGAAAGGAGTTTAAGAAGCTCTATTTGGTCGCGTTCAGATAATAAATGGCAACTAAAGTTTCATCAAGGTACACCGTTAAAAATGGACAAATAAACACAAATAAACAATTTAGTTCTGACTTTCGCGCAGCGGCACTAGCTAGTTAACATTACTCTGACTTCTTCCCCTTCAGCAATTAATTTCTGACCCATAGGTACGATCGCCAGACCATTAGTTTGTGCCAGATTAATTAAATTACCCGAACTATGACTACCACCAGCAAGAGTAAATTCATATTCCCCATTAACTAATTGTAGTTGTCCCCAAAGATAGGTTTCTCGTTTCCCACCAGCTTTTAAATTGTAACGAGTAATAGCTTTAACAAAGCGTGGTTGATAATTATTTTGTCCTGATAGTTTTCTTAATGCGGGTTGGACAAAACGCCAGCAGCTAACTAAAGCGGAAACGGGATTACCTGGAATACCAAAATACAGACAGTTATTATCAAAGGTGGCTACTGTTAAAGGTTTACCTGGTTTTACGGCGACGCTACGGATATGCAGTGTTCCACCTAATTCTGCCAAAATGCGCTCGACATAATCATAATCACCAACGGATACTCCGCCAGTAGATAAAACAATGTCTGCTGATTCAATAGCTTGGGCGATCGCATTTTTTAAGGCTTCTGGTCGATCGCTTATGATACCTAACTTAAGGGGAATTCCCCCGTTGCTGGCAACAAAGCTAGCTAAGGCATACTGATTAGAATCAACAATTTGTCCTGGTTGCAGAGTTTGTTCAGGAGTAACTAATTCATCTCCAGTAGATAAAATTGCCACACGGGGACGACGATAAACTGATAGCTGGGTACATTGGGCTGTCGCTAACACCGCCATCTCCGTTGCACCGATGACAATACCTGCTTCTAATAATTGTTTTCCTGCTTGATAAAAAGCTCCCTTGTGTCGCACAAATTCTTGAGGATGGGGTGCGGCGAAAATCGTAACTAGATCCCCTTCTCTGGTGGTGTTTTCCTGAATTACAATGGCATTTGCCCCTGCTGGAAGCATTGCCCCAGTAAAGATACGGGCGGTTTGTCCTGGTTTTATATCTGTTTGAGGGCGATCGCCTGCGGCAATTTCCGTTATTACCTCTAAAGTAACAGGATTATCTGCACTACAGTTTTGTAAATCCTCATAACGTACCGCATAGCCATCCATTGCCGAATTATCCCAATGGGGAAAATCTAACTTACCCACAACAGATTTAGCTAATACTCTTCCATCAGCGTCATCTAAACTAACTACTTCACTATCTTTTTCAGAGTCTAAAACTTGAACTAAATTGAGAATAATTGCTTCGGCTTCGGTTACTGATAACATTGGCAAACAAATTAATAATTAATAATTGATAATTAATAATGAACAATCAATAGAATCGAATCATGTATGACGACTATCAACCTGATTATAGAAGATATCCTAAAGTCCCTATAGATAGACGAGTAGGAGCATTCGCGATCGACTTTTTAAGTGTTTGGTTTATTAGTTCTTTTTTTGCTTCTAATTTGTTGATCCAGTGGTTAGTATTTTTGCCTAGCTGGTTGATTATGCGGGTATTAATTGTCGAGAAAAATCGAGGACAAAGTCTGGGACGTTGGGCATTTGATATCAAAGTAATCGATCCACGTTTTAATCGTCTTCCCGATCTGCTGAGTTTATCTAAAAGAGAACTAATTATTGGTGTAGCATCGGCTTTGGCGATCGCTGGATTACAAATTAATGTTCGCAATGGCTTATCTATGTTGCTCTTGCTTAGTCCTCTGATGATAGATTGCTCTCTGGCATTACTAGATGAAGAAGCAAATTTAGCTTTTCATGACCGTGTTGCCCAGACTTTTATGGTACAAACAGAAAGGGGTTTTTCTCTCGATTTAAGACTAAAAAAAATATTTGGTCAAATCCAGCGTAGTATGCGAAAATAGTAAGCTGCGTGTCAATATAAGTAGACATATAAATAATCCCTAAGCAAAAATCATGGCAAGCAAAAAAGGCGTACGCATAATTGTTACTTTAGAATGCACTGAGTGTCGCAGCAACACCAATAAGCGTTCTCCAGGTGTATCTCGATACACTACCACGAAAAACCGTCGTAATACCACAGGCAGAATGGAATTAAAAAAATTCTGTACTCATTGCAACACCCACACTGTCCACAAAGAAATTAAGTAATTTCTCAACTAGATAAACTGAACAACTTACCAGAAAATCATGGCATATTATCGTAAACGTCTTTCCCCTATCAAGCCCAGTGACCCTATAGACTACAAAGATGTAGAGTTACTACGTAAATTTATTACCGAAAGAGGTAAAATCTTGCCCCGTCGCATCACAGGCTTAACTGCTCAACAACAGAGAGATTTAACAGTAGCGGTAAAAAGAGCTAGAGCGATCGCTTTATTACCTTTTGTGAATAAAGAAGGCTAGATCAAAACTATTTTTACAGTTCAATGGAGACAAATAACCAGCGAAAAGTAAACTAGAAGATATTGTTGTAAGGAAATCTCAAGTACAAAGCTGGTGGAACAAGGAAAGCTGATTGAATTCAGAGTGCAAGGAGAACGTCGTCTTGCAGTTGCCGAACGACCAGAAGGGAAAAAAGATTGGATCGTCATTGATGCAGGGGGGCAGTCACATAAAATACGCCCCCAAAGAGTCGACTATATGGTAGAAGGCATTCTCTATCAACCTTCGGAGATCGCCAGCTTTTTAGAGGAAGTAGAGTCTTATCTTGACCCAAGCAGTTTAGAAGTAGCTTGGGAAATATTAATCGAAGAAGAAAGTACCGTTACTCCGCAACAGATGGCGGAACTATTATTTTCCGCTCAAAGTCCAGCACTCTGTTATGCGGCTCATTGTCTACTTAGCCAGGACAAAATTTATTTTAAGAAAAAGGGCGATCACTATGAACCCCGTCCTATGGGACAGGTAGCAGAAATTAAGCATCAGCTAGAGGTTCAAGAGCAAAAAAATCGCCAAAAAGAAGAATTCATAACTCATATTAAACAAGCCTTAGCAGGAGAAAAGATAGAATGGAGTGATAGCGATCGCATACGCCTAGAATCTATTGAAAAACTAGCACTGGGGGCTGATAACTCTTCTAAAGTCACTCAAGAAATACTCCAGGAGGTAGGAAAAAATCTCGATTCCCAAGGTGCTTTTCAACTACTAGTGGATATAGGATGGTGGAGTAAACACGAAAATTTATTTTTACGTCGCAGTTCCTATCCCGTAAACTTCTCTAAAAAGGTACTTGATGTGGTGCAACCTCGTCTTCAATCTAATCCTATCGAAGCCGACGAAAACCGTTTAGATTTAACCCATCTCAAAGTTTGTACGATTGATGATGAAAGTACCACTGAAATTGATGATGGTCTAAGCATCGAATATCTAGATAATGGTACAGCTAAAATTTGGATTCATATTGCCGATCCCACTCGCTTGGTTGAGCCAGGTGATGAACTCGACTTAGAAGCCCGCCGTCGTAGTACGAGTCTCTATCTACCCACGGGAATGGTTTCCATGTTCCCAACTGAATTAGCAACAGGCCCCATGAGCTTGGTACAGGGTCAAGTTTGCTCGGCTCTTAGCTTTGGTGTAATTCTTGATGAGATAGGTGGGATTCAAGAGTATGAAATTCATTCTAGCTTAATTAAACCTACTTATCGTCTTACTTACGATGACGTAGATGAGATGTTGCAGCTAGGGTTACAAAATGAACCCGAAATTGCTGATTTAGCTCAACAGGCTCAGTTAAGGAGAGAGTGGCGTAAGGCACAAGGATCGATTCAAATTAAAATGCCTGAATCGATCATTAAAGTCAAAGACAACGAAGAAGTCACCATTGAATTGATCGATAGCTCTCCCTCTCGACGGTTGGTTGCCGAAATGATGATTTTAGCAGGTCAAATTGGCGGTAGATATGGAACGGAAAACAATTTACCTTTACCTTTTAGAGGGCAGCCACAGCCAGAGTTACCATCAGAAGAAGAATTACTTCAACTACCTGCAGGCCCTACTCGTTTTTGTGCATTGCGTAGCTGTATGCCTCGTAGCGAGATGAGTATGTCTCCTATTCGCCATGCTAGCTTGGGCTTAGAAAGTTACGTGCAGGTAACATCTCCTATCCGTCGCTACAGTGACTTGCTAGCACATTTTCAAATCAAAGCTCACTTAAAAGGTGGAGAGCTGCCTTTCTCTCGCGAAGAACTCCAAGAAATTGTTTACAGTGTTAGTAGCTCGTCTTATGAAGCAACACTAGTAGAGCGTCAAACCAACCGCTATTGGGGACTGGAATATCTTAGACGCAATGCTGACTGTGTTTGGGGTGTAATAGTTTTGCGTTGGCTACGGGAAGATGAAAACTTAGGTCTAATTTTGATTGAAGACTTGGGTATGGAATTACCTCATCGCTTTGATCGTTCTGTTTTTCTAGGTGAACGTCTAGAAATGCAAGTAACTCGCGCCGATCCTCAACGGGATGAAGTGCGCTTAAAAGAGGTTACAGAAGCGGAAATTCAGGCAACAACGACTTAAAAGGATGAGGAATAAAAAGAGTAATTAGCTAATAGCTAACGAATAACTGCTTCGCGATTTTAAATTTTTTAAACTCCATGACACTTTTTATATTTCTCTCCACTACCACACCAGCAAGGTTGGTGGCGTTTTGGGACTGTTCCTGGTAGGATATCGCCTTCTACATAAAACCATTGACCATTATCTTTGATAAACTTAGAACGTTCGTGGAGTTGTCGTGGTTCATTTACTTGATAAATAGCTTCAAATTCTACATAGCCGATCGCGTCATTTTTTTTACCTTTATTAGTATTAATTACGGTTAAGCCTAACCATTGAGTCTGGTTAATATTTTTAGTTAATTCAGCAAAATCCCTTTGACTTCTTCGATCCTGATGAAGTGTCGCCATTAAATAATCAATATTACCTTGACAAAAAGCTGTGTAACGCGATCGCATTAATTTTTCTGCTGTCTCTGGCTTTTTTTCCCCAGATAAATACATCCCACAACAGTACTTATATAATTTTTTATTTCCACAAGGACATAGTTCTTTGGGCATTCTACTAATGAATTGTCTAAATTAACAATTAAGATACAATTTAATTTTTTATTATTAAAAAGTTTTTAGTTTTTAGTTCTAAGGAAAGCTACTAGAAACTTAATTGAGTTTAAGACTCCACTGCAGAGACAGTATCTAAAACCAGCTAGGGTTCAAAACCCTATTTGATTGACTAATAACTAATTACCCTAAACTAATAACTTGGTTATTTTTTATTAACTTTTAGTCTGCAATAACTTTCCTAATTTATCTAATAATTGTTGTTCATTATAAGGTTTAGAAAAATAAGCAGAAGCTCCTAAATTCATAGCTAGCTTACGATGTTTTTCATTACTACGAGAAGTAAGCATAACTATGGGAAGCTCGGCAAATTCTGCTCGCTGTTTTATTTCTTCGAGAACACCATAACCATCGACTCGAGGCATTTCAATGTCACAAATAATAGCTTGCACAGATAGTCCACTAACTAGTTTGTCGATAGCTTCTTGACCATCTTTTGCCTGTTCTACTCGATAACCAGCTTTTTCTAAAGTTAAACTTAGATAGAGACGTACATTAATTGAGTCATCTACTAACAAAATAGTTTTGATAGCAGGTATATTTGGGGTTTCTGTAAAATCATCACTCTTTTGTTCATTAGCAGATTGCTCTTTTAAGCATTTTTCTATGAGTAAAACAGGATCGACCAAAGGAATAACTTTACCATCTCCCAGGACTAGGGAGCTAATAACTCCTGGAGGTAATGGAATGGGACTATCAATAGGTCTAATAGTAGATTCTTGCTCATGCCAAAAGCGACTAATTTGTAGTGCAGCAAATATTTTTTGCTCTCCGACCAATAAAGCCATAGTTTGATCGATAACAGGATTACTAGTTAAATTTGTAGTGTGATGAGAACGAGGATAAACTAAGGTTTTTTCCATTTCTACTAAGGGGATTTCTGTCTGATTCCAAAGTATATATTTGTTGTTTTCTAAAGTTTTTATCGTTTCTGATTCTAAAGGTATAAGTTCTTGAATACTATTGGCAGGAACAGCAAAAATCATACCAGCCTGTTCGATGATTGCTACTCTTAAGATGGATAAAGTAAAGGGAATTCTCAAGGTAAATTTTGTACCTTGCCCAGGGTTAGTGGTTACTTGAACATCACCACGAATTTCTTGGAGATTAGTCCTAACCACATCCATCCCTACTCCTCTGCCTGAAAGTTCTGTGACTTCTTGTGTAGTAGTAAATCCAGGCTCAAAGATAAAGTCAAGTAATTCTTGTTCTGGTATTTTTTCCACAAAACGACGAGGAATACCCATTCGGCAAACGCGATCGCGAATTTGATCGAGAGAGATCCCACTACCATCGTCGGCAAGAGTAATAACGTTGTAAGTCCCTTGGTTAGTTGCTTGTATGGTAATTGTTCCCGAGGGGTTTTTACCAGCAGCAATTCGATTTTCGGGGGATTCTATTCCGTGGTCGAAAGCATTACGTAACAAATGCATTAAAGGGTCGCCAAGAGCTTCGATAACCGAGCGGTCTAAGAGGGTGTCATCGCCGAAAACTTCGAGATTAACTTGTTTATTAAACTGGAGATTAAGATCGCGAATTGCTCGAGGAAAACGCTTGACTACTTCTGCAAAGGGTAACATTTGAGTACGAGTAACGTTACCTTGCATCGATTTGGTAGTGTAGTTTAGCTCACTAACGGCTTGATTAAGTTCTTGTAACCCTAGTTCGATGTCTTTGGTAACTTCTTGCAGTTGAACGACGGTTTCCATTTGATCTTGGCAGATTACATGAACCTCATCATAGCGATCCATTTCTAGGGTATCAAAGCGATCGCGGAGTGCTCGATCTACGACTAAATTGCGATTGGCTTTGCCACCTTGCAAAGCAAGATCGCTTCTGGTTGAGGGGGTAACTAAATTTTTTAGGAGTTGTTGCTTGTTGAAAAATCCTTCTCCAGAAGCGTGGTCATACCATTGTTTTAACTGTGTGTTGGAGCGTTCTATCTGAGACATTCGCACTCTCATTAAGGAAATAACCTTCTGAAACTGTTGTAATCTTAGATTAATAGTGTTACGGTCTAAAATTAGTTGCTCAAAAAGATTATTAAATTGTTTTAATTGTGCAACGGGAACTCTGACCATCTTGTCTACAGACAGTTCTTGCTGTGGGTATAAGGAGGGAGAAAACTCATCCTGGGTTAATTGAATTGTGCTTGGCGTTGCTTCTGTTGTATCGATGTCAAAGACTGACTCCAGCTCACTAAGGTCTAAAGAATCATCTTCTAAGGGATTTAAGCTTTGGGGAATAAAGGCTTCGGCTACTTCTTTGACTTCGTCGAAATTTGTCTCTAGCTGGTGATTAGCCTCTATCCATTCTAGGCGATCGCTCTGGGTTAGATTGATGTCAAAAGCGGACTGTAAGCCATCAAGTTCTAGGGAATCATCTTCTAAGGGATCGTAATCTGCATCTAATAAATCATCTGGCAAGATTTCTCTAGTTTCGGGTTCGACAGTAGTAGTATGACTACTTTCTACTAGGTTGTTATTTTCTAGACAAGAAGGTAATTTCTCCATGCTTCCCCGTAATACTAAAGCGTGAGATCGCCTCCAAGTTTTTAAAGCTAGATCTGCTAAGGGTTTAATCTCTGCTGAAGATAGAGTTATTGCTTGTTGTTGGATTGACTGACACAGTTGTATAAAGGGTTCGAGATTTGCCATCTTGCCAAAGGCGATTAATTCTTGGGCTGTGGTGGCGAGTTTTTCAGCTATTTCCTCAATTGCTAATGTTTTGGATTGATGTTCAAAATGATCTAAAATCTTCTCCACCCCCTCTTCAAAGATGAGTAAAGCAGGATCGATATCTTCATCTTGTGCCATCAAGATATCTTCGTCGGTATCTTTCAATTCTCCGAGATTTTGTTCTAGCTGCTCAAAAATTGTTTGGGTGCGATCGCGTTGGCGCAAGATTTCTCGCAATAGTAGAGAATTACTAATATTGGATTTATTTGATTTGGATTCTCTGGCTGCTAATCCTTGACGATTAAGCTTACTAATTTGGCGTAGACAATCAACACTTTGTAATAATAAGGTTTCTACTTCAACGTTAACTAAACTTGAAGTGTAGCGAACCCGCAAAATTTTTAAAAAATCTTCTAAACGATGGGCAACTTGACTCAAAATATTAAAGCCCATCATCGCAGCACCACCTTTAATTGAATGAGCAGAGCGCAAAACTAGATCTAATTGTTGGCGATTAATCTCAGTATCAGCTAATCCCAAGAAATTAGACTCCATCTGAGTAAAAAATTGTTCGGTCTCATTAAGAAAATTCAGGCGAATTTGTTGTTCTTTATCCATATTGCTCGAAGTTAGTAAATTGCTCTTTTTAACAATTAGTTATTAGTTATTAGTTATTAGTTATTAGTTGTTAGTTTTCTGGGTTCAAATCCCCTCTCATAATTTATAATTTGACCGCAAGAGAGGGTGAGGTTTCCTCGCCATCTCTAATCGGGGTGTTGAAAGTTTTAATTACTTAGTAGTTTAAATCTACTAAGTAATTGAGTTAAAGACTAAAGACTAAATACTAAAAACTAAAAACTTTTTAAATGCTCTGTTGAATAGATCTAGAGTGATGCTTGGCTTAGATTACTGACGATTTTCAGCTACTTTGAACTGAGCTACGGCAGACTCCAATTTTTTGGCTACTTGAGCAGTTTCGACCATTGATTGTGCTATTTCCTGGGAAGATTTGGCTGTAGTTTCCGATAATTGAGCAATTTTTTGCATCAAGTTGGTAACATTTTGCGAGGTATCTGCCTGAGATCCAGTTGCTTGGGAAATAAAACTCATTAACTGGTTGATTTGCTGTGATTTTTGTAATACTTGGGCTAAACTCTGCTTGGTCGATTCTACTAAACGTGTCGAGTCTACTACCTGAGTTGTGCCTGATTCCATTGCTTGGCTTACTTCTTGGGTTTCTGCTTGAATTGTGGCCACAATGCGGGCAATTTCTTTGGTTGCTGTTGCCGATTGCTCTGCTAATGCCCCAACTTGTTCGGCAACAATGGTAAAACCTTGTCCGTATTCTCCTGCGCGCCCAGCTTCAACACTGGCATTAATCGCCAGTACGTTGGTTTTTAGGGCAATTTCTTCGATAAAAAAGACCGCTTGGGAGATTTTTTGGGAGGATTCTCCTAAACGCTTCATTTTTTTGCCTGTTTCTCCTACAGTAGTCCGCAGATTTAAGATACTATTTACTGTTGAGTCCATATCCTTGGTACTATTCAAAACGGTATTATAAGTATCATCGGCAATCTTTTCTGCTTGGCTAGCACTTTTGCTTACTGCCTGAATTGATTGAGACATTTCTTCTGCAGATATCAAGGTATTTTGAGTTTCTGCCGCTTCAGTCATAGCTTGCTCTGCTAACAAACGAATTGCTGCTTCATTTTGCTTTAAAGAAGAACCTACCAGGCGGCTTGACTGCTTGGTTTCAATGGCAATTTCTTGTAAGCTATCAATAATCGCGTTAAATAAGTCGGCAACTGTACTCAATTCCAAGGAGTTCAAGTTAGCTCTGACTGTTAAATCTCCTTCTGTCGCATCTGAGATTTCTTCGATTAGAGTATAAATTGCTTGTTCTAGCTGTTCTTTTTCCTGACGTTGTTCATCAGCTAAGATTTTTTGCTTTTGGAGTAGTTCTTTAACCTGATTAACTAGCTTGTTAAAGTTATCTGCTAAGGTTCTAGTTTCTAAAGTCCCCTCGATACTAGCTGTAACATTTAGATTTCCTGCCGCTACCTGTTGTGTGTTTTCTGATAGCCTAGTCAAAGGTCGAGATAATTGTTGCGCCAGAAGAATAATTGAACCTGTAGCAATAATACCTAAAATAACCGCTCCTAAGGCGGAAACTTTGAGCAAATTCCGTCCTGTGGCACCCACCACGTCATAATTGATGACGCCAATTGATACTATGTCAGTATGGGGAACAGTAACCAAGCTATAAATATTGTTTCGATATCTGAATGAAGCAGCAATGAAGTTTTTTGAGAATATGGTTTCTTGATGAAAACTGACTTCAGAAAAGCCTGGTTGCTGAGTAATTGACTGTTGTGCTTCCTCCAAAGTCAAAAAACTGTCAGCTTCTGACGGTTCTAGTGCCTCGAAAGTCAAGTCATTGTCCTCAACTTTTATCAGAGTTTTGACTGCCTGTATAATAGGCTCTCCACCAAGTATAGGGATATCTTCAGAGATATATTCTGGAGATTCTTCATCGCCATCAGTTGACTGTTGACCATTCTCATTCTCAGCTTGAATATCTCGGTAGCTGATGTCATTAAGCACAAAACTAGCATCAGGATCGACTATTTGAAAACGAGCAGCTTCTTGTGCATTTTCTCCATGAAGGTAGTTAACAAGCTCACTATTCAATGAACTAAGTGTAATATTAGTCCGGATTACCCCTAAAAATTCATTAGTTTGGGGGTCTTGTACTGCTTGAGAAAAACCCATTACATTAGTCTTGACTGACTCATCAAACTCAGGTTCGTCAAACCATTGTCCATTTTTTTGAGTATATTGCCACCAACCTTCATCGCGCTGGACAAAATCGGATGTGAGGTTACTAGAAGCAATATTAAAACCATGTCGCTCGGTCAAAAAGATTTCCGCAACTCGATCGGATATAGCAATTTGTTGTAAATGGTCAATCAGATGGTCATCAGTTGCTAGTGATTTGCTAGCAGAAAACTGGTTCTCTAGCTCGTCTATAGGTTGTTGCGCTAATTGTTGCTGTTGAACCTGATTGCTCGCCACTTTCATCCCTTGAATCACGTCAGGATTAGCAGCAATCTCCTCAGTGAGTTCAAAAGAATCGTTGATGAAAGCCGTAATTATTTTACTTGCTAGAAAAGTATCAGACTCAAGCTTTTCTACCACGTGATTTTTGACTCGACCTTCGGTCATGATGTATCCGATTAAACTAGAGATCGCCAGGGGAACTAATACCGTTGGCAAAATTGCCACCAGCAAACGACGACGGAGAGAGCCAGCTTTTTTAAAGTTGCTAGGTATCGGTTTAATCGGAGCAGTTATTGTTGATGGCAAATTCTTCGGTTTTTGTTCAGTAATCATAGCGATCGTAAATTGGATAAATTATTATGTTTAGATTTGCTTGAGGATAAATTTGGCGGTAGCTCAGTTAAGCTTTTGCTGTGGTTAAAGCTTTTAAGATACGATCAAAATCTAATATGGGAACGATCGCTTCTTCTTCTTGCACCGCACCAGAGAGATAAGGCGCGATTTTGGCAGGAAAAGCAGCCAAAGATGGTTGAATAATTTCTGGCATCGGTAGGCGAATAATCCCTTGGAGATGAGTAACGGCTAATCCCAGATAAATTGGTTGTTCAGAATTAGTTTGCAACACAATAATTTGATATTGATGAGAAGCAGTTAATCGAGAAGAAAAGGTTAACAATTGAGCTAAATCAAACACGCAAAACACCCGATCGCGAGAACTCATAATACCAATAACCGATTCGGGCATACTGGGTAAGGGAGTGATTTTCTCTGCCTCAATTACTAAAGACCATTGCACCTGTTCCATTGATAACAAAGCTGTCATATCTGATGCGAATTGAAATCGGATATAAGCGTCTCCTGGAGTTAAATCCCCTTTAAATAACTCTTTTAGGTTGGCTTGAATTCTCGAAGCTGGACTAGATTTGGTCATTAGTAATTACCTCAGTTATATTTAGTAAGCCAAGTGAGTGTAATTAAATAAAAAATCTCGATAATAAGCAATAGGCAGAAAACAATTTGTATTATTATTTTCTAGCTATTTTGAATTAGTTACCCCATTACTTCTTGTAAAGCAGTAACTAATTCTTCTTGAGTATAGGGCTTGGTAATATAAGCTTTTATTCCTTGTTTTTTTGCCCACAAGCGATCGACATCTCTATTTTTAACAGTACAAGCAATAATCGGAATTTCTGCCGTTCCAGGATTTCTTTTTAGTTTACGGCAAATATCTAATCCTCCCATCTTGGGCATCATCCAATCCGTGACAATGGCATCAGGTTTCTTCGCTAAAGTTTTGGCGATCGCTTCTTCCCCATCCTTTGCCATAATAATGTTATAACCAGCATTAGTTAAATAGTGTGCCATCCAATCTAATTCGGATTGTAAATCGTCAACAATTAAGATAGTTTTCCTGGTTTTCATGAGGTAAGTTGAGTAAAGTGAATTTGTGAAAAACTTTTTTGACTAGAAAAATCATTTTAAAACCAATATTTGAGAAATAAATTAATTTAGATACTTTTCAATTACTTGCATCAATTGCTGTTGACTAAAAGGTTTAGTGAAATAGTCAGTTGCTCCAGCTATTTTGGCTCTGGCTTTATCAATCAAACCAGTATTTCCTGTCACCATAATAATCGGAGTTTGATTACAATTATCACTACCCCTCAATAAACTACATAGTTTATAACCATTGATTCTAGGCATAGTAATATCTAGTAAAATCAGGTCAGGATTGATTTTAAAGATGACAGATACAGCTTGTACAGGATCATTAATAGCTGTAACTTTGAATTTTTTTTGATCGAGAAAACGTTGAATTTCTTGTAAAATAGTAGGACTATCATCAATACATACTATTGTTTTTTTTCTTTGAATATTTGTTGGTGACCGAGGAATATTAGGTAATAGATCTAAAGGTGGTTGAGCATTACGTAAATAAATTATCTGATAGTCAATATATGGAGATAATATTCGTGCTACATTCAACTCATCTTTTTGTAACAGCAGTGATAGTTGACGAATACTAGTACGTCCCCGTATCATCTTACCTAGTTTGTTAAGGGTTTGATGATTTAATGAACCATAGAGCGGAAGGGGTTTTGTTTCCCAACCAGCAGCAAAATAAGGGCGTTGATGGACAGAAAGTAATTGCTCACTGCACTTTTGCCATTTCGTGAGCCTTGTTTGTTCCACATTTAAACATTCTGATACGCTTAGAGAGGGACAATGCCCCACGAGTTCTTGAATCCAAAAGGGAATTGGTTCTCGGTTGTACCATGACAAAGTCCCCCTATTGAGCCAAAGACAGGACTCTAACGCATCTTTGGTCATATGTTCAATCAGTTTTGAACTCTGAAATGAATCGAGATGTTTTTCTGTTAGTAGCCAAGTAATAACTTTGCTATAAAGATTTTGATTAGAAGATGTTTCTGGTATGTGCGAGCGTATGGCTGCATAAGATGGTGATTTTAATGCTGCTAGGGCTTGTTTCCATCCGAGATAATATAAATGATATTTGAGCTGGTCTAACAATTGTGCAGAACAGTAAACATACTTTATACTTCCTTGTTCTAAATAAATTTTCCAATAAACCAATCCCTCATCCAATTCCAGACAACCAGAACTTTTAGAGCTTGCTAGTCGAAATAATAACTCCTTAGGATTAATTTTTATGGTTGTTGCCATGATTGTTAAATGCCAAAAGAACGACCAAATAAAAGCTAACGCAGTTTCCCGGTAAGATGAGTTTACTCGGTAGCTTTAGATGCGGTCAGTTTTTCCTTGAACTTCAAGATCTGTCTGTATAGTACAATAATTCAGTAATTTAAATAACTATAACTATCACCTAAAAATCTGCTCTTGAAAAGAATATTATATTAACCTAAGGTAAAAATTAGAGTGTTAGCTTATACTTAGTTGAGATTAATGAGATCAACTAGCAAATAATCGACTAGTAAATCTTGGATGGCGCATCTGTGCCAAATCGATCGCCAGAGTACCAGACCACATTTTATTTAAACTTATAGAAGATGCAGTATGATAGGCCGCTTCCATATCTGGTGCTAGCTGAAGTAATATTTGTTGTGCTTGTAAATGTCCTAAAATCCCTAATCTAATTGCCGCACCCATTAAGCCTGTTATAAAGCCATGTAAAAAAGCCAACGCTGTATCAACTGTGCTTAAACCTGCAATATTGCCTACTACTCCAAAGACGATAGGGTGTAGGCAGTTAAATTGATTTAACAGTCGGCTACGATCTAATATTTCTAACTGTTTATTTTGCCAGGTAGATTGGGCTACCATTAATAATGCACGTCCGCTTTGTTGTTGGGTTTTGCGGGCAGTTAAAATTAAAGTCTGAGCAAATAATTGTGCATCAGCTTGTCTGACTATTTCTAAATCGTTTTTGCTACTTCCACGATAAGCATGAATCAGAGCTACTAAATCACAAGTACCAATTTTATTATGTAAAAGTATTTGTACGAACGCTATTAAATCTTCAGGTTGTTGTATTTTGTTCTGTTGGACTAAAGATTCTAAACCATGAGAAAGAGTATAAGAACCATTGGGGAAAAACGAGTCTGATAACTGCATTAAAGCAAGTTTTTGCTTGATTGTTGTGGCTTCATCGTTCATGGTTGATTTTCTGTGGAGTCCAGTTGAAAAAACAGCGATTCTCTTTTTGTTCGATAATTTCTGCACCCAAGCGACGATAAAACTTTAGTCCACCAGTATTACGAACATCCGCAGTCCAAGCTAGATGGGTACAGTTATTTTCTTGAGCAACTTGCTGTAACTTATCCATTAACAAAGCTCCCGCACCTTGGTTTCTCATATTTTCATCTATATATAAGTCATCAAGCCAAATACTAGGTTGTCCTGCAAAAGAAGAATATCTAAAACCATATAAGGCAAATCCAATTACACCTTGAGAATTTTCAGCAAACAGAACATGAGCAAAGGGATGAGAACAAAATATTGTATGGTGTATTTTGTCTTCAGAAGTTTGAATCACTCCAGAATAAGCTCCAACACTGCGATCAAATTCTGACTTTTTTTGTATAAAAAGATAAATTAATGATACGTCATCTGGATGAGCAGATCGAATTTGAATTTTTTGCCTCACTTTTTTGCCTCACTACAGAAAAAAATGATCGCCATATTCAATTAAGGCGATCGCTAATATAAGATAAATTTTAATTAACTATCAACACCCTCAGCTAAAAATATAATTTGGTAGCCCATTAGATATTAAGTTAAATAATCAACATAAATCCACTTAATTATTTGCTCATAACTCTGGGTTCTTCCACAGAATTGTAGCTTTTTTCCAGTAACATAATTCTCTTAGCTTGAGCAGACAGAGCAGATTTATCCAACCAATTAGTAATTAAAGCATCGCTAGAAAATAAACCAGCACCATTAATTAAAAAGAAGAAAAAGCACCCAGCATAAATGGCAGATAATTCTAAATAAGGGATGCTCAAACCAGCTACTAATATATGGTGATACATAGCTACGCACATCGTAGCAAATAAACCTAAAGCAGCAGGTCTAGTGCCAAGACCAATGATCAATAGTGGTGCGCCAATAAGCTCGGTAAAAGCGGCAATGTAGCTCAAAAAGATGGGAAATGGTAGTCCCATATAAGCAACGTAAGCTTCAGCAAAGCTTTCAATATTGCCTAGTTTATCCAGGCCATTATGGATCATCATAATTCCGACAATAGCTCTAAGTATTGCCCAGGAAGTTTGATTCCAGAAATTAGGTGTCACATTGGGACGAAAAATTTTGGTCACGAGAGAATTCATTGACATACGTAGTACAAAGTTTTGAAACAATAAAAGGTTACGAAATATAAGTAATATGAGAACTAGATGGCTGCCAACTTAAAGCTGTAATTCTGCTAAAGCTAGCTATTCACATGGCAGTTAGACCGACAAGATTTGACAGTTAACTAAAAATTATTGAAACCATATATTAAAATTTAACGTATTTTTCATAAGAAAAGTAACATTTTATAAAAAATATGAATTAACCAATCATTAAAATGCATTGGTTCATGATCGAGTTGCTGTTCATCCCAATACCCCCGTAGTAGTCTGTCAATTTTGAAATGATGGATAGGAGAAAAGTTCGGAGTTCGGAGGAGCGAAAATTTAACCCTCATTTCTAACTTACAGGGCAAACACATATTAAAAAATTGATATTATTAATGACTATGAGATAAAAAAGTATTTTCTAAAGGGGCAGTTTTCATCTCATAACTAATTTTTAGACCAATAATATTTAAATCTTTAATAGTTTTTTCGATTATTTCTTGCTCTGTCACCAACTGCACATATATCTTGTCATCCTGCATCATAATGGGATAATGATGATTGCCCAAAATATGACCTAGATGAACTAGTTTTGCAGGAATATTATCTATTCCCAATCCAGAAAAACTTAGCACCATTAATTTTTGTTCTTGGAGATAAACTAATAATAAATCACCTGATTCAGTTTTAAATAGATCTCCTGAGTTTAAAGAGCGATCGCGACTTTTAATAATCCCTATAGCAACACCAGAATCAGTATGAGTATGAATTCTACCTTTATGGCGATCGCTTTGGCTGAGATATACTTCTAAACAAGTTTCTATTTTGACTAATTCTGCTAAGTCAGGATTATCATTGATATTCCCGAGATATATTTGCGCTACTTCTGTCATTTTGATGATTTACAAGTTCAACTTATTTAGGAATATGGGGTAAGAGAGATTGATTGGTTGTATTGCGGATACAGTTAAGAGCATAGGTAAAGTATTTTTTGATTTCGATAGTCTTATTGGCAAAAGCACGAATCAGAATACCATTAGTACCTGGTAGAATTGTTGTGGCAACTTCTACATTTTTACACTTAGCTAATTCTAGATCCTCTATTTGTGTAGTTAATAAATTAAGATTATTATCTGGCAATATAGCGATCGCATTACCTATAATTGGCAAAGGTGCAAACAGTTTATGATCTTTAAATCGATTATCTTTACCTAATAACTGCATCGCGTCAGTAAATAATAATTTGCCTGTCAAATCTGTAACCCGCAAACTATTAAAATAATAACAAAAATCATAATATTCCTGCTTAGCTAATCTTCCTGGTAAAATTATTTCGCTTAAGAATAGTTTGGCTGTAGGGTGAAGCTTTATTATGGTATTTTGTTCTAAAATTGAATTTTTATAAAGTATAATTGGCTCTGGAACTAGCTCTAAACTGGCATTAGCCTTAACTATAATTTGATAATTGACAATCGCTTTAGTATTTTTGGCTGGCATAGGATGCACTTTAGTCGCAGCCTGATCTGTCAGATATAAATCAGTGTTTGCTGCTAATTGCAGAGATAGATTTAATTCATCGCCAGCGAGTAATCCAGGAGAAGTATTAATGATGTATAGATAGGCTCGATTAGAATTTGTTCCTTCTAAACAAAACACAGGAGATAAACGTAGAGGATAAGTTGTGTATTGATGGGTGCAAATTGTGGGACAAGTTGGACTAGATTGCAGCTTTAACTCTAAATGATTTTGATAATCAATACTCGTTTCCATTATTTTGCATAAGCTAAAAAACTACCTATTACTTGTACGGGTCAACGGCCGTTGACCCCTACTTATTACTTATTACTTCACGGAACAAAACCGTTGACAAAATAAAATTAATTACCTGTTTTAAACCATCACCCGTTTTACAATTAGTGTAAGCAATAGGTTTCCCTCGTCGATGTTCTGGTGCTTGTTGGCGTATCAAATCCAAGTCTGCGCCAACATAGGGAGCAAGATCTATCTTATTAATCACAACCAAATCAGCCTGAACAAACCCAGGACCATTTTTACGCGGAATATCATCTCCTGCGCCCACATCGATGACAAAGATATAAGAATCTACCAGATCGTAACTAAAAGTAGAAGCCAAGTTGTCGCCGCCACTTTCAATAAAAATTAAATCTAGCTGGGGATAAAGTAATTCTAAATCCTTAACTGCTAACAAATTCATCGTCGGATCTTCACGAATAGCAGTATGGGGACAGCTTCCCGTTTCCACGCCAACAATTCTGGATTCAGGTAAAAACCCTTTATTTTTGAGGCGATCTGCATCTTCGGTAGTCAAAAGATCGTTGGTAACTACTGCAACCTCTATCCCCTGCTGAGTTAAGATCGGTACTAGACACTCCAAAAGCGCAGTCTTACCACTACCAACAGGGCCACCTATTCCCAACCTCGCAACCGATTCATTCATCGCTCATTCCTTATTCCTGATGCTTATATACAATTCCTTCAAACTTTTCCTTCAACTAAGCCATTAAAACCATAGATTTCTCTACTACCTGCGATCGCAACTAGATTAACCATTTTCTCATCTCCTGGTTCAAACCTGACGGCTGTACCTGCGGGAATATCTAAACGCATTCCTTTAGTAGCTTCCCGCTCAAATTGAAGTGCGGAGTTGACCTCATAAAAATGAAAATGAGAACCAACTTGAATCGGGCGATCGCCTGTATTAGCCACCTCAATTTCTAGAGTTTCTCTGTCTGCATTTAACTCAATTGTCCCTGGTTGGGTAATTATCTCACCTGGAATCATAATTTAGTTCGGAGTTCGGAGTTC
>JAAUYG010028970.1_pt1 | contig 36396 bp, 24 predicted proteins | sample 7278091 | NCBI WGS metagenome assembly JAAUYG01 (sample SAMN14350201, study PRJNA611818) | marine sediment metagenome | isolation source: surface marine sediment (0.6m) | place: French Polynesia: Moorea | collected 2018-08 | reverse complement strand
GATCAAGTCATTGATGTACACTAGAAACATTGTACTTGAGAGGGTATCACCTTGTCGGACCCCTTGCTGCATCACAAACCAATCACTTTGGCCTTTGCCCAATCTTACACGCTAATAATACATTGTATGGTGTGGTTAGCATGATATATGTATGTAATATAATAACATGGTATGGTATTGTAAGTATGATACCGTATAGTATAGTGTTACAGTAGTACAATGTATAGTTATGGTACAACATGTGATATTTATGCAATTATGTGAAAACTAGTAAACACGTATTTGTCTAGAAGAGGCAAAACGCAACACAAATCCATCCATTTAATTCCAGTCTAAAAACTGAATAATCAGTTCACTCAACGCATTTTAGCTCTCAGCTTGACCTTGTCAGCAGCGCTTATGTAACATAGTTATGTTGTGGTCGTGTCCGTGCAACGTCCATAGGTACATAGAATAAATTATTTCCGAACCCGTTGGATGGATTTCTTTAACATTTTACATGTAGTTGTGGGTTGCTTTGGACCATACGCCCTCACTTTTTTTAATTTTTGAAAAAAAAAACAATCTGCATTTTTATTATTTTGTTTCTTAGTCTGTTAACATAGGACCCTATGAGAGCGAAAATTTCAAAACGCTACCCCTCCTACAATAATGATTCTTTTCAACCAAACCTTTTCTGAATGAGATCTGTGACAGTTCTCACAAAAAGTTGCTTATAGGAATCTTGAAAGTTCAGTTTTTTTATTAAAAGATTGACATTTAACATTGTAGCCAATGGGAAAAATGAAAAATAACAGATATCTTGGAAATGGCTAATCTTAGGACGAAACGAAGTGAAATTTGGGCCTCGATGGTTATTGTAACATGTATATGGGGTACCGTTGAACTTTTAGTGTTTAAAGTCGTTTTGGGTCATTTGGTGCACTTGTCTGAAAATGGCCTGTGATTCACCTGATTATTTATTTATTTTTTGTTGCCACTGTTAATCTATGAGTCTTTTTCCCCAGGCAGTCAGGCCAGATTTGTTGAAAAATATTATGAATCATCATGGTCATCGCCAAGGTGATTGCCAACCTAGTTGATTTCTAGACTTTAAGGTGATTGGCAAACTCGAGATAATTTTTACACTTAATAACCTCCTGGAACTCTTTTCATGAAAAGCATTGAGCACACTGTTGATCTTAAGTATTGAAAGGATAATTATTGACAAGGTCATTGGCGAACTTAAGTATATTTCAAAGGTAAATCTTTTTCCCTTTCTAGATTTAAATACCCTCTGGGGCAAGTTTCATGAAACATCATAAGTAAGAACTGTTGATCGTAAATATGAAAAAATATTGTTGACAAGGTGATTGCCATTTTAAGTTTATTTCAAGGTTTAAGAATCTCTGCGACCACTTCGTTGAAAATATTGAACATACTTTTGATCTTATACATATAAAGGCTCAATATTGAGAACGTGATAATGAACTTAAGTTCATATCTAGACTTAGGGTTTTTCCAGAACCATGTCTATCTGGCCACAAGGCAAACACTGGGCTGGGTAATGAATGCCACCAACTGAACCAAGGCTGTGTTTTGCAGGCATGAGGCTGTATATATCTGGTGTCCCACCAGCCTATAGCAGTCGGTGATATGACCATGAGTGGTCGAAAGCCGACTATAAGCCTGATTCATCCATCCATCCATCCCACCAGCCTATAGACTGAAGGCAGTGTCAAATGTCAGTGTCGGCGTCCTGACTAAACCCATCTCAAACAAATACATGACAACTGGTTATGTAATGATTAATGGGCTGAAGTGTGTTTCAGGATGGGGCAGGTAGTGTAGATGTATCCCTGCTTGAACAACATAGAAAACCCTATAATGATTGTTGATTTTGGATTGGAGTAGTAGTTTAGAGTAAGAGGGGGCAGACATCTGGATCAGTGAATGCCAGGGACGGACATTAGGGAGGGGTAGGGGGAGCAGAAGTGAACAGACTTTTTAAGAAGTATATACAGGGACAAGGGACACGCTGAAACAATACCTGGTGTGTATACTATCAGGTACAGTGGGATTTTATTGAACCTGGAATGGCGTTGGATACAGCTAGTGATATGCCTCTTAGAAATCCACTTGTATTGTCTTGACTACATGTGCTGAAATGATAGGGATATCAGGGCTTTAGTCTAACGAAATTAAGTAGTACCTGTGGAGAGACAGGATCCGTTTTCACTTTACTGAAGAAAGATTGCCGCAGTAACTTTCTTCAGCAAAGTGAAAACTGACAGTTACATGTAGCATCCTTTATATGTGTGACGCATGTCTTTAAGAAAAGTCATGTGGGTCGCCTGACCTCAAGCGGTCAAGTCTCAAAGGTCCTAATATAATTGGTTCTTGGATAATTGTACATAATTGGGAAATGTAGTGAGAGAGGCTGGAAAATCAATTAGCACATCATTTTGACAGGGATATTATATCAGCATTGATTCGTGTCTCCTGATTTTGTTATTCTTCTGGATCTGTGGCTGTTGCTTAACACATGGGTAAGTGATTTAAGTTTCTTTTGCAACTAGTTCATTTCACGTTCAGGCGTGATGTCAATCTTTCTTAATGTCACTTCATGATTTATTATAATAAAAATCCTACTATATTTCATAAATATAATATAAAGGAAAGCAAATACTTAAGATTTGAAAAGAGATCTTATGATAATTATTTAGATGTATGATAATTATAAGCGCAGTGTGTTTTCTAATTATTTGATGCCTCATTTTGGCGTTGTTTGCAAAATTGAAGTAATTTAATTGTCATTGAGTATCACATGTATCCATCAACATGACCAATCTGCTAATATTGAACATTACAGTGGTCTCCTGACAGATAACACCTTCCCAGTTAGGACCTCGCTATGTTCTAACATTTTTGGCAGAGATCCTGTGGCACTGCGATTTATAATAACCTTCAAGACCGGGCCTTTAAGTTAAGATTGCATACATTTTCTTGCCTGAACCTCTTTGTCTTAGCAAGCATACATAAGGACCACCGTTGTCATCATTTAACTAATATAATTATTTTGTCACACGTCAAAAATGCTATACGAGGGTTGAACACTGTTAAGACTAAAGATATTAATTTGGATCAGTAAATACACATTCACGCAAAATTTGACATATGACATGTAATGAAACAGTTAAATGTACTGTAAACTTGTTTAGTGGTCACCTAAATAGTTGGGACCTCTACATGTCACATTGGAATTACAGAAAGTCACAGTGAAACTATACACTGTCAACATGGTCAAATGCAACACAGCTAGGGTACATGTGCATCCCCAACTCAGTCATGCTCAGTTCCCTGGTGACCTGATTGTTAGGTTTCCACTGTAAATTGCTAAACTGATACCACAGTTGAACCTATATTGGGAGGCTACTGCCATCAAATAACACCGGTTTTGAAAGACCACATATTCCTGGTAGAAGGCCCTACATTTCGGTACAATTTAACTTATTATTATTAGTCTATCAGTGTGAAGCCCATATTTTCGTGTCCAATACGATGCATGAACTTTCAAAACAGGTTCTTCTGTGTTTTCAGAAGCAGAAATGAGACATTACGATGCAGTCGCGGCTACTTAAGACCCCCTCCACTTAAATACTTTCCTGTAATTTAACACTTTAAAAATCTTAAACCTTATTAAAAATTTTAAAACATCCTCAGTGACATGTTTTCCATTGTGTATACATGCTATATATTCTTTTGACACCTTCAAGACCATATGGTTTTGGCTGAAAAGGGGGTCTTAAAAAGACCACATCCTTTTGGCTGAAAAGGTGGTCTTAATAAAAAACAGGAACCGCCATCAAGTAATCTCGCAGTATACTGTAGGCAATATTATTCTTATTTTTTCCTGGGTCTCACCGCCAGCACATCAGTTCTTGCGGTAGTAAATAAAAGTAAATTGTAAATTATCTATGTGACATTCCATCAATAGTCAATATGAAGCAAACTTGTCCAGGCACGGCAGAAAAAAAACACGAACACTTGACCAACTATCATATCATAACTTTATATTTCTAGATGAATGATTGGACAACAATATGGTACAAGAAATGTATTAACAGATATACAAGTAATAGTAAATATACAGCAAATTAGTCAGCTGTTAAATGCAGCAGGAGCGTTTTTTTTATCAAGATTCGGTTGAGTGTGAAAAGATTAACATTCTAAGAGAAAATAGAATGTCGAATTGGCAGACCGTAGTCCCGGTTCACCCGAGTCGGCTCCGTCGAAGAGATGCTGCATTTGTAAGGATGAAAGTATATCTCCACGTGGTCGCAGGGCATATTGAAGCCCGTAGCCCACTGCATATGAACCAAATGTGTAAGAGTCCGGAAAAAAATCTGCAGATATGCAATAACATTAACACAGTCTTGCTGTAACACAACAGTGCAAATAATAAAATCTGGGAACACCTTTAAAAACCAGTTACACAACCTGAGCTACACAAATAAAACGTCCCTTTTATAAGAACAAGCAACCGTTAATAGATATAGCTAGTGGAACGCAAGCGTACACAACCCCTTTCTTCGTTGGCTCGTCACGTCAGTCATTAATCTGACAACGTATACGTGTTGAGCCCGACATAAAATATTGAGTGTTTTATTTCAGAGGTGCTGCGGCTACGTAGCAAACGTTGCAACGGGTACAAGCCATCACATGTATAGATCGGTTGCTACACAACAGACGAGGCAGCAATATCGTAATGCTATATTGCTTAGAGCGCACACTACACACAAGGCGTGCAAGGCAAGCAAACATGGGCTGGTGAGATTAAAGAAAGCTAATCCGACGCATCATTCATATGCATTTGCAACACAAAAATGTTGAGAGAATAAGTTCAGACTAGTTTAAATACCGACGACTAGAAAGATACTTCTTATATCGTCTCTCTCTCTCTCTCTCTCTCTCTCTCTCTCTCTCTCTCTCCACCCTGTAATTACCTTTAATAATAATGCATTGTCTATCCACTTTGTGTCACACCTGTCTTGCAAGTTATTTCTGCCGTCGAAATGCATCTGACTATCATGACCTGTAAAACAGATTTGCCGTTTTTACTTTACCGTTTCCCTTTATAAACCTTTGGGATGAGTATTTTTTGTTTTGAATGCCTTTGCACTTAACAAAGCCTTCCTACAGTTCACACTGCAGGTTTTCACAGTACTGTCTGAATTACAATGTAGCTGTACCATAAGGTACTAACGAAATACCATTCGTTATGTCGTGAAAGCTTCAGAATCACATATTGAGCAATATTGACACTAGTAAGGCAGCATTCATTCATACAGTGGTAATAAATATCATTTTCCTATAAATCGTTATTTTTTTACCAGAGTATCACGACATGTCAAATAGAGAAGATAACAAAGGCGCTAGCGACACACTTGCATACAAAACCCCACGGCATGAATGGAGACCTGCATTTTGTCTGCAATGTACAATGTCCACCACTGAAATGTGCGCCATCGCTAACTGAAGCGTGAAAGCAAAAGCACATTGTACCACCTTGTGATGTCACTTAAAGGTGCCGGAAAATTAATGAAAATTTACAATAAAGATATGTACATCATATATTTTGAACTTAACAAGTGTCGCCTTCGCAGTACATGCGAGCTGAAATTCACGCATAGCGTGCCTTTAGTTTAGTCGCAAACAGTGCACAGAGCATATAAAATAACATGCGTCTGAGAAGTATGCTAAAATAGCTCGCAAAACATCAGGGTGATGTCACAACTGGTCTGGGGGTTATCACGTGGGGTGCAGTAAAGTTTGCACATTGTGTAATGTCGACGATACTGGGTAAACTGTAGTTCTTATCCACCCTATATTTTTCTATCCATAAACGATCATATGTCCCCCTTAATAACACCCGGCGCAAGATAACAGCAATTTCGTCTTAGATGGAGTTGATAATCTTCGTCACAATTTCCAAATGGGAGGCACAGCACGGCGAGCACACAAAAAAGAAATTTCCACAGGCGACAGGTTAAGCCGTCATGGTCACATACATACACACGCACGGCAGTTTCTGGGGTGGGTGGTTTCAGATGTGCATTGGAATGAAAAATAGAGACTCGCTTGGTGCTTCTTGTAGTGCTTCTTCAGCGCCAACAATGAGAATCGATGTAGTTCTCCCAAGCTCCTTCAATCATCCTGTCCATCGAAAGCTTAATGGAACATCCACGAGACAACAGAGAGTCTATATCCAACTTCTGTAAGAAAAAAAGTCTTCCCATGTGGGAAAGATCACTACATACATAAAGGATATGCCTTAAACCATCTTTACCACGGGTTGAAAACCCTTAAGGCATGTTTTGATTGAGCGACAGTGTCACGTGCTTCCGCGTATTTTAAGGTCGCCACTTCCGCCCAACATCAACTGTTGTGCGCATGTCCAGGCAGAGAGTGTTACTACCACTGTGACCCCAGAACCTACAGAGATGCATCATGGGCTTCTGTTTAAAGTCGCAAGAAAGTCCCTACTGTAGTCCTATATTACCGTATCCTGTGCACGCGTCACGAGAGGTCCTCCTTCCCCACGTTTGTGCTGAAATGGTCGGTAACAACATTGTCTTTGTTTGAAAGCCGGTAGGAAAACAGAGATCAATACATATAGTTCACTCACTCCTGTTCGTTGTCGCATAGTGTTGGTCACCAAGCCGCTCAGTGTCTGTGTGTATGTGTATGTGTGTACTTTTTGTTGTTTTTGACTTAGTCGTTGAAATCAGGATCCACAACCTGTGTTATATATCCTAACGTGGCTTTTGCACGATGGCCCCGTGTGTATCTGTTTGATGTGAGGGAATGTTAACGGACTGGCGTCGGGAAAATCAACGGCAGATAACAGAACGTATGAAGTTGTTTATCCTCCGCGAGTCGAGACCAACTTCAAGACCAAGTGGCACACATCCACTCTATAAAAGGGAAGAGTCGGCCTGATGTTCGTTACGTGTTGACGGTGACGAGCGTGCTGTTGGCTGGGCCTCCAGAGGTCGGGGAACTGTTCTGGGGACTGACGGGCTTTTGTGGGGATCCAGCCGGTGGAGTTCCATGCGCCAGGACTTTGGGGATGCCGGTGTTTGCCGTGGTCACCGTGCTATCCACTGCTGATCCTGAAATAAAGAAAACAACGAAATCAGGAGGTGCAATTAAGGTTTTATGCTTTCTTAGTTACTAGGTGTCATGTGTTTTGGTTTCGTAATTTTCTTGCTCGATGAAACCTTGTGTCAGTCAGTCATACACGTGCATCTGGAACAACTTACACGAATGTCCAAGGAATGCAGTTGAAATGACACACACAAGAAAAATGTAGGAACTGGTGTCTCTAAATAGTCTAACAGAGCACAACAGGTCTGTAAATGTGTGAATACCACGCAACAATGTGCCTTTACATTCTCCCGCGCAACAAAATGCGGTGGTGCACCTGCAAAAATCTGCCATTTAAAGTCTATTAAGACGAGCATTCAACGGTGATAAAACATTTTTCACTCCAGCTTGGGGCTTCTTCATACTTAACTAGTAGTACAGAGTTTGCGTTCAGTTGGGCAATTTTCACCAATCTAAACTCTTTGACCTTGACCTTTGACCTTACCCTTTTCACTGACCACGATGCCCTTCCCTTGAGTGGGCGAAAAGTTGGCATTGGTGGTGTTTGTGTTCGTGGTGAGAGTGGTCGTTACGTTAGCATTGGAGGTAATGTTTGAAAGTGTGGCGTTCGTGGTTTGCCCATCTGAAAGCAAAACCGAACACGTGTGAAAGTAAAGAGAGTTTACGATGAAAGGGAAGACACACATAACGACTAAAGAGACCACAAAACACGTAACAAACATCCAACATCTTCCTGTGTCATTAAAGGTGGTGTACATGTAGATCTTGGAGATAAATTTGTAAATACTGTTTACTTTAACACAGAACTGATTCCCCCTGATGAGCAATATAACGGAACTTTGCACACGTGTAGTTTGTCTTTACTATTGTATTACGCCACGGCTGAGCCACAACTATTTAGAATTAGGTTTCTTGTTTAACAAACGTTAAAACTTTGAATTGAAGAGACGCGCATTTGCGAAACCGTTTTGTTCAATAAAGCCTATTTTAGGGTTTAACTTTCGTGTAGGGAGACAAGTCGCACTTTGGACAGAGCTATATATACAGCTTCTTCAGCATACAGAGTTTGTTCCCTCCATCGCTTTTATTTCCACAGAATTATTCATGGAAGCAAACGAATAGGAAGTATATTACAAAAACATAGGGCTTTTAATCTGCCCACACAATAATATGGGAATGCCAAAGTAACGAATTAATAATTTATGGACACTACTAAGGTCTCGCATTTTCGTCATGGCATCATCGACAGTGAGCATGCTCTTTTGTGCGTAGTGGAAAATCCATCATGTGGCAATCATGACCATCAGGTTCGAAAGAGGACTATATCTCTCAAAATTTGAACACCCTTTTTCATTACAAATGGCTTGATTACTCAATGGCACATACGATGTGCGTAGTATACATGTATTATTATGGTGCTAGAGAATAAACAGTCATACAACACAAATGGTACTAAGATATACAAGACACCAATTCTGAAACATTTTATATTAATATTTTAGTTTATTCTCCTAGTCATTCTCCCATTTGTAGCTTTGTCCAAACTGCGTTGGCGGTAGTCAAATGTACATAGGATTTTTTTTTAAAACTATATATATCACACAACATAAGAAAACACGATGTTACGGCAATTTATTCTGGAAGCCAAACAAATTCAAAGTACAAACAGTAATCCCAGAGGTACTGATTCCCCGTTCATTATTGACAGATGGGTTAAATCCCATATTCAGGTGCGAGATTCATTCTAGTACGCAATTTATTCAAAACTGCAAAATAAAAAGGACCTATAAAAGTCATTAGAAAGCAATAAAAAAGTCAACATGTTGAAGGTAAGTCGATTGAGTGAGGGATCGGTGGGGTTACAATTATTACACTCAGGTTCATTGGTGCAATTATTTAAAATTGTTCCAATTTGTGCAGTCCAAATACTAAAAAAGCTCACACAAGAGGCCCAGGGGGCCTTACGCTCTGCTTGGCCCTTTGTCAGATGAAACCTTAGCTTTATGGATAGAGGCAATGTGGCGAAGGTGACTTATCTTCAAACTGCCGTATATTTTTAACATTTGGTAGATTGCCAGAAAAAGGTAATAGCCCGTATATCCGCAAATTAAATACTTTCTGCAATTTTTGGTTGAAATTGGATGAAATTGTTGGAGCAGTGGCATCGGATAACCCCTAACTCAAAGAATTAGACGCTATATACAGTAATGTCCCAAATAAGCCTTTTTCAAGATATTGCACATTTTAGGATTCTCCCACTGACTCATATTTTAAAATTTCCAAGTGCCACAACATTTTTAAAACTTGGCTGATTGTCAAGGGAAGTAATACCCTGTGTTCCAGCGTGGTAGCCAATGGCCCAATAAAGTAGATCGGGTGAAAACTGTAGGAGGAGTAGTGTTTTGAAATTTCCAGCTCCATATGATCCCCTGTTAACACAAATCAAATTTCAAACTGCAATATTTTTTTTAAATTTGACAGATCGCCAAAAAAGTAATAGCCTGTATTATCCTCCGCACCCCCACTATCGCACCCTGATTGCCATACTTTCCATAAGGTTTGGTTGGAATCGGATGAACATTCGTGGAGTAGCCTTTTGAAAATCTTAACATTTTGCAAAGTGCACCGAATGATCCCAAACTGAACTCAAAGAATTGGACATGGAAAGTACCTTAAATATGCGGTTCCTAGTACGGCGAGACTTTTTCACCCGTTTCACTCTATGATCAGCCTTTTTCAATATATTGCACATTTTAGGATTTCACATTGACTCTCACGTTAAAATATTTGAAAAAGTGAATATTTCAAACATCCGAAAGAGTAACTTTGTGAAGGTAATTGAGGTAAAAAGGAGAAATTTGAAAATATTTGGTAGCGATTCGCGGGAGAAGCAGCTTTTTGAAAAAATTCCCCCATACATGTATAGTCCCACGATAAAGAAAACGAAAACAAATCATTAAAATTCAAAATATCAAAATTTCGTATCTTTGTGGAGAGATACAAAACTATCATTGAGACAAGGTCAAGTTTCAAAACATTCAGACGCGATTTGTGGGAGAAATACCCTTTTGAAAACCTTAAAATCGGAAATGTTCAAAGTGTACCGAATGACTCCAAAATTAACTCGAGTGACCGGACATGAAAAGTACCCCATATAAGTAGTCGTTAAGATCACGAGTCCCAAAGTTTCATCCGTTTCGCTCTATGATCAGCCGTTTTCCAGATATTCGAGATTTTATTTTTTTTTTCATTAACTCCTATGTTAAAATTTCAAGGTTTCATAATATTCGAAAAAGTATCTTTGTGAGGATCATTGAGGCAAAACTTCAGGCCAAGTTTCAAAAGATTCAGATGCTATTTGTGGGCGGAGTAGCGTTTTGAAATATTAGTTCCCATATGATCTCATGTTAACGAAAAAGAAAGAACAATCATAAAAAAATGAAAATTTTGAAAAAGAAAAATTTGGCGGATAGGTAAAGCTTCCCACAAAATTTGGCCTGGGTCCATGCAGTGGCATCTGGGAAACCTCAGTTGACGGATGGACGAACGACGGACGCCCGCGCCACGACAATGGCTCTGCTGTGTAAACACAAGAAGAGCTAAAATGCCACATGCTCATTTTAAGCCGTTTAGCCAATCGAACGGGTGACATAAAATTCCAATGGATTAAATATCATGAAACACATGCAAATGTCCCCGCGTGTCTGAACGTTAATTTTTCGCATGCATGTCAATTTCTTTACTGAAATTAAAAAAAGAAGCAAGGTATAGGTTGTGCTGAAGTATCTGTATGCTTGAAGAAACGCCTATATAGGTCGATTCAAAGTTTTATGTTTCCTGATAGCTTACATGAATACTGCTGAAAAGTCAAAGGTGGCACAGAAGCAGTGATGAAGTTTTTATTTGTAATTATGTGTTGGTTAGAGGAAGTGGTTACCAACCCGTGGAGCTTTTCGTGTCTGGCAGTTTACTTGGCGTGTATGGATCTCCGCATCGTTGTTGCCTGCCATTTTCAGGATTGCTATGCGGCCTGTTTCGGAGGGAGTCTTCCTTGTCGGAATGATTAAACATCAGCATGGGAATGGATTCCTCGCCATTTCCTGTTGGAGAGGGAGGGATCATACAACATCTGAGCTGCAGAGACACCGGTAAAAGAATAGTCGACGAGCGACCCAGTGAAACCCGGGCGAGTTCAGTGGGAGGCTTTCGACACGAGACACAACATGCACCGTACAGGCAGTGTACAGACCGACAGTCTCTTGGACAATGCCTTGAAGACAAATGAAAACAGTGCAACACGGCAATTAATGCTAAGAGGCTTCGGTACTCTTGGGGAAAAGAGTGCATCTCTAATAAAGGGTGATGTGATAGCCACGGAAACGTCATATACTCTAGTAAAAAGGGTGCATTGCATTGCATTGCACGAAAACCCTCTCACCTCACGAAATCGTTCTTAAAATGACTGTCATATTTAGGGATGAAAGAGACACAATGGCAGGCCCCCGGCTAATAAGTCTGCGTGGGTTACCATGTGTTCTTTCTCAAGCGTGAGTACCTTTACTAGTCAATAGATTATTTTAAACAAGGGCCTTGAAATTGGAACCAAAATTCATGAAATTTATAACTGAAGCAATAGAAAGTAGTGGTAGTAGTAGTAGTAGTAGTAGTAGTAGTAGTAGTAGTAGTAGTAGTAGTAGTAGTAGTAGTAGTAGTAGTCTTATTTCAGTGTCATTTTCAGAAGTAGTAATTATTGCAAATCAAAATGCTCATTCATTTTTTTTCTTAATATGAAGTGAGAGAGTTTTCATTTCATTTACAAGCTGTCATGTTGATAAGAGATCAGGTGCTACTGGGTGGAATATCGGAATTGCAGTGCGACGGACACATGTAGATGGCAGTATAGGCAGAGGATGCATGACACTACAGCAGAGTTACGAGTACATGTAGGTCGACGAAGACACCTTCGCGTTGACAAAGCCACATTTTTATCCTTCAATTCCAGACAGCTACCTACATATTACGACCAAGTTATAGAAGGACATGACGGTCACAGGGGGCAAATAGCCATTTGTTTTGGGCCAGAAATCACTGCTTGGCCGCCAAATATGCATGCAATGCACCAGTAAACGTCTGGTGATCAAGCGCTTTGCATTACTCGAGTCAAGCCGGAATGTTCAATTTGCTTAATTCCCACTACTTTTGTCCAGCAGTTTATAGGGAGGAAAGTTTGAAGCCAAGAAAATGACCGGGCAGGCATCTTAAAAATGTTCATCAACCGTAGGTGTCCTCGGCCGACAGGGAGCTTCAAAATAGTGTCATCAGTGCACCACACTGTGACTAGGACCACCGAGAAAAAATGACAATCGTTGCCTTATCACAGCATTTTTAGGAGTATGCCATGTTTGTTCTCAGGTAAGAAAACGTTATGTTCCAATTTGTTGCATGTTGCATGAAGAAGTGCATTAATAACCAAAACTACTGATAATATAAAATAAAATAAACGCACGCCCGAAAGGTGATGGCGGGGTAAAGGAACATACAAACTAAGTGCAAAGGGGGTAATGATAACTAAAGAAATTCATAAACAGACACATACACAAATAAAGAGATATACCAATGGACACCCCGAAGAAAGACTCCCTCTTCCGGTATTAGCCACAAGGTGTAAATCCAAATGCCAAAAATAGGAATGACTAAGGAGTGACTTTTCCTTCACCTTTTCTATGTAACACAGCAAAAGAATAATAAAAAATATACACATTTCCTCTCAAGGTGTGTGAAAGTTCTGTGGCAGAAACCTCGACGTCCTTGTGTTCGATGTGTATGGAATGTGATACAGTGAGTAGTAAAGCTGATTTGATGTGCAGTGTCATTTGAAAGAAGCTACGGTGTTGTTTACTTCAGAGTACTGTGTACACAGATGAAGGTGACTGTTTGGTGAGTGTTTGAACAGACGATTGGATAAAAAAGAGATAACACATCCGTTGTACATGTAGCTGCATAGCCGTCGTCATTTTTGTCTGCTCTGTTTGAAGATTAAACCCATTAATCCGGTTGAGGATATCGTCTGCGCTGAAAGGCTGAAGAAAACGGCCTAGAAAAGTCATGCGTGAATATGTTACAGCGTTAATACTTAATAGCAACGGCATTTTCTAATAGTGCGCATGCGCATATTTCCTTTAGAAGCTATAGCATCTACGTGCCGGCTGCAACGCATGCCAATAATGGTGTATGTGCGTAAACCTAAGCAAATCGCTGCGTGGCACTGTAGTACCCAACAAGCGCCAATGCAAAATTTCTTCTTTTTTTTCCAATACATGGACATGTAGCTGCGCCAACTGCATACAGTTAAGCGCACCCCCTTATAAATGTGCATATTCTCACTGCTTGATCTATATACCCTACACTGCAAGGGATTCGTTTAGCTACAATATAACATTCTTCTTTATCTATGACTATATGTACGTAGGTGTGATTACAGTGAAACCTGTCTTTAAGACCACCTGAGAAATAGGGACACCCTGGGAATTAAGGACAGCTGCTTCAGTCCCTGGGTCTATTCATTACATAGAAATGGACCTGGGAAATAAGACCACCTCAGAATTCAGGACAGTTTTTGACAGTCCTTTGGGTATCCCTAATTCTCAGGTTCCACTGTATATCTTACACATTTCGACTACAGTAACTGGATACTAACACTTCCTACTGTATAGAAGTCAGACAATCCCTCTTGAAATGCAGATAGAGAGTTCAAATATCTATACCTTACACATCAGTGGGAACTAATAGATGTTTACGGAGGCACAAGAGCTACATACGGACTGCTTGAGCCTGAAAATTTTCAAACACTACTTAAGAGACAAATGCTAAGATGCTAAAGTTTCTAGAAAAAGCTGTGCCGCTTTTGTAAGACACTACGGTGGCAGATTTTGGTCATATTTTGTTTTTTGTATTTTACTCTTTATTTTTTCCCGAATTTTGCACTGCGGTGGCAATATTAGCACCGCGGTGCTAATATTAGCACCACGGTAAAATATTAGCACCAAGGTGCCAATTTTAGGATCACGGTGCAAATATTAGCACAGTGGTGGAAATGTTTCCACCGCGGTGCAGATATTAGCACCACGGTGCACATATTAGCACCACGGTGCAAATATTAGCACCATGGTGCAAATTCGGGAAAAAATAAATAGCAAATACAAAAACGAAATATGGCCAAACTCAGCCACCGTAATACGAGATACAGTTTTGTGTTTACATTTTGTCTTTTTATGCATGTCTGTACGGAGAAAGATACGTCTTAAGATGTCAAGCCCAAAATACATTAGCAATTATCCTGTATGCATCTGCATCCAAGACAATGTAGTAAACACAATGAAGTATACATTTATCTCTCTTCTTGTTTTCCGAAGGTTAATGTACATTTGCAAAGAACATAACGCCAATGTACAGCACGTGTATCTGTGCTTATTGAGTACATGTATCTTGCGGATATGGGCATCGATATGTATATTCATTGCTCTAAATTATGTAACACACAGAAGTTTTGTTTTATGTAAGCCTCTCTCTCTCTCTCTGCCCATCTCTCTCTCTCTCTCTCTCTCTCTCTCTGCCTCTCTCACTACTGCTGCTGCTGCTGCTGCTGCTGCTACTACCACTACTACTACTACTACTACTACTACTACTACTACTACTACTACTACTACTATTACTACTACTGCTACTAATGCTGTTGCTGCTGCTACTACTAGTACTGCTGCTGCTGCTACTACTACTGCTACTAATGTTCCTGCTGCTCCTGCTACTACTACTACGGCTGCTGCTCCTGCTGCTGCTGCTGGTGGTGATGATGATAGTCCTACTGCTGCTGTTACTGTCCACTTCTTAGTTGTAATAGATTGTGAGCCTATGAGCCTAGACATCCACTAACTTCTACGTGAATCCACTTTGGCGCATGCGCGGGAAACAAGTGTCCATTTACCATCATTAACAAAGAAGACGCCAAAAAATATTTTGATTATTATAACATGATAAAAAAAAACAAAATCAAATCATTGGTTGGCTAAAATTTTGTATAAATTCAAAGCAAACGTCGAATAATTCTAAATTCAGCTGGAATGTTGAAAAGAAAACAAACCACTCAAAGTAAAGATCCAAATAACAGCAAACATAAACAAACACATTCAATGATGGGAAGCCTTTCAATCACGGACATGCTAATGATATTATGCGTTCCCATGATGCCATGCGGCAAGCAGTTGTCTTGAAAACTGGGGAAAATGGTTTTCACTGGGGTTAGCGGTGGAATCAAAATTCCGTCAAAAACCAAACATAGGATATATGCATGGGGTCAAGGTGGAGGTCAAACAAATTGGAACAAGAATCTCGTCTGGAATGGGAAGGTGAAATTTCACTAAGTCAGTCGCCATCTTGGATTCTGTCTACCAGTCTAAAACGTGAGCTGGCGCTTCAGGCTAATTAATACACAAACCAGACCTATATTCCTCTCTAGCGATACCATACCTCTCTCGGAGGAAGGGGGAAATCGGACAGGAAAATCTGATGAGAAAACAAAGAAAACACAGTTTGGCACATAAGATTCACATACGGTTCACCGACAACACACATATTTACATAACAGCTACTAAAACGTCATAATATTTTAAAATGCAGATACAGATGACAGGTACACGCCTCCTTGTGTAGCATGTATGCGAAAGACATCATTCCTAACTTAAACACACTTGTATAGGTATGGAGATGTAGGGACCTAATGCAGGTATATTTTATTTTATTTTATTCTCTTCAGGGTGCCCTTTAGAGAAAATAACGTGGGAAATCCATCCATTCATGTGGATTAAAGTGACAATTGCAGGGCACATTTCGGTTTCTTTTGTCGTTCTGGGATAATTTTCAATGGACGAAAAGTAAGCAGGAATTAAAAATGGCTCTCTTCCTTTAAGTATACTTTTATAAAAATTGCTAACTTCCAAAATAAATAAATACAACTTAAGAAGAAATGAGCCTTAAAATAAGGACTTGTCGTTAATGGTGCAAGCGCGGTAGCCTTACAACTATGTATCGACTATAATTGGCTTGACTATTGTTTATTACCAAATACTTAATTATTCTGAACCAGATACTCCGGACCTAGATTATTATAACATTGTATTTCAAACATTTTGCCAGTATATCGCAGCATGTTTACTGCCACAATTCGCGTGCTCACAGTTAGCTGGGTCAGCCTCCTGTATGCCAGTTTTAACAAACAAATTAACCATTCACCTTGGCCTATCAACGTGTGACAGCAATTAGCGCGTGCTATACAACCCATATCTTATATGTAAAAACACACCCATAAAGCTTTTAACACAACAGCAAAATATGCATCCTAAAATAGGTCCAGTTAGTATTGTATTAGGGGTGCGTCGGGTGCGCACGATTTTGTGCTTAAATCGGCTACAGATTATGCAACAAAAGAAGAACTTACTACGGAATGGCATCATTTCTTGGATCGTGCCGCCACTCTGAGCTTTAAGAGGCAAAAAATAAGAAGAAAACAGGCGCATTAGAGATTGAGCGACAGACAGATAACAGCGCTGGAAAAAATATCGAGAATAAGAGTGTAACATAGTAAAATATAGAGCAGGTAGCCAGCCATACATTAGCAAAGACACACTCCAGAGGGAGGATACATGTAAATTATTCACAAAGAAATGGTGCTTTTAGTCGGCAAGAACGTTAATTGTGCAATTTAGTTACAAGGCATCGCTGCGCAGTGTAAGATAGACACAGTTAAACATCGTTACAATCAATGCTGTTAGCGAAAAAAAAAGAGGGCAGCTGACATTCAAGTGTTTATAACGCAGCTCAAGGACATGTTTATACAAAAGCAAATCAAGAGAAGAAAGAAACGACTTGAATTGGGATGTCCAGTTTTAAAATATTAACATAATATCACTGATCTTAACAGACTTCATTTTAAGCGACTTGGCTTCACAAATTTAAAATCAAAGTGAAAAGAAAACTGCTAATGACAGCAGCATTAACCCCATTGTTTAACCCCTATCATGTGCATACTTATGACTGTTCACACGTGTCATCAACACGGCAACAGTATGCATGCAGGCTTATATGTAACCAGAACTGGATAGTGCGTTGAGATAAAGCAAAAGGAATAGTGTACAAAGAAACCGACAGGGACAGAAGGTAAACGTTGCCATAAATCGGGAGATGGGGGGGGGGGGTCCAGTGCACGGGGGGGGGGCAGTGTTATCATAACCACAGCCACGTTTATTGATAGCTTATCAGAGGCAGCGTGAAAACAAAGCCCATGACGCGCGATATACATGTAGGCCACCAGACGATACAATTATAAGCCATGCAGTTACGCTGTTATATGCGCGTGCGCGTGCTATTAGCATTCTGGGAAAACAGCCTAGCAGACAAGATGGCGTACATTCGTAGAGCGCTGATCGTTTTTAGCGTCAGTTTATATGAAGGTGACAATATTATTGTGATTGGGGCGCTGAAGAAGCACATATCATAGCAACTAGGAGAATACATTATTCGTGTTAATAAGCTGGAGGCTTGTTCCCCATATTAACACTGCATCTTTTTAAAGTGTTAACAGGCAAGATGTCGACCTGCTTATAGATTTACCTTCATATTTCAAGTGACCCTACAGGTAATATTATGTACTTTCAAGTTTAAAAAAATGACACCGAATGTACACGTACCTTAATATAATATTTTTCTTTAACTTGGCATTTACTATGCCCCTTTAGTAACTTTGCAATCGATCTTATATTTGTTCATAGATTTTGTAATAGAACCCTGTCTTTAGATTATTCGCATGTACATATTGAGTACCATCGTTATTTAGTTATTCTTTTTTTTTCTTTTCGTTCTTTATTCTTGCCTTTCTTTCTTTATCAATCATTTTAGCCAATCCGATCTCGAAATGAACTGTGATGCCGATTTTACGCTTCCCCTTTGTGTCTCCCTGAGCAGCCAGCACGTCATACAGCTATATGTGGCGACGCCAGCTATATTGTCCCCAATACTGCCCGGATACGTTCTTTTTAGGATATTCCCGCTCTAAACCTGCCTTCCCGGCCCGGCCACAATAAAGAAGCAACTAGTTGCTATGGCGAGTGTGGGGGAAAAGAAGAAAATCAATATTTCATGCCGCCGACCCAATTTAACCCCTGGTCTTGCGTCCGGGAGACCTGCGTCCGGGAGACCCGGGTGCAGGGCTGTGTCTCCCTTCAATCTCCCTCGGTAATTACACATTGCCGCGCGCCTGCTCTTTCTCAGCCAGAGAAGATTCGAAGCAAAAGGAGAGAAGAAGCAGAATTTTCCTGCAGCCTCTGCAATATGCATGGCTAATATTATAAATCGCATACCAGAGAAGGCCTGCCAAGCTTAAAAAGAGACAGAGAAAGCACTTCCATATATTTATTTTTTTTCCTTTCCGTTCCCGCAATGTTTGCCAGCAGCAAGTAAACAGATTTAGGCACCAAGAAAAAGCTTTGGAGCCAATGCCATGATAGAAGAAACCCCGATCCAGAAGCCTTCTGGTTTGTTTGAAGATTAATTATGCAGATGAAAAACAACGCCGCAAGGCAATCTGCTGATACAGATATTACATATTTGGATGACTTAAAGGATTTCCATTGGTGGGGCTGAGGTTCCATGGATATTGCGAGACCTATTTTCAGTTATAGTTCAGAACAAAAAAAAAGTCGCACATTTGAAAATCTTTGTTTAGACGGACGGGAGATGTTTTATTTGTGAATCGACTAGTCAAACAAACCAGGTTTGCATGCAGTGCGCATATTCAAGGGAACAGCCTCGGTGAGCGTAAACAGTTCATTTAAGTAATGATTACAAGAACAACTTCCCTGAATCACGCAGGACCATAGACCTTAACCCCCAGCTGCATGTTAAGACATCCAACGCAGTAATGATATGCAGACTTGTCGGTTTGTCCAGACCTTCAGCTTCCTTTGTCCGTCCTTGGACGTAGCCTTTCGGGTGTATTTCGATGTACAGGACTGGTGTATAACTGTCCTAATTCTTATTGTCGTGAGCCAATTTTCATATAACCTTTGCGGAAACAAAGCTGGGGGTTGAGGCTCTATGCTCCATATACATTGTCTAAATCATCATATAGCGATAAAAAGTGCATTATAAAGAGAAAGTCGCGTAGTTGCTATCAATATTTCGCGGCAAGTGTCGCTGGATACAAGAAAATAACATACCATAGGCTGTCATTACTAAAAGGAGGAGCAAAAGAGAACAAGATATCTCAGTTACGTAGACAAAAGTTAGTTATGTAGACAAAAAGGTACATCAATTTCACACATATAGCGTAGAGTAGATATGGATAAATTATCGTTAATCCCTTAGACACATACTACCAAATACGCACGCTCTGAGAACACTGAACCTAAATTATAACCCGGAGGTGTCACGGACCACAATGTCACGACAACACACCCACTAGAGGCCCAGAAACTGTACAGTGTGCGTTTTTAATACTGTGTAGACAACAGACATATAAAATGGTGTCGCTACCCCTAGCCTATCACAAAATGATAAAGATTGCTTTTTGGCGCCTATGCTATGTACATACACCAAAACGGTTGCCATTTTCAGATGTTACTCTGAACCAGAAACACAAGTAGTGGCCACGGCAGGTAAAAGGAGAGTCGACACTGTGAGAGTAGATGAGACACTGACAGAGACGACAGCCTTACCCATCTTACTGAGCCTACTTTCTATCCCTCCAGGGTGGTTGGGCTTGATGGCGTTCATCCGCCGGTTCTGGGGTCCTCCGCCTCCGCCCGGACCTCCTGGACCTCCCCGGTTAGCCGCTCCCTTTGGTCGAACCGCTTCCACCGGTAACACGCGACGTCGCTTCTTCGGTAGCTTCGCCCTCGCTTGAGTGTGCGAGTAGAAGAGGGCGAAGTTGGACACGATGACGGGCACTGGCAGAGCTATGGTCAGCACACCCGTGAGCGCGCACAGGGAACCCACGAACATCCCGACGTATGTCTTAGGAACCATGTCCCCGTATCCGACCGTTGTCATTGTGACGATAGCCCACCACAGCCCCACCGGAATCGACGTGAAATCGTTCTCGGGGTTATACTGAATCCGCTCCGCGTAAAATATGAGCGCCGCGAATATTACTATACCGATTATAAGGAAAAATATGAGCAGCATTAGTTCGTGAGCACTAGCTTTGAATGTGTGTATGAGAATCTTCAATCCCGGGGAGTGCCGCGTAAGTTTGAAGAGTCTCATGATACGTATGATGCTGAAAAACTCCAGAATGTCATTTTCTTTTTTTAAGCGCGTGAGAAGGAAATCCAGATAGAAGGAAAGCGTTGCAACTATGTCGATGATGTTGACGGGGGCTCGGGCGAACTCTATCTTGTTGTAGGCCACGATGAAGCGAATGATGATCTCGAACGTGAACCACGCATTGCAGGCACACTCTATGTAGAAGAAGGCTTGGTGGGGTTCGGTCTTTTTCTTTTCCAGAGTCCAGCCCTTGCCGCCGGATTCCCCGAGGGATAGAGAAATGTTTTGGATCACCGGAACCCGCATGTTTGGGTGCGTCTTGAGGCAGAAAGACAAAATGGACACGACGATGAAGAAGACGGACATCACGGAGACGATCTGCAAGGGAAAGAAAGCAGACGATTAACAAATGCGATGAGACAAATAAATAAATAAATAAATAATAAATAAATAAACAAATAAATAAATAAATCGTTAAAACAGGGATAACTTATGAAGCAGCAAAAAGCTAACGGCAGCATTATCAGAAACTGCCGTAGTCGGAAAGAAATGGTCTAACAATAGGACTTCTTGGCTCAATGAAAAGGTGGCACAATTCATCTCAAGGCCACCGTCTTTTTTGCTCATACTTCAGCTTATCCTGAAGCCCAGCCAATACCTTATTTAACGCAATGCATAAACAGGGGATGCATTAGCCAGGTAAATTGACACAGACCGGAAACCTGTTTGGCTTCAATGGATGTATCTATTTCTTTGAAGGGAGGACTATCGGTTACATTACTGTCACAAACTTTTAAGGCCCACATAGACATCCATGCCTTATGAACCGTGTAATTCCTCACGAATGGACTATTGGCCCGGACATTGACCTGTGCACCATTGAAGTGGGCATCACATCAATATTGTTCTAAATAGAAAGTCGATCTGTCCTATTCTCTCTCTCTCTCTCTCTCTCTCTCTCTCTCTCTCTCTCTCTCTCTCTCTCTCTCTCTCTCTCTGTCTCAAACAGCTGGGATATTAATAATACTGTCCAGTATTAGGGAACAGTTTGCAGCAATAAACCTCAGTTAAAAATAACTTTTCACTTTCCACCGTCATATAAACCACCGTTTCTCTCTGCTTTGGGATCCTTTTTGGACTTAATATTTTACTGATACTCGAGCTCAAGTTGGAGCCTGCAGGTAGAATATCGCCTTACTCATATGAGGGCAATGAGATATCTGATAAATCTCATTCGTCAGCAGCTCGTCAGCAGGCTAGACACTATTTCACTATTTGTATGTCTCGTTTGCTTGTTTTTTTTTTCTTCTACTGCTAATTTCTGTACAAAAAATAGCAGAAAATTGAAGGTAACACCAGAGACAATATGACTGGGCTCCAGGAGAGAATACTTAATGTATCTGGCCCACGCAATATAAATACATGTATGTTCAAGAAATGTTCAGCACAGAACAGTATTGGCCTCTTCTTTTTCTGTCTTAAGGTTGTTTTGTTTTCCTTCTTCAGTATAGAGCTAGTTTCATCGGGACACCGAAGGTAATTTTGTACGAAGGGTAAGCATTTCTTTTACATGGCACCATTTCTTCCACAGTTTATGCCTAGACATTTATGGTTTTCTTGGAAGTGCTATATTTTATGAAACAAATAAAAGCAAAATGGGGATTCTCGGTAAGAGATTCCGTGTCACACACCCCGAAGGAGACAGGAAGGAGGGAAAAGAACGAATATACACATGGCTTGATTAAAGTCCCGGTTTGAGGAGCCGACCAATCAATCTTTCTCCAAGCTAGGGGGTGTCACGGATTTGTCTTTCATGTTTCCAAGTGGCCGCTGTGACGCGGAATTAAATTTGCTGCAGTTTCGCCCCGACATGTTCCTTTCTGCTTCTGTCTGATCTGAAAATCTTATCCAAGTCCATTTCGTTCTCCTTTTCTCGGGGTCTGCTTTGGCATTCCGTGGATTTTTTTTATTGGTCGAAGGGTTCCGGCTACCACAAAACTCTCTCCTTTCATGCTCCTCTCTCATTTTGGTCTTCGTGGTGTGTATTTCCGTATAACCTGTTTAGTTCCCTTCGCCGGGGGGCTATTCTTATAGGCAGTTCTGTGTGTCACAAGCCCTTAGCAAATAGAAGTTAGAAAAAATAACGACATTGTATAAACGCTATGGGCATCATAAAATGTCATTCCATATAAAGCAAAGAATTTGGAAATACAGTATGAAATGTTAGTCGTCTAAACAAGCAGCACATTCTAAATGTCTAAAGCAGACCAGATCGTTCATTGTGCAAAGGAAACTGCACAAGACACGGCATTTTGTTTTATGAAAGTACACAACCCAAACGGTTTGCTTCTTCCGTGTCTTGTTCCATGATGTCCTTGAATTGGTGATCACCCCCACGGTGGGCCCCCTCCAAGCAGTCATTTTTTTCGCTGTTCAAACATCGCTGCTTGTCCTCTACGGCCTAAAGGCCAAACTCCCCCAAGCTAACCCTCTTGTTGTTAGAAACAAACTCTGTTTGTTTGATTTCTCCAAGCATCCCCTACTGGCAGCGAGGAAGGCTTGGCTAACCGGACATGTCAGTACCACGTACACTTTTCCCACGACGAGAAGAAAAAAAAGATCAATTGTCACCGGGAGACATTTGCTGAGATATGGAGTGTTTCGCGCCACAAAATCGCAACACGACTACTTGGATTCATTCGGACGCCACACTATCCTTGCTTATGTGGCGTCCTTTAGCAAATCGTTTTGTTACTTCAGCTTCAGGAAGCTTTCGGCCACTCATGAGCCTACTTCGTTTTTGCGCCTTTCCTCTTCTTTCTGGCATCTTCGGGACATGCTCCGACCAAGGGGCTTAAAAATTCTCCGTATTGAGCGTCATCGACGTTCGGAGTGAGTGCATACAGTACAATCAGTGTGACTAACATGCCACAATATACCTAGGGAAACTTATGACAAATTCCAGAGATGATTTATATGTTAACTGCATGTGTAAATGACAACTATAAAGCTACATGTATATTGTGCAAACTACATGTTCATTTTACAGTACGTTACTGGTGCTATTGTTCACCAAGATCACACCGAAGCCCACACGGAGTGAGTGGGTGGAGTGGGGGTGGGAGTTATGAGACTACTCTAGAACAGGCAATCTAAAGTGCCTGCAAGGAACCTCTGTCAATTGTAAAATGTTCCTGATTGGTGCGTATGTATTTTTAAGAAAGTTTCGTAACGTTCGTGAGTTCAATATATGAATCGAATCGTAGGGAAATGTTTCGAAAGGTAAATACACCCACTGTTTAGTGGGACTAGACTTCTATCAGACTTTGAATTCCACAATGATCAATTTTGTGGGCAGTCACACTATTTTGAATGCACGGGCGTTACCCCCTGTAAAATATTGAGCAACACAGAACAAGACATCTCTTACCACTGAGGTTATGTAAACATCAGTCACTTTTATAACGGGTGTTGACCTCTAAATACATGTACATCGAATGAAAGAATATTCCCGTTTCAAAAAGGCAATGAAATACCATGATTGTCACAAACTTTATTTCTCTCAAACCGACCATCTCTAGTCGGTTTATTTATAAAAATTGCAAGAGAAGGACCAAACGTCGAAACGATATTGTCCAATTTCAAGATGCTAAGACTTCTACCGTCGCCTAGTTAGACACAAGATTTGTTTCGCGTGACAAACCTGCCAGCTATTGGCCCAAACTTGATATCACGAGGTGCGTTGGTTAGCTTATTAAGGCATTGTGCACGAATGGAAGTAATGACCAGAGGAATGAGCAAGGAGCGAAACACCTCATCAATGCACGCACTCCCCGCCCCCACATTAATCGCACTTTCCATAAGAATGAAGTACATGTACATGTATACACTCTTGTACTGTATATGTATTGTTCTTTTACACCGCCATGAGCCATACAGTGTATGTACCCTATGTTTACTTGGAACACGTTTGTTATATGTCTACGTATGCTTAAGTGCGAACAGATTCTGAAAAAAACCCCAGTCAATATGTACAGTTTTAAAGGAAACAAATCCCCATATGTAATTTACAGAAATAATTAGAGTGGAACCTGATATGTTAGACACACTCAGGGGAACCATAATAAAGTGCCTGCAGTCTTAATCTCGGTCTCATCTCAGGGGTTAATAAAAGTAAAGAAAACTGTGACTATTGTTTTGGTGCAGCTGAACAACGGCAGTAGTACTGATATGATCCTAATTCTGAAGTTGGCTTGAAGTGAGCTGTTATACTGTATTTGGCAGAGCTACTGTTGACCGTGCTTTGGTGATATGGGGACACTCAGAGATGTCACAAAGCCCCATAATCGCACTGCCACCGTGCCTTTTCTCCAGGGAGATGTCCGTACAATGCCATGTCTGCGATACTGGCGATGTCACTGCTTCGCGGCAACCATGGCATTCATGTATATACTTCCTCTTACTTCCTCCCAGGAGCCCTCCCCGCAGACAAACAACCAGAATATTGGGGCTCGTTTTTGGTTAATATTTACATTGCCAATTGGTGATGAGCAGAAACGAGAGGGGGTGTGATAAATTCCGTTCCCGGAGTTCCCTTTACCTCCGGTCCATTGTCATCAATCTTTGCGAAGCAGGCAAGTCTGCTGCGGAATGAAAAGTGGCGCGAGGCCGCTCTCTCCAGCCGACCAGAAGGAGGTAGATAATCCCCCTTCCGGTGTCACTGTGTTGCTGGGGTGACCCCGGTTGCAGTCCGGAGAGCCAGTCTTGCATTAATGCCGACATCGACCATGTACTCCAGTGCGGCACAGCGCTCATTCTTCAAAGTCCGGGAAGCAGAAAATCACCAGCAATGACAGACAGTCACTGGACCGGCGAGAAGACCGAAAAAATACTTTCATGATATCATCAAAAAGGAATACTACAAACGTCTCTGGCCGTTGAGAGACCTCCGTACGTAGAGCAAGCATTCGAGTGGTATTTAAAGAATGCAGATAAATCTATTTTCCCAAGAGGGCTATACCTCTTTGTTCAGTAGACAGCATATGTTATAGTATGCACAAATTCGGTGCACTGCAATGAAACAAATGCTGTGTGATCAGCGACAACCCAATGAAACATCCCACGAGTCTCCGCAATAACTAACAAGTATAGGATTCAGCCACACGTTTTGTTATTTTATACACTCAAACAATACACTCGAGAGGATAAACTCTTCCTTCTTTCTGAGCCCCAACAGCTTAATCTATTTGAAGACTCGCTTGCCCCGAAGACAGCAAGACCTCGAATACATCGGTAAAGGGTTGCTATTGGCTTCGAAATTCCATCCGGCCAGCCTCTTCAGAGGCTCAGGGTTGCAGAGCTTCGTCTTTTTCAGAAAGCAATCAAAGTCAACTCCTGCTTTCCAAGCGGAATCTCCCTGCAAGACGGCCCCAAACGTGGATTGCCATCGCTTTAGACACATCTATTGTTTCTTATCAGGTGGGGAATTCGACAGCTGGCCAACTGCTCCAGGATCGCCCAAGCTGCCTCGAGCCATTTGTTTCGCGGTTAACCATGTTGTTACACAAGGAGAAACAAGAGCTTGGCCCTGCTTGATGCTAGAAAAATAGCTTCAATCAAAGGCTGTCGATCACAGGCGATAGTGTGTATTTTTTCTGTCTTTTGTTTTTTGGCTATTGTAGTCATGTGTTCTGGTATCTTGTACTGTCTGTTTTGGGAGATGTTATGAGTATTTTGCTGTTGCTCTGTCGGATTATAGCAATGCAACTAACAAGAGCAACAATTTTGCTGATTAATTTTTATCTTTGAGAATTTTTTCAAAGATTTTTTCAAAGATTTTTTCATCAACTCCAGTGTGAGTGTCAGCACGAATTATTTTTACTATTCTCTACCCCTAAGCCTTAAAACTTGTATCTTAAACCCTTTACGAGGGTACGGTTCCTTCTCCCTATCATTTTCCTTTTTGCCTCGGTCCCTGCAATCAGGCGTTGGACAGGAGCCTAGACTGGAAGGTATATCCCCTGCGGCTACCTTTCCTCGCCGGCAACGGACGGGACAGTATTCCCGCTCCCCTTCAATTGGATTCGACTATTGCATTATGGCAACGAGGAGCATCTTCTGCTGCACTGGACGAGTGGAACATCACTGATTGCTTCAACAGCCCTCCCCTCCCCCCCCCCCTCCCCCACATCACATCCCCCTATGGAACCAGGATAGGGTAGCTGGTGCCTGCTAGCCCCGAATGTCCGGTGGCTGCTTTGTCTGTAGGTTATCCTCCCAGTAAACAACCAGTTGGCTTGAATAACAAAGCAACTCTCGATACGAACCACAAGTACAGGTGATGAAGTTCCTGGGTATCTCCCTGATGAAATAGGAAATGCCATACCATAATTTATTGTAGAATCCTGTTTAGTGCACATTTGTGGAGAATTTGATGCGTGCCACCCAGATAATATTTGCTATCATTAGTAATACGTAGAATCTGCGCGTTTTTGTTTTATAGAAACATGTATGCGAGTATAGTTAAACGATTGTTAACTTCTTTATTTTTTTCCGGCAATCTGTTTCATTAGTTGAGTTCCATTATTTTACACAGGTATTTGCATGTACGTATTTTTACTTTGATCAACGCATTCTAAATAATTACTAATGTGATCCAGGCATACCCTTATTTAGGGGTATGTTAGATCTGGATGTTAGATCCAGGCATACCCCTATTGAGATTGTACCCAGAAATTTGAGCAGTGCAAACTTGGGCTAACAAAGTTACCACATCAGAAGAAAATTTAACCTTGTGTTGGAGACTACCTATACAAGAGTTTTCCTAAAATATCAGGCCAATGCAAAGTTGCTTTCTTTATATACCAGGCCAGTTCAAAGTTTTCTTCATTGTGTTTGGCCTCTGCGAATGACATTTTCGGCGGCGGAAGGAGAAAAAAGTCGATAACCCCATACGGGATCCAATTTGAAAACGTTTAGACGGGATGCTTAATAATTACATGGTGCTAAGAAAATTTTACGAGCTGTTATATCCAACCAAAGAAGAGCTTAAAATTGCTTTTCAGTTTATATTAAATGGAACTAAACAAACATTTCTGCATAAAAGGCACGCAGGCTTGACATTAGTACATGTATTCTGCTGTGTAAAGCCATTTGTATTCGTGCAAAGTGGTTATATATGTCAATACGCCTGTAACCTTTGAACTACAGACCGTCATTCATGCACCAGTGCAAAAATGTGTCAAGATCTGTCTGCTCCTTTGGGATGATAGCAACCGCGTGCCATCCCTGTCAATCCTGATGCAATTTATCAAAAGCTTCAGCGTCACGGAGTGGCAGCGATCTTGCGCGAGGAAATGAGACCTTATATTTCAAGGTGGCGTCCGCAGCCAGCAGCCGACGACAGGTTCCGGTGAGAACTCGCGCCAGAATGGAGGGGCGGGGTCATCAGAGTGACCTTATATCACACAAGCACCTGCCAAGCTGCCAGTCACCAAGGAACGGGCCACCAAGCGTAATCCACTTCTCCAGCACTCCTTGCTTTTCTTTATTGGAAATGAAGGTTCCATTTACATGGCGTGTTGGCTAACTTATGTGGCGTTCTGGGGCCGGCGGGGGTTTGTAATTACAAAATGGGACGTTGTAGTCTGATCAACTGGGACAGAGGAACCCATATTCCCTCTGGGATGGAACAGAAAATAACCGGATACAGCACAGACCGAATGGGAGATATGTGACGGGAAATTTGTATAACACGACATTGGTCTAGTCGAAAAGGTTCCAACGACCTGCCCTTTAATACACCCGAAATTGTGCAAATCTGACGTAACTACACTTTTTTATTTCAGTCCAGTTTGATCAAAACAACCTTGACGGAGGATGGTAACGGTTCTGTAGTACATTAATTTGTCGGATCTGTGTTTTAAAGGTATTCCTATAATACACATAGCTATAATTCCGGCCTGCTTGCAACGTCTTTCAAAGACATTCCTTTTAACTACAGCAGCAAGTTTACCGCGTACAGTGACACTGCAAGTATGAATTTCCATCTTGGGTCCAAATTTCACTTCGAGAAAGATCCTACCTCGTATATGAGGTACATGTAAGGGTTTCCTCGGGATAGCCATTGTCGGGTCACCGTCGTTCGTTGACATTGATCCTTATTAACGCCAGGTGTCTGGCTGAAATTATTGCGCATAGAAACGAAATGGCCTGTTTTACACAAGAGTGCCTAAACTCGGTCAAGAAAGTGAAACGCGTGGGAAGTTACATGTAGGTGAAAGATAAACGGCATGCGGACTGGTTTCGAACCGGCGACCCCTCGGTCTGAAGCCAAACGTCTACCTGCTTACCCAGTTGATGGATGGATGAATCAGGCTTATAGTCGGCTTTCAACCACTCATGGTCATATCACCGACTGCAAGTTGGTGTACTTACCCAGTTGAAATGCCGTTTGAAATAAATAACGGGAAGGCATCCTTTGTGATAATAATTTTACGTGTGTCATTTACATCGCAAATGAACAGACAAAATGCGATTTGCTGGCCTTAACACATAAGAAATGTTCGTGGTGCGTTGGCCGTGTTGGTGTACCTTCAGTTTCAGTTCGGCAAGTGGTGAGTTCGAATTCGGTCTTGAAGTGATCCCGTTAATCTTTCACCTTACTGCGCGTCCGCTACTGTATTATCGCCCAGTTTAGTCAACCATGACTTGTGCAGAAAAAAGGGCTTAAAACTTCATTTCCTTTACCATTATGGTGTAACTTATGCATAGTTACAGTGTAAATGTAACTTATCTGCTGGACATCAAAACACGATCTTTTGTTGATGCTGCGCTCCATCTGTTACAAGTCACAAATGTCTGCATAATATGCATTGAAAATCACCGAAATCAATCTAGCCATGAGTTGCTTTATGCCACGAGGCTTCCATGTTTGGGGTTGGGGCTCGAAAGACAAGCAGACAAAGCGCACGTATTCCCTTGGCTGTGACAGATTGTTTTGTCTACATAGGTCGATCGCCTAGTAACCTGTTGTGGGGAACGACTGCGTATTGACGCGTGTGTATGCAGTGAAGAAAATTCCCCTCGGTCAAGGGTGCCGGCAATATGCTCAAACCAACATCGACAGTTTTCGAGTTCTATCAGGATTGTATGGTTCATGGACTCAGTATTGGGGTTGCCAAAGATCTTCTGCCATTCGGTCAGCAGTAATAATTGCAGCAGTCAATCACCCTGTAATGCGGGTGTCAAGCGCAGTCGCTCGCCTTCTCGGCGACGTAATATAGTCTATGGGTTTCTGCCTTCTACTAGACGCCCCCGTGACGGGTATGGACACTTCTTGGAATGATCCGGCGGGAGACCCACACGGAGATAGTACCATTTGCCCCCCATGACCTTTTGGGGCAGTCCAAGATTTTCGTCGAGGCTCTTGGGTACCATGGGTACCGCGGAAAGAGCCGTAAGGTAAGGTGCGTGGACTACACGTACACGTGTGTTTTGCACAGGGAACAATTTAATTTCGAAATTTTGCATAGCAGCAAAAAAAAAATCCAGCTTTGAAGAAATTGGCATGAAAAGTACAACGTAATAGTATATTTTAATGTAAAAATTGCTATACATTTTTGAACTTGTGTAGCATTTTTCTGATCTTGTGTAGCAAAACTGCACCGCTACACCAGTTAAATTTTTCCCTGGTTTTGCACACTACAGCTGTCCTAAAATTGTATTATACAAAACAATTGGGCCTCATGTAACTGGACACGACTTCCAGGGGGGTTCCAGCTGGAGTATACTTTGTGGCATGCATCCATATCAGAAAGCATATTTCCCCTAGTAAACCGGAAACTTCTGTGGCATAATGCTACATGTATTGCATGCATTTGCAAACCATTCCCAGTGACCATAATGTTAAATTCCAAAATAGTTGCGACATGGTTTACTATAGAAGGCAGGGTTTTGGATAAATCAAAGTAAACAAAAGTGAGGACATTTTTTTGGGATAAAGGTGGAATCGGTACATGCATGACATGTATCTCGCCTACGCATACATCCTTGGTTTATACACGTATGTCGATCGATATGGACGACGCATAAAGGGCCACCACAGAGACGACACCTTAGGCACGAGGGCGGAGTCTCATTTCTGCAGAGTCGTCGTTTTATGACCGCGCCGGCATCATATATAATGATCTCGATTTAGTTAGATGAGAGAGAGAGAGAGAGAGAGAGAGAGAGAGAGAGAGAGAGAGAGAGAGAGGTTGCCTGAAGCGTTAGTACTGGACCACGGGTAGCCCTCAGTAAACTCCGCACCGAATATGACCCTTGGAATTGCCTTTCACGTATGATCCCATGCCACCCTCACATCAAAGGCTTTGGGGGAATGCCCTGGTTCTCTGCGAACTGCTAGATAATGACACCCCCGGAGCGAAGGAGATACATCTACGCCGGTGTAGGGTTTTATGCATGCGCGGTTAAACTTCGAAGACCATAGCGATAGACATTCGTGGGGACACTCATTCTGATCTGCCATCGCCATGTATCCACGTGGCTCTCTGTGCTAAGCATATAGGAGAGGCTCTGGTTTAAGACGATGTGGGACATTCGACGGTGGCACCCCCCGCTAAAATCAGTTTGCGGGTAATCCAGGTGCTTGAGTTACAAGTATGACTGCAGTTGACAGGACTTTTGGTATTGTGCACACAGCAGCTTGGTGTGAGAGAGATGCCACTGTATTATTGCTTCAAGCGCATAGCGAGGCCATCGACAGAATATCACATTAAGACCGATGATAATGATGGTCAGTAGGGCCCTACATACATGTAGACATGTTCATCATTAACTATAGGCTCAGCTGGTATTTGCCTGAATCAGGTACATGTACATGCACATGTGTACATTTTGTATTTCCCTAATAGTTTGTCCTTTGCTGTGTAGGATTTTCGTACGCGATCGACATTCCAACTTAAATATTATGTGGGTTAATTGTTATCTTTGCGCGATTGATCAAAACTGCTGTCCCAACACCATCGATGCGCCATTATGTGCCCAACTACACGTGCTTGGCCACATCGATATTTACCCCCCTCCACATTTTAATATCTCAGGTAACCCGGGTTCGACACAGGCACACAATGTGTAAGTAAGGCTCGTATCTGCGGCTCCGCTAATTCCCTGACTGATGAGGCTCTTTAGTGAAAAGCCCCCACCTTGCTTGCCTGTCATTTCGCCTCCCGTCATAACCCCTTTACTTTGTGGGTATAGCTGGCTTGGCATCTCTTGCCAGCCATATTGCCTACACCACTTGTATCTGGCCTTCCTCGGGGTCATTGTTGCGGTCGGCACCTCGGCACAATGGCCAACGCGAAGCTGATCAATATTCCATTGATCGTACGGCCAGGCCGGGGGGCCTGCTGTTTGGGCGCTTTGCTTCCGATCCATCGCTCGGCGACAGGTTACTTTGTCGTCTGCTCACGCCCATCACACACCCTTCAATGATTCTCCCATGATCAGGAAAGCAGCAGAGTATCGCCCTCTCTTTAGCTGCGTCTGGGAATATTCCCTCTTACCTCCCGCCAAGTCCGCCAAATGGCCACCTATACATGTATCCAGTATCGGTGGGGGCTTCATGCATGCAATACCTAGAGATTTGTCCCTCACCATTGAACAATAATGTGTCCTTATTGATTCCAAGTCGCTTTCCTGGTTCATGTCTCAAAACATGCCATACCTCATGTGTCGGCAACAGGGCACAATATTCAATCAGAGCCAAGTTATCCAACGCCGTGCGTCCGAAGAGGACTCTCCAATATGAAGATGACATTTCCCTTCTGTTCCCTGCTCGTTTCCATCTTCCCTCGACCAGTGTGCCGGGGATTTCCGTGGGAACAACATTAGAGACGGCAGACTCGGAAGTCCTTAAAGGTCATTTAAAGCTAAAACACGGTAATCGGGTTTTGGGGTCGAAAACAGACGACAGGTTTTATGCGATAAAGCTTAATCTTGTTGCGAGGGCGGTGCAGATGTGGCCATTATTTGGGATGAAGGACGGCAAGAAAGGCTGCACTTTGCAGAGGCCGTGTAACATGAACCCAACCCGTGGGTGATAAAGAAAGGACGTCTTTCTTATCATTTTGACACTTGTTTCAGGGTTCACCCTGCAAAAAAGGAGGCATCCTACTGAAGTATGGGTAAAATGCATTTACGACATATGGAGACGATATTAGTGCCTTATCACATGGCAGTCGCAGGCTATCGTATGCATATTTTACTTCGAAAGTCTTTTTTTGGCTCTTCATTTAAAAGCGGCAGCCGAGACTGAATTATTTCAAAATATTCCAGCTAGTCGGTTGATGCCACTCTGTCTGCTACCGACAGACATCATTTGCCATACGGCGAGGCCAAAATATCGAAAGGATAAGGGAGTGGGTTTAGCATTCCCAAAGCAAGATTTACCAAGGGATCAAGTAACTCGGTCGTCTCTATGGAAACGAGTGTGATTAGTTATTTTTTATGAAACCCTCCAACGGTGTCATCGATTTGCGCGCTGCGTCGCACCAAGTTGAAGCCTAATAAAAGCTGGCTTTAGTGAAAGCGGAGGGTACAAGTTCGCCGTCGTGTTCATGGGAGAGATGGCTTCAGCAGCCGCGGATCAAATTTGCATACGCCTATGTTTTTGTGCCCTGCAGCCGCAGATGGTGGCCTTTACAACAGACTGTAGGGATCGCTGTATTTAGAGCGCTTCGATCGATAAAGATGAAGAAGGGCGTGCATCCATCGTTACTTGAATGGGGGGCACGCTCCTTCACAAATGGGCACGTTCATGTACAAGGCGGCGTTGCCCGTGGCAGCATCCAACCCTTACCCATACCGAAACAAAAAATCTGTAACATAAGCAGAAGCCCAATATAGATCCGTCTTAATCTGTATTGCATCTTGAAGCCGAGGGTGGGCCGGTAGTGTCTGGAGAAGCTCTGGATTCCGGATTGTCACATTTGCGCCCTGACGGCCTTTGAACAAGAATGACAGATGGCAGTACTCCATTAGTAAAAGAGGGGCAAATGCGTCCTTCCATAATTCTTAACTTTGTATGTGGCAGCTGGTATAGGTTGCGGAATTCAATATGCTCCATGCCATATTGAATTCCGCAGAAACCAGCATGTGACGCAGGATGGGGATGTTTCTTTATGGCTAGCATTTTAAGTCCGAGAGAGTTTACTGCTGTCGTCCAATTCTTGAAGGTGGTGCGAGTGGTAAGAACCAGTATAATTGCTTCGACTCATGACTAAGGTTCCAATTAAAATGGGAATCAAACCATGAATAATCAAAGCTGAAACAGGACTTTTTGTTGTTAGCGGCGTCTCTCATAACAAGTCGCCTTTAAAACTTGAGATAACGTCCTGCAAACAACTGAATCACATTCGTATTCGATAAGTCTGGTGGTTTGTACATGTAACAATAAGAGAGAATAACAAGTGTCGTGCAATCCTTCTCAGATATTATGGGCTCCCGAGTGCACCAAACATGTTACCCCGGTCGGCCTCCCTCCCCCATGCCGGTCGGTACCCAATCTAATCCCCTTCCCCTTACAGACGCCTTCCGTGTTTGCCTTCCTTCTTCCGAAAGGTCCACCCACCACTGCTGCTTGTCCTGCCCCGCATTGCTGCAGAAAAAAAAGAGATAGCACAGAGCCGGCCTGTCCAGATTCCGCCGTCAGATACCACCTGAAGTGTGGACACGAAATCCGACAGAAATCCAAACTTACCGTCGGACCAACTTCAAATATCGCCCGCAGTGCTGTTGACGTCGGGGAAACAAAACCGTGCCGCTGACATATTCCGACAGCATCTTTCATCTTAGTTAAATTGAAATAGGGAAATTGGTCCGATTCCCGCAGATAACTAATAGGGTTGTTGGGCCAACGTGTAGTTGATACCGCCAAATAAACCTTCAATTATCCCAAACCGATCGGATCGATTGAGCAAACCTATTGATCGGCCTAGCGACGCCCCTATAGCCCCGTCTAGATTCTCTCTATACTCCACCCCGGAGGGGGTCGGCACGGTCGGTTTTTTGAGATGGGGGGAATGGGGGTGAATTTTCAGACATTCTGTCTGTCACCGGATCGAGGGTACAATGCTATCTCGCTTTGACGAGTGCCAGCAGCAGACGACTCGTGTTTAATAGCCGTAACGCCAAGCCATGCCGTCCCCGTCGGGATTCTGGTATAAAAGGCTGGTGCTAGCCGGTACAGTGTCGGGTTTGTGGTGGTGCTGGTGATGTTGGTGGTGGCGGTTGGTGGTGGTGGTGGGGGTGGGGGGGGGGGGGTCATCAGATAGAATGGACCGCTTCTTGGAATTTCTGCTACTTGGTGACAGTTCTTGGAACCTAGACGCAGCGTACTTGAACATGCGCTAGTTTTAGATGCTGTAAATAGCCTGTCGGGTCATTACATAGGACAATTTCAGTACACAAAGTAACAGCAGGCGCTTAGGATTATTAACATGCACGCCTTAAGTGATATAACGCTGGCCCCATAAAGCACATGTAGATATATGCACCTCTTCATATACTCATTGGCCTATTCGCTCTTTCATATGCCCTTCTGTGCGTTGTGTTAGGGACTTCTTTTTCAAATGTAACATTTGAATAATTTTAGTGGATGAAGGCACGTTAAATCACTATTATTCTCTAAAGCAATTTCAGTTTAAACCAAATACATGTACACGTGCATAAAATTGTATCGCTGAACCTACATGTATTGTTGGGTGGGGCGGTTGCGTCATACTCTGCAAAAAGTTCCTCTGTGCCTCGCCGCACAGTGATCAATGACGTCTAGAGCAGCATGCGACACACACATTTTTTACGGATCTTGAATGTAACCTGGGCTGAAGATCTTTACGCTATACGCCAGTGGCAAGCAAATCGTCTGAAAACTGTAGTAGTCGCCTTGAATAATTGCCTGGATTCAATGCCCGATGGTGCCTGGCGTGTGTGAAAAAATCACGCTCCGAAGCTCTTATTTAAAACAAGCGGATTACATCCTCGCAAACGTCAAGGGGATTGCCTCTATACTACAGTCGTACAGTAAGCCCATACAGTGTGTAGTTACTTCCTGAGGGGAACAAACGTGTTCTAGTGAACCGTCAGGGTGTTTTAAATTCCGGCTTGTATATTGTTCTATAATTTTGTAACCTTATAAAGTGCTCATTCAAATCGTGAAAAGGAATCAACATCAGCTGTATACGAGCTGAAATATAGATGCACTGCAAAAAGCTTAATTAAAGCCACAAATCCAGAAGCCAAAGCTGTTAAAGGCGATAGTCATAATGTTGATATTACCTCATACACATGCATGCCCCTTGAATTATTGCTCGAGATTTTTGCAGAAGCCTTTCATGTGTAACCCGCAATGTCTTCCGATGTACATGTACACCTAATGCCACATATACTATATACATAAGCAGCTGTCTTGATGTACATTCGTACATCATACCAGCTACATTGTATATCTCATTCACACACACCTGTCTCAGCGAGCACTTACTGCTCCTTATGCGACATTTAAAGATAGTTATCATGATTTCCCCAATGCCACCTATGCGATTCTCTACAGTTCTACATTGTAAAAATGTACAAATTTAATGTGGCTTGAAATTTTTATCTACAAATACAAAGTACAGAGTACCTTGTACAGGGTTTCTCTGAACGTCACTCTCTACAGTATATTACAGCATGGGCGGTCCCTTGTGTCTTAAAATAATATACTTAGTAGACCCAAGAAAAACAAGATGACGGTCTTTCAGGCCAGGGAAGAGATGGCTAATGCCAGATCTGATGTGAAAGATTGCTGGCGACGAGTTGTATAAATACCCGATGATGTTTGTACCACATGTACCTTTGACTTTATAAATGGCTGAATATTTACAACTAATTTAT
>JAAUYG010014406.1_pt1 | contig 36567 bp, 33 predicted proteins | sample 7278091 | NCBI WGS metagenome assembly JAAUYG01 (sample SAMN14350201, study PRJNA611818) | marine sediment metagenome | isolation source: surface marine sediment (0.6m) | place: French Polynesia: Moorea | collected 2018-08 | reverse complement strand
TAGTGGATGGATTGAGGTATCTGGCTCCCGCAAGCTTCGTCCAGCGCCTCACGCAACACCCGCGCCAGGTCATTGCGCAAGACCGGTTTGAAAAGAAACTTGCAGATTCCCAATCGACGCGCCTTGTCCTCGTTGATCTGCTCGCTGTAGCCGGTGGTCAAAACGACGGGAAGCCCGGGCCGGATCTGCAGTACGCGACGGGCCAATTCCTGCCCGGTAATGACGGGCATGGTCATGTCCGTCAGGACGAGATGAAATTCCCGCGGGTTGGCCTCGAAGGCCTCGAGGGCTTTGACGCTGTCGGTGAAGGCCAGGACGCGATAACCCAATGAGGCCAGCATGATTTCGAGAAGACTGACGATCTGGGGTTCATCATCCACGACAAGAATCGATTCCGCACCGGTGGCCGTTTCATCCGCCGGGCGGTCATGGTCCGTGTCCGGTCGCAGGGCATCGGCCACCGGCAGCAGGATACGGAAGGCCGTACCCTGGCCGGGCTGGCTTTCCACCTGAATTTCCCCGCCGTAGCTTTTGATGATCCCGTGAACCACGGCCAGGCCCATCCCGGTGCCTTTGCCCTTGGCTTTGGTGGTGAAATAGGGGTCGAAAATGCGGTCGCGGACGGAGGCCGGCATGCCTTTCCCCGTATCGCGAACGACCAGTTGCACCGCCTGGTCGCATGCGGCCAGACCTTCGATTCCGGCCCCCTCGGATCGCAGGTCGATATCGTCGAGTTCAATGGTCAACTGGCCGCCTTCGCTCTCCATGGCGTGCGCGGCGTTGGTGGCCAGATTCATGACAACCTGGTGCATCTGGGTCGGGTCCGCCACGATGGGGGCTTTGGATTGGATGATCTCCTCGATGGTGATGGTGGACGGCAATGAGGCCCGGATCAACTTGACAGCCTCGCGCACGACGTGGCCCAGCCGCATCGGACGGGGTTCGACCTCCGCCTGGCGGCTGAAGGTCAATATCTGTGCGGTCAAGTCCTTGGCACGGTGCGCGGCCGTCATCACCTCGCGCAGGTATTGGACCAACTGGGTATTGCCCCGGTCGACTTCCATCGAAATCTCGGTGTACCCGATGATGGCCGCAAGAATATTGTTGAAATCATGCGCGATGCCTCCCGCGAGCGTGCCGATGGCCTCCATTTTCTGCGCCTGGCGCAACTGAATTTCGAGGTTCAACTTCTCTTTCTGGATCCGGGTCAATTCCGTGATATCCATGGCAATCTGGAGCTGAACCAAACGCCCGTCCGTCCAGTGGATGGCGCGGTCCAAATTGAGGTATTGCCGTCCGGTGGATGCACTCTGATATTCCCACAGGTGCAGGCCGGTCGGCTGTCCTTCCACATCCACGAGCTTCGTCACCGGGCACTGTGAACAAACGGCCGTTTCTTCCTTGAAAACCCGCCAGCACTTCTCACCAGAACGATCGCCGCCGTAGTTGTCCTGCATATGTCGATTCATCAGCAGGATCTCGTGAGTTTCCATATCGGCAACGAAAATATCGGCGTCGATGCTGTCGACCACCGTCAGCAGGATCTCGTGGGAGCTCTTGAGTTCGCTCTCCGCACGCTGCCGCTCGGTGATTTCACGCGTTAGATTGATATTGGCGGTTTGGAGTTCGGCGTGCTTGTCTTCAAGGGACATCTGAATTTGGTGTTGCCGATCGAGGGTTTTCTTTAGACCGCGAAGCAGCACGGCCAGTGAAAGGGTGACTACCGTGTCCAGCAGGATAAAATTGGCACTGATGACCCACCATTTGGCAACCATGTTGGGCAGTGTGAAATCAACGGTTTGGGGGTTGGCGGCTATCAGGAAACCGAAACCGAACACCGTCAGGGCGTTCAGTCCCAGACAGACCAAAGAGACCTGCATGCCAAAGAGGAGCCCAGCCATGACCGGAAAGATAAAAAGCCAGAACGGACCGGCTGCAAACGGTCCCAGACGAAGGATCAGCGTAACGCCGAGAACGTATATGAAAAGGAGCAGAACCGCGGCTTTGGTCTTAAAGGCGATGCGCCGGGTAAAGGCGGCATACAGAAACCACGCGTAGCCCAGTGTATTGAAGAACGCCAGCCACCGGATTTCTTCCCTGATGGACAGGTACACACTGGGCAGATAAGCCGTTGCGCCAAAGACGGCCACCGTCAGATAAATCACACCGAGAATGCGCTCACGCCAGTATTGCAGACTGAACTGCGAGTCGTGCTCCGGATGGGTCGCACGGTATATGATGTTTTTCAAACGGTCGCTCGATGTCAGCACGAAGCCTCTCAGCTGAAGCGTCCCGGTTGGTCCTATCGTTCCGATGACCCGGCCAGGCGGGCCTCCTGCGGCGCCAGCCTTTCATGCTCTGGCTCACGCCTTCATGGCATTCACCTCATACGCAAGGCGGAACGCAAACCTGAACGGGTATCCCAATGGGAGTTAAATCTTGATTTTGCGTAAACATCTAACTAAATTAACCATAGTGACGGATTAAGCACCATCAACCCAACCGTGGAGGAACCTGATGAAAAACCCAATCGTGTGGCTGGCCGCCCTTGCCGCCCTCTGGTTCGCCGGAATATCGTCCGCGGAAACCGTTTACTACTGGACGGATGAAAACGGTGTGCGCCATTTCAGCAACACCGGCGCCCCCGATGGTGTCGGCGACGTGGGTTCCATTGCCGGAAGTTCGTCGCCTCCCGAAACAGAGGAGCAGGCTGAAGACCCGAACGAGCAGTCTCCTGACGCCGACCTTGAGGACGAAAACCGGGCCGACAAGCCCGATTCGACCGATTCGCCTCCCAGCGTGCGCGAACAGTTCGAAAACGCCCAAAGAGAGCAGGTTGCCAGAAGAAGCGAGGAAGAACGTCGGCGCCTCGAGGGTGAAATCGCCCAAATTGAAGGGCGCGGCCTGAGCCGAACGTTCACCGAGGGGATGCGCGCCGCGCGCCTGGAGCCGCTGAAAGAACAGCTTGCGCTTCTGGAAGCCGACCCGGTTCAGTATTTCCGCATGAAACAGCAGGGCGCTTTTGTCCAGGGTGGGCGAACCTCCAGCAACCGTGACCGCCGCGGCGGCCGGACCGGCGCCATGCGTGATGGACTTCAGAATAGCCCCTGATGGTTCGGGCACCGCGGTCCTCGCCGCACCAGGGCTATCAGGAAAAAGACGTTGCACGAAACAGCGAGTCCGCATGTGACGAGCGTGGGTATATGGGCGGCCTTGATGGGCGTTGCCCATGGTCGGCATCCGGACGTCAAAACCGCGACTGAAGGATCGCTTTGACCTGGCGGCCATCTGCGCGCTCTCCGAAATGGCTCATGATCTCCCCCATGGCCTGCATTTTGTTCTTGTAGCGCGCAAAATCAATATTCGCCTTGATCCAGTCTTCAATATCCGCTTCCGAAACCATCTGCGGCAGATACTGTTCCAGGACGGCGATGAAACGCGATCCTTCGGTGCGGCCCTGCCGGGCGAGAACCTCCTGCTCGGATTTCTGAAGCTTCTTCAAAATCTTGACGACCTCGCCGTCCGCAAGTGTTTTGCTGGGCATGCGCCCGAACTCTCCCATAACGACGCGCAATGCGGCCGTCGTCTCGGCGTCCTGGGCCTTCATTGCGGCCATCAGGTCTTTTTTGATTCTTTCCTGAAGCGCCATGCGCGCTCTCCTCTCTCTGCGACCCGCTCCGGTCAACGTTGTCTGAAAATGAAGCCGCCGCAGCGTCCGCGGCGGCGAACCTGTGCGCTACGATAGCGCGCTGGGTTTTAAAGTCAAGGCATTGCAAGCATCCTGTGGATGGCCTATAGAAGGTCTCTCGGGGCCGCATCACGGCCTCTTAACTGACAGTTTAACATGCGGAGACCCAGATCGTTGCGCAGCGCAATGCCCTCCTCCCGGGTCGAACTCCTGGCACCGGCAGGCAATTTCGAAAAACTTCAAACCGCGATCCATTTCGGTGCCGATGCCGTCTATCTCGGCGGGCAGGCGTTCAACCTGCGGTGCCACTCCGGCAATTTCAGCCGGGATGAACTGGAAGCGGCGGTTGCCTATTGCCGCGAGCGCCGTGTGAAGGCTTATGTCACCTGCAATATTTTCCCGCGCAACCACGAGCTGGCGGGCATCCGCCGGTTTCTGCAGGATCTGGACGACATCCAGCCCGATGGGGTGATCGTCGCCGATCCCGCCGTTTTCGCTCTGGCCCGGGAGGTCGCTGCCGCCATCCCGATTCATATCAGCACCCAGGCCAACACCACCAGCCTCGGCGCCGCGCGCTTCTGGAAGCGGATGGGCGCCGTGCGCATCAATGCCGCCCGCGAATTATCGCTCGAAGAGATTGCGGTCATCTGCGATCGAGGCGGTCTTGCCGTCGAAGTCTTCGTACACGGTGCCATGTGCATGGCCTACTCCGGCCGCTGCCTGTTAAGCACCTATTTGGCCGAACGGGATGGCAATCGCGGCCGCTGCGCCCACCCCTGCCGCTGGAACTACGCCCTGATCGAAGAAAAACGCCCCGGCGTCTGGATGCCGATCGTCGAAGCGGACCGCGACAGCTTTATCCTCACGGCGCGTGATCTTTGCATGATCGCCCATATTCCCGAATTGATCGCGGCCGGCGTTGCCGCCCTCAAGATCGAGGGCCGCATGAAAGGCATCCACTACGTGGCCACCGTGGTCAAAGCCTATCGCGAGGCCATCGATGCGTTCTACCGGCAGGAACCCCACGATCGCGTTCGGGCCCGGGGAGTCCGCTCCCTGGAGGCCGTGAACAACCGCGGCTTTGACACCGGCTTCTTTTTCGGGCCGCCGGGCCCACCCGGAAGCACGGCGGAAGACGGCCCCCGCGGTAATATCTACCGGCTGGTGGGCAAGGTTCTTGCCGACAACCATGGCTCCGCAATCGCCGTGGAGGCCCGCAACCGGTTTTTCGTCGGGGAGTCTATCGAGATCATCAGCCCCGGACGGGCGATCGTCAGCTGCACGGTGCGCTCGATCCGCGACGCGCAGGGGCATCCAGTCGAACGGGCTCGCCCCGGTTTCGAAGTCACCGTCGACCTGGGTCGGGCCTGCCGGCGTGACGATCTGCTGCGCCGCGTCAGACCGACGGCCTCGCCAGCACTAACCGACGTTTGATCCTGTTATCCCAAGGTGAACGACCATGTTGCTGATTGCCGACAACCTGCAGTTGACGCGACCCGCGGTGGCCCGGGAGTTCGCCGCCGGGGACACGGCGGCGCTCAAGGCGCGCATCGCAAGGCTCGTTGCCGCCGGGGCCGAAGCCATCGATATCAATACCGGCCCGCTGGGGCGACGGGCCGCCGGCCGGATGGTCGAGCTGCTCGAAACGGCGACGGCAGCCACCGACCGCCCCCTGCTTCTCGATACGCTCGATCCTTCGGCCCTTCACGCAGCGCTGGCGCAAGGCGCGGCCAACCGCATCATCATCAACGGGTTTTCCATGGAGCCGGACAGGCTCGCGCGCATCCTGCCCCTGGCCGTCGCCTTCGACGTCGAAATTATCGGTTACCTGCTGGACGCGCGCGGTCACGTCCCCCTCGACCTTGATCGCCGGCTGGAAATCGCCTCGTCGCTGTGGCAGCGGGCGACGGAGGCCGGCCTGCCGTCCGATAAATTCATCATCGATCCCGTGGTGGCCCCGTTGAGTTGGCCCGACGCCTCAGCGTACAACCGCGCCCTGCTAAACGTCTTGAAATACTTGCCGGACATGCTGGGATTCGAGGTTCAAACCATTGCCAGTCTTTCGAATCTGACCGCGGGACCGGCTGCCCGCCGAGAGAAGGAAAAAATCGAAGCGGCCTTCGTCCCGATGCTCGCCGCTCACGGTCTGCGCATGCTCCTCGTCAACATGGAACACACGCGCAGCGTGGAGATGGTCCGGACGTGCCGCAGGATCCTGGATGATAGCGTATTCGCCTGGCAGCCGGCCGATGCCCGCGACGGATGAGGGTATCCGGCTGTGGGCACCCTGTCCCTAAGGCGGAGGCGAGCCGCAGGCATGCCTGCCGAGCGGCGTTTACGAGTAGATGATGTTGTAGGTCAGCGGCGGATATTTCCAAACGCCAGGTTTGGGAATGATGTGCTGTCCGCCCACCGTGAGCCAGGAGAGATCCGATTTCATCTCCCGCATCTTGCCGTCATCCGGCGGACGGGCCTGGTCCGTGGGCAGGTAGGTGGCTTGAAAGATGCAGACGCTCTTTTTCTTTTCACGGAAGACGACATAATTCTTGGTAAAGGTCTGCTTGGAGAGCTGGTTGGCGTTCGCCAGGGCTTCCATTTCATCGGCTCCCAGGCGCCGGAGCACGTATTTGGAAACGCCCCGCTCGGAAATGCGGATCAGCCCCCGGGTTTCACTACTGCCGGCATAGACGGTGGAGATGCAGGGCAGTTGACGCAGGTACTGTGCAGCCACGATGGCCGCGGTCCGGCGGCCGCCCGCCATTACGGGCAGGCCGTAGAACTCGAAAAACTTTTTCTGCAAATCCTCGGCGTACTTGTCGCCCCGCTCGAAGATGTCTTTGGAAATATAGCGCAAATCCCGTCCCAGCAGTTCGGCCGCGTCGATGATCGGCCAGTCGACCCGCACGTGGAAATGGGTCATGCAGTAGCGGTTGCGGGCCCGGCTGGCGGGGTCCTGCTGAATCAGCAGCGCATAATCAACCGGCAGCAGCGTTTTGAGAAAATTGGGAAAGGTGACCGAATCCAGATATTTCTGATGGCGATCGAACTTGTTGGACAGCGGCAGGGATTTGGACGTTAGCAGATTCGATTTGGTCGTCTTGTTGAGTTCAAAAAACCGAATATATTTGCGATGCTCGGGGGGGATCGTGTCTTCCACGAAGAGTACCAGGAAAGCATTCTGGCATTCGTATTCGACATCGGGTATCCGGGCGCGGGGTTTGAGCTCGCGCCGCGCCACGAAGGGAAAGGGGGTGCGACGCGATTGAAATTTCTCGTAGGAATCGAGGAGGGCGTACTGGACCATGAGATTGTCGAGTTCGTCCCGCAACAGCTCGTAGTATGAGCGTCGCAGCCGATTTTCGCCGCTGAGTTCTTCTCTGACCTTCCAGAAAGTCAATGGAGGCTCCTCGGTATGGTAACAAGCCGGACAATTGGGATGCACGCATCAACGGGGCGGCCGCCGAGCACCGCTGCACGCGTGTTTCCGTCTTCGAATCGGCGTCGTGCATGGGTGGTGTGCGTCGCTGGCAGCCGTTGACACCGGCTGCCCGTTTGTCGGCCACACCGTTAGCACACTAATAAGGGAAGTAATCCGCCTGCAAGCTAGAACATACCGATATTGATAGCATTTATTTCTATGAGCGTCAACGGGGCCCGCGGTCGGGTCGATCGAATTTTTCCGCCCAAGCGTAGACGCGCGCACGATAGCGATACACCAGATACAGCAGCAGCGCGCAGATTCCCAGCAGGGCCGCGAACACGCCGTACATGCGCTCAAAAAGCATGGCGCCCTGCAGGCTGAGCATCAACGTTCCCGGCATGCGCCCGACGATCGCCATGATCAGGAAAAGTTGGATCGGCAGGGTCGTGATGCCCAGAAACAGGCAGAGGTAATCTTTGGGAAAACCGGGGAAGACGAACAGAAGAAAAATCACAAGGGTGCCCTGATGGCGCACATTCCGGTCAAGCCTCGTCAGTTGCGCGTCAGGTATCAGGCGACGGACGAATCGCGCGCCCAGCAACCGGCCGAGCTTGAAGTTGATCCAGGAGCCCAGACTCAGGCTCAGGGTCGAGAAGAAGAACCCTTTCCAGGCACCGAACAGATAGCCGCCGATGAAGCCGGTCGCCTCCCCGGGAATCGGCGCCAGGATCACCTGCCCGACCTGCACGGCCATGAAGGCGAGCGGCGCCCATGGCCCGAAGGATTGAATGAACGCCTGGGTGCGTTCGCGATCGATGAGCAGCGCATAGAGTCGGCGGATGAGGTCCGCGAGTGCATCGGAGAAAAAAAGCAGGACCAGGGCCAGCAGCGTCAGCGCCAGGACCAACGGCCAGTAACGCCAGAATGATGGTTGTTCTTGCGGCATCGTCCATCCGGCAGGTCATCTTGGGAATCCGGCCAGCTTATTCTCTCGGGGGGTGCGCCTTTTCGCCGGCCGATCCAAAAAACCGGGAGTTGTCGGCGTTTCAGGACTTGTTATCGTCCGCGTCCCCGCCGTCCCGCTGTTGCTTGAGGGCCTTCCTGCGCGACCAGCGCTCGAAAAAACCCATCATGCCGGCAGCGTACGCCCGATCGATTTTTTCTTCGCGTACCTTGGCCCCCGCTTTCCCTTGTACGGCCGTGCGCAGGCATTCGGTCTTGCAGTAGCACACCATGCAGGACTCGGGTGTCTCCCGCAGGCCGTCATCCCCCATCGGGAAAACACACTCGAGTTTACCGTAGCAATAGGGCCGTTCTTCGCGGGTCATGATGTAATCGTCTCCAGGGATTCACGGCGTCGGTTTCGCCTCGGCACGCATCTGGCGGATCAGACCGCTATCGGCGTAGCTGTAATAGGAGCCGTCACCGATGACGATATGCTCGTGGACGACGATATCCATGAGCAGGCAGGCCTGAACGAGCTTCCGGGTCATCGCATCGTCTTCAGGGGATGGCTGCGGGTCCCCGGAAGGATGATTGTGGGCCAAAATCAGTGCGGCCGCGTGGTGGTCGAGGGCGGCACGCACCACTTCGCGCGGATATACCGGGCTGCCGGTGAGCGACCCCTCGAATAGGACCCGGACACCGAGCACACGGTTGCGGGCGTCAAGAAAGATGACCCTGAACTGCTCCCGCTTCTTGTCGCGCATGGATTGGTATAGATAGTCGAAAAGCACCCGGGAGTTGTCGAGGGGCACTTCGCGATGCATCCGGTGCTCCAGATAGCGTTCACATACCGCCGGTACCAGTTTGAGGCCCAGCAGGTTCCGGGGGCCGATGCCCTCAACTTCACACAACTCGCGCGGCGATGCCTCCAGTACGTCCGGCAGGCTGCCGAAACGCGCCAGCGCCGCTTTGGCCGCCGGTTTACAGTCCCGTCGCGGTGTGGCCAGGGTCAGCAGCAGTTCGATGACTTCGTAGTCATGAAATCCGGTAAGACCCGAGCGGTGAAAACGCTCACGCAGGCGTTCGCGGTGTCCTTCCGCGCCGCGATGGTTTTTGGTGTCGGGCATGATTCGATCCCGCGGGCCGGCCAGGCGCTTGCGTTGCGGTCCGCGCCGTTACGGATCCGGATAGCAGCAGGCCCCGGCTACTCGAGTTCCTGTTTCAGGTCACGGGTCATCAGACGGTAAACCGCCTTTTCAGGCGGCAGGTCTTCATACAGAATAGCATACATCGCCTGGCAGATGGGCATCTCCACATCCAGCTTGCGGGACAGGTTGTAGACCGATTTGGCGGTTTTGACGCCCTCGGCCACCATGCGCATCTCGGCCAGGATTTCGTCGAGACGCAAACCCTCGCCGATTTTTTTGCCCACGGTGTGGTTGCGGCTGAGATCGCCCGTGCAGGTCAGGATCAGGTCGCCAACCCCCGCGATTCCCGCCAGTGTTCGCGGATCCGCTCCCAGCCGCCGCCCCAGCCGCTGAATCTCGGTCAGGCCGCGCGTAATCAGGGCCGCACGTGTGTTGAGCCCCAGCCCCAGGCCGTCGATGACCCCGGCGGCGATCGCGATCACATTCTTGATGGCCCCGCCGATTTCGACGCCAACCACGTCCGTGTTCGTGTAGACCCGGAAATAGGGCGTCACGAAAACGGATTGCACCTTTTGCGCCGCGGCAATGTCGGTGCTCGCCGCGGTGACCACGGTGGGGGCCTTACGGGCTACCTCTTTGGCGAAACTGGGTCCGGAGATAACGGCCAGCTGCTTTTCCGGCCAGTCCTTCAAAACGTCACGGATAACCCCGTTCATGGTGAGGTGGGTCTGATTTTCGATGCCTTTGGAAGCCGTGACCAGCAAGGTGGCCGGATCCAGGCTGTCCGCCATCGCCCCGACGACGGTCCGCATGACATGCGAGGGCACGACCACCAGGACGAGATCCTTGGCGGCCACCACCCGGTCGAGATCGTTGGTCGGCCTGATGTTCTCGGAGAGCGTCACGCCGGGCAGGAAGACTTTGTTCTCATGCTGTTTTTCAACCTGCCGGCACACCTCGGTCTCAAAAACCCAGAGATCGATCGCGTAGCCCTTGCAGGCCAGCAGGTTGGCCAGGGCCGTTCCCCAGCTTCCGGCCCCCACCACACCCAGGCGAAGGTTGTCATCCGCTTGCTGATTCATATCGCTTCCTCATCATCGGGTTCGTTCGCGTTTCCGCCACCCGCCCCTGCCGGACAGCCGGCCGCGCCCCGTCAATGCTCAGGACGCCGATGCTTGCTCAGGTCCTTCAGGCTCGTCCCCGTTGTCGTCCTTTTCGGCCAGGCGGGCCGCACCGATCACCCGCTCGCCCGTGTTGATCTCAATCAGTTTGACCCCCTGCGTGTTGCGTCCGATAACCGAGATCCCCTCGATCGGCATCCGGATCAGCTTGCCGAAATCGGTCATGAGCATCAGATCGTCATCGTCGTCGGCCAGCAGGATGCCCACGACCTGCCCGTTGCGCTCGCTGGTCTTGATCGTGATGACGCCTTTGCCACCGCGCTTCTGAACCGGGTATTCGTCCACCGAGGTCCGCTTGCCGTAACCGTTCTCGGTGATCGAAATGAGCGTCTGGCCGTGGGTCAGGACCTCCATCCCCACCACCCGGTCACCGGCCATCAGATTGATACCGCGCACCCCGCGGGCGATACGGCCGGCCGCCCGGACGTCGATCTCGTGGAAACGGATCGATTTTCCCTGGGCCGTACCCAGAAACACATTCAGGGTGCCGTCGGTGATGCGGGCGCTGATCAGCTCGTCGCCCGGCATCAGGTTGAGGGCGATGATGCCGCCGGCCCGCGGCCGGCTGTAGGCCATCAGGTCGGTCTTTTTGATGATGCCCTGCCGCGTGGCCATGATGATGTAGCTGCCCGCCTGGAACTCGGGTACAGCCAGAACCGTCGTCAGGGTTTCGCCGGCCTCGAAGTTCATCAGGTTGACGATGGCCTTGCCGCGGCTGGCCCGCCCGGCCTGGGGCAGTTCATACACCTTGGACCAGTAGACCTTGCCTTTGTTGGTAAAAAAGAGAAAGGTGTGGTGGGTGGAGGCCACGAACAGGTGCTTGACGAAATCCTCGTCGCGGGTTCCCATGGCCATTTTGCCCTTACCGCCCCGGCGCTGGCTCTGGTAGAGCGTCAGCGGCGTGCGCTTGACGTAACCTTTCTGCGAGACGGTCACGACCATGTCTTCTTCCACGATCATGTCTTCCAGGGTGATCTCGCGCGAAGCCACCCGGATCTCCGAGCGCCGGTCGTCGCCGTAATCTCCCTTGATGTCCTCAAGCTCGGTTTTGATGATGTCGAGCACGCGCGCCTCACTGCCCAGGATCTCGCGGTAGCGGGCGATGTTCTCCAGGGTCTGACGATAGTCCTCGATGATTTTGTCGCGCTCCAATCCGGTGAGGCGCTGCAGGCGCATATCCAGAATGGCCTGGGCCTGGATGGGGGACAGGCTGAAGTCCGCCGTGAGGCGCTGTTTGGCTTCCGCCGGAGAGCTGGAGGCCCGGATCAGAGCGACGACGGCGTCGATGTTGTCCAGCGCGATCTTGTAGCCCTCCAGGATATGGGCTTTTTCCTCGGCCTTGCGCAGATCGAAGCGCGTGCGCCGCACCACGATCTCCTTGCGGTGGCGGATAAAGTGCTGCAGGAGTTCTTTGAGGTTCAACAGCTCGGGCCGGTTGTCGACGATGGCCAGAAAGATGACCCCGAAACTGCTCGCCATACGGGTGTGCTTGTAGAGCTGGTTGATCACCACGTCGGCGAACTGGTCGCGCTTGAGCCCGATGGCGATGCGCATCCCGTCCTTGTCGGATTCATCCCGCACGAAACGGATGCCGTCGAGCTGTTTGTGGCGCACCAGTTCGGCAATCTTCTCCACCAGGCGGGCCTTGTTGACCTGGTAGGGCAGCTCAGTCACGATGATTGTTTCGGACTGGTTGCGCTTGTCCTGCTCCACTTCGACACGGGCCCGCACGCGGATGATGCCGCGGCCCGTGGCGTAGGCCTCGCGAATCCCCTTGGTGCCGTAGATAATACCGCCCGTGGGAAAATCCGGCCCCGGGACGATGCCGATCAGTTCCTCCAGCCCCAGGGACGGGTCCTCGATCAACGCGATGGTGCCGTCGATGATCTCCCCCAGGTTGTGGGGCGGGATGTTGGTGGCCATCCCCACGGCGATACCGGCCGAGCCGTTGACCAGCAGGCTGGGTATCCGGGCCGGCAGGACCGACGGTTCGGTGAGCGTACCATCGTAGTTTTCGACGAAATCGACGGTTTCCTTGTCGAGGTCCTCCAGCATCTGGTGGGCGACCTTCATCATGCGCACTTCGGTGTAGCGCATGGCCGCCGGCGGGTCGCCGTCGATGGAGCCAAAATTGCCCTGGCCGTCCACCAGGGGATAGCGCATCGAAAAGTCCTGGGCCAGTCGCACGATGGTGTCATAAACGGCCGTATCCCCGTGGGGGTGGTATTTACCGATGACGTCGCCCACCACGCGGGCGGATTTCTTATAGGCCTTGTTCCAGTCGTTTTTAAGCTCGCGCATGGCAAAAAGCACCCGGCGGTGGACCGGTTTCAGGCCGTCGCGCACATCCGGAAGCGCCCGGCCGATGATTACACTCATGGCATAGTCCAGGTAGGACTTTTTCATTTCGTGTTCGATACTTATGGCGGGCAGATTTTCGTTGTTCATGGTCATGTCCCGTATTTTTGCGGTCTAAGCGTTCATGCCTGGCCCCGGTGCGCTGTCGCCCCGGCCCTCGGGCGCGATGCTGGCCTGATAGTTGTGCTGGTAGATGTCGGCCAGGGTCAGAAAAGCGGTCACCACCAGGGGACCGTAAATGATTCCCAGAATACCGAAGAGCTTCAGTCCGCCGATGATGGACAGAAATACCAGCATGATGTGCATCTGGACCCGTTTGCCCACGATGCGCGGTTTGAATAAATATTCGATTACAAGCGTAATCACAACGTAAAAAACGATGAAAAACAGGCCGGCCCCGTGGCGGCCCGTCAGAAACAGGATGATCGTGGCCGGCAGAAAAACAACCCCGATACCGACGATGGGCAGGAAAGCCAGAAGCCCCATGATAACCCCCCAGAGGATGGGGGACTGCAGACCGAAAAGGGCGAAGATGCATCCGCCCAACACCCCCTGGATGATGGCACTAACGCCGTTGCCGATGAGGATGGCGCCGGCCATGTCCTGGAATTTGGACACCAGGCGTTCCTCCTGGTCCTGGGGCAGAGGCGAAATGTCGAAGATAAACCCCAGCAGGCGCTGGCCGTCCGCAAACAGATAATAGCAGACCAGCAGCATGAAGGAAAAATTGACGATGAATTTGAATATGTTCGAAGCGATGGCCTGGGCCTGGCGATAAAGAAACAGGCCCACATTTTTGCCGAGCTCCGAGAAGGCGTTCTGGAGTTGGTCCACGCTGATCTCGAAGCCGAAAGGCGCCAGCAGGGCATTGGCGAATTCCAGCGCGTGGCTGCCCTCGGCCAGTTGCCGGAGCTGTTGGCTGATCTCGGCCGTTCGCCCCATATTGTATAGTCCGAAGGCCTCCTGGGCCAGGATGCCGGCAAACAGCGCGATGGGCACGAAAACCAGCAGAAAAATGAGCGCACAGGTAATGAACGCGGCCAGGGACGGGGTGGTGCGGCGCCGGACGCGCTTGTAGATCGGGTTAAAAAGCCCGGTGACGACGCAGGCCATGATTAGGGTCGATCCGAAGGGCCAGAAGAGCCAGGCGATCAGGCCGATGGACAGGCTGAAATAGGCCAGAAAGACCCAGAGCGTAACGTCGTTTTTTCGGGGGCCGTTCATGCGTTGCACCGCGTTCGCCGGGTGGCCGCAAACAGGCGGCGTGTCGGTTCAACGAGAGGGGGGCCGCCTGCGCGTTCGAGGGGCGGCTCATCGCTGGGCACGGGGTGACCGCAAAAAGAACCACGGCGCGCCAGCCCGGCATCCAATCGGGGCGGTGCGTCGTGGCTGGTTGGGTGTCTGTTGGCAGCCGTTGGGGTTATCGGCTAATGAACCCGCCGAACAGAAGGAGCAGAATGGCCAGATAGACGCCGACGGCATTGTAGTTTCCGCCGCTGAGATCGTACGTCACGCACCCGCCGATAATGGCGGGCACCATGCTGAAAACCATGATCCCGATCTTTCTTGGGGTATCCATTCCTGCAGTGCTCCTTTGTTTGGCGTGGTCGTCAGGCCCCCGCGCCCGTCGGGCGCGGACCATCGATAACCCATTAAAATTCAGGATTTTTTAGCAGATGCCCCCGTTGTTGTAAAGAAAAAAACCACGGTGGGCCCAAGATTTCCGGGAGACCGTGATCATGGACCGCGAACCGATTTACGGTCCGCAATGACCGGCCCGAGACCCGGTTCCGGGGGCCCGGCGGACGGCATGCGATCCCCTGCCCGGGTTGCATCGCCCGCGGGTTTGGATTAGGGCATTTGAGCCGGCTGATTCTCGCCAAGCGACCCGCAAGGCCGCGGGGTCCAGCCCGGCGGTGCTTGTTCCCGGCGCGGCCCAGAGAGGAAAAACCCATGTGCCTGATCGTGATGGCCTATCGATGCCGTAGCGACTACCCGCTGATCGTGGCGGCCAACCGGGATGAATTCTACGCGCGACCGACCCAGCCGCTGGATTTCTGGCCGGAGCCGAGCGGAGTTCTGGCCGGCAGGGATCTTAAGGCCGGCGGCACCTGGATGGGGCTGCACCGCAACGGGCGCCTGGCCGCGATCACCAACTACAGGGAACCCGAACGCTTCCGGCCGGAGGCGCCCTCCCGCGGTCATCTGGTGAGCGACTTTCTTGTCGGGCACCGCGAGGCCCGGGCCTATCTCGACACGCTGCACCGCAACGCCCCGGACTACAACGGATTCAATCTCATCGCCGGCCGGGTGTCGTCGCTCTTTTATTTCGGCAATCGCGGCAGCGCTCCGCGCCCGGTCGAAGCCGGCATCCACGCCCTCAGCAACCACCTGCTGGACACCCCCTGGCCCAAGATCCGGCGCACCCGGCGTGCCATGGCGGACATCGCCGAAAGGGAAGCCCAACCGCATCCTGAGGCGTTGATGGCGCTGCTGCAGGACCGGCATATCCCTCCGGACGAGGAACTGCCCGCCACCGGTATCGGCCTCGAATGGGAGCGCCTGCTGGCACCGGCCTTCATTCAGAGCCCTACCTACGGGACACGTTCATCGAGCGTGCTGCTGGTAGCCGCCAGCGGCCGCACCCAGTTCATCGAGCGCACCTTCACCCCCGAGGGCCGGGCGTCGACCCGAAGTTTTGAGTTGCAACTCCGCGGCTAGTCACTGCCGGGCTTCGCCGCCCGCCGCGCTTCAGCCCGCGGCCTCCCGGACGACCATGACCGAGCAGGCCGCCTTCTGGGCCACGCGCTTGGCCACGCTGCCGAAGAGCACCAGACCCATCCCCGATAGGCCGTAGGCTCCCGTGATCACGAGATCGATCGACTGTGTGCGGACGAATTCGAGGATTTCCGAGGATACATGGCCGTCCCGCACCACCAGCTCGTAATCGACCTCGAGGGGCATCTGGGCGCCGTAGCGGCCCTGCATCTGTTCCTCGATCTTGAGGATGATAGCGTCGCGCGGCATCTCCGGGGGGATCCAGCCACTGTCCAGCAGCACCGGGTTGATCATGGGGGGCAGCACGTGCAGCAGGTAGAGTTTGGCATTGAAGCGGGCCGCCATATCCACGGCCTGCGCCACGGCCCGATGCGCGTTTTCCGAAAAGTCGGTACAGCAGGCAATCGTCCGTATGCTCATGGGACCTCCTTTCCGGCCCGAACGGCCCTTGGCCGACAGCGGTAAAGGCGCATACGGGCGCATACCGGCGCCAGTCTGGCAGACCGAAGCTCCTCGGGCCTACTTGCCCAGCATGATGGTGCGCAGCACGTCTTCTTTGCCCACGACACCAACCAGGCGGCCGGCCTTTACCACCGGCAAGGTATGATAGTTTTTTTCCACCATGAGGGTCGCCACCTCTTCGATGACGGTTTCGGGCGTAATGCTGGCCGGGTCGGGCGTCATGGCCTGTTGCACGCGGGAGGCCGCGATCTTCTCGACCTCGCGCTCGAAGTGCCGGGCGGACGACAGGGTGATGTAACCGTCAAGGAGCGTGAACAGCGAGGGCACGCGCACGCGCTTTTGCTGAACGATCAGGTCGCTCTGGCAAACGATGCCCACCAGACGTCCCTGGTCGTCGACCACCGGCAGTCCGTTGATGCGATTGTCGATCAGGAGCTTGGCGGCCTGGACGATTTCGGTTTCCGGGGTCACCGTGATGACGTCGGTGGTCATGATGTCACCAGCCGTTTGCATGCCTCCCCCTTTTTCGTTGTGGGTTGAATCGGGAGTGCGCAAGGCTTGTAGAGACGATGCGCCAGGGAAGTGAAGTAAACACTAATATTAAATAAATATAGCACCTTAGAGACTATGTCAAGCCGGGTCCGCTGATACGAAACGGTTTCACGCAAGCACGCCGCGCGCGCTCCGCCGGCTTTATCGCCAGCGCATGGGAACCGCCCGTTACGTCCCGTGGCGGGGGCCGCCTTTTCCGGTCAGCGGCCGCCAGCGATCCAGGCGGCGCTTGACCTCTTCTTCATAACCGCGCGCGGTGGGCTCGTAGAAGATCGTCCCTTTCAAGGCATCGGGGAAGTAGTCCTGCGGCGTGAAGGCATCCTCGTAGTCGTGGGCGTAGCGATAGCCCCGGCCATAGCCCAGGTTTTTCATCAGGCCCGTGGGGGCGTTGCGGATGTGCAGGGGAACGGGCAGGCTGCCGTGGTTCTCCGCCGTCCGCGACGCCGCCTGATAGGCCCGGTAGACGCGGTTGCTCTTGGGAGCTGTGGCCAGATAGAGCGCGGCCTGGGCCAGGGCCAGTTCGCCCTCGGGACGGCCGATGAATCGGAAAGCCTCCATGGCGTCGAGGGCCACGCCCAGGGCGCGGGGGTCGGCCAGACCAACATCCTCGGAGGCGAAACGCACCATGCGGCGGGCGATGTAGAGCGGGTCTTCGCCGGCGGCGAGCATGCGCGCCAGCCAATAGAGGGCGGCATCCGCGTCGCTGCCGCGCAGGCTCTTGTGCAGCGCCGATATCAGATTGAAATGTTCCTCGCCGGACTTGTCGTAGCGCAGCGCTTTTTTCTGGAAAGCGGCTTCCAGCAGGGCGATGTCGATCGACGCCCGGACTTCGCCAGAGGCCGCATCGGCGGCACGGAGGCTGGCCGCCATTTCCAGGCTGTTCAGCGCCCGGCGGGCATCGCCGTCGGCCGCGCGCACCAGAAAATCGAGCGCATCGGAGGTGATGGCCAGCCCATCGCGCCCCAGCCCCCGGTCGCGGTCCGTCAGGGCCTGGTTCAGAATCTGCCTGAGGTCTTCGTCCGTGTGGGATTTGAGCAGCACCACCCGACAGCGCGACATAAGGGCCGGTATGACCTCGAAGGAGGGATTCTCGGTGGTGGCGCCGATCAGGGTGATCAGGCCGGTTTCGACGTGATGCAGGAAGGCGTCCTGCTGGGCCTTGTTGAAGCGGTGGATCTCGTCGACGAACAAAATCGTGCGGCGATGGTGAAAGTCACGCTGCTGGCGGGCCTCGTCAATCACCCGGCGGATATCGCGCACCCCGCTCAAAACGGCCGAGAATTCGATGAAGTGGGCCTTGCGGGCGCCCGCCACCAGGCGGGCCAGCGTCGTCTTGCCGGTGCCCGGCGGTCCCCACAGAATCAGGGAAAAGAGCCGTTCGGTCCCCAGCAGCTGGCGGATCAGAGAACCCTCGCCCACCGCCTGGTGCTGGCCCACAAAGTCCTCCAGGCGACGGGGCCGCATGCGGTCGGCCAGGGGCGTGTCCATTGATTGACGGGCGCTTTGTTCGAACAAATCCACCGATGGCACCTATTCTATGATACCGACCGCGCCGGTCGCTCAGCGCGATCGCTTGCGTCTGCGTGCCGATCGCTCCCGGCGTTTGGGACGCGCGGCGATATTCTTGCGCCCCGCACGCGGCCGGAACACGAGCCGGATCGGCGTGTCGTGCAGGCCGGCCCCCTCCCGCAGGCGGTTGACCAGAAAGCGCTGGTAGGAAAAATGGACCGCCTCCGGATAGTTGACGAAGATGACGAACGTTGGCGGCCGCGTGGCGGCCTGGGTGGCGTAAAAAAACTTGATGCGCCGGCCGCGGTGCAGGGACGGTTCGTTGTCCGCCATGGCCTGTTCCAGGATCCGGTTGATGCGGCCGGTGTTCACCCGGGTGGTGTACTGGGCATACACCGTTTCCACCAATTTGAAAATGCGCTGAACACGCTGGCCGGTGAGGGCCGACAGGGTCAGCACCGGCGCGAAAGCCAGAAACTTGGCCGCGCCGCGCAACTGTTCGGTAAAGCGCCGCACGCTGTTCTGATCTTTTTCCACCAGGTCCCATTTGTTCAGCAGGAACACGCTGCCGCAGCCCCGTTCATGGGCGTAGCCGGCCACGCTGACGTCCTGATCCGTCACCCCTTCGGCGGCGTCGATGACGATCAGCGCCACGTCGCAGCGGTCCAGGCTCCGCAGGGCCTTCAAGATCGAAAATTTTTCCAGTTTGCGGGTGACCTTGCCCTTGCGCCGGATGCCGGCCGTGTCGATCAGGCGGTAGTATTGACCATCGCGCTTGATCACCGAGTCGACGGCATCGCGGGTGGTTCCGGGGATATCGCTCACCAGGTGGCGCTCAGCCCCCACCAGACGATTAAGCAGGGACGATTTGCCCACATTCGGGCGGCCCACCACGGCCAGACGGATCTCGTCGCGCGAGGCTTCCGTTTGGGGTTTGAAATTCGATACGAGACGGTCGAGCAGATCGTTCAACCCGTACCGATGCTCGGCCGAGAGCGGGTGCAGGTGCTCAAGCCCCAGAGCGAAGAATTCAGCCAGGCGGTCTTCCTGCTCGGGGCCGTCGATCTTGTTGACCGCGAAGAGGACCGGTTTGGGCTGGTCGCGCAGTGTATCCACGATATCACGATCGTAGGGCGACAGCCCCTGACGGCCGTCCATGAGCACGATGATCGCATCGGCGGCCGTCACGGCCTCATCGACCTGGTGCCGGATCGCGTCGGCAAAGTCATCGTCCAGCTGTCCGGAAAAACCGCCGGTGTCCACCACGGTGAAGGGGATCTCGTTCCAGACCGCATCACCGTAAATCCGGTCGCGGGTGACGCCGGGGAAGTCGTCCACCAGCGCATCCCGGGTGCGGGTGACCTGGTTGAAAAATGTGGATTTGCCCACGTTGGGTCGTCCCACAATGGCGACCATCGGTTTCATCGGCGTGCGCCTCGTTGCCCGCGCCGCCCGGTTCACAAAATACCTGGCGGGGGTCTTTGGATATGGATGCGGCGGATGGCCGGGGACGCGTCCGCGGCGCCGCGGGCGGCATCACCACGCCATACCATAGTATTTGACTTCGTTATCCGGCTATTCTACACATTAACTACGCTAAGCCTTCAACTTGTCGCCCGTCGGCGGGCGGCGGAATCGAAGGGGCTGCAGCGAGCCGCGCCACGCATGCTGATCACCCAGAAACATAAATACGCCCTCAGGGCCGTCTTCGAACTGGCCAAGCGCCAAGCGCAGGGGCCAACCAAGCTCGCGGATATCGCCCAAGCCCAGGCCATTCCCCTGCGTTTTCTGGAAGTGATCATGTCCCAGCTCAAGGGCTCGGGCCTGGTGGCCGCCAAGCGCGGCTGCTATGGCGGCTACTCCCTCCTCAAGCCCCCGGAGCAGGTCACCGTGGGGTTTATCTTCCGATTCATCGACGATCGCATTCACCAGGAACGCTGCGATGCCTGTATCGCCCGCGAGGGCTGCCCGCTATTTGACAACTGCGCGTTCAAACCCATGTGGGACCGTGTTTGCGGCGCCATCTACGAGGTCTACGATCGAACCACCATACAGGATCTTCTGAACAATGAAAAGATGGCGCTGGCTTAGGTTCCCCGCACCAATAAAGACAATCCCGCCATCCACCGGTTAGCCGCTCCGTTCAACCGATTCGGTGTGATGCTCTCCCACCGGCAATAAAAAACGCTTGCAGTCCCACCGGAGCCTCCCTCCGGACGGGGCGCACGGCGCCCCGTCATCTGGATCATAAACCGGCTTGATGAATGCGCTTGGTATGGAACGCCAATGCACCGGCGGCCCCTATTCACAGGCGGCCCCGGCCGGCGGTTCACTGGAAAACGGGGTCAAAACCACCCTTGTTATTGCCGATATGGATGCCCACGGGACGATCAACGCCATCGATGCCGCGTCTTTTGCCGCACAGCCGCCCGCACGGGCCTGCAAGCAGGTGGCCCGCCTGCCCAATGAGGTCCAGATCCAATTTGAAGCGGTTGCGCTGACGAGTTGACATCCGGGTGTTTTCGGTCTTTCATAAAGGCGGCTCAATGGATGTCATCAAACTAAGGCGCGTCCCGAGCCCGCGCGCGATTGAATTGCCGATATGAAAAACGCTGCTCCCATAGACAGAAACATTTTCAATGGTCGGCCGATAGCACCGCTGCAGGATCAGAAACTCGACGACGACTATCTCTGCCAGGTCGGCGTATCGGTTTCCTGCGGCGCCTGCTGCGGCCTCTATAACGTGATGGACGCATCGCGGCTGGCGCTCGAGCGACTGCTGGCCGAGCGCACGCGCCGCTTTGCTACGGTAACCCGCACCATCGACGGCATCGTGCAGTTTCGCGCGGCGGTCGAAGCAGACGAGAACCAGGAGCGTCCCCTGCCGGATTTCCATCACTGCCCCTTTTTGGGTTTGGTCGGCCCCCACAAGGATACTGTCGGTTGCATGCTGCATCCCCTCGAGCCCCAGAACCAGGGCATGGATTTTCGCAGTCTCAGCCATTACGGCGGCATGGCCTGCCATATCTATTTCTGCCCGGCCACGCGCCTCTTGCCGACACGCTGCAAACAAATCGTTCGGGCCGTGGTCAGCGACTGGTACCTTTACGGGCTCCTGGTGACCGAGCACCGCCTGCTCAAGGCCATCTTCGATGAAATCGAGCACCGCCTCAACCGCCGGGTCTTCATGGATGACTTCACGCACAACGACGAGGCCCGGGAGGCCCTCTACAACCTCTTCTTGCTGCGTGTCTCCTGGCCGTTCCGTCGGCCGGGGCCGCTGCGGCTGGTCAATTATTTTTTCAACGACCACCGCCACCCCCGCCCGACCATCGGCCCGGATGTCGGTCAGCAGACCATCGAGCGCTACCACACGATCCTGCAGGAATTGGAAACCCGCACGGACAATGCCGAAGTCTTCCGCCAGGCCGGGCTCTATATTGACGACAAACTGCGGGCGTTGCAGGCGAGTTTTCCGTCTTGATGGGTTCGTGCCGCCGAGCGCCGGGGCGCAGCGATCTCTTCTGCTACGGTACCCTCCAGTTTCCCGCCGTGATTCAGGCCGTGATCGGGCGGCACCCCCCTAGCCGCCGGGCCGAAATTCGCGACTTTGGCGCGTTTGCGGTCCGCCGTGCCGAATACCCCGGTTTGCGCCCCGTTCGGGGCCAGAAAACCGTCGGCCGGGTCTATTTCGGCCTCACGGCGGCCGAACTGGCAACCCTCGATCGGTTCGAAGGGCCGCTCTATCGCCGCGGCCGCCTCACGGTCCGTACCGGCGAAGGCCGCCGCCGCGGCGCCTGGGTCTATATCGTCAAACCGGCACGGCGGCGGTGTCTGACCCCCCGCCTCTGGGACCGGCGCGAATTCAAACGCCGTAACTATCGACGCTTTATGCAGCGATTCGTACACGAACGCCGGGCAATCTTCGCCGCCGCCGGATAAGCGCACCCGCAGAGCGGCGATGCTGACGGCGATAAACGATTTTCCCACACCATAGGAGCACCGCTGGTATCTTGCATTTTGGACAAACGCGCCTTAGTCTTCACCATTATAACGGCGCAGTTAACGAACCTGCGACCATAAAAGACAAAGGGGGATTGATCATGAAAGACGAACGCAACCTTCACCTCAAAGTACAGGAGTTGTGTGACTGCTTCGCCACGACGGACCCGCTCCGGGAGATGTCCCAGATCCCTTCTGCCGACGGCGAAGAAGACATCGCTCTGAAATGGCTGGCTCTGGCCGCCCTCCACGGCGTCAACAGCAATGCCAGCAAGATCACCCTTTCCAAAGGCGATGACGGCAAGGTGAGGGTTACCGCCGAGTACCGTCCGTCGGACCTGCCTTCTCCGGGGGGGGCTGTGGGCAACAAGATTCTGGAAGCCATCCGGGAGATCACTCACATCGAAGGGGACAAAGGCTCGACGCAGCTCGCGCTCGGCATGCGGGACAGCAGCATCGAGTTGGGCGTCAAGCTAAAATCCAAAAAAGGTAAAGAAAAACTGTCCATCAAGTTCACGTGATGACCGGTTCGTTCCCGTGACCGGCAATTGCCGCAATCGACAATCCCACTCGCAACGCTACGGTAAAGGACGCAAGCATGCACACCAAATGGCGGCAGACAGCGGGACTTTCATTGATCCTGGCAGCAATTTTCATGGCGGGATGCGCCAGCGTCCAGGACGGCGGTTTCGCCCGCCCCGCAGCGGCGCCGGTTCCCGAGGTGGACGCCGACCTCAAGCCCGGTCTGGCCGTACTCTATTTCCCCAAGCGCTTCGTTCGGCATGTGGACATTTTGCCCCAGGGAAAGGATGCGCTTGAAAAAGGCGTTCCCGGCCCGCCGGTCACCAATCTGAATCGGCGTTTCGGCCGCGGGCAGGTCTTCAAAAGCGGCACCAATCGCGGCATCGGCGTTGAAATGAGCGGTTTTATCCTTCTGGACCAACCTGGCCGATACCAATTTCGCGTCAACAGCAACGACGGCTTCCGGCTCCACATGGACGGCCGGCTGCTGCTGGAGGATCCGGCCTGGCACGCCTCGGGTGACCAGATGACGGCGCCGGCCGTATTCAACGTTCCGCAGCCGGCCTGGTACTCGCTGCGCATAAGGTATTTCCAGCGCAAAGGCACGGCCGCTTTCCAGTTCTTCTGGCAGCCGCCCGGTGCGTCCGAATTCACCCCCGTGCCCGGCCGTGTGCTGGCCCACCGCGAACCTTACGGATAACACCCCCCTGGCGCCGCCCGCTGTCCGGGTGGACACGAGCGCAGCGGCTGCAACAGACCCGCGGCCATTAAGGGATGCTTCCCGCGCCTGAGACGAGATCGGCATGACGGCATATCAGCTCATATTCGAGGGACAAATCCAAGAAGGACACGATCCGGAAGCGGTCCGGCGCAATCTGGCGACCCTCTTCGATGTTCCGGTGTCCGAGGTCGAATCGCTTTTCAGCGGCGCCCCGGTGGTTCTGAAAGACGGCCTTGACCTCGACACGGCCCGCCGCGACAAGGCCGCTTTCGAGAACACCGGCGCGATTTGCCGTTTGGCCGTCCAATCCGAGCCCGAGCCGACGACAGCGAACGGTGACGCTGCCGCAGCCGAGACGGCGTCGTCCTCCGCCACGGCCGACGACGCCGAACGGCCGGCCGATGCCCGGCGCTACGGGCTGCGCCACCCGTATTTCCTGTCGTTCTTCCACAAGCCATTTTACCGGGACGTGTCCCGACACTGGCGTGGTCTGGCCTTTATCCATCTGTTGATTCTTCTGGCACTTACGGGTGCGGCCTTCATGCTCCACTTTAAGGCGTTCGCCACGGACTTTGTCAACGAGCAGGCACCGGCCATCCTGGCCCAGATACCGCCCATCACGATCGAAAGGGGCGCCGTGCGGACAAACGTGGAGCAGCCCTATCAAATCTACCGCGCCGATGGCGGCCGCCTGTTTGCCGTGATCGACACCACGGGTGAAATCACCTCGCTCGGCCAGACCGAAGCCATGCTGCTCCTGACCCGTTCGCATCTTCTGGCGCGCATCGGGTCCGATGGCAGCCGGATCATCGACCTGCAGCCGATTGATGAACTGGAACTGACCCGTGACGACATCGCCCGGTGGCTGGACGCCTCGCTGCAGTGGGCCCCGATCGTCCTATTCCCGCTGATGCTGTTTTTCAGTTTCTGTCTGCGCACCGTTCAGGTCATGGTCTACGGCGGCATCGGCGTCGTGGCGTCCATGCTGTGGAAGCGGCCGCTGCCATTCAGTGCCGCCGTGGCCGTGGGCGTCATGGCCATGACCCCGGTCATCCTGATCGATACCCTGATCATGTTGCTGAGACTCGATCTCCCGGTCTGGGGCTGGGGAAGTTTCGTGCTCGCCCTGGCTTACCTGCTCTTCGGGATCTGGTCCGCCACGGAGGCCCCCTGACCGCCCGATCAAGGATGCGGCCGGGGACGCTCCCGCTGACCGCGGCAATGACGGCTGGCGGCAAGGGGCGTGATCCGTCCTGTTCATGGGAGGTAATCACATGAGTTTGCGTTTGCATTATCTGCAGCACGTGCCGTTCGAGGGACCGGGCTGGGTTCGTACGTGGGCCGAAGACGCCGGCGCCGCAATCAAGGCCACGCGCCTCTACCGGGACGAACCGCTGCCGGCCATGGACACCTTCGACTTGCTGGTGGTCATGGGTGGCCCCATGAGCACCCACGAAACCGAGCGCCACCCCTGGCTGGCAGGTGAAAAAGCATTCATCCGTCGCGCCATCTACGGCCACAAGGCCGTGCTGGGCATCTGTCTGGGCGCCCAGCTGGTGGCCGAAGCGCTGGGTGCACGCGTCTATCCCAACGGCCAGCGCGAAATCGGCTGGTTCGAGATTCAGCGCGCCGCGGCGGTCGAAGGCCACCCCATCGGGGCGTGCCTGCCGCCCCGGCTAAAAGTTTTGCATTGGCACGGGGACACCTTCGATCTGCCGGCGGGAGCGCTGGCGCTGGCCCATAGCGAGGCCTGCCGGCACCAGGGTTTTGCCTTTGGCCACCGGGTGGTGGGTCTGCAGTTTCACCTGGAAACGACCCCGGAAACCCTTGATGCGCTGATCAAGAACTGCGGCGACGATCTCAGACCCGGTCCCTACGTCCAGACAGCCGAGGTCATGCGCCGGGGGATCGGATCCTGCACGCCCGATCACGAGGTGCTCGCGGCCATACTCGAAGCGCTGCGCGCGAGTTTGCCCGGGGCCACCTGAAAACGGGGAGCTGCGACGCTACGGCCCGGAGAGGTGAACGGGCAACGACCATGCCCTTCCGATCGTTTCACGAACTCAAAGCGCATGCGCAGCGGGGCCGCGATTACCGGGTGACCGTCCGCCGGGGATCGACCGGGCTTCTCGTCATGGCCCCCCACGGGGGCGGTATCGAGCCAGGCACGGACATCCTGGCCTCGGCCCTTGCCGGCAGACGCCATGCTTTTTACGGATTCGTCGGCCTGAAGCCGCGCGGCAACGCCTCGCTGCATCTTCCCAGCCACCGCTTTGACGAGCCGGCAGCCCGACGGATGACGCAGGCAGCTTTGTGGATTCTGACACTGCACGGCCGCCGGGGCGACGATGGCGTCATATGCGTGGGGGGCCGCGACCATGAAGGCGGCCACGTATTCCAGCATCGCCTGCGGCGGGCGGGGTTCAGGGTCCGGCGCGGGGGGTGCAAAGGCCTTGCCGGCCGCCACCCGGCCAATCTCTGCAATCGCGGCCGAAGCGGCCGGGGCGTTCAACTCGAGATCGCCCGGGACCTGCGATGCGCTCACGGTCGGCCCGGCGAACGTCCGGCGCCGGGGCGCCGTCTGCTGCGCGCCCTGAGCCAAGCCCTGGAAAAGATCCAAGACCGGACGTCGTCCGCCCGCGGCGGCGCACTCAAGCCAGGAGGTAATCATGACACAACTTTTTGAACGTTGGGATCACCGGCAGCGCGACATTCTCTCGTTCGCGCTGGTTTTCACCGTTCCGCTGAGTGTTGTGGTCGGCTACGGTCTGGGCGGGTGGGGCCTGCTCCTCACCCCGCTGCTGGTCTTTGGGCTGGTGCCGCTTTTAGACGGCATCATCGGTGTCGACACCGCCAACCCGCCCCCGGACGTCCCGGGCAAGAAAACGCCCGAGCGTCCCTACCGTTTGGTGACCTGGCTGTGCGCGCCGTGCCAGATAGCGCTCGTCATCTGGGGCGCCTGGGCGGTCGGCCAACCGGATATTGGGTTTTTCGCCTTCCTGGGATTGGCCCTGGCGGTGGGCGTGAGCTCCGGAATCCTGGGGATCAACGTCTCCCACGAGCTCCAGCATCGCATTGATTCGAAACCGGAGGTGTTTCTGTCCCGGGCGATGCTGCTCACGGTCGGTTACATGCACTGGGCCATCGAGCACGTGGCCGGCCATCACCGCCACGTGGCCACGCCCCGCGACCCGGCCACCGCCCGCCTGGGCGAGTCCGTCTACCGTTTTCTGCCGCGAAGCATCCTCGGCGGTTTTCGCAGCGCCTGGGTGATTGAAAGCGAACGTCTGCGCCGCGAGGGGCGGCCCCTCACTTCCTGGCACAATCGTGTGCTGCGCTACCTTATCATGGAACTGGCGGCGATCGGTGCACTGGCCGCCTTTTTCGGCGGAGCGGCCCTGGTCTACTGGCTGGTGCAAAGCCTGGCGGCCATCGTTCTGCTCGAAGTCGTCAACTATGTCGAGCACTACGGGCTTCTGCGGCGCGAGGAGGGCAAGCGCTATGAACCGGTGCGTGTCTGGCACTCCTGGAATGCGAGCCACTGGCTGACGAACCGCTTTCTCTTCAATCTCCAGCGCCATTCCGACCACCACTACCGCCCCGGCCGTCGCTACCAGCGCTTGCGCCATCACGCGGCCAGTCCGCAACTGCCCACCGGTTATGCCGGCATGATCGTCCTGGCCATGATACCGCCCCTTTGGCGCCGGGTGATGGACAAGCGCGTGCTGCGGGCCTTGCGGATGCCGGCGAACTGAAATCCCACGGACCGCAAAAAGCGTTTACTTCACCCCCGAATCGATGTACGAACGGAAGGGCCTTGGGCCGCGGTCCGCAGGCCCGTAACCGATCTCGATGGCCATACCGCAGGAGCATTTGCCATGGCATCCGACCTGGACAAACGCATGCAGCTTTCCTTTGCCGTGGAATCGGCCGCGGCCGCCCGCAACCGGCTTTACGCCGTCAAGGCCAAAAAGGATGGTCAGTTCCGACAGGCCCGCCTGCTGAACGCCCTGGCCCATGGCGAGGAGATCAGCGCCCGGCGCAGCCTGATCTATCTGCGCGGCAAAATCAGCGAAATCGAAAATCATCTGGCCGCGCTGCTGAAAGCCAAGCATCACCTGGTGGAAACGGTCTATCCGCAAGACCGTGAGATCGCCCGCCAGAACGGCGACAAGTCGGCCGAAGCGGCCCTGCACCAATTTGAACAGGTCAACGCCAACCACACGGAGCGGCTGAGCGAACTGGCGGCCGAAGGCACCGAGGTGCCCTATTACGTCTGCCTGGTGTGCGGTTATATCGCCGCCGGGAGCATTCCGGACAAATGCCCGGTATGCGGCGCCGTCCCCGAACGTTTCAAGGAAGAAGTCATTTGACCCTGCCGCCGTGCGCGGCGAGGAGACAACGCCATGGATGCATTGACCCACCTGGCCATCGACACGGAACTCTGCGGGCAGACGGAAGAACTGGCCCCGCACTACTGCCGCCTGCGTCTGCCGACAACCGGCCGGATGGCGGCGGACGACAAGGGTCTCGTTCACGGCGGCTTCATCTTCGGCATGGCCGACTACGCCGCCATGCTCGCCGTCAACCACCCCAACGTCGTGCTGGGAGCGGCCGATTCGAGGTTTCTCAAACCGGTCCGCGCCGGCGAGACCGTGATGGCCGAAGCCCGGGTTGAATCCGTGGACGGCAAAAAACACACGGTGCCGGTGACCGTATCCCGAAACGGCGAAGCCGTGTTTCAGGGCACCTTCACCTGCTACGTCCTCGACCGGCACGTCCTGGACTGACAAGCACGCTTGCAGGTCCCCGCGCGCCATCGCCGTCCGCTACCGCTCCCCCCAGCGTCGACGCGCAAAAGAAGCGCGACACGGGCGCTTGCTTTGAATTCCTATTCCTGCCCGCGAAAAAAGAAATAAGCATGTGAATCACACCGGATCGTTGAACCGCTCCGGGACCGCCACCCGAGGTGGAGAGTTCCGATCCAAACGAATGCACCCCGTGGTTTATGGCGGCGGGACCGTCCGCTGACTTCCGGCGTGCTGCCCCTCGGCCCCGGCACCGTTCCATCCCATAAGGATTTCAAGGTTTTTCTTCCAAATTAAAGTCCGACCTAAATTCGCCGATAACGCCTAACAGAATGGCCGTGCCCTGACCGACACGCTGTCGGGCCCATGCTCGCCCCCGGGCGACGGGATGGACGCCGGCTGGGGAGGGCCGGGTCGCCGCTTGTCCCCACAGCCCGGAACCATTCGATTCGAAAAAAACCGCTTCACATCATATTCGGGAGGGAGAAAAGAATGGCAAAGCGTAATTGCCGAGCTTGGGTCATTGCGATGGGATTCCTTCTGACGGCCTTCACTTTTTCGGGTGCCGGACTGCCGGCGGCGGCCGAGGACAAAACCTACGTGGGCTCCGAATCCTGCCAGGAATGCCACGAGGACCAGTACGATAGCTATAGCGCCCATTCCAAGAAAGCGCACTCCTACGAGAGCGTCAAGGTGATGCGCAAGGGCCTGACCGAGGCCGAATACCTGGAGTGCCTCCAGTGCCACGCCACCGGATTCGGTAAGCCGGGCGGGTTCACCTCCGAGGACCAAACGCCCCACATGCAGAACCTGGGCTGCGAATCCTGCCACGGCCCCGGCAGCGACCACGTCGATTCGGGCGACCCCGACGACATCGTCGGCGAACTTTCGCCGGCAGATTGTGAACGCTGCCATAACAGCGAACGGGTGGAAAATTTCAAATTCAAGCCGCTGCTCTTCGGCGGGGCGCACTAATCAGCGATCGGAGGATCCCATGCGAAAACTGTTGAGCGCCATCGAACACCATCTCTGGGCCAAGGTCATGCTGGCACTGCTGCCGATCGTCCTCATGATCTTTGGGCTGATCATTTTCAGCAATGTCCGCGCCCAGTCCCGGATCCTGGAGCGCCAGACCGAGCGGAACGCCAACCTGACGGCCACAGCCATCGAGGGCGGTATGTTCGACGCCCTGGCCATCGGCAACAACGACGAGGTTCGTGCCCAGTTCAAGCGTCTGGATGCCAAAGCCGCGGGACTTGAGGTCCACATTTTCGATTTCAACGGCGACATTGCGTTCGCCACCAAGGCGGAGCGGGTCGGCAAAAATATCCAGGCCTTCATCCACTCGGACGCGTCGGGCCGGGCCGTCCAGACGATCCTGACCCGGGGCACGCAGCCCGAGCGGGCGCTTGCGGAAACCATCGCGGCCAAGCCCTATCTGAGCGTCTATCGCCCCATCCGTAATGAATCGCGGTGTTTTCACTGCCACGGCCAGTCCCGCCAAATCCTCGGCGGTATTCACGTGCGCACCGCCACCGAGGCCACCGTGCTCGCCGCCCGCCGCCTCCGCAACCAGAGCGTCCTGATAGGCTGCGCCGGAGCCGTGTTTTTGTCCATGCTGATCTACTTTCTGTTTCACAAGCTGGTCAACCGCCCCATCCGCAATGTCCTGGCCGTGGCCGGCAGCATGCGCCAGGGCGACCTGACCCACAGCATCGAGGTGCAGGGCCGGGACGAAATCAGCCACATGAGCGCCCGGATGAACCTGGTCAACGAAAACCTGCGCGAGATGGTCGGCGAAATTGCGGCCGCTTCGCAGAGCGTGGCCGAGTCGGCATCCGAACAGGCGGCGGCCATCCAGGAAACGAGCGCCTCCCTCGAAGAGCTCACCGCCATGGCGAGCCGCAACAACGACAACGCCACCATGGCCGACCAGCTGATGAGCGAGGCCATTGCCAAAGCCAGCAGCGCAGGCCAATCCATGGAGCGCCTGTCCACGGCCATGCAGGAAATCACGGCTTCCAGCAGCAAGGTGGCCAACATCGTGGGCACCATCGATGAAATCGCCTTTCAGACCAATCTGCTGGCCCTTAACGCGGCGGTCGAAGCCGCGCGGGCCGGCGAGGCCGGGGCCGGGTTTTCGGTGGTGGCCGACGAGGTCCGCAACCTGGCCATGCGGGCGGCGGAGGCCGCCCATGAAACGGCCGCCCTCATCGACGGCACGGTCAAGACGATCCAGGAAGGCAGCGCCCTGCTGGGGGACACCTCCCAGGCCTTCGGCGACATGGTCGACAATGCCAACAAGGTGGCCAGCTTCATGAGTGAAATCGCCGGCGCCTCGCAGGAGCAGACCAACGGGATCCGGCAGATCAACTCGGCCGTGACCGAAATGGACCGCAGTACCCAGCAAAACGCCGCAACGGCCGAACAGTTGTCCGCTTCGACCGGGAGTTTCAAGGTCCACGGCTAAGCCGAAGCCTGTGTCCGCAAATCCCGGCCGGCGGTGCCCAGGATCCCTGAGGCGCCGCCGGCCGGTTGTCCTGACCCGCACAGACCGCCGAGCCTACCGCACCTGAATTTTGACGGGATGGCTCCCGCCCGGATGACCCAACACGGATATTCCCTTCACCAGTCTGTTCTTTCTGGCCGCACAGGTGAAGCGCCCCGGTTACGACGTCCCGCATCTTAGCCCGGCCGCCCTGCTCGTGGTGGACGCCGGTCTGCGGGTTCCGGTTGGCCTGACCCGCAAACTCTGGTACGATGTCCTCTATCTTGTTCGGAGGTCGGTGGCCCTGTGTTGCCTGGTCGGCACTGTCGGGGACCGGGCCCGGGAGAAGGGCACGTAGCGGCGGGGCGGACCGGCCGGCCGGCGCCGCCGCATCGATGCCAAACGGAGGAATAGCGTAGACGATGAAAGTTTACACCGGCACCGGGGACCGTGGCAAAACCAGTCTGTTCAGCGGGGAGCGGGTCGAAAAATCCGATCAACGCGTGGAGGCTTACGGCGACGTGGACGAGCTCAACGCCCTGATCGGCTCGATCCCCAATCTTCTGCCCGGGGAGGGGCGCTCTGAAGAGGAGGTCCTCGAACAGATTCTGATCGACCTGTTTCACGCTGGCGCCTGCCTGGCAACGACGTCCGGCGGCCCCGAAGCCTTTGAAGATCTGGCTGCTGCGCGTACCGTCTGGCTGGAAGCGGCCATCGACCGGATGGATGCCGCGCTGCCGCGCCTGACGCATTTCATCCTGCCGCTGGGGCACCCCGCGGCCTGCGCCTGCCACGTGGCCCGCTGTGTCTGCCGGCGGGCCGAGCGGCATGTCGTGCGCCTGTGCCGGGAAAACGCGGAGCGCGGTCGTGCACCATCCTACCCCGGCCTGCAGGTCTACCTGAACCGCCTTTCGGATTATCTCTTCGTTCTGGCGCGCTACTGCAACCATGTCTCCGGCACGGCCGAAAAGATCTGGAAGGTCTGATGGGGGACATGGGCCAAGCGATCGCGAAGCCTTCGTGGTCGAGCCGCCTGCTGGAGCGACGCCGGTTGGCAACCGGCACGTTCGAGCTCCATTTGTCCCGGCCGACCGGATTCGACTTCAAGGCGGGACAGTACATCACGCTGCGGATCGGAGACGCCGCGAGGGAGTATTCCCTGGTGGGCGCACCCCAGGCGCGCTCACTGGCGATTCTGGTGCGCCGCATCCCCGGGGGACGGATCACCACCCATCTCGACCGGGTCGCCACCGGCACCGAGCTGTTCTTTGACGGCCCCGACGGCCACTTCACCTATCGCGGGGGCGAACGCCCCGTCGTGATGGTGGCCACCGGTACCGGCATTGCCCCCCTGGCCGCCATGATCCGGGCGGGCGCCCGGCCGGATGTGCTCCTGCACGGCGTTCGCACCCTTGAAGAACTCTACTACCGGGAGGAATGCCGGCAGGCCGCCCGTCGCTACGTGCCCTGTCTCAGCGGCGACGCCGCCCCGCCGGCCGAGGCTTTCAACGGCCACGTGACCCGCTTCATTGAAACCTCTCTCGACCCGCTGGAAGCCGACTTCTATCTGGCCGGCCGAATGGCGATGATCCACGCCGTCATGGGCATCATCGACGCGCGCTTCCCCTCTTCAAGGGTCTACACCGAAGCCTTTTTCTAAGGAGGGTTTCGCAAAGAGCCCGATAGCAGCGTTACGCTTCACCCCTCGTCATTGCAGCGCACCGTCGTACGCTTCATTCCTCGGGATTCGCAAGCCTTGCCCTCGAACGATTTGTGAAACCCTGCACAGGCTTCACCGAAATCGGACTCTTTTGGCATCCATCTGAGGTCCACGACCGCCCCCTCGTCAGCCTTCCGCATCCAGTTCGTCCGCCAGCCGCACCGCCCCGTCGAGGTTGAAATCGTCGGCCAGCCTGCCCAGTCGCCGGCCGAGCGACCGGCGTTCCTCCGAGCCGCTCTCGAGATCGGCGGCGATGTTGCTCAGTGCGCCGATATCGCCGATGTCCGCGGCTTCGCGAATCCGGGCGGCGATAGAGCGGCGCACGTCCGCCGGCAGGTCGGCGATCGTGTCGGCCGCGTCCGTCGCGGCGGCGACCGGTCCCAGCCAACCGGCCGCGGCGACGACATCGCTGAGATGTTCTTCCAGGCGTTCGAGCGCCCGGGTCAGCGGCCGGGTTTCGGGCGCTGATCCTGTGTCCTTGACCAGCGCCTCCAGATCCTGTGCGGCCGCATGAAGACGCTCGGCCGCAAGATTGCCGGCGGCGCCTTTGAGGCTGTGGACGAGCTGATGGCAGGCACCCAGATCCCCGGCGGCCAGGGCCTTGCGGATGCGATCCGGCGCATCCTGATAGGCGGTCGCCAGATCGATGATCAGTTTGCGGTAAAGGGCGCGGTTGCCCTGCAGGCGTTTCAGACCAACCGCCAGGTCGAAACCCGGCAGCGCGGCCGGCAGTTCGTCCGGCGCGGCCGTTGCAGGCAAGGTCGGGGCCGTCCCGCGGGTCGGCTCGGAAGACGCCGCCGGTCCATCGATCCACTTCTGCAGTGCCGCGAACAACTGATCCGGATCGATGGGTTTGGTCACATGCCCATTCATGCCGGCCGCCAGGCTTTTCTCGGCATCCCCGGCCATGGCATGGGCCGTCATGGCGATGATCGGCAGATGCTCGAAGCGCGCATCCTGCCGAATTTCGCGCGTGGCCGCGTAGCCGTCCATCACGGGCATCTGGATATCCATCAGGACGGCGTCAAAATCACCCCGGGTCACCGCCGCCACGCCTTCCTGCCCGTTGTCGGCCAGATGCACCGCGATACCGATGCCTTCCAGGATTTCCTTGGCCACCTGCTGGTTGATTTCGTTATCCTCCACGAGCAGCACACGGGCACCGGCGAGGCGTTCGATCCCCTGGGCTTCCGCCGGCGGGCCTTGGCCGGCCGGGCCAACGTCCGTGGTTTCCGGACTGAAGGACTGCGTAATCGTGTCAAAAAGCACGGAAGCATTGACCGGTTTGATCAGAAAGCCATCCAGACCGGCGTCTTCGGCCTGGCGCATGACTTCCTCGCGGCCGTAGGCCGTGGCCATGATGATGGACGGAATGACGGCCAGCGATCGATGATGCTTGATCCGGCGGGCGGTTTCGATGCCGTCCATATTCGGCATCTTCCAGTCCATGATCACCAGATCGAAAGGCGCTTCCGCCGGCGCCGACTCGAGCTCGCTCAGCCCCTCTTCGCCTGAGGCCGCCTGGGCCACCTCAAAGGAAAAGGATTCGAGCATCTCGCGGAATATATTCCGGCTGGTGGCGTTGTCGTCCACCACCAGCACTTTCATGCCCATCAGATCGGTGTGGGGCACGAACTGCTTCTTCGCTTTTTCGGCCCCCAGCTCGAAGCGGGCGGTAAAAATGAACCGGCTGCCTTTGCCCGGCGCGCTCTCCACCCGGATGTCCCCACCCATCATCGCCACCAGCCGCTGGCTGATGGCCAGCCCCAGGCCGGTGCCGCCGAATTTACGCGTGGTGGAAGTGTCGGCCTGAGAGAAGGATTGAAACAGCTTGGCCTGCTGCTCCGGGGAAATACCGAGGCCCGTGTCGCTGACCGTGAAACGCAGGATCACGCCCTGCTCCCGGCGTGATTCCAGAATGGTGGAGACCACGATCTCGCCTTTTTCGGTGAATTTGACCGCATTGTTGACCAGGTTGAGCAATACCTGGCCCAGCCTGAGGGGGTCACCCACCAGGAACCGGGGCACATCCGCCCCCGTGGAAAAAAGCACTTCCAGGTCTTTTTTCTCGGATGCCTTGACTCCCACGAGATTGCCCAGACTCTCGAGGACGTCCTCCAGATTGAAGTCCACCGCCTCCATGTCGAGCTTGCCCGCCTCGATTTTGGAAAAGTCCAGGATGTCGTTGATGATTCCCAGAAGCGAATTGGCCGACGCCTGGATCTTGCTCACGTAGTCGCGCTGTTTGGCGGTGAGCTCGGTCTTGAGCGCCAGGTGGGCCATGCCGATCACCGCGTTCATGGGCGTGCGGATTTCATGGCTCATGTTGGCCAGAAAATCGCTCTTGGCCTGGTTGGCCTCGTCGGCCGCCTGCTTGGCCTGGAGCAGTTCTTCCTGCAGGTGTTTGCTTTCGGTGATGTCCCGCAACGATTCGATGGCCCCGGTGACGTTGCCGGCCGTGTCGTAGAGCAAGCTGGCCGTGGCGTTGAAATAGATCCCCCCATCCCCCAGATGAGGATGGAAAGATTCGCCCTTGAGGTTTTCGCCGTCTTTTTTGACGGTGAGGTATTTTTCCTTGTAGGCTTCGTTCCATTCCCGCACGAGATCGATGAGCACCGGACGGCGCTCGTCGTAAAACGGCAGCGCATACACATAGTCCCCTTGGCCTACGATGTCGCTGGCGGCCACCCCGGTGAGCTTTTCAATGGCCCGGTTCCAGGTCACCACCACACCGTCGCAGTCCACGACCCAGGTGGGATCCGGCAGAAAATCGACGATCTGCGAAAGCTGCCGCTGGGAGTCCCTGATTTTCTCCTCAGCGTGCTTGCGTTCGGTGATATCACGGGCCACATGGACCACCTGATGCACGGCGCCTTCCTTGGCGCGGATGGGAAAGGTGGCGACCTCCATGATCAGTTTCTCCCCCCGGGGGCCGGTGTGAACGTGCTCGGTCATGCACTTGCGCCCGGTGCGCATGGTCTCGAGCATGGGGCACTCGTGATGCGGGGGGGCGCAGATCTCCTTGAGCCCGTGGGTCATTTCGAAACAGGACCGGCCGATCACCTCTTCGCGGGATTTATCCAACTCCGCCAGAAAAGCCTCGTTCGCGTCGACGATGGCCCCGGTCTCGACATCGAGGATCGAAATGGCGTCCGGGATGCTGTTGATCACCGTTTCCACGAAATCCTTCTGGGCCCGGATGGCCTCCTCCGCCTTTTTGCGCTCGGTGATGTCGCGCACCGAGGCCACCACCAGTGTGCCCTCCCGGGTCTCGATCGGACTCAGGCTGATATCGACCGGAATGAGCGTACCGTCCTTGGCCTGGGCCGTGAGATCGAGCGCCTCGCCAATGGCCCGCACGATGGGCTGATTCAGATACTGATCGCGCAGGGCGGGGTGGCCCGCACGCTTATCGGCCGGAACCAGTTCCTCGATGGCCTGCCCCAGAAGTTCCTCGCGCGGATATCCGAAGAGTTTTTCGGTTTGGGAGTTCACGAGCACGATGCGGCCTTCCCGGTCCACGATCACCATGGCATCCGGCGCCGCCTCCAGCAGGGCCCGGAACCGTTCCTCCTGCTCCTTGCGCTCGGTGATGTCCTCCTCCAGGGCCACGAAATGCGTGATCCCGCCGTCGTTGTCGAAAATCGGCGCGATGGCCGCGCGCTCCCAGAACGGTTCGCCGCTTTTGCGGCGGTTGCGCAGTTCCCCCGACCAGATCCGACCGGCATCGATCGTCCGGCGGATTTCAGCGTAGACCGTCTCAGAGACATCGTCGGATTTGAGGATGCGCGGCCTCTGGCCCCGGGCCTCCTGCATGGAATAGCCCGTGACCTCCACAAATTTCGGGTTGACGTATTCGATCCTTCCTTCGGCATCGGTGATCACCACCGAGATCGGGCTCTGCTCGACCGCCTGGGAAAGTTTGGTCAGCTGGATCTGGACCCGTTCGCGTTCGTCGATCTCCCGAGCCAGGCGGCGGTTCCAGAACAGAATCACCAGCACGACTGCCGCGGCGGCCGCGGCCACGCCGCCGATGATCCGCCACACAAACCCCCAATCCACGGCCCGCTCGATGATCACGTTGACCCATCGGTCGTGAATCTGGGCCCGCTCGTCCTTGCCGATGGTCTCAAAGCCCTTCTCCAGAATGGCCACCAGCTCGGGCCAGTCCTGCCGCACCCCCATGGTAAGATCGAATTTGTATTCAGTGGTCGAGGCCACCTTGAGCGCTTCCAGACCCAGCCGTTTGGTGATGAAGGTGATC
>JAAUYG010021099.1_pt1 | contig 36572 bp, 25 predicted proteins | sample 7278091 | NCBI WGS metagenome assembly JAAUYG01 (sample SAMN14350201, study PRJNA611818) | marine sediment metagenome | isolation source: surface marine sediment (0.6m) | place: French Polynesia: Moorea | collected 2018-08 | reverse complement strand
CTTCTTACGAAACCGTTCGAAAGATGACTTACTACGAACTAATCTTTTCCTTCACGGGAAAGAAAATGAACAAATTAAGCGGCTTAAAAGTTACGTGGATCAACCGGGCTCCTCCGGATTGTCAACCCACGGTTAAGAAACCAAGTCCAAAGCAAACGCGTCTTTTGTATGCGAATGCCGGCAATACGGTGCCAGGTGAACGATACATTTCCATTAATCACCGGAACGGGGCTGTCCAGCGGCCCCCGAGGGCCGATCCCCGTCGCACAGAATCGTTGGCCGCCCCGGCAGGCCGCGGCGGCCCGCAATCGGACGTGCCAATTGCGCGGAAATGTGTTAAACCCTTGACGATTCGCAAATCTTTCCCCGCTGTATCTAGCATGTCCCGGAACCTTTAAAGCGCCATCGAATGCATTAGTATCTGTTGCCCTGTTGCGTTAACCCTGATTGCCCTACCATGAGGGAGGTGTCTCGTGATTCATCAGTTCGATACCGTCATCGTCGGCTCCGGCGGGTCCGGCCTCTATGCCGCCCTGGAGGCCAGCCAGCGCTCCCGCACCGCGGTCGTGTCCAAACTCTATCCCATCCGCAGCCACACGGGTGCGGCCCAGGGCGGCATCAGCGCGGCCCTGGGCAACACCGAGGAAGACAAACCCGAGTGGCATGCCTTTGACACGGTCAAGGGCGGGGACTATCTGGTGGACCAGGGCGCGGCCAATATCCTGGCCGAAGAGGCGGTCCAGGCCGTCTACGACCTGGAGAACCGCGGGCTGCCCTTCAACCGCACACCCGAGGGCCGCATCGACCAGCGCCGCTTCGGCGGCCACACCCGCAATTTCGGCGAAGCCCCGGTCCGGCGGGCCTGCTACGCGGCCGACCGCACCGGCCACATGATCCTGCAGACCCTCTACCAGCAGTGCATCAAGAACGATGTCGCCTTTTTCGACGAGTTCCAGGTGGTGGACCTGGCCATGAACGGCGACAGCTGCCAGGGCGTGGTGGCGGTGGAGCTGGCCACCGGCGAGGTGCATATTTTCGCGGCCAAGGCCGTGCTTTTTGCCACGGGGGGCTTCGGCCGCATGTTCAAGGTCACCTCCAACGCCTATGCCAACACCGGGGACGGGCCGGCGGTCTGCGCCCGGCGCGGTATCCCGCTGGAGGACATGGAATTCTTCCAGTTTCACCCCACCGGGATCATGGGACTGGGGATCCTGATCACCGAAGCGGTGCGCGGTGAAGGCGGTATTCTGCGTAACCGGGACGGGGAGCGCTTCATGGAGCGCTACTCCCCCACCCTGCTGGACCTGGCCCCACGGGACATCGTGGCCCGCTCCATGCTGACCGAAGTGCGGGCCGGAAAGGGCATTCGTGGCGACCGCAAGATCGACGACTACCTTCACCTGGACGCCACCCACCTGGGCAAGGAGGTCCTGCTGGCCAAGCTGCCGGATATCACCAGTTTCTGCAACACCTACCTGGGCATCGACCCGGCCGAAACTCCCATTCCGGTCCTGCCCACGGCCCACTACGCCATGGGCGGCATTCCCACCGACGTCTACGGCCGCGTGGTGCGCGACGGGCAGGACACCGTCGTCCCGGGGCTCTATGCCGCCGGCGAATGCGCCTGCGTCTCGGTGCACGGGGCCAATCGCCTGGGCACCAACAGCCTGCTCGACCTGGTGGTCTTCGGGCGCCGGGCCGGCCAGCACATCGGCGACTACGTCAAGCAGGCCGACGCGCCCCAACTGAGCGAAGCGGCCGCCGATCCGGCCCGGGAATGGATGGCGCGGCTGACCGAGGGAACCTCCGAACATCACGGCGGCCACATCAGTGACGAGATGCAGACCGTGATGATGGAAAAGGTGGGCATCTACCGCAATGCCGCCGACATGCAGACCGCGGTGGACGCCATGCAGCAGCTGCGCGAACGCTACCGGGCCGTGCGGATCCAGGATACCGGCAAACAGTTCAACACGGACCTGCTGGAGCTGATCGAACTGGGCAACCTGCTGGATCTCTCCCTGATCACCGCCGCCTCGGCGGCCAACCGCACGGAGAGCCGTGGCGCGCACAGCCGCGAAGACTACCCTGAACGCGACGACGACCAGTGGCTCAAGCACACTCTGGCCTATCTGGAGGGCGATACGGTGCGCATCGACTACAAACCGGTGGACACTTCCATCTGGGAACCCAAACCGCGCACCTACTGATTGCAAAGGAGTGACTCATGAAGATCAATCTCAAGATCCAACGCTTCAATCCGGAGACCGACGCCGAACCGCGCTTCCAGGAATATTCGGTGGAGATCGATCCCAACGCGCGCCTGCTGGACGCCCTGATGCAGGTCAAGCGCTTCCAGGACGGCAGCCTGGGCTTCCGCAAAAGCTGCGCCCACGGGGTGTGCGGATCGGATGCCATGCGCATCAACGGCAAGGACGGCCTGGCCTGCAAGACCCTGGTCAAGGACCTGGCCGCAGCCGACGGCGACACCATCACCGTGGAGCCCCTGCGCTACCTCCCGGTCCAGCGGGACCTGATCGTGGACCAGAGCGACTTCTTCCGCAAATACCGCCTGATCAAGCCCTACCTGATCAACGACGATCCCGTGGACGCCGGGGAGCGCATTCAGTCCCAGGAGGAGCGCATGGTGTTCGACGACACCACCAACTGCATCCTGTGCGCCTCGTGCTATTCGGCCTGCCCGGTGCTGGGCGAGAACACCGCCTTTCTGGGACCGGCCGCCATCAGCCAGGCCTACCGCTTTCTGGCCGATACCCGCGACCAGGGCTTTGACGAACGGCAGCCGGCCCTGGACGATCCCGACGGGGTCTGGCCCTGCCAGAACCATTTCAAATGCACCAAGGCCTGTCCGCGCTCGATCCTGATCACCAAGCGCATCAACCAGGTCAAACGGATGCTCGACAAGGCGCGCGAAGCCGAAAGCGAGTAAGGCGCCGAGCGCAAAGCGGAAGAGCTTAAATACTTTCCTAAGAGGCGTATATCAACTCTGTGGAATTCGGGTTTTAATTCCCTTGGCCCCGCGCCGAGCATCGGGGGCAGGGACGGATGAAGCGTGTCGGCCTGTCTGAGCGAAGCGAGTTCCGACACGCGCCGGCCCTGGGCCCGACGCGCAGGAGGGAGCGGGGCGAGGGCGCCTTCTTTTGGTTACTTTTCTTGGGCGACCAAGAAAAGTAACAGAATAATTAATGGATCGGTCGAACCTCTCCGGGTCCTCCACCGGAAGTGAGGCACTTAATCAACAGTTGAGCGGCCGCAGCGCCGCGCAAGGTAAAAAACTTAACCCCTCGAATAAGCCATTAACGAAAACGGAGGCCCCGCCGAGCATAGGCCTCCGAGCCATCCGGGTCGGCACGATAGCTCAGGCCTCCGGCAGCAGGAGGCTCAGCGCCGCGCCCGCCAGCCCCAGGAACATCAGGATGGCGATCAGCCCGGGCATCCCGATGACGCCGGCCACAAAACCCAGCGCGCCGAAAATCAGAGCCACCAGACCGATGGCCGAATTGGCAAAGGCCACATAGGTGGCCCGCCGCTCCGGTTCGGCCCGGTCGATCAGGTATGTCTTGCGCCCCAGCAGCACCCCCGCCTCCGCAATCCCCAGCAGCATGAAGATCGCGGCCGCCAGATAGGGACTGCGCCAGACGGGCGGCAGGTACCCGATGGCCAGCGCACCCGCGCCGGTCAGAGAGGCCATGATGCCGCTCAGCACCAGGACCTTGCGGCTGGACAGATCGGCAAAGCGCCCCCAGAAAGGGCTGCTCAGGGCCGCCGCCAGGCCGGCGGCGATGACGATGATGCCCAGGGTCTTGGACTGCCCGGGCAGCAGTTGCTTGGTATAGAGCACGTAAAAGGGGGCGGCCAGCTCGACCGAAAGCAAAACCGCCCGCACGGCCAGAAAACGCCGAAACCACGATTCCCGACGCACGAACTCAAGGCCTGCCAAAACCTCGCGGTAGGCATCGCGGCCCCCGGCCACCGCTCCCGGCGATTCCTTCATCCCCGCAAAGGCCAGGCCGGCGATCAGCCAGAGTATGGCCCCGCCAAAAAGCAGCACCAGGGCGGGGTGGGTTTTCACGGTGTCGCTGAACGCGGCCCTGATGGCCAGGCCCACGCCGATCGTCAGCAAGCCGCCGATCATGCCGCGGAGGGCCAGCAGTTTGCCCCGCCGCCCCTTGGGAATGGTCTTGCCGGTCACATCCTGGAAGGCCACCGATCCCACGCCGCGGCAGACGCTGAAGACGAGCAGGGCGGTGACGATGGTCAGGCCCGCAGTCGAGGGCGGCAATAAAACGGCCGCCGCGACCATGGCCAGGAGCATCATCACCTGCACCATGGCCGCAACGACCCAGAACCATTTGCGCACGGGGTAACGACGGATGCGCCCGGCCACGGCCAGTTGCGGCAGCAGGCTACCGGTCTGCCGCAGGGGCAGCAGCAGGCCCACGAAGACCGGTGGCGTGCCGAGGGCGCCGAGCAGCCAGGGAAGGACGAGTTTCGCGCTGGCCACCTGTTCGGCCAGTTTGGATGCGGCCCCGTTCAGGACATTGAGGACATAATTGTGCGGCAGATTGGTGCACTCCTCCGGCGGGATGTCGGTACAGGCCCGCTCGGAGGTGTCCTCACCGCTCAGGCGCGCATAGATCGCTTCCACCCGGCTGCGGCGGACATCGGTCTCGGAAGGGGGCGGCTTGTCCTGGATCGTGGTCATGGCATTCTCCCGGTAAGGGGCCGGTGGCGACCGGTCGTTGCGGGTTCGATCTTGAACGAGGGTTGCAAAGGTCAGGTCCGCTTCGCAAAGGCGCCGGGCGGGCCGTCGGTTTCCGGCGGCGGCCCGGGTGGTCAAGCCTTAAAAGGGTTTTATTATAGGATTCAGATCTGCTATTTTATCAATTTGTCCAACTGGCGGTTCGGGGCCCGCCCAAGGCCTTCGAGGCGTCAGGGGAGAAACCAACAACGCTTCGGCATCATGGCGGTCCTGGCCGCCCGGAGAAAGCGAGCGCATATGCAAGCCGGTCAAAATACCTTGTGGACGACAGACCTGGAAGCCTACTGGACCGATGCGGTCCAGCGTGCCGTCCTGTTCACCGACATCCTGCGTCAGCGCGGCAATGTCTACCTGGAACACCTGCACAACGGCCAGCCCCCCGTACTGGTCTTCGACTACGAAACCATTCTGGACGGCCGTGAATTGAAACCCCCGGTCAATTTCGCCCTGGTGCGGATCATCGATCGGCGGCGCGAAGGGGGGGACCGACGGCGCAAAGCGAGAGACTTGCCTGCGGGCGCTGTCGACGACCGGCGCCACCAGACATCGATCGCCAGCGAAGCCCCGCAGGCGACGATGCGGCCGATCGTCATTTTCGACCCGCGCGCCGGCCACGGCCCGGGCATCGGCGGCTCTAAAAAGGATTCCCAGATCGGCATGGCCCTGGATGCCGGCCACCCGGTCTATTTCCTGATCTTCTTCACCAAGCCCGCGCCGGGCCAGACCCTGGCGGACGTGCGCAACGCCCAGATCAAATTCATTGAAAAGGTCCGTGAACGCCATCCCACGGCCCCCCGCCCGGCGATCATCGGCAACTGCCAGGGGGGCTGGGCCGCGGCCCTGGTGGGTGCGGAAAGGCCCGATCTGGTGGGGCCGATGGTGTTCAACGGCTCGCCGCTATCTTACTGGGGAGGTGTTGAAGGGATCAACCCCATGCGTTATCTGGGCGGGCTGATCGGCGGGACCTGGATCAACACCTTCCTGAGCGACCTGGGCCACGGCTATTTCGACGGGGCCAATCTGGTGAGCAATTTCGAGAATCTCAACCCGGCCAACACCCTGTGGAGCAAACTCTACCACGTCTACGCCAACGTGGACACCGAGGCCAAACGCTTCCTGGATTTCGAGAAGTGGTGGGGCGGCTTTTTTCTCCTCACCGACCGTGAAATCCACCAGATCGTGGAAGGCCTATTCGTGGGCAACAAGCTCGAGCGGGGCGAATTCGAAGTCGAAGCCGGCCGGCGGGTCGATCTCAAGAACAACGACAACCCGGTGGTGGTCTTCGCCTCGATGGGCGACAACATCACCCCGCCCCAGCAGGCCTTCAACTGGATCGTCAAGACCTACGGCACGGTGGAGGAAATCAAACGCCGCGGGCAGGTGATCGTGTTCATCGGCCATTCCAAGATCGGGCACCTGGGCATCTTCGTCTCGGCCAAAATCGCCCGCAAGGAACACAAGGAGATCATCGCCAGCTTCGACATGCTCAACTACCTGCCCCCCGGACTCTACGAGATGCAGATCGAGGAGGAGCCCGATGCGCCCGGCGAATATGCCGTGCGCTATGTTGAAAAGCATGTGGACGATATCCTGGCCCTGGACGACGGGCTGGAGGACGAGAAGGCCTTCCTGGCCGTGCGTCAGCTTTCCGAGGTGACCGACCTCCTCTACCGCAGCCTCGTCTCGCCCTGGGTGCGCCTGGCCGTGCCCGCGGATGCGGCCGAAACCTTACGCCAGCTGCATCCGCTGCGCGTTCAGCGCTATCTGTTTTCTGATCTGAACCCCTGGATGATCCCCGTCAAGGCCTGGGCCGCGGCCATCCGCGGCGACGGACGCCGCCGGGCCGCCCCCGAAGACAATGTCTATCGCGTCTGGGAAAAACGCGCGGGCGACACGATCGTGGACGGGCTCAATCTCTTCCGCGATGTCCGCGACGCGGCCTGTGAACTGATGTTTCAGACGGTCTACGAAAGCCCCTGGATGAAGATGCTTTCCGATTTCGTGGGCGGCACGGCCCCGCATGACGACGCGCAGCTCGAAACCATGCGCCGGCGCGATGCCGAACGCTGGCGGCGCAGCATGACCGAGGGCGATTTCGAGGATGCCATGGTGCGGATCTTTCTGGCCATCGGCTTTGCCGATCAGGTGGTGCGGCGCAAAGGCTACCAGACCATCGGCCGGTTGTTTGCCGCCCATCCCCGGATGAAGTCCCTGGAGCGCGAAGACATGCAGCAGATCGTGCGCGAGCAGTCCCGGGTCGTGCAGACCGACCAGGACCAGGCGATCGCCACCCTGCCGCAGCTCCTGCCCCGCAAAAAAGACCGCCAGGATGCCCTGGCCATGATCGACGAGGCCGCGGCCACCATCGGCCGCACGCTGGCGCCCCAGGAGCAGGTCGTGCTCGAGCGCATCAAGGCCCACCTGGAAGCCTGAGCGGACCCGCCTTGTCCAGGGCTGGCGCTGCAGGACAGCCGCGCCAGCCTATTCCCAGACGACGGCAGATCCCCCCGGCCGCCCGGCCGTTGCAGGCGGCGCTCGATCGAATGGTCTCCCGAACGCGGAGACCAGGCGCTCCCGGTCCTCCGGCCCCTATGCGGCCACCTGTTCGAGGCGCCCCGCGACCCCGAATCTTCGAAGCCGAAACCTATTATTCAGAGGACTCGGAAGTCATTGACGGCGCATAGCGTCCGGCCGTCTTGATAGTAAGGGCGTCGCCCCGCGGCAGCGCCTGATGCCGCGACCGACATCTTCCGCAGCGCTCCCGCTGACCGCGGCCTTGCCCCATTCGGTCGCATGGTATATTAACCCCCTGGAAGGATAAGCAATCGACCCGATCCATCCCGCTTGACACCCATCGGCAAGGATCATGGATTTGAAAAAGCCACACCTGTTGCGCGTCCTCAAATATCTCGCCTCCGCTGTGGGTCTGCTCATCGTCGCGGGCCTCGTCCTGGCCCTGGTGGCCGTCAAGATACTGGACAGCGACGACTACCGGCGACTGGCGGCCTGGGGGGTGGCGCAGACCGGCGACACCCGCATGGTCGTCGACGGCATTTTCGAGGTCGAATGGTCGCGGACGCTTCGTCTGACGGCGACGGATATCCGTTTCGAGGGCCAAGCGGATGGGGCACCGCCCGTTTTAAGCATCGGACGGTTTCATATCCGGATGGCGCCGGTCCACCTGCTGCGCGGCATTTTTCTGGTCAAGAACCTTGAAATCGATGGCCTGCGATTGACGCACCAGGGAAGTGATGCCCGCGATGCACCCCCAGCCGCGCTGGAATGGCCCTTGGGCTTCCTCACCCCGGTGGTGGAACGAATGGCCCTCAATAATCACCAATTCCTGTTCCGGGGCGCAAACCAGGAAGCGGGTCATCACATCTTCCTGCAGCGACTGCTCCTGGACGATCGCGTCGATGAAGGGCCACTCTTCCTCCATGGGCACGGCCGCTTGAATGCCGAAAATTTTGAAATTGCGGGCCGCATGGGGGGGATGCTGGCCAAGTACGACGAGGGCCGGCCCTTCCCGATCGATCTCGAATTGAAGCTGGCCAACCTCGAAGCCAAACTGACCGGCAGCATCGATCACCCCATCGATGGTGAGGGATTCAACCTCAATCTGACCGTCGACGAGCAGGAGGTGGCCAACCTGGTGCGGATTTTCCGTCCGAACGTCCCTGCCCTGGGGCGTTTCACCCTGGCGGCGGCCATCGCCGGCGACATCGAGGCCCTGCAGATCAAGGACCTGGATCTCGAGATCTCCAACGGCGCCGGCATCCGGATCTCGGCCGAGGGATCGGTGCCGAACCTGGCCACCGGTCGCGGCACCGAGGTCGACATCCAGCAGACCATCGAAAACTACAGCCTGTTGAGTTGGCTCTTTCCGGAAGACTGGAAAGTGGTCGAGGAATTCCGCCTGAAGGCGGCGCTGCGGCACGCGGACGGCGGCTATACGATCGAGGGCATCGACGCCCGGGTGAAAAACGACAAAGGCATCGTCTTCGAGGCCAGCGGCGCCCTGAAACTGGGCAACCCGGTGGAGGCGTCGCTTGTCCAGGGCGTAGATTTGAACCTGCAGATCACCTCCCCGGATACGGCCGGCATCAAGCCGCTGCTGACCGACGCCATACCCGAAATCGGCAATGTGCGGGCCCGGGCCCGGCTGGTGGGCCCGCTCGATCGCCTGGCCCTGGAGGGTCTGGCGGTCGACCGGGGGGGCAGCGGCCCGATACAGCTCACCACCCGGGGGCGGATCGGGCATATTCCGCTGGAGGAGGACGAACCGCTGGAAGAAATCGACTTTACGTTCGGCATCCAGGCCGAAGATTCTAGGCTCCTGCGCGAGTTCTACGAAATTCCCCTGGGCGAGCTGGGCCGCGTCGACTTGAGCGGGCGCATTACCGGGTCCTCCCGGCGCTTCAGGCTCCAAGACGTCGAATTGAAGACCCGGACGGCCGAGGGACTTGCGACTCATGTGACCGGCGGCATCGATTTTGCCCCGCGCCCGGAAGGCGGCGTCATCGGCGATATCGGGTTCAAACTCCAGTTCACCAGCCCCACCCTGGGTATCGGGGAGCCCCTCCTGGGCATCCAGATCCTGCGCCCGCTGGGACCGATCAGCGGCCGTGCGGATGTCACCGGCACCACCGCCGACCTGACCTTCGAAAACATCGAGGTCACCGGCGGCCAGCCCGACAGCCTGTACGCCGAGTGGCGCGGACGGATCGAAAGCGTCCCCCTGGTCGAGGGAAGCGTGTCCTCGGGACACCACACCTACGGGACGATCTTCGCCCGCAGCTCAAAAGATTTTGCGGACCTGTTCGGTATCGACCTGCCGGATGTCGGTCCGGTCCGGGGCAGCTGGCGGGACACCGACAAGGACGGCGTCCTTGGTATGGCCGACATGCAAATCGCCGTCGGCGACGGCCAGCGCTTCGCCCTGAAGGTCGACGGGAAGATCGACAACATCGTCGACCAGAATAAATACGGCACATTCGAGGAGGAGGAAATCGAATATGCCGGCGTCGATCTCAAGTTCGACCTGCAAACGACGGACACCCATGGCATCGCCCGCATGATCGGCCTGACCCTGCCCGACCTGGGCGCGGTGACGGGCGCCTGGCGGCTGACCGGCGGCGAAAGCGGTTTGGCGATCCGGGAAGCCCGGCTTACCAGCCGCGCGGCCGGCGGCCTGGAGCTGACGGTCGCCGGCGAAGCGCCCCACATCGACGTCAAAGAGGGGGGCGGGCTGCGCGACGTGGACATGCAGCTGGCGGCCACGGCGCCGGATGCCCGGGCCCTGCCCGGGCTGGAAGCCGGCAACCTGCCCGCCCTGGGGGCGCTCGAAGCGTCAGCGCACCTGATAAACCGCGACGGCCGCCTGAATCTGGAGGCCCTCCGCATCCGAACCGGTCCCGCCGATCGGCCCAGCCTGCAGATCGATGGCCAACTCACGACGATCGACGACCCGGAGCAGATCAAACTGGCGGCTAACTTCCAGACCGGTCTGCGCCCCTGGCTGGAAAAGACGCGTCAGGATCCAACGGACGCTAACCCGCAGGTGGAAGGTCGTCTTGAGCTGTCGCCCCGGAAAGATCGTCTCCAGTTCGATCAATTTAGGCTGAGCGCGCCCGACTGCGGCGGGCTCGAACTGGAAGGGGCCGGCATGATGCACCTGGCCGAAGGTGGCGATGGCCCCCAGGTCGATCTGCAGCTCCAGACCCGGATCGAAGACCCCGCCGCCCTGGGCGATACGATCGGTCTGCCGCTGCCGGATCTGGCCCCGACCGCGCTGACGGGCTGGTACCGGGAGACGGCGGATCTGCATGAGTTCAGCGGGGATGCCCGACTGGGCGGCTCACGTTTCCAGGTTGATTTCCACGGCGCTTTTAAGGGTGAAACGCCGGTCATCGAGGCCACCCTGGCGGCCCAGACCCTCAGGTTGCAGGATCTCGGTTTCTACCCGGAAGAGAGCGACGCGGGCGGGCCCACGGAGACCGGGGCCGAGGACCGGACGGACGCGCCCCTTTTTTCGCCCGCGCCGCTCCCCCTGCCGATGCTGAACGACGTCGAGCTGACGCTGACAATTATGGCCGACCGGATCGAGGCCCGGGAAGACGTCTTCAAGCAGGTCGATCTGCCGTTGACCGTGAAGGACGGGCGGCTTCAAATCGGTCCGACCACGATCGAGTACAAAAACGGCACCTCGAGCATCGATGCCTTTTACGACACCCGGGAATCGCCGCCCGTGCTTTCCGTGAACATGGTGATCGAGGACGCCGACCTCGAAGAGGTTCTTACCTCGGTGGACAAACCGCTGGTGCTGGGGGGGCAGCTGACCCTTTTTGTCGACCTGCACAGCGGCGGCCGCTCCCCCCGTGAACTGGCCGCCAAACTAGGGGGCGAGGTCGCTTTTGCGATTGAAAACGGGCGCATCCAGCGCAGGATCGAGTTGCTGGCCTCCGACGCCCTTGATTTTCTCTTCACCGGCCCCACCGGCAGAACCTACACGGACCTGGACTGCGCGGCCCTGCGCATGCTTTTTGAAGACGGGCGCGGCACCCTTCAGGTCTTCTACGTGGAAACCCCGGGCATGCGGGCCGAGGCGTTCGGCCACGTCGATTTCAACGACGAGACCATTGCCTTGCTTATCAATTCCACATCCAAACGCCGCCTTGTCCGCCGAAGCTCCCCAGTGCGCATCAACGGGCCGCTTCAGGACCCATCCGTCATCAAGGTCCCCGCCGAGGAAGCCGCCATTCTGGCCGGACAGATCCTGGTGCCGGTCGTGGCCCTGCCGGCCCGTGCGCTCGGCGTTCTGTGGTCCGTTATCAGCCGGGATGAATCCGAGATCACCTGTTTCATCCCCCCGAAGGATACCCCCTGACCGGACCCGCCCGAGCTCAGCGCCGTCCCGAGCGGCGCAAGCGCCACCCCCAATGGCCCCCGAATTCGTGCTCGACCGGGGGCGGAATCGACAGAAACCGGGCCAGATCCACACGAATGAAGCGTGGGCGGTAGAGGGCGGCGTCACGATAGAGCACGGACGGATCGCTCAGGTGATTGACGTTGTAGGAAATCAGAATCCGATCCTGCCGTGTAAACTGGGAATGAACGAACGGATTGTAGGCGGCGACCTGGCCACCGGCCTCCGGAGCCTTGAAAAGCGTGACCGGGCCGTCGTAAGGGCCTTCGGGGCGGGGTGCCGTGTAGGCCACCAGGCGCCCGGAAAAGGGCGTGCGGCCATCCATGGCGATCAGCACAAAGCTCTGGCGATAGGGCACCACGCTGAACTGGCTGCCTACGGCCGTCAAGACGGGGATGCTGCGCCCGGGATCGGGCGACCAGCCGCGGCCGTCGAAAAAGGTCCAGGCCGATTCGAGAATTGATCCGGCCGCGGTGCGGGCCACGTGCATTCGCTTGGGTCCTGGCGCCTCGGTGACACCGAAGATGTAGACCTGCCCCCGATGCTCGAGAAGGGCGGCGCCGAAGCGGATGCGGGTGGCCACCGGCTGGGGTTGGATGGATTCGAGGTCCAGTCCGGGCAATCCCAGGACGGCGATGTCCGTGCCGATCCACTGCCAGTCCCAGAGGCCGGGTCCGGTCGGCCGGAAGCGGTGGAGGAAAACGAGCAGGCGGCCGGCCTGCAGCGTGGCATCCCCGGGCCAGTACCATTCATCACCCGCCGCGATCTGGAACAGGGCGGCCGGTGCACCGCGGCGCTGCCCGACGAGGGGGGTCAAATCGCCGGGGGATTGGATCAGGGCGCTGTTGCGGATGAAGGGGGTGTCGGCCGGGCGGGTGCCATCCGGATCGATCCGCCCCAAGAAACTGTCACCGAACAGCCATAGGCTGCGGCCGTCGGGCAGCTGAACCGACACCGTCCCATCGCCTCCGGTCCAGCCAAGATCCGGCGCCGTGAACAAGCGGTTGAAGACCGCATCCGGCACCACCGCGGGTGGGTCGATTCGCTCCGTATCGTGGAGCGGCCCGCAGGCCAGGACCGACAGCAGCCCCAAGGTGGCGAGCCACCAGTGGGGCCTGTGGCGCAGCACACGGCCGGAAATACGCATGGATGTTCACTCCTGGGATGGCTGGTCGGCCCGGCGGCGCTCGATGGTTTCCATGGAACGACCGACCGGCTTCAGCGGTTCGACAGCGAGGCGCAGTACTCCAGAAACCGGTCCATGGCCTCGTCATATTCCCGCCCGACCATGATGCCATCTCCCACGACGTCGTCGTGGCGGGAGAGTTTAACGATCTCGAAATGGTTGCGGTGAAGCCACAGGCGCTTGTCCTGGGGGAGATCGTCATCCGTCAGACCGGCGATATCCATCTTCTCAAGTCCACCGGCAGCTGCGTTGTTCCCGTAGACAATGGGCTTGCGGGCTTCCTGGGGGATGATGAACTTGACTTCGCCACAGGCTTGCAGAGCGATCTTGCGACCGTTGGACATGACGGCATAGGCGATCTGCCCCATGTAAAAGACGCTGTCGCTGCAATTTTCCTTTTTTTCCTGGATGACGTACATTTCCATAGCGATGCAGCCCCCTGAAATGGAAAACCTTTGGTGCCGAGGCGCCAAAGGCGGGCAGGCATGGGTCTCGGGCAGCCCGGCGATCATGGCAGCATGTGCTTTAGATCCGTGGCTTTGCGCCTCCGCCTTTCAACGGATTTGCCTGTTCACGCGTACCGTGCCTCTGATTATCAGGCCGTTGCGGCCATCAACGTGTTTTTTTCAGCTGTTTCAAGGCTTCCAGTTTCTTGCGCTTCATCAGCAGGTTCAGCCACTCGCTGAATTTATGGGCCAGACGGGTTTCATCCTCGTACTTTTTCTTGGATTCGATCCGCAGCATTTTATCCTTGAGGTCCGACCGGTCCGGTTCCTGCTCCAGCAAGCGGCGGTAGATACCAATCGCCTTGCCGTAATGGCCCTGGCTGGCGTAGATGCCTGCCATGGTTTCCGTCTCAAACTCTTGTTCTTCAGCCATATCGCTACCCATAAAGTAAGCGCCGACGACAATCCGGCGTCTTGATGCGCCCCCTGCAGCCGGTGGTAGGGCGCCTCGGCGCTTCATTGCTGTCCTGTGAAAGGCCACCGGCGAATATTGAGGGCTAGACCCCCATCGGCAGGGACGGGTCGTCAATCGCCGGGGGCGATGAAAACAAGGTCGTTGGTGGAAACCAGGCCCAGTTCTTCCCGGGCGACATGTTCGATGTAGAGCGGATCTTTCTCAAGCCGCACCTTCTGTTGATACAGTCGCAGATTTTCGCGCAGCAGGGTTTCATTACTCTCCACCAGGCGCTTGTGTTCCAGCCTCAGAAGATGGAAATCGGCCAGTCCCTTGTCGCCGAAAACAATGACCAACAGAAAAGAGAACAGGACGACGATCGCCATCGAAAGCAAAACGGTCTGGCGGGTTGTCATGTTACGCCCCCTTCGGCCGGATGATCCGGCCCAGCGCCGTCAATTCGCGGCTGCGGCAGATCCGGGCCATGCCCGCGTAAACCCCCACGCCGGCTGCGATGCAGAGCGCCAGCTTCAGGCTGGCGATTCCCGTACCGGCCCGGGGGTCGATTCCGATCCAATCCCGCAGGCCGGTCACCGCGGTTCCCATCACCGCCGAACAAAAGATCGCCTGGGCCAATGCCCGCAGCGCCTGTCGGCCGCCCAGCGTGCCTGTCTTGCGGCGCAGGGCCAGCAGCAGCAGCCCCAGGTTGATGACGGCGGCGCAGGCCGTTGCCAGCGCAACGCCTCGGTGCCCCCAAAAGGACATCAGTCCGGCGCCCAACAGCAGATTAACGAGCATCCCCAGTCCGGCGGCCTTCAGGGGTGTGCGGGCGTCCTTGAGCGCGAATAAAGCGGTCTGGACGATCCGCAAGCCGGCATAGGCCCACAGTCCAATACCGTAACACAACAGGGCTTCCGAGGTCAATCTTGTGGAATTACTACCAAAAGCGCCTCTCTCCAGAAGCACCTGAACGATCGGAAGACGCAGGACCAGAAGCCCCACCATCGCCGGCAGGGTGACGAACCAGACCAGGCGCAGGGCCTCCTGAAAGGCGATATTGAAATCATGCCATTCGGCGCGGGCGGCCAGGCGCGACAGCGCGGGCATGAGCGCGGTGGCCCCCGATACGGCGAACAGCCCCAGCGGAAACTGGACCAGCCGATCGGCGAAGAAAAGCGCGGCAATGCTGCCGGGCTCCAGAAAGGAGGCCAGCAGCGTGCCGATCAGAATATTGAGTTGGAAACTGGCGGTTCCCACTGCCGCCGGCAGCGTCATGCGCGCAGCCGCCCCCAGAGAGGCGTGCGGTGGAAACACGGGCCGCCAGAGGGCCAGCCCCCGTGACCGGAGGGCCGGCACCTGGATCAGCAGTTGCACCATGCCGGCCACCAGGACCGCTCCCGCAAGCATTGCGGCGCCCGCATGCGCCGGCCGTTCGGCAACGGCAATCAACAGCAGAACGGCGATCAGAATCAGGTTGAAGGCGACCGGGGCCAGCGCCGGGGCCGCAAAATGGCCCTGGGCGTTGAGGATGGCGGCGATCATGGCCACGAGCCCGCCAAAAAAAAGATAGGGCCACATGATCCGGAGCAGATCCAGGGTCAAATGGTACGCCGCACTGCCGGGTGCAAAACCGGGCGCCAAGGCTCGCACGATCAGGGGACTTCCGATCAGGCCGCCGGCGATCACCCCCAGCAGAATCATCGCCAGAGCCTGCAGGGTGGAGGCCCCGAGGCGGCGAGCCCCGGCCGGGCCCTCGCGCTGCAGACAGCTATTGTAGACCGGAATGAACCCCATGCTAAAGGCGCCATCCCCGAAGAAGCGGCGAATGATGTTGGGGATCCGGAAGGCGGCAATGAAGGCATCGCTTGTCAACCCCGTGCCGAAAATCCCGGCGAGAAGCATGTCGCGCCCATAGCCAAGGACGCGGCTGACCAGGGTAATGGCGGTCAGAAGCCTCACGGCGGAAGCCGCCTGTGTCATGGCGCGCACGGACGGGGGGGAGGATGGCGCGACGGGGCTCAATCGCTGCAGCCTGCGGAATGGAGATACGAACAAACTTGTTGACAATTATTCATCGGATCGCTAAAAGGATCATTTCACAAATTGACGAAATCAATTGCAAGGAGAACAACCTTGGCGAATCACAAGTCGGCCATCAAACGGGCCCGCCAAAACGAAATTCGACGGCAGCGCAACCGCGGGGTGAAGACCCGCGTAAAGAGCGTTATCAAAGAGGTCAGTGCCGCCGCCCTCGGCGAGGACCAGGAGGCGACCACGGCCAAACTGAAATCGGCCCAGTCCCTGATCGACAAGGCGGCCAAAAAGGGGGTTCTGCATCGCCGGACCGCCGCCCGCAAGATTTCCCGCCTCACGAAAGCCGCCCGACGGGCTCCGGCCTGAACCCTGCCCGTTTTCACCCCCGGGGAGTGACAAATGCAGCGCGCGGCTTCGCCTGGAGGCCGCGCTTTTTTGCGTGCCGTTCCCGCCGTCCCGGGACCAGGGCTAAAACGCCTGGGTGAAGCGATAGTGGAATTTCTCGGCGATGCGCCGGGATATCTCCGCCAGCGCCCCACGCAGATTGGCCTCGGTGCTCACCTTGTCGGGCTCGACAAAATACACCTCGTTTTCGGTTAACTTATAAGACCAGAAAACTTTGCCCCGACGGTTTTTGGCGGTGAGTTCCACGGTAACGTATACCCGGCGCTCGAGGGAAACGTTGAGATTCTGCCGCGAGACGGTATTGGTTATAAGATTCTTGATGACACCGTGCACGACCGCGTCGGCTCTACCGCGGGCGGCCAGGGCGATCCGGTCGCCGCGACCGACTTCGTAAACCAGTTCGTTGGTGAACAGGGTCTCGATGCCGATCTGCCGCGTGCGGTTCTCGAAAGGGGGAATATTCACGGTTTCGACCCCGGCCTGGCCCTCACGGTAGCCGCCGAAGCGGTAATTGCAGGCCGAAGCCGCCAGCACCAGGGCCAGACATAAAACGAGGCGCCAAAAACGCCCGCTATGAGTCGCCGCCAACCTCATCAGACCACGATATTGACCAGTTTTTGCGGTACCACGATCACCTTGCGCACCGTTTTGCCGGTGATGAATTTCAGGGCGCGCTCGTCCGCCAGCGCCTCTTTCTCGATGGTCTCTCTATCGGTCCCCGCCGGAACGGTCAGTCGGCTGCGCAGCTTGCCGTTCACCTGGACGACGATCGTCAATTCGTCCCGGCTCAGGGCCGACTCGCTGTAGGCCGGCCAATCGGCCTGCAGCACACTGCCTTCACACCCCAGGGCGTGCCAGAGTTCCTCCGCCATGTGGGGCACAATCGGGGCCAGCAACAGGGTCGTGCGCTCGAGCGCCAGCCGGATCACCGCGCGATCGGCGCTTGAAGGCTGGGCGGGCGCGAAACCGCTGAAGACGTTGATCAGTTCCATCACCGCGCTGATGGCCGTGTTGAAATGAAAGCGATCCTCGATGTCGCGCGTCACCTTGTATATGGTCTGGTGCGTCTTCTTGTAGAGTTCCCGCGCCGGTGCTGCGAGTTCGTCCTCCCCCCCGGAAAAAGGCTCGACGGTGGCAATCGTCGGCATCCACTTGTGGGCCAGCCGCCATACCCGGTTCAAAAATCGGGAGGCCCCTTCCACCCCCTGGGCGCTCCATTCCAGATCCCGCTCCGGCGGGGCCGCGAAGAGACAGAAAAGGCGCGTGGTATCGGCCCCGTATTTTTCGAGCAGGGTGTTGGGGTCGATGACGTTGCGCTTGGACTTGGACATTTTCTCGACCCGGCCGAAGGCGACCGCCTGGCCACAGTGGCGGCAGCCGTGGCCGCCGTCACGGGCGACGACGTCCTCCGGAAAAAGAAAACCATGCTCCGGGCAGGACGCCGTCTCCTTGCAGACCATGCCCTGGGTCAGGAGGCGCGTGAACGGCTCCTTGAAGGTGGTCAGGTTGAATTTCTCCAGTACGCGGGTGAAATAGCGTGAGTAGAGCAGGTGCAGCACGGCGTGCTCGACGCCCCCGATGTACTGGTCCACCGGCATCCAGTAGGCCACGGCCGCGGGATCGAACATGCCCTCTTCCCAGCGCGGGCTGCAGTAACGCTCGAAGTACCAGGAGGACTCCACGAAGGTGTCCATCGTATCGGTTTCGCGGCGGGCGTCGCCACGGCCGCAGCGGGGGCAGTCGGTCCGCCGGAAGGCCTCCAGTTCCGGCAGGGGCGACTTGCCGCCTTCGAGCATATCGACGTCTTCGGGCAGGAGGATCGGCAGGTCCGCCGCATCCACGGGCACGACCCCGCAGGCCTCGCAGTGAACCATGGGAATGGGCGCCCCCCAGTACCGCTGGCGGGAAATCCCCCAGTCGCGCAGTCTGAAATTGACGGTTTTCTTGCCCTGGCCCCGCGCCTCCAGCTGGTCGGCGATTTGCTCCATGGCCGTCCGGTTGGGCAGGCCGTCGAATTCACCGGAGTTGACCATGACGCCGTCGGCGGAAAAGGCTTCGGTCATGCTGTCGGCATCCAGCGGCTTGTCTTCGCGGTCGATCACGACCACGACCTCCAGGCCGTATTTGCGGGCGAACTCGAAGTCGCGCTGGTCGTGGGCCGGCACCGACATGACCGCACCGGTGCCGTATTCCATCAATGCGAAATTGGCCGTATACACCGGCATGCGCCGGCCGTTCATGGGGTTGAGGCAGTAGGCCCCGGTGAAAACCCCCTCTTTCTCGTATTGCTCCAGCCCGCGATCGGATCGGTCCTGCAGGGCGATGCGCTCCACGAAGGCGCGCACGTCGGCCGCCTGCGGGGTGCCGGCGGAAAGCGCGGCCACCAGCGGGTGCTCGGGCGCAAGACACATGAACGTCGCCCCGAAGACCGTGTCGTGACGGGTCGTAAAGACCTTGATCACCGCTTCGCGGCCCTCCACCGGAAATTCGATTTCCGCCCCCACGCTCTTGCCGATCCAGTTTTTCTGCATGGTCAGCACTTTTTCGGGCCAGCCCGGCAGCTGATCGCAGTGCACCAGGAGGTCTTCGGCGAAATCGGAAATGCGGAAGAACCACTGCCAGAGTTTCTTCTGACGCACGGCCTGGCCGCAGCGCCAGCAGGTGCCGGCCTCGACCTGCTCGTTGGCCAGGACGGTCTGGCAGGGCTCACACCAGTTGACGTAGGATTCCTTGCGGTAGGCCATCCCTTCGGCGTACATCTTCAGAAAGAGCCACTGCTCCCAGCGGTAGTATTCCGGCCGGCAGGTGGCCAGTTCCCGGTTCCAGTCGTAGGAGAATCCCAGGCGTTTGAGCTGGGCGCGCATGGCATCGATATTGGCATAGGTCCAGCGGGCCGGGTGGGTGTTGTTGGCGATGGCCGCGTTTTCGGCCGGCATGCCGAATGCGTCCCAGCCCATGGGGTGCAGCACGTTGAAGCCGCACATGCGTTTGTAGCGTGCCACGACGTCGCCGATGGTGTAGTTGCGCACGTGCCCCATGTGGATATTGCCCGAGGGGTAGGGGAACATTTCGAGCAAGTAGTATTTGGGGCGCTCCGGTGCTTCGGTCACCGCAAACAGGCCGCTGGCCTCCCAGTGGCGCTGCCATTTGGTTTCGATCGCCCGGGGATCGTAGCGTTCTTCCATTTTTGCGTCCTTTGTCGTGTACGCAGCGCCGCACCGAATCACACGCGTCACCGGCCGGCGCCTTGGCGCGGTGAAAGCCTCTCATGCCATATAAGGCCTTAAATAGCAAGCCGTGCAAGGTGGCGGCGACGCCCCACGCAAGGTGGCCGCACAGGCCGGCGGGGCGCCCTGGTGTACCCCGGCAGACGATAAAACTGTTTGACTTGTCTGGCCCAATTGCCTATTTATACACGGTTAAGCACAGGCACGCATATTATCGTGCCCAAACCCGGTATGGGGCAGACGCTATACGGAACCGTTCACGTCGGTAGGCACAATTCATTTCCTCCCGTCGTTCCGGAGATACCGATCCGGAACTTCGTTAATTTCCCCAACGTCTCCAAGTCAATAAGGGATCGAATCAGTATGAGCAGTAAAATTCTGATCAATGCGGTCGATTCGGAAGAGTGCCGAATCGCCAAAGTCAAGGACAGTCAGCTGGAAGAGTTCCAGATTGAAAGCGCCAGCATCGAAATCACCCAGGGCAATATCTACAAGGCCATCATCACCAGGATCGAGCCCAGCCTGCAGGCCGTGTTTGTCGATTACGGCGCCGAGCGTAACGGTTTTCTGCAGATCCAGGAGATCCACCCCGACTATTATCACGACACCAACGGCGGTCCCCAGGACATCAGCCACCTGATTAAAAAAGGCCAGGAAATCCTGGTACAGGTCACCAAAGACCCGATCATGAGCAAAGGCGCCATGCTGACGACTTTCCTGAGTCTGGCCGGCCGCTATCTGGTCCTGATGCCCGGCAGCGAGTCCTTCGGTATCTCGCGCAAGATCGAGGACGAGGAAGAACGCCAGCGCCTCAAGGACATTGTCGGCGGCCTGAATGTCCCCGAAGGCTTTGGCCTGATCGTGCGCACCATGGGCAAGGGCGCCACCAAGACATCGCTCTCCAAGGATTTCACCTACCTGATGCGCCTGTGGAAGACCATCAAAGGCAACGTCATGCAGGTCAAGTCCCCCCACCTGATGAACAAAGAGCGCAACCTGGTGGTGCGTTCGATCCGTGATTACTTCACTCCGGATGTGTCCGAAATCCTTGTGGACGACCCGGCCGTCTATCACGAAGTCAAAGATTTCATGAAAATCATCTCCCCCAAGCAGGCCAGCATCGTCAAACAGCACAAATCAGCCAAACCGATTTTCACGCGGTTTCAGCTGGAGCATCAGATCGCCTCGGTCTTTGAAAGCCGCGTGCCGCTCAGGTCGGGGGGCTCGATCGTTATCGCCCAGACCGAAGCGCTGGTGGCCATCGACGTCAATTCGGGCAAAGCCACCCAGAAGCAGTCGATCGAGGAAACCGCCCTGCAGACCAACCTGGAGGCGGTGGAGGAGGTGGCCCGCCAGCTTCGCCTGCGGGACCTCGGCGGGCTCATCGTCGTCGACCTGATCGACATGCGCGACCGTAAAAACCGCGCCGAAGTCGAAAAAGCCATGAAGAATTTTCTGAAAACCGACAAGGCCCGCACCAAGGTCGGCCGGATATCCCGTTTCGGCCTGCTGGAAATGTCGCGCCAGCGCATCCGCCCCTCGATCGAATTCAGCAGCTATCAACCCTGCCCGCATTGCCGCGGCAAAGGCCATGTACCTTCCACCGAAACCCTGAGCGCGGCCTTTCTGCGCCGCCTCAGCCTGGAAACGCTCAAAACCGACGCCGAAGCCGTGCGGGGCCTGGTGCCGCCGGACGTGGCCGCCTACCTGCTGAACCGCAAACGCAAGGAGCTGGCGTCCCTGGAGGAAAAACGCCATCTGACCATTACGATCGCCGCCGACCCGAGCTTGATGCCGGGCGACAGCCAAATCAGCGCGGACAAGTCCGACGCGACCTGATTCGAACAAAACCGCCGCTGCGTTGTTTCAGGCCGCGAAAGTCGCTTAGCGCCGCGCCGACACAGCGCCGCCGAACCGGCGGCAAGGAAAGTACCCATGGCCTCAATTCCCGATCAACGCAATAAAAGCTCCCTGGTTCTGATTGCCTTGGCCGGCATGATCCTGCTGGTCATCCTGGTGGCTTACAAATTTCTGGCAACGCCGGATAAGCCGCCTTCCAGTACCGATCGGCCGGACGCGGCCGCCCGGGATGAGGCCGCAACGCCCCCGGCCGAATCGTCCCCGGGGCAGGTCATCGAGTACGGCAAGCTCGAATCGGACGGTGACCTCAAGAACATGATGGACGCCCGCAAGAAAGCCTTTGACGTCGGTGAGGGCATCGACATCATCGCACGATCCGACGAAACCCTTCAGATCGGCGACAACCGGGTGTCGATGAAGGAACTTCAGGACCAGATCCGCCTCAAGCTGGGCGAAATCAGCGAGGAAAACCTGGGGCCGGATGGCCAGCCGCTGCCCGTCGATCCCGAAACATACGGCATCCATGTCGTTCGGCCCGGGGACAACATCTGGAATATTCATTTTGCGTTTCTGAAGGATTACTTTAAACGACGCGGCGTGGATCTGGCCCGCTCGGCGGACGAACCCGACCGCAAGGGCTACAGTTCGGGCGTGGGCAAGCTCCTGAAATTCTCCGAGAACATGGTGTATATCTACAATGTCAAAGAAAAGGACTTCAGCCAGAACCTCAACCTGATCGAGCCCAATTCCAAGATCGTCGTCTATAAAATGGATCAAGTCTTCCAGCTTCTCGAACAGATCGACTACCGCTATATCGATCAACTCCAGTTCGACGGCGACACCCTTTGGATACCAGCGGGTTGATACCGGACATGGCCGCCGCCTGTCCGCGGGGCCTTGCCGGCAGACCAAGAAATGTTTGACGGACGACGGCCGAATACTGTATATGAGCGCCATTTTGCCGTTGGGTGAACAGCACGCCTTCGAGGCGGGCGCACCATCAGGCGCCCCGGGACGGTTTTCGGGCCGCCTGGTTTTTCCGGAAGCAGCGACTATCGGACCAGAGTGAGACAACTCAAGGAGGTTACATTTTGACAGGCATCGCATATGCAATGGGTCAGGGCGGCGCGGCCGCCGGGCAGGGCGCCGGGGGCTTCGGTGGTTTGATTCCCATCATTCTGATGTTCGTGATTTTCTATTTTCTGCTCATCCGCCCGCAGCAGAAGCGCAACAAGGAACATCAGCAGATGATCGGCAACCTCAAAAAAGGCGACCGTATTATCACCAACGGTGGTATCTACGGCCGGATTACCGGTCTGGACGAGAGCACCCTGACAGTTGAAATCGCCGACCGGGTCCGCGTGAAGGTCGTGCGTGCCAACGTGGCCGGCCTGGCTCAGGCCGCGGCGGCGCCGGCATCCAAGCCGTCGTCCAAAAAAGACAAAAAGGAAAAAGGTGACTCCGACAAATCCTGACGGCGAACGTGCTGCCAGGCTGTCAATTATAAGATTCGAATGGTTAAACCGCCAAGGGGCGGTTTAACCATTTTGCCATTTGGCGCACTCGGGAAAGGAAGCGAATCTGTGAACAGCATCGCATGGAAGCCGGTCATCATTGCCGCCGTCTTTCTAACCGCCATCGTCTATGTTCTGCCGACCTTCATTCCTGGTTTTCCCCTCCAGAAAAAGATCAATCTGGGGCTCGACCTGCAGGGGGGGATGCACCTCGTTCTGGAAGTCGAAACCGACAAGGCCGTCGAAGGCACCATCGAACGCACCGCCCAGGAACTGAAAGAGCGCTCCCGGCGGTCCGAGGTCCGTCGGGCATCCATCGAAAAGGCCGATGACGAAAGCATCCAGGTCCGCATCCAGGGTGCGGAGAACATCGAAGCGTTTGAGACCCTGCTGGACGAGGAGTTCCGCAATCTGCGCATCCAGGACAAATCCCGCGAAGGCGAGCGCCTGAGTCTCGCGCTCGATCTGCCGGATCAGGAAACCGAGCGCATCAAAGAGCTGGCCGTCGGCCAGGCGCTGGAGACCATCCGCAACCGCATCGACCAGTTCGGCGTTTCCGAGCCGGACATCCGGCGCCAGGGCGAGCGGCGCCTCCTGATCCAACTGCCCGGCGTCAAGGACACCGAGCGGGCCAAGGAACTGATCGGGCGCACCGCCCAGCTCGAGTTCAAACTGGTGGACGAGCGCCTGTCCGCACGCACCGCTCTCGAGGAAGGCCCGCCGCCGGGCACCGAGATCCTTTATCAGGTGACCGTCGATCCGGCCACCCAGCGCAGGATCGAAGAGCCCTTCCTGATCAAGAAACGCACCATGCTCACCGGCGCTTACCTGACCGATGCCCGGGTGCGGTTCGATCAGGATGAGCGCAGCTACTATGTGGCCATCGATTTCGACCGCAAGGGAGCCCGTATTTTCGAACGCGTCACCGGCGACAATATCCGTAAACGCCTGGCCATTGTACTCGACGGCAAAGTCCACTCGGCGCCGGTGATCCAGGACCGCATTCCGGGCGGTCAGGCCGTGATCACCGGCGACTTTTCAGCCGATGAGGCCGAGGACCTGGCCATCGTGCTGCGGGCCGGTGCGCTGCCCGCCCCGGTGGTGATCCTGGAGGAACGCACGGTGGGACCGTCCCTGGGCAAGGACTCCATCGACAAGGGGATGATTTCCATGCTCGTGGGCGGCGTGCTCGTGATCGTTTTTATGATCGTCTACTACAAAGGTGCCGGCCTGCTGGCCGATATCGCCCTGGTGATGAACATCGTTCTCATGGGGGCCGGCCTGGCAGCTTTTCAGGCCACACTCACGCTTCCGGGAATCGCCGGCTTCATACTGACCATCGGCATGGCCGTGGATGCCAACGTCATCATTTTCGAGCGCATTCGCGAAGAGCTGCGCATCGGCAAGCCGCCGCGGGCGGCGGTCGATGCCGGCTACAACCGGGCCAGCCTGACGATTCTGGACGCCAACGTCACCACCCTGATCGCGGCCCTGGTCTTGTTCCAGTTCGGCACCGGAGCGGTCAAGGGCTTCGCGGTCACCCTGAGCCTGGGTGTCATTGCCAGTATGTTCACCGCCCTGGTGTTCACCCGCGCGGTGTTCGAATTCATGCTGGCCGGCAAGAAAGTGGCCCGCATCAGCATCTGATCGCCCGCGCGCCGGCATGGGCGGTCAACCCGGCTTTAGCGGGCGGCATCCAATAAGGACTACGAAGGACTCGCGCAATGCAATTTATCAAACCCGACATCAATCTTGAAATCATCGGCTATCGTAAAATCGCGTTCGCCCTGTCCGCCGTCATCATCACGATCAGCATCGGCGCCCTGGTGGTCGGTGGCGGACCGCGCTACGGGATCGATTTCGCCGGCGGCACGCTGATCCAGGTGCGTTTCGACGCCCCGGCGGACATCGACGTGATCAAACGCGGAATCGATCAGATCGAAATGGGCAGCTATACGGTCCAGCAGTTCGGCGAAGCGGACGCCCACGAGATTCTTGTCCGAACCGACCAGGCCGGTACCACCGAACAGGGTTTCAACGAACGGCTGCGCGGCGCCCTGGCCGATGCCACGGGGACAACGGCGGAAATCCGTCGGGTGGAAATGGTCGGACCCCAGGTGGGCAAGGACCTGAGGGAAAAGGCGCTCAAGGCCATGTTCTACGCCCTGCTTTTCATCACCGTCTATATCTCGGGCCGTTTCGAGATGAAATGGATGCTGAGCGCCGTTCTGGCGGCGGCCCTGATCGGCGCGATCTATGGCCTGAGCTTGTTCCAGGTCAGCACCCCCTTCCTGATCGCAGTAGCGCTCATCGTGACCCTGGCCCTTTTCTGGTTCCTCAATTTGCGCTACGCCATGGGGGCCATCGTGGCCCTGATCCACGACGTGACGATCACGGTGGGGCTCTTTGCCCTCTTCGACAAGGAATTCACCCTGCCGATCATCGCCGCCCTGCTGACCATCATCGGCTATTCCCTCAACGACACGATCATCGTCTTTGACCGCATTCGCGAAAACCTTAAAAAATATCACAAGAATCCGCTGGCTTTCGTCATCAACCGCAGCATCAACGAAACCCTGAGCCGCACCCTGCTGACCTCGCTGACAACACTGGTGGTGGTGGTCACCTTGTTTCTTCTGGGGGGCGGCATCATCCACGATTTCGCCTTCGCCTTGATTGTCGGCGTCCTGGTGGGAACCTACTCGTCGGTTTTCGTGGCCAGCCCGATACTGCTGGCCTGGCAGAAAAGATAGACGACGACGCGGGCGAATCGGAATTCAGGGATGAATGCAGGCCCAACCCCAACGGATGCTCACCAGGACGATTTGGCCGTCTGGTTCAGGCTGCGATCCGTTACCGGCATCGGCAACCTGCTGTTTCGAAGATTGATCCGACGGTTCGAGACCCCCGAAGCCATCTTCGCGGCCCGGGACGATGACCTCTTGGCGGTCGACGGGGTATCCTCACGCGTGGTGGCCGCCTTGCGGCGCACGCCCGCAAATCGCGATACCGTCCGGCAGGAGTTGGACCGCGCCGCGCATCTGGGCATTCGCATCGTCACCCAGCGCGACCCGGTATACCCGGCGCTGCTGCTGGAAATTCCAGACCCGCCCCCGTTCGTATATGTGCGGGGGGACCTGACGCGATGTCGCTGCCCGGTGGCCGTGGTGGGATCGCGCCAGGCCACGCCTTACGGCCGGAAAACGACGAAGCGTCTGTGCCGGGATCTGGCCGACCACGCGATCACGGTGGTGAGCGGCATGGCCCGCGGCATCGACACGGCCGCCCACCAAGGGGTCCTCGAGGCCGGCGGCACGACCGTGGCGGTCCTGGGCAGTGGCCTGGAATGCATCTATCCTCCTGAGAACCGCAAACTGTTCGAGCATATTGCCGAGACCGGCGCGGTGATCTCGGAATTCCCCCTCGGGGCCGAACCGGAAGCGCACCATTTTCCGAAACGCAACCGCATCATCAGCGGCATGTCGGTGGGCACCGTGGTGGTCGAGGCCACCCGCCGCAGCGGTTCGCTGATCACGGCCCGTCTGGCCGCCGAACAGAACCGGGAGGTTTTTGCGGTACCCGGCAGCATCGACTCATTCAAGAGCATCGGCACCCACAGTCTGATAAAAAACGGGGCCAAGCTGGTGAGCCAGGTGGGCGATATTCTGGAGGAAATACCCGCCTGGGCCCGGAGCGAGACCCAGCCTCCGGTCCCGACCGCCACTGCCAGCCGCAGCGGCGGGCCTCCGCTTGCGGAAGACGAGGCGGACGTACTGGACAGCCTCACGGCCTACCCGGAGCATGTTGACGATCTGACGCGCCGGCTTAATATGGAACCTGGACATCTGATCAGCGTTCTGCTGGCCTTGGAGCTCAGGGGCCTGGTCCGGCAGGACCCGGGCAAACGCTTCAGCCGGATCGACACCGAGCCGATAACCGGCTGAAGGACATTGGAACTACCGCCTGCACCGCAATCGCCGCAGCACTCTGAAACGGTGCAACGCAGGCTTTAAACGAACACGAACACAGAGGTATACCCGTGGCTAAACCGCTTGTCGTGGTGGAATCGCCGACCAAGATCAAAACCTTGCAGAAGGTCCTGGGCAAGGACTACAAAGTGGCCGCGACGGTCGGACACATCAAGGACCTGCCCCAGAAGGAGATCGGGGTCGACATTGAAAAGGGGTTCAAACCCAAATACCGCACCATCAGCGGCAAACAAAAGGTGATCAAGAATTTGAAGGCCTCCGCCGGCGAGGCCGAGGACGTCTATCTGGCCCCCGACCCCGACCGCGAAGGCGAGGCCATTGCCTGGCATACGGCCGAGGTCCTTAAAAAGAAGGGCCGCCGCTTTCACCGGGTCCTGTTTCACGAACTGACCGGCAGCGCCATCAAGGAAGCCATCAAGCAGCCCACCGCGCTCGACCTCAACAAATATGAGGCCCAGCAGGCCCGACGCATCCTGGACCGCCTGGTGGGCTATCAGATTTCGCCCCTGTTGTGGCGCAAGGTCAAAGGAGGCCTGAGCGCCGGGCGGGTGCAGTCGGTGGCGGTCAAGATCATCTGCGACCGCGAGCGCGCCATCCAGGCCTTCGAGCCCGAGGAGTACTGGAGTATCACGGCCGCCCTCGAGGGCGCCGAACCGCCGCCTTTCAGCGCCAAACTCGTGCGCCATGCCGGCCGGAAGATCACCATCCCCGACGGCGACACCGCCCGTGAGATCACGGACCGCCTGTCCAAGGCCGCATTCACCGTCAGCCAGGTGGTCAAAAAAACCAAGCGCCGCAATCCCTTGCCCCCGTTCACCACGAGCAAGCTGCAGCAGGAAGCCATCCGCCGGCTGCGGTTCTCGGCCCGCAAGACCATGATGGTGGCCCAGCAGCTCTACGAGGGGGTCGAACTCGGGCCCGGTGAGACCGTCGGTCTGATCACCTACATGCGCACCGACTCGACGCGCATTGCCGACGAAGCGGCGCACGAAGCCCTGGAATTGATTCAGGCGCGCTTCGGGCCGGACTACGCCCTCAGCCAGCCGCGTTTTTTCAAAAACCGCAAGAAAGCCCAGGACGCCCATGAAGCCATCCGGCCCACGTCGGTCCAGCACACGCCCGAATCCGTCAAAGCTTATCTGACCAGCGACCAGGCCGCTCTCTACACTTTGATCTGGAAGCGATTCGTGGCCTCGCAGATGCAGCAGGCCCTGATCAACCAGCTCACGATCACGATCAAGGCCGAAGATTACATCTTCACGGCCAGCGGTTCGTCGGTCAAATTCCCCGGTTTCATGGCCCTCTACACCTCGGCCGAGGATGAACGCAAAAGCCGGCAGGAGAAAAAGAAGGAGGAACTGCCCGATCTGGCCGAAGGCGCCGTGCTCAAGCTTCAGGAACTCGTCCCCAAACAGCATTTCACCGCCCCGCCCCCGCGTTTTTCGGAGGCCTCCCTGGTGAAAGAGCTCGAGGAGAACGGCATCGGACGGCCCAGCACCTATGCCTCCATCCTTACGACCATCCGCGACAAGGGCTACGTCGAACTGCTCAAGGGCTACTTCCGGCCCAGCGAGCTGGGGTTTATCGTCAACGACCTGATCGTCGCCAATTTCCCGGATATCTTCAATGTCGAATTCACCGCCAAGATGGAAGACAACCTCGACCGCATCGAGCAGGACGAAGCCGACCTGCTGACCATTCTGGAGCGCTTCTACACCCCTTTCAAGGCCAAGCTGGAGGAGGCCGCCGACGGCATGCTCAGCATCAAGGGCGTGGGCTTCGCCACCGACCTGACATGTCCCGAATGCAGCAAGAACCTGCATATCAAGGTGGGCAAGAATGGCCCTTTCATCGCCTGCAACGGCTACCCCGAATGCAATTATTCCCGGGACTACACCCGGGACGAGAAAGGCCGGATCCAGACGATCGAACCCTCCGTGGACCAGGAAGTCGACAAGTCCTGCCCCAAATGCAGCCGCCCCATGGTGGGCAAACGCGGGCGTTTCGGCGAGTTTCTGGCCTGCAGCGGATACCCGGAATGCAAGCACACCGAATCGGTGGGCAACGGCGCCGGCCAGTCCACAGGCGTGCCCTGCCCCCGGCCCGAGTGCGACGGCGAGATGGTGGAACGCAAATCCAAACGTGGCAAGATCTTCTACGGCTGCTCCCGCTTTCCCGACTGCACCCAGGCCATGTGGGACCGTCCGGTGGCCCGCCCCTGCCCGGTCTGCAAAGCGCCCTTCATGGTGGAGAAATCGACCAAGCGCGACGGCCAGTTCTACGCCTGCCTGACCGAGGGTTGCGGGCATCGCGAGGCGATGTTGGTGGATCCGGACGAAAAAGCCTCCTAGTGACCCTGCAGAAGCGTCATCTTTCGATCCTGAACGGCGTTCTCGTTCACTGTCGTTCCTCGACGTAGCATCGCTACGCCTGCGGACGCCAGTCTCACTGCGGTCTTGTTCAGAACCGAAATCTAACGCTTCTGGAGGGTCACTACCGAGATTCATGGCGCAGCTTAAAAAAACTTCTGTGACCTGCCGGTTCAATACCCTTTGTCCCGCGCCGAGCATCGGCGGGGCGGCCGGGTAAAGCGCGCGGATGGTTTGAGCGCAGCGAGTTTCCGCGCGCGCCGGCCGCCGCGGCGACGCGCAGGTTAAAGCGGGACAGGGCGCTTTCTTTTGGTTACTTTTCTTTAGCGCTAAAGAAAAGTAACGACGATTTTAGTAACCGCGCAGCATCTTGAAGGCTTTCTCCGACCCTCTCCTCGATTGGCAGTTAGACCCGGGTTAAAACCAAAAGCGCCGCAGCGCCTATCGGGAAATGTCTTGACAACTTCGTTGGGGGCTGTTAACTGATTCCAAAATTTAGGAATTTCAGACCCTCATGAAACTTGTTGCCAGCGTCGACATCCTTGTAGGCCTTATTCTCATCCTCGGGGTAGATCTCATTATTCTACCGCGGGGCAAGGGGTTGATACCGGCTTAAAACAGCAAATCCGCAAACACCAAATCCGTTATCAGCCCCAAGCTGGTAACGGTTTTTTTTTGGCGAGGAGAACCGTCGATGAAAAGTGATCAGGTCAAAGCCGGTATCGAAAGAGCCCCCCATCGGGCGCTGTTCAAGGCCATCGGTTATACCGACCAGGAAATCAAGCGCCCCCTGATCGGCATCGCCAACGCCGCCAACCAGGTCATTCCCGGGCACGCCCACCTGGACACGGTGGCCGCGGCCGTCAAGACCGGTATCTATATGGCCGGGGGGACGCCCATCGAATTCGGCACCATCGGGGTTTGCGACGGCATCGCCATGAACCACACCGGCATGAAGTATTCCCTGGGCAGCCGCGAGTTGATCGCCGACTCCATCGAGATCATGGCCATCGCACACGCGTTCGACGCCCTGGTGCTGGTACCCAACTGTGACAAGATCGTCCCGGGCATGCTGATGGCCGCCGCCCGGCTCGACCTGCCGGCCATCGTCGTGAGCGGTGGCCCCATGCTGGCCGGCGAACATCCGACCTGCGCCGGCGACAAAGTCGATCTGATCAGCGTGTTCGAAGCCGTGGGCGCCGTCAAGGCCGGCCGCATGAGCGAAGAGGAGCTGGCCGCCATCGAAGAGGCCGCCTGCCCCACCTGCGGCTCGTGCTCCGGCATGTTCACGGCCAACTCGATGAACTGCCTGAGCGAGGCCATCGGCATGGCCCTGCCCGGCAACGGCACCATTCCCGCGGTGTTCGCCGCCCGCACCCGCCTGGCCAAACAGGCGGGCATGCGCGTGGTCGAACTGGCCCGGGAGGGGATCACGCCGCGGCAAATCATGACGCCGGCGGCATTTCGCAACGCCCTCACGGTGGACATGGCCCTGGGCTGCTCCACCAACACCGTGCTGCACCTCACCGCCCTGGCCCACGAAGCCGGCGTGCCCATGGGGCTCGACATGATCAACACGGTCAGCGGCCAGACCCCGCACCTGTGCTCGCTGAGCCCCGGCGGGACGCATCACATCGAAAACCTGCACCGCGCCGGCGGGATTTCCGCCGTGCTCAAGCAACTGGACGCCGGCGGCCTGATCGACGCGAGCTGTATCACCGTGGGCAGCGCCACCGTGGCCGATACCATCGCCGCGGCGGTGGTGCGCGACGACGAGGTCATTCGCCCGCTCACACGGCCCCATCACGCCACGGGCGGCCTGGCGGTCTTGTTCGGCAACCTGGCACCAGAGGGCTGCGTCGTCAAGCAGACCGCCGTGCGCGAGGAAATGCTCCGCCACAAGGGACCTGCCCGCGTCTTCGAGTCCGAGGAAGATGCCAGCCGGGCCATCATGGCGGGTGAGATCCGCAAGGGCGATGTGGTCGTCATCCGCTACGAGGGCCCCATGGGGGGGCCCGGGATGCGCGAGATGCTGACCCCGACATCGGCCATCGCCGGCATGGGGCTGGATGCCCATGTGGCCCTGATCACCGACGGCCGTTTTTCAGGCGGAACCCGCGGGGCCGCCATCGGGCATATTTCGCCCGAGGCCATGCAGGGCGGCCCGCTGGCGGTCGTTCGGGAAGGCGAGATGATCGCCATCGACATCCCGGCCAAGACGATCAGCCTGGAACTGCCGGGGGAAGAAATCGAAAACCGCCTGCAATCCTGGCAGCCGCCCGCGCCCAAAATCACCACCGGCTACATGGCCCGCTACGCCCGCCAGGTCGCCTCGGCGGCGCAGGGGGCGATCGTGTCCTGATGCCAACCTTATCGAGGAGTACACCGCCATGGAAATGACCGGAGCCCAAATCCTGATGGCCGTCCTGAAAGAAGAAGCGGTCGACACCGTTTTCGGCTTTCCGGGAGGGGCTGTCATCGACATCTACGACGAACTGGTCAAAACCGATATCCGCCATATCCTGGTGCGCCACGAGCAGGGCGCCGTCCACGCCGCCGACGGCTACGCCCGGGCCAGCGGGAAAGCCGGCGTCTGCCTGGTCACCTCGGGTCCCGGCGCCACCAACACGGTAACCGGTGTGGCCACGGCCTACATGGATTCCATTCCGATGGTCATCATCACCGGCCAGGTGCCGACCCACCTGATCGGCAACGATGCCTTTCAGGAGGTCGACATCGTCGGCATCACGCGTCCCTGCACGAAGCACAACTATCTGGTCAAATCCGTGGAGGACCTGGCCCGGACCATGCGCGAGGCGTTCTTTCTGGCGCGCTCGGGCCGCCCCGGGCCCGTGCTGGTGGATATCCCCAAGGACGTGGCCAACCAGACCGCCGTGTTCAAGCCCCAGGAAGAAATCAAGATCAAGTCCTACCAGCCCAACTATCGCCCCAACATGAAGCAGCTCAAGAAGATCGTGGGGCTGGTCAAAGAGGCCCGGCGCCCGCTGCTCTTCGGTGGCGGAGGCGTCATCCTTTCCGGCGCGGCCGAGGCGTTCACCACCTTCGCCCGCCAGACGCAAACGCCGGTCACCACGACCCTGATGGGCCTGGGCGCCTTTCCCGGCTCGGATCCGCTGTGGCTTGGGATGATCGGCATGCACGGCACCTATCGGGCCAACATGTCTACCGGGGCCTGCGATCTTCTGATCGCCATCGGCGTGCGCTTCGACGACCGCGTGACCGGCAAGATCGAGACCTTTGCCCGCGACGCCCAGATCGTGCACATCGACATCGATCCCACGTCCATCCGCAAGAACGTGGGCGTGGCCATCCCGGTGGTGGGGGACTGCCGGGAAGCGCTGAACGAGCTCAATCGCATGATTGCCGCCGACAATCAAAACCGCTTCGAGGCCCGCCATCGGGAATGGCTGGAGCAGATCGCGGCCTGGAAAGAACAGCACCGCATGGCCTACGACCAGGGGACCGAAACCATCAAGCCCCAGTTCGTGATCGACAAGCTCTTCGAGCTCACCCAGGGCAAGGCCATTATCACCACCGAGGTGGGGCAGAACCAGATGTGGGCCGCCCAGTTCTACCATTTCGACGGTCCCCGCCAGTTCATCACCTCGGGAGGATTGGGCACCATGGGGTTCGGTCTGCCCGCGGCCATCGGGGCCAAGGCCGCCCAGCCCGAACACACCGTGATCGACATCGCCGGCGACGGCAGCATCCAAATGAATATTCAGGAGATGGCCACCGCCATGCAGTCCTGCCTGCCGGTCAAGGTCCTGATCCTGAACAACGGCTATCTGGGCATGGTGCGCCAGTGGCAGGAGCTGTTCTACGAGAAACGTTACGCCTGCACGACCATGGACCACCAGCCCGATTTCGTCAAACTGGCCGAAGCTTTCGGTGCGGTGGGCCTGCGCGCCACCCGGCCGGAAGAGGTCATTCCGGTGCTCGAGGAAGGCCTGGCCTGCGAGGTGCCGGTGATCATGGATTTCGTGGTCGAAAAAGAAGAGAGCGTCTACCCCATGGTGCCGGCGGGCGCCAACATCACCGAAATGCTGCTGGTCTAGCGGAAGGCATCATGCAAGAAGACAAACACGTCATCACCATGCTGGTGGACAACGAGCCGGGCGTGCTCTCGCGTGTGGTTGGTCTCTTCAGCGGTCGGGGGTTCAACATCGAAAGCCTGTGCGTGGCCGAAACCGTGACACCGGGGATATCGCGCATTACCATCGTCACCAAGGCCAATCCACCGGTGGTCGAGCAGATCGAAAAGCAGCTCAACAAGCTGATCAATGTGATCAAGGTTCGCGACCTGACCCGTGAGGCGTCGGTCATGCGGGAGATGGCTCTGATCTGCGTACGGGCCTCGCCCGAACATCGCGCCGAGATACTGCGCATCGTCGACATCTTCCGCTGCAAGGTGATCGACGTCGGCCTGGAGCATTACATCATCGAAGTCACCGGCGACGAGGGCAAAATGACCGCCCTGCTCAACCTGCTGCGGCCCATGGGCATCAAGAAGATCGCCCGCACCGGCACGATCGCCCTGCTGCGCGAGCCCAAATGAGCGTGGCTGGCCGCCGCGCATCAGCGTTCGAAAAGGATCATGCGTAAACCGATACAATTTTTCAATCCACTCGGAGGAAAGACAGATGGCGCAGATTGATTTTGGAGGAGTCGTAGAGGAAGTCATTACCGCGGAGGAATTCACCCTGGACGAGGCCCGGGCGCTGCTGGAGCAGGAGACGGTGGCCGTGCTGGGCTACGGCGTCCAGGGACCCGGGCAGGCCCTCAACATGCGTGACAACGGCGTGCGCGTCATCGTGGGCCAGCGCGAGGGCGGCGCCTCCTGGGAGCGGGCCGTGGCCGACGGCTTCGTGCCGGGCGAGACGCTTTTTTCGGTCGAGGAGGCCGCACGGCGCGGCACGATCATTCAGTACCTGCTCTCCGACGCCGGCCAGGCCGCCATGTGGCCCAAGGTCAAGGAATGCCTGAGCCCGGGGGATGCGCTTTACTTCTCCCATGGGTTTTCGGTGGTCTTCAACGAGCAGACCGGGGTCGTCCCGCCGGAAAACGTGGACGTCATCCTGGTGGCCCCCAAGGGGTCGGGCACCACGGTGCGCCGCAACTTCCTGGACGGCAGCGGCATCAACTCCAGCTTCGCCGTCTTCCAGGACCACACCGGGCGCGCCCGCGAGCGGACCCTGGCCGCGGGCATCGCCATCGGCTCCGGCTACCTCTTCCCCACCACTTTCGAAAAAGAGGTCCACAGCGACCTGACGGGCGAGCGCGGTGTGCTCATGGGTTGTCTGGCCGGCGTCATGGAGGCGCAGTACAACCTCCTGCGCAAGCACGGCCACAGCCCCAGCGAGGCTTTCAACGAAACGGTGGAGGAACTCACCCAGAGCCTGATCCGCCTGGTGGCTGAAAACGGCATGGACTGGATGTTCGCCAACTGCAGCACCACGGCCCAGCGCGGCGCGCTGGACTGGGCCCCCCGCTTTCGCGACGCCGTCGCCCCTGTGTTCGACCAGCTCTACCAGGCGGTGATCTCGGGACAGGAAACCCAGCGGGTCATGGAAGCCTGCAGCACGCCCGACTACCGCGAGAAACTCGAAACCGAACTGAACACGCTCGGCAGCTCCGAGATGTGGCGCGCCGGTGCGGCCGTGCGCGCGCTGCGCCCTGAAAACCGGCGCAATCGACCGTAACCCGCGCGCGCATCAGTCAGGAACGGAAGCCCCTATGGAGACCATGCAGATATACGACACCACCCTGAGGGACGGCACCCAGGGCGAAAACATCAGCTTTTCCGCCGACGAAAAACTGGCCATCGCCCGTCGTCTGGACGAGATGGGGGTGCACTACGTGGAAGGCGGGTGGCCCGGTTCCAACCCGCGGGACATGCATTTTTTCGATCTGGCCCGGAGGGAAACCTTCGGAACCACCCGTCTGGCGGCTTTCGGGGCCACCCGGCGGCCCGGCGTCGCTGTCGCCGACGACACCAACGTACAGGCCCTGATCGCCAGCGGCGCACCGGCCGTGGCCATTTTCGGCAAGACCTGGGACCTGCACGTCACCCAGATCATGAGCAACACCCTGGAAGAGAACCTGGCCATGATCGCCGATACCGTACGCCACCTGAAATCCCACGGGCGCGAGGTGATCTACGATGCCGAACATTTCTTCGACGGCTTCCGCGCGGACGAGAGCTATGCCTTGAAAACCCTCGAGGCGGCGGCGACGGCCGGCGCCGACTGGATCGTTCTGTGCGACACCAATGGCGGCTCCATGGTCTACGACGTGGAGGCGGCCACCGGCCGGGTCAAAGCCTACATCGACCGGCTGGCCATTTCCCGCTCCCCGGGCATCGGCATCCACACCCACAACGACAGCGCCATGGCCGTGGCCAATGCGATCGTGGCGGTCCGGGCCGGCGCCCGCATGGTGCACGGCACGATCAACGGCTACGGGGAGCGCTGCGGCAACGCCGACCTGACGTCCCTCATCCCGATCCTCAAACTTAAAATGGGATTCGACTGCATTTCCGATGCGAACATGGCCCGGCTCAAGAATCTCTCGCGCTTCGTGAGCGAAACCGCCAACCAGGTGCCCAGCAGCAACCGTCCCTTCGTGGGCCGCAGCGCATTTGCGCACAAGGGCGGGATCCACGTCAACGCCATCATGAAAAACCCGCGGGCCTACGAGCACACCAGCCCGGACACGGTGGGCAACCGCCGCCGCGTGCTGATTTCGGATCTGGCCGGCAAGAGCAACGTGGAGTATAAAGCCCGGGAACTGGGCGTGGCCCTGGGTGGCAACGGCCACGACAGCCGCGTCATCGTGGATCGCATCAAGGCGCTGGAGGAGCAGGGCTACCAGTTCGACGTGGCCGACGGATCTTTCAAGATCCTGGTGGAAAAATTCACCGAACAGTTCCGCCCGCTGTTCGACCTCGAATCCTTCCGCGTATCGATCGAGAAGAACAAGGATCGCCCCTGCACGGCCCACGCCACCATCAAGATCGGTGTCGGCGACAGCGAAGAGATCACGGCCGCCGAAGGCCAGGGCCCGGTGAGCGCGCTGGACAACGCCCTGCGCAAGGCGCTGGGGCGCTTTTTCCCCGACCTGGACAGCATGCGCCTGGTGGACTTCAAGGTGCGCGTCATCGACGGCCGCGAAGGCACCGAGGCCCGCGTGCGCGTGCTGATCGAGTCCCGCGACCAGGACGAAGTCTGGAGCACCATCGGTGTTTCGGAAGACATCATCGAGGCCAGCTGGCAGGCCCTGGCCGACAGTTTCCAGTACAAGCTGGCCAAGGCGCAGAAAACGCGCGCGACCGACCGCAAGGAGGCCGCCGCCGGTTAG